>Ga0081606_1000764_pt1 | contig 11688 bp, 9 predicted proteins | sample EareggfetidaYelm_FD_71127 | JGI IMG/M metagenome (GOLD analysis project Ga0081606, IMG submission 71127) | Earthworm egg capsule microbial community from the University of Washington, USA - E. fetida Yelm (SPADES assembly) (version 2) | ecosystem: Host-associated > Annelida > Reproductive system... | reverse complement strand
GGTAAAGGACTTGCCCAAGGTCCCTACATGGCGGCTAGAGCGGGAGTCGAACCCACGACCCTCCGGTTGAAAGCTATCGACTCAACCAAGGCGCCACCATGTCCCACATTGGGTAATTTACAGCATTGTCTTCCCAAAACAAAAGTGGATTGGCAGAATGTTTCGCTATTAAACTCACTTCAAAGATTTGTTGAGAAAATTCATAAAAATATCCATCAATCTCTATTCTTAGCATTTCCTCATCAGTTTTACGTTCAGAGCGTGCATTATCATTGAGCTTAGCAAGCAGTTCTTGTCGGAGTAGGCTCAGCTTTTATCACTAAAGATTCAATTATTTTGTACCTTCTCAAAACGTCACAGCGTAGAAACGCTCACATTTTTATTAGTATTTCTTCGGGACAGTTTAAATTAATAATAAACCATGCAACGAACTCAGAGTACGCCAAAAGCCGCAAACGGAAATACATTAAGTCGGGTGTGCGTTGGCTATCACTGCAGTGGTGCAGTCAGATTAGGTGTGTCTTATACATAAACACAAAGAAAACATAACAGCGTCGACGAGGGATAGAAAAGCAGGCCGTGACCATTAACTTGAGGATGCTGAAAACTTCAGTAATGGACTTTTAGTGTTTAAGCCGCAATTTTCTCGGCGGCTTAGCCGAATATTTTTCTCGGCCAGCTCGCGGCTAAGCCAGAATGTTTGCGGCCGGCTAACCGGCTTAGCACAAATCGCGGCTGGCGGCCGGCTAAGTCGGCGGCTTAGGGGACTACTGGACAAGGAACCATTAAACTGAAAGCTAATTTGAAATAATTCAGCACGAATTAGTTTAGCTGTGCGTATTAAATGAATAGCATCTGCATCAGCATTTTTTGCTTGACCTACGTAGTGCCAATCCAACATTCTCCTTGTATGTCAGTAAAACTTCTTTACCATGATTAAAGGCAGTCAGATCTGGTAAATTGCACAGTAATCTTTCTTTGAAACGCATGTGGTCTCTGTCTATCAGGATCAGGATATATGATGCTGAGTTGAGAAACATAGAGGTAAATTATTTCACTAAGCTTAAACACTGAGGTATTTGCATTGCTAGCTCTAACATCTTCAATGTAAGAAATGACTTCTGCAAATGCAATGGATTCCAATTGCACATTACACTGAGTAACATCTTGGGAATTGGGATCTTTCAACACGTGAAGCCTTACGATATAAATCCAGTAAGCAAGTCAAATGATATTTTGCTTCAATTGCATCCATGTCACCACTACTCAATTTACCAAGTAACACAATCATGATCATTAATCAATTCAGCACATGAGTGAACCCTTTCAGTTATTTCAAGAGTAATAGCTTAACATATATTGTCTGAGCCTTGAATCAATTTATCACAAAAGAAACAAAACAAATCTGCACTCTGAGACCTATCCAAGTTTACATGTGATGAACACGTCAAGCATTGCAATTTTGTGGGGACTGGATTAAAAGAAATGTCATCTGATGTACTACTGTGAGCCACTTTGACTTTCGTTTCGTTATAAAGCGCTTTATGGCCCTATGCAATTTGGTGGCATGGAACCTATCTCTGCAGGTTTTATGCCAACAAGCTTCATTTCTGATTAAACTCGCAGCCAAACCATCACCATCTAGTTCAGACAAATGACTAGGCAGCTAGCCAATTTCTTTGAAGCCATGCTAGTCAACAGACAGTGTTACATAACCAACACCAACCCAGTTTGATTTTGCAGGACAAACTAACTTTTCAGAGGATGCATCTTGACAAAATAGGCATTTCGCCCAAATCAAGCCCCCCCTAGGAAAAACATCAACCATTGCCGCACAGTTATTCGAAGAAACCCTCTCACCTACATGAATGTAAAATGCGAAAGTTTGAACAGCATAAGTAGGCCTAACGAACGACAACAGCGAAATACAAAGTATTAGTTCCACTGCATTGATTATTAAACCTCCAGTCAATTGTTAAAATATGTTCTCATAGCACTTCTAGATCAAAATACAATATTTGTTATTTACTTGGCAGAAATAAGCATTTATAAACGGTGTTTTCAAACCCAACTCACACAAACACACAAGGTGCCACGCCTCTCACGCGTTGTTAGCGTACTTCACCAGAACAACGACAACAGAGATCATTATTTACAAAGTATTAGTTCCAATAGCATTGATTATTAAACCTACAGTTAATTGTTAAAATATGTTCTCATAGCACCTTCTAGATCAAAATACAATATTTGTTATTTATTTGTCAGAAATAAGCATTTATAAACGGTGTTTTAAATCCCAACTCACAAAAACAAACACACAATGTGCCAGGCATCTCGCGTGTTGTTAGCTTACTTCGCCAGAACAAGCCCAAACAGGGCCCAATTATGCTCCCTTTAAAAGTGCTTCAAATTAACAAATGTTTATAGCAAAAGTTTCAGTTGGCACTATATCAGATTATGTTCTATGATAATCCTTCTACACATTTTATAAAAATCCTGCTTGTAGCACCTAAATGCTCAATAATAAGGTTTTTCAATGCTAAGAGCTCGGACTGTCCTTAACAGGAAGAGCAAAGCTATGTGATCAGGGGCGAAGGTTAAAGCGATTGGTAGTCCTCACTCCTCATTTATCATTCCATCCCTTCCTCACTCTGTCATTCAGTCACTGACAAACCCAACCTTCCTTCTTCATCAACCAAAACCCAATTTCATTTCCTCATCCAACCACAAAACGGCTTGTTTCCCATCACACACATACACACCCGGTCCCACGACTTCCATACTCAGCCTCTCTGTTCATGCTCCTCCTTCCTCATCCAACCACTCCTCCGTACCTTCCTCACCCATAAACCTCTCACTCAATTACTCACTTACTTTGAAATCTGAAACTGACTAACATCCGTCTTGTTCATCCATGACTTGAGCGCTGTGAAAAGAGCCTTTGCTCCATCGATCAGATACTGTGGCACTACAGACTACATAGCCACTCCTCTGACGAACTAAAACAGTTTCCACACAGGGAAACTGCCAGTGGACTAACTCTGAGTTTAAGGACATGGGTAAAGGCATCATCAGATTTGCCACGTTATGCACTTCTGGTTCACATCATCTGCATACGATCATTACAGAGTCTGCTCAGCAAGCTCGAACACACAATCATCGCATTATACACAGCACGATAACCCAATGTTGCAGACAGTACAGAGAATTAATTAAGACTCCTATACAGCTGTTAACATAATGCAGCCGACTGTCAACCTTCTATAGGCAGCAACTCAGAGCGTGTGACCAACTACTCATTGCCTCAAAGCATTCTCAATACAGAAGGAGGTAATCTAATCACTTATATAGCACCCTTATCATGGCGCATTATAAGGCATTAATCAGTAGTCAGAGTAGATGGAACCAGTTCAGATGGACAGTCAGAAGAGGCAGCAGGACAGGCTACAGATGATAGAAGATAAAGACCCAACTGATACTCCTGACACTCATCCATGGGCAACTTCATTTTTCTCGACCTCAGCATATGCAGGCGGGTGACTAGTCATCTCTGCCGTCTGGTCTTTCGACAAACAGTGTTTGATTAGTGTACTCATTCTAGCAAGCTACCCATAGGTGCAAGTGAATTTCTGCCTGGTTTGGATCCGAACCCTCACCTTAAGACTGACAGCAAATCATCACCTGATCAGACACAATCTCTCCATTGAAGACAGTGCAGAGCATACTAACGTGGCAATAAATAATTTACTAGTGAAATATTTAATAAGAATATAGCAATTAATAAAATTAAGACATCAGACTTGAATGAGAGTCAATGGACAGTCACACGAACAGAGAAAATATGAAAATTATTAAATAGTTTTGCATTCATTATTAATCAATTGTTTTAACACAGAGCTCTGAGAAAAATAATTACTAACTAATTTCATTGATTTGATAAACATACCAGTGACTGTTTCCGCGATGGCCTTAGCTGCGTACCAGTGCAGCGTTTCATAGCAGAGGAACAGATACTTGTCCTCCGTTTTCACCCGAACCTCGATCTTATACACCCTACAAAACATTTTAATTACATAACAACATGAACTTAAAGACAAACATAAGAAAAGAAGTAGAATATACAAGATGAGCTAAGAAAGCCTAAGATTATGAAAAATAAGTATGTGCAGTTACTGTGGAATGAAAAGAGAATAGGCATTGACAGAGGAATACATTAAACACAACAGAACACAGATAAGGAAGTATAAGGAAACATAAGATAAGATGAACAAGGAATGAAAGATCGATATTATACTTCAACCAAAGTATGTTAAGTACTTTTAATTAGAGAATTTGGCATTGATTTTTGTAGGCACCCAAGAAGTGCTATAATGAATGTCTGGATACATATATGCACGCATACATATATACATGCAAGGATACTTCTATATATACAAAAATACATGCATACATGCAAAGATACATATATATGCATACATGCATACTTGCAAAGATACATGATACATGCAAACATACAAGCAAAGATGTAAACATATATACATACATACATATACACATACCTAGGGGCCATCCATTTATGATGTCCACGCTGAGGGGGAGGGGTCAGGCTCAGGTGGACGCATGTGGACGGGGGGGCGGTCCAGCTCCATGTGGACGTCCACACAGAAAATTAAAATTAAGCGTTCACTGACGTCATACTGTCTTCTTCTCATGCAAAGAAGTTGGCGTCATTTTTACCAGAATTTCATCTTTGAACAGAAAAAAAGTGGAAATTTTTCTGCGATACAAATTAGTTATATAAATCACTAATAGTACAGTTAAAATAAATTAGAATCATATAGTCGAATTTCAGCTTTAGGTCCGGTAGGTCATTGTACAAGCCATTTCAAGAGAGCGGTGTGTATTTCATGTCGACCGCGTGTGGACGTCCACAAGGGGAGAGGGGGTCCGGCCCATGTGGACAGGGGGAGATCAAAAACCTGATTTTTTTGTGGACGTCATAAATGGATGACCCCCTATATACAATAGAGTGCAGTGAAAAACTGAAAGTAATGAAATTAAAAACCCTGGTTGCGGACAAATTCTCACCAAATTTTAGATTTTTGGGTCGACCCGGGTATTTCGGACACGAACTGACCCAAAAATCTAAAACTTGTCGAGAATTTTTTTTCATGGTATTCAACAACCTCACCAAAAATCATTCCAATTGGTGATGGTCATGTCAGGTGACCGTGTTGATTTGACACGGAATGACCCAATTGCACATGTACCAGCTAGTAAATGAACAATAAGTTATGGGAATGATATTGAAACATTGTACTAGAACTGCCAAAAAAATTGATCATCAAGTTACATATAATAGATCATTTCCTTTGTTGATTTAAATCATGATTTTTATTGTTGATTTAAATCGTGATTTAAATCGACTTAAGTCAATGATTTATATCGTTTGATTTAAATCATATCCCCCCTGGTTTTAAATGCAAAACCTGTCGGCTACGGTTGATTAATGTAGTGAAGATAGTAAAATGCTTGCATCTTTAAAAGTGACAAAGTTATGAATTTTTAAAGAATGAAGTCTTAGCAATAAATCATGTTTCCAAAAAATTACAACTTAAAATTTGCCTTCATTGTTTAAAGCTATACAAAAGACCAGGGTGGATAAAAAATCATGATTTTTATTAAAAAATCAAAAAACTCAGATTTATTTGATTTAAATCGAATATTTTTGATTTAAATTGATTTTTTTGATTTTTTTTAAAATATCGATTCAAATCGTTACAAAATATTCTATTTACTGTTTTACCTTAAACAACTGAAGTGGAATAAACCGAGAATAATACTTGTTTGCGCACAGTCACAATTTAATACTGCAAAATAATCAAAAAAATTTCAGCAGAGTCATTTCTTGACTAAGCTCTGATAATAAATAATAAGTGTTACATAGTCCACAGATTCACCTGGTTCATAGTCATATTCATTCACTTTCTTCATCATCTAACTGGAAAATTGATCGAGACGATCATTTCTGAAATTATTAATGACTGCATCTGCAGTGACGTAGAAAGGAAGGCAAATTTTAACTTGTGATTTCTTGCAATTATGATTAATTGCTAAGCCAATTATGATTAATTGCTAAGACTTTATTTTTCAAAAGCTCATAACTTTGTCATTTCTAAAGATGCAAACATACAATTTCCACTACATTAATCAACAGTAGTTGACAGGTTTAGTATTTAAAACAGATTTAAATTAATTTTTGAAAATTTCTGACTGATTGGGTTTTTCTATGCACCCTCACATATGTTGCCCTTTTATGCATGCAGCACAGTATATTAGTTTTATTTATCATTTTATTCACCTATTCTTTATGACTGCCATCTGGAGAATATTGCTATAAACAACTATTGTTAGTTGTTAGTTTGCAAAACAAAAGAGTTGTTTTATTACATTTATTTTATACTAGCGATTTAAATCATGATTTTAATCGATGATTTAAATCATGATTTAAATTGATTTCAATCGGTTGATTTAAATCGGTCAATTTAAATCATCTCCACCCTGCAAAAGACAATAGATTTTCACTGCAATATGGTAGTGTGTTTTAGATATAGACATTTCTGCTCTTTCCAATGGTGTCAATTGTGCTCCTTGGAAAGTTAAATTGAAAACAATCACTCAAATTTAAAAAGTTGCTGTATTGTCATGTTGTTATATATAATAACCCCTACAGCAGTGTTTGATTTCATCAGAACTGAGATATTGATTGCGAACAGTTATTCTCAGCATCAGATTCGTCTCTAGACTAAGGTCACTAGAACCATTTTCAACATCACCATTCAGATGCAGTCATTAATAATATTTCAGAAATTTGAGAATTGATTCTCTCGATCAATTTTGCAGCTAGATGAAGAAGGCACTAAAACAATGTAACACTTATTAATTCTTTTCATAGTTTCAAGTGAAAAAGTGACTCACTTTAATTGTTACTATTTTTCAGTTGTTTATTGTACAATTATTCATATCAGATTCTTGGTTTAAGGTAAAACAGTAATTAGTATCTTTTTGTAAAGGTTTGGATCGATATTCTAAAAAAGTCCCAAATATCTGATTTAAATCCCAAAAAATCTGATTTAAATCAAATAAATCTGATTTTTTTGTTCAAAAAATAAAAATCATGATTTTTATTTACCCTGATCTGCAGTGGTTGGTTGTATAGAACTCTGCAGTATTCACCCTCTTGTCTTCACTTGTTTGGGGTCAGTTGATTCGTGCTGAGAATGTGGTGGTAAAGCCACAAGAAGAGGCATTCTCACTGGCAGTAAACACTTGCCATTCTGTTAAGAAAATAAGAAACTATATAAGCCAATATTCTTCTTGGAAATCAAATTTCAATTTAAACAAATTCTTGCAGTACACAACATATAGTCCTAGATATCAACTGATCCATTCGTACCTAACTCCGCTCCATGTTATCAGTCTCAAATCTAAAGTTACACATGTAAAGTTAATAACAATTACATAACCACTGATTTCAACCTCAAAGAAAAGGGGCAACCTCACTCACTTATAAAGTTACAAATAAACACTAAGGTCTACCACACTAGGCTATAGATGCCGGCCTTCTTTTACTCAAGCATTTATAAAAGCGTGATGCTTCTGCATCGGTAAATACCGCCAGAAACACTAGAAAAATTACCTCTGTGGCGGTAAACATATATTGCGATGTCTCTAATGACTAAACTAACCCTAGCTCTGACCCTAAACGACCCTCACGATGATGCGTAAATGTTACAGTGTAAGTAGAAGTCCGATCCATGAAAATAAATGATACTGAAGCAAAAGTTAGATTGTTTACCGCCACGGAATTGTCACGAAATTTACTTCTGCTGCGGTATTTACCGCCGCAGAAGAATTAGCCTTTATAAAAACAGGGCACCTACACATCCATTCAAACTTCAAGTTCTTTACTTTCATAAATCCAGGGCTGTTTAGTGTGTATCGCACTGTCAAACACTACACTTCAATTACAAAAACTCTAGTCCCATTACAGAAACAGCCTCCACCTTTTCCATCTAAATTATGCAACGAAAGCAGCTATATAAACCGCCGAATTAATCCTCACATTAATCTGCTTTATAGCTTTAGCAACCACGGTCAAACTAGAGCGGCGCTCATATTCACCAGTCAACTCCCATAATGCAACTGGGTCAGTAAGTAAGGTAATAGTCACCACATGAGGAAAAATGTAGCGACATAGCGTATTATTAAATAAAAAACGGACAACTAAATGCTATGAACAACGAACTCTACTAATATTGCTACTACTAATAGCGCTACGAATATCATAATGAGGTAGTGTCGAACCAACGACCTTCCGCACCGACAAATTCCACTTAACCAACTACGCCCCTGTCGGCTCAAAAATCATGAGACACCGCTATTATTATTATTAAACTGTCATTTATAACGCGTTTAAACGAAACGAATCTTGCACGAAAGCGCGTAACAGAAATAAGCTTGCAACAATAACGAAAGAAGGAAAAAGCAACCTTCACTGATATCTCAAAGATCTTCGATATTCTCCACTTCATTTTGTTTACCGATTGTGCACAATCAAAATTGAAACAATTTTACCAACAAATCAAGAGTTTACGACAGCTTCTTTATAAATAATTTCGCCAAATTCAAAAAATGCATTAACTAACATGGCGGACATGAACTTCCACAGTGCAAGTTTCGCGCCAGATAAGCTTCATGCAGGTTTCATATAGCGCTTGCATAAGTGGCGAAATGGCCGCGAATGTGCCATACAACTCTGCGATCGAACTGTAGATAATCAGATTATGCTTTGTGATCAATGATGCTTAAAATAATTGGCGTCCAGTTATTTTCAATTACATCGTTGTAAAACATAGCTTAGCCACAACTAATTTTGTTGTAAATTAATGTTGCAATGGGTTTGAAAAGATCAGTGGCTGACTGGCTGTAACTAATTTTCTATGCAGTAAGTTAAAAGCCGATCCAGCGACCAATTTTCGATTGCTAAACAAAGCTGACAAGAACGCAACTTTTTCGTTGTCAAAACATCCATTCCAGTGATTAAATGATAATCGATATTTGTAATCTCGAAATTTATAGAAGGTCATTCAAAAGCCTAGCACACCAGGGCACCAGCTTATTCACGAGCGCTGTGACGAATCAAAGATGTTGTCCAAACGGTAGATCATGGTAAGTTCATGCCCGATTTCCAAAGGGTCAGAGGGACCAAAGTAGAAGTGAACGTGGGTGTCGTTTAGATTGGGAAGGTGGATGATCAGATGCGTCAGGGTAAAAGTTTTTGAAAGGATGACATTTTAGTTTTTAGTGGAAGTCTCGGAGTGATGGATAGAGGGGCCGGATGAAGATGATGCTTTGTGATCGGCAATAATGTTGGTGGAAGTAAAGAAGTCTTGCGGAGTTTAGGTTTCAGATCAATCCAAATATGTGATGCAATGATCGATGGATATGGCTCGGTTAGAGCGTGATGTCAGTAGCCCGTTATAGGACTTCACCGACATCGATCTTTTTATTAGTGGACTGAAAGTGAGCTCGTGGGCTTGGGCTGCCCATCCTGAGCCCATCTGGGGGTGATATAAGTAGCCCGTTAGAGGACTTTAACTACGTTCGATTTTTAGGTGGGCTTAGAAAGGGCTCGAGGGCTTGGGCTGCCCATCCTGCGCCTGTTTGGGCGTGATGTAAGTAGCCCAATATACGACCTCACCGACACTCGATTTTTAGGTGGGCTAAGAGTGGGCTCATGGGCTTGGGCTGCCCATTCTGAGCCCACTTGGGTGTGATGTCGGCAGCCCTTTAAAGGGCTTCATAGACATTCGATTTTTAGGTGGGGTGTAAGTGGGCTCGTGGCCGTCGTGGGCTTGGGCTGCCCAGCCTGCTCCCGAATTGGGGTGATGTCAGTAGCTCTTTAAAGTAAAAGTACTTCAATGACATTCGATTTTTAGGTGGGTTGATCGTAGGTTCATGGGCTTGGGCTTCCTATCTTGAGCCCACTTGGGCCTGTTGTAAGTAGCCCGATATACGACTTCACTGACATTCGATTGTTAGGTGGGCTTAGAATGGACTCATGGGCTTGGGCAGCGCTCGTGAATAAGCTGGTGCCCTGGTGCGCTTGGCTTTTGAGTAGCGCTTTAGAAGTTTTGAGATTACGACGATTACGATTACGATTGGGCTGCCCATCCGGAGCCCACTTGGGTGTGATGTCAATAGCTCTTTATAGGACTTCAGCTACATTAGATGTTTAGGTGGGTTTATCGCGGGTTGATGGGCTTGGGCTTCCAGTCCTGAGCCCACTTGGGTGATGTCAGTAGCTTGTTATAGGACTTCAACGACATTCGATTTTAAGGTGGGTTAACATTGGGCTCCTGGACTTGAGCTGCATATACTGAACCCACTTAGGCGTGATGTAAGTAGACGATTTCACCGACATTCGATTTCCACGCACTTACAATTGGGCGCAGGATGGGCAGGCCAAAAGGCCCAATATCATCCCACCTAAAAATCGAATGTCGCTGAAGCTTCTTAACGGGCTGCTGACATCACGCCAAAGTGGGCGTGGGATGGGCAGCCCAAGCCCACGAGCCCACTCAAACCCCACCTAAAAATCGCATGTCGCTGAAGTCCATGAAAGGGCTACTGATATCACGCCCAGGTGGGCGCAGGATGAGCGAGCGACGTCAATCTGGTTTGAAAACTGGGGGTTGTAGATCCGGGTGAAAAAATTTTATTTTTTCAGGCAATTTTACCGAAAAATTCGATTTTTCAAGGCAAATTTCCGAAGAATTTCGACTTTTTTACGCAATTTCACAAAAATTCGATTTGTTAGGCAATTTAAAAAAAATTCGATTTAAAAAATCTCGATTTTTTAGGCAACTTAAAAAAAATTTCGTTTTTCTAGGAAAATTTCGATTTTTTTACAAGCAATTTCACACAAAAAATCGATTTTTCAGGGCAAATTCCCAAAAATATCGACTTTTTTCAGGTAATTTCTTAAAGAAGTTCCATTTTCCCAGGCAAATTTTTCAAAAATTTCGCATTTTAGGCAAATTCATAAAAAAATACGGTTTTCAAGGCAAAATTGGCTATTTACAGCTATTTCTGGGTAAATTATTCTATTTCTCTTTAAAAGTCACCACTTTCGAACATACTTCCTGTACATGATAAGATATAATAACATTTTGCCACTCGTCAACGACACCTACGAGCCACTCTGCGACCCCAGTGCGACCCCCAAAACTCCCCCTGCCCAAAATCTAGGTGGGGTCGCGACCCCCCAACCCCCACAGGATTGACGCCTATTGGATGCGTAGCCCAAGCCCACAAGCCTACTTTCACCCCACCTAAAAATCGAATGTTGCTGAAGGTTTTTAACGGGCTGCTGACATCAGGCCCAGGTGGGCGCAGGATGGGCAGCCCAAGCCCACGAGCCCTCCTTCAACCCACCTAAAAATCGAATGTCGCTAAAGTTCTTAAACTGGCTGCTGACATCCTGCCCAGGCGGGCGCAGGATGGGCAGCCCAAGCCCACGAGCCCACTTTCAGCCCACCTAAAAATCAAATGTCGCTAAAGTTCTTTATCGGGCTGCCGACATCACGCCCAGGTGGGCGGAGGATGGGCAGCACTAGCCCACTT
>Ga0081606_1000762_pt1 | contig 11689 bp, 10 predicted proteins | sample EareggfetidaYelm_FD_71127 | JGI IMG/M metagenome (GOLD analysis project Ga0081606, IMG submission 71127) | Earthworm egg capsule microbial community from the University of Washington, USA - E. fetida Yelm (SPADES assembly) (version 2) | ecosystem: Host-associated > Annelida > Reproductive system... | reverse complement strand
ACAGAGTGTGTTCGGGATTGCTCAAGGAGGAACGTATGGAACAAAAGCTTGATTTGGTATCGGTGGAGGAGCTCTCGATCGAAGATCTTCCAAATTCGGTCTCGCCGGGTGTTAGCAGCGCGGCCACAGCTTCGTGCTTCTCCACCGCTATGGGTTCGTTGGGCACCTACAGCAGCTTGAGCAGCTTTGCACGCTGAGTTACGCTCTTGGTGTCGGTGTTGGAAGTGGTGGTATTTGAACTTCCGGCACCGACGCCGGGCTTTGCGCTCACATGAACTGGTGGGATGTTGCTGAGATAAAGCTACGCGAACCGCTTGTGGCCACGCTTGGTGCTGAGCAGAAGCTTATGCTCTTGGCTCCGGACGGTACTTTCTTGGCGGTAAGTTCGCAGTCGCTGGCCTTGCTTAAGGTGTTAGAAGTTGGTTGTAGCGGCAGTGAGCTCTATCGCCGAGCGGGCCTGGAGGATGGAAACTCTCCAGGGGCAGCTCGGTTGACGGAGTTCCTATCAACTCTTCAAGACTATTCTTTTCTGGGTGTTGCACCCGACTATGAACGTTTGGGGAGGCGGAAAAGGTTTAACGCGATTGTCGGGCTTGACCTGTTCAAGCGGTTTCCTGTTCCGCGGGCAGAGCGCTTATCTGGTATTGGTCGTCTGTTTCGGGGGGTGCCCAGGTGGTTGGTAGTTGCGTTTTCTCTTTTTGTTGTGTTTGGTGCCGTTTTTGTGGCTGCCACCGTTGCGTACCCGTCGCAACCGCCGAGTGCTCTTGGGTTGTTCGCAGTCATCCTTGTGCTTCTTTTTCAGCTTGTTCTGCATGAGGTTTTTCATGCAATCATGATGGGCTATTTCGGGCTGAAAGTAAAAGATGCGGGAGTTGGCTTGATGTTCTACATCATACCCGCGGGGTACGTTGATCGGTCTTCGTCCGTTCTGCTGCAATCGAGGGTTGATCGGGCACTAATATCACTGGCTGGCCCGCTCTGGGATATGGTTCTTCTGGTGATTGTCGCGGTGGCGCGTGGCTTTGTCCCAGATGGTTGGATACCGACATTAATATGGTTACAGTGGTTTCAGATCATCGCTCTGGTCACCAACCTCAACCCGTTCACACGAAGCGATGGTAATTACGTGCTCGAGGCTATCCTTGGCCTGAACAATCTTCGTACTCGAGCCTTCCGGCTACTCTTTCATGATCTGAGTCGACGTCCTGCTCCGAGTTACCTGACCGACCTGTCTCGCGCAGCGCGCGTGGGGTACTACGTGTACGTTGCGATTGTGGTCGCATACGTCCTTTTTCTTGGTTATCTGATGACGGTGATGGTGCTGAATGTCGTCAGTTGATATCTCCTGTACTCCGCACGTTTCTCGTATCGCCGCCCTTGAGCAGTCTCGGCTCGACTTTGTAACCGCGGTGACCGACGAGATCCTGGTGGATGTGTGTTGCGGAAAGACCACCGCCATTGGGGCGGCGAGGTCTCTAGCCGAGTTCATTTACACAGAGGTTCCTAAAGCATCTCGTGATGAGCGACGACGGTTGCTATCCGCGCGGCGTCGTACGCAAAAACTTTCCGCGCTGTGCCCCGAAGAAACTCTAACGGTTCGAGGACGTGGCGGCGATGGGTTGGTTGCTACGTATGAAGCAGCCGTCGGGTACCTTCGATCAGCGAGGGATGCACTCTCCTTGGCTATTGAGGTCGATACTAAACGAACGCGCGCTCTCATTCTGGCTTCTCTGAAGAGCGCCCCGGTGCGCGACGCACTCGCAATTGTGTCATCAAGTGGCGCTTCAGCGTTGCTTTCCAGCCCACTTCGCCCCGGAACCAGTGATGCGCGCGCCGCGCTGAACTATGTCATCCGCTCTGTGCTCAAACCGTCGCCGCTCTCGTCGTTCGCATTGGTGAGCTATCCGGGTAGTATCTCTTGTCGCCAAATTACAGTGTCACCAATCGTGGACGCGGCTCTTTTTGACGTTGCTGTGCAGCACGCGGGAACTGATTTCTTAGCCCAACTCCTGCCACCTTACAGTCGGGTTATCGATGATCGCACGCTGGCTGTTGTGCGTATTCGCTTTGATTTGCGAGGTACTACTACCATGGCTCTTCGGGATGTCACGGCGCACCTTGATGATTTGGTAGCCGCGAGGGTAGGCATGGGCAGTGATTCTGTGATCACCTCCGCACGCGTTCGCCGAGTCTATTTCTCTGGCTTGCTGCAGCCGGGCTTAGCGCGATTTTCTGATGTTTCAGGTCTTGGGGCAGCGGAGCTTCCCAACTCGGTACAGGTCGCTGTCCAACACCGACGTGAAGTCGACCAGCTTGCCGAAGAACTGACAATCGCTACGGGAATAGACCGGGTTCGTGTTTTATCACAGATCGCCTCCTCTGTGAGATCAGCGTTTGTCGAGATGGGGGCAGAGCCACCGAACGGCGTATACCTTTATGAGACTGTGTACGCCGACGAGGATGATGTCCGAGGAGCCGCATCCGCCCGGGCAGAGCAGTATGTCTCGATCGGGAAGTTATTGATGGGGACGATTTACCGGTCGCGAGCATACGAACTTCTTGCGGCGCGGCTATCGACGAGGGGGCTCGTGGAGAATGCTGAAGAGTTCGTCTGGTGCGCGGTTACGGATAAACGATTCATGAACTCGCTCCATGCCGCGTGGACCGAGGACGCGGCCGGGAGGCCGACAGGCGCTCGGTTGACTGACGTGCGACTGGGACCCGGAATGATGAAACCTGCCGCGATCATCACACACCAGCTCGATGAAATCACATGTGACATGGTTATCAACAACATCTTCGCACCCGACATGGGTCTGCTGGCCCGCTACGAACAAGTCCAGGGGGCGGGATCAGCCGTCTTCCGTGACGGACTCCGAAACGCTGTGCGAGAACTCTATTCACCGGACACGAGGGTCCTCGCTGTACTTCCGCATCGGGATATATCTCCGCTCCACGTTGGCTTGAACCCACCCTTCCCCCCTCTCCACACGGGAGAGCAGCCTTCCGCGATAGAGGGAGTGCACCTGCACAATCTGATGATTGCCTTTCACGAACCATCCGATTCGGTTATCCTCAAGGATGCGCAGGGACGAAATGTCGCCCTGAGCTACTGGGGCGTCAGTCCGCAGTGGATCTTTGATGACATGACGCGCATTTTACTAACTCTCGCAAACCCCTGGTTGCTCACCCACGCAACCGCTTTGCGGGGGAACCCGTTTGTGAGGGCAAACAACATCCGCGCCGACAACGATAACTGTCCTCGAGAATCCGTTGATGGTGTGATCTACCGTCGCGCCGGCTGGAAAGTTCTGCCAGGAGAGTACCCGCTTCGGTCGGAGTTCACTTCGGACGCAGATTATCTCATCGGCTTCGAGGAATGGAGAAATTTCCGTGGCATACCGGTCGAGGCTTTCATCGTACTGGTCTCGGAGAACCCGCTCACCGTGCGCTCACGTAAGCCGTTTTGGGTCTCGTTCCGCTCGCTGGTGTCCCTCTACCACTTTGAAGACATGACGGTTGGCGCGGAGCTCATGTGGATTGAGGAAGTGGTTCCTGCTCGCCGCAGCACCTCCACCCGCGTACGGGATACACTCGCTCTTGTCAGCGTGCCTGTGGCCGGGAGTTGATCCTTATGAGCTGGCTCTATGTGAAGGTCTACCCGGACGACGCTGCAGACCTACTGATGATTACGGACCAGATTGCGAGCTGGCAACCCACATGGACCGGGACCGACCGTTGGTTCTACCTGCATTTCCACGATGCAAGCGGTGCACATCTTCGGCTACGCATTCATTCTCCCGACTTGCAACTGCTGGACGACGTGTACGAGACCCTCACCTTGCGTGGTCTGCAGGCCGGAATCACCGTGCTCCCTGACCTTTACGAACGGGAAACATCGAAATGGGGAACCAAAACGATGGCAGCTGCCGAGGCGGCATTCCAGACCTCGAGCGAACTGTGTTTGGATCTCCGCAAGGACCCAAACAGAACCAGCGCAAGCGCACTCGCCGCGTTCTTTGAATGCACACATCGCGCGTGGAAGCCCCCGCCGGAAACCTGGGAGCAGTTCTGCCTCACCCACTGCACCTGGTGGGGCGGTAGGCAGACCGAAGCTATCGCCGACCATCAACACGTGGGCGTGCAGGACGTGATCGAGAAGTGGGCACCGCACGTGCTTGCTCTACTGCGGGTCGCTAAAGACCTTCCTCGGAGCGTTGATTACTACCTACATCAGCACCTGCACCTCACCGCGAACCGACTCGGTCTCACCACCGCCCAGGAAGCCGATGTGGCCTATGAGTGTCGTTCCCCACAGTCTGAAGGAGTGTAAGTATGGCCGATGCCCATGAGCTTTCGGTGGCGATGGAAGGCGATCCTCAGATGCAGTTGCCGGTACGACCAGCGATCTGTCCCGGTCTCCCGCTCGCTCTTACCGGAAATGCCCTCATTGTGGACGGTCTCCAATCGAGGCGCGTGCTGCGGGGCAGTTCGGTGCGAAGCATCGCGCCGAGAGCGCTCGAAATCCTCAATGGTGAACGCACCTGGGAAGAGAGTGCAGAAGCTCTCGGACTGTCCCAATCTCAGTTCAAGGACCTGCTCGCTATATTCTTCACGGCAGGTTTGCTCGTTGACGGTGAAACTGGAGCATGGGTGGACGATCCAACGCTGACGTTCCTTCACCGTGCCTCCGACCAAACACGGCGCAACGCCTCGGGGTTTGAAGCGAATATGCGACTGCGATCGGCATCACTTGCGATCTTTGCCGATGACACCCAAATGGAGAACGATCTCTTACAACACTTTGCTCAGTACGATCTTCACTCGGTTGGAGTGAACGCTCTGACAGACGAGAGTGCGCCCACGCCGTCGCTCCTTTTGCTGATGGTGACAGGAGTCAACAAGCATGACAGCAGCATTATGAGCGTGTGGAGGCGTGCGATGCAGGCGAAGATCCCTGTGTTGCCCGTTCATCTTTCAAGGACACAGGCTCTTGTTGGGCCGTTGAGCCTGCACGACCATGGACCTTGCCCGATCTGCGCGGGAGAGAGTTGGGACTATCGCCAGTCGCAGTGGCTTACCGAGCTGGATAGAAAACTGCTCCTCGGTATCCTTGAGCAGGAAGTCGTTCTCATGTTGGGAGAAGTGGGATCCGTGCAGTCGGAAACCAGTGGTTTGAAGGTCACCCTTGATCCACTAGATGTTGACGCAGTCGCGATCGTCTCTCAGCCCGGTTGTCCGTATTGCGGCGTCGCCGCTCGCCAGACGACGGATACACCCTTGGCGTATGAATTTGATGCATCTGTTGCAATGCCGCCGGCACGCTTGCGTCGTCCCAGAAAGCATCAGAAACACTATGAGGAGTCGAGCGCTAAGCTTCAGCACGAGCGCCGGATGCCTCTGTCAGCCTCAGTGCGTGTCCTGCTTCCGCATATCCCATTGAGTTCTTTGGCGGCGACGTCGGCGCTCGATCTCGCGGGAGTCGCTGCCCTGCTCGAGTACTCATTCGGTGTCAACCGTGCTCGAAGTGAGCGGGAGAATGCGCCGCGACGGTGGGCACCGAGTGGCGGCAACCTTGGTTCTCCTCATGCCTACATATCCGTGGAGAATGTTGGTGGACTTCAGGACGGACGGTATTTCTACGACTCCGTCGAACATGCTCTCGTTCCAATCGGAGCGCTCACAGAAAGTTTCTTTGACGCCCAGCTCGAAATAACGGTCGCCGTTGAGATCACACGGGTGTGGCGGAAGTATGGAAACTTCGGCTACAGGATCGTACACCTTGACACAGGAGTCGCGTTGCGCCATCTTGCACTTGTTGCCTCGAGATTGAACCTTGATGTCACCAACGCTGAATCCTGGAACGATGGCGAGCTATCACGACGGTACTTGCTCGATCGAAACACGCAACTCACCTCGGCCCAGATCCGGTTCCGCGAGAAAGGCACAAGATGAAGACCTCCTGGGAGATCTACGAGGCTCTGATCGAGTCTGTTGACCGAACCTCCCGAGAGCAGTACGAACTCGCGGGCAACACTGAATGGTCATCTCTTGCTGATAATGATCCGATCAATCCGAGCACGCTGGAGAAGCGCAAAGCCGAGAAACACTTCTCAGGAATAACTGTTGCGAGGGAACCGTTTGAAGCTTTGCCCGGCAAGGTGAAAGCTGTTGATGCTGTCTTGTGGAAAGAGGCGGCTCGACAATCACCGCTCGACCTGTATATGTTCGCGTCTCACGTTGATGGTCTTGAACCCGGTATTTACCGTCTTGATGGTGAGGAAGCAGTTCGAGCGACGAATGCTGAACTCGGAACAGCCGAGGACCTTGTACTTCAACCTGAGTTTGCAAGCGCCGCTGCTATCGTATTCATCGTAGGCTCAATCAAATCTGTAACCGAAGCTCAGGGTGATCATGGTTACCGCGTGCTGCTCGAACGCGCGGGAGCGGCAGCCGAAACCGTCTGGTTGGAGTCACTAGAAATGGGTTACAGCGCCAGCATCTTCGCGGGAATTTTGCCTTCAATTCTGAGGGGTGCCATTGGTGTGGACGGGTTCACGAAGGTGCAGCTTCTTGCTGTAGCTGTAGGGAGACAACCCTCGCCCTCACTGTGAATAAAGAAATCACTGACGTGGTCAGGCCCCAGACGGCCTTCATCTCAGTATCGTTTCCTGCCGTCGGCCCTTACCAGATCGGGAAGTCGTATCCGGATGCCCACGGGCGATCTCAGGATCTAGCGGCTGCGGCGGTATTGATTCTCCTGCTCAAGGCCTGCAAGCGCTCAACCGAGGTCGCCTCACCCATCCGTTGTCGTGAGGCGGGTGAGCACACAGAACAGTTGTGCACTGGTGTGATGCGAATCTCCTCGACACGGGTGTACGAAAGACCTGAACGGTACACTACCGGCCAAGGTCCTTCGCCACGTTCGTTCTCGTCGCTTCGGCGGCGATTGATCTCTTGCAATGCTCTCGAAGCGAGCGAAGCGGCAATATCAATGTGGGAGGGAAGATACCCCGAGGCCTCCCGAATGTAGGCCAGTCCGCTCGCACGAGCTGCCTCGATAAAGACATCACTGTCAGTCGACCACTTATGCTGCAGCTGCCGCAAACGAAAACACTCGAAGCAGCCGTTACCGCCCGATGTTACAACAGGGCCCACCCGAAGATAACGGGGCTCAAGAACCACGGGCATCCAGTCGCGACCGACATCGAAGCTGACCTGATTTACAAAGGCCTCTAGTCGAGGGTCTCCGGTCCCGCTCACCAGCAGCACGACAGCGTTATCTGTCCAAGTGCTCGGAGCCCAAGCCTGCCTCCAGTCGCGCAAATTGATACGGTGCTCGTCTTGAAGTCGCTCGACAACGGCTGCTCCAAACTTATCGTGAACGAACGCGTCAAGGAGGGTCATCGTTGGTCAGTTCTCCTTATGCAAAAGGCTGGGGATGGGGGTTGATCGTCTCTGCCGACCGACGCCCATAGCCCATCGCAACAGGAGCATCATACAGACGTGAATGGGCAAGGAAACGGGCCGCGTGCACGAATGACAACGGCATGAGCTGGGGTACTACAACCTTCACCACCACGATGCCAGCAAGCTCGGCTTCCCGTGTCGTGATATCCACGACAGTCACCTCCATGCCATGCACAGTCAACTGATGCAGGAGAAAGTCCAGCTCATCAATCGCTGATTCGAACACACGCACCGGCAAATCATCGAGACGCACTTTCCGATTGGGTCCATGTCTGTGAAGCAGGAACTCGAATGCATCCGCACGCTCCGCGCGGCCCGTATACAGTGCACCATCGTACACAGTAGTAAACTCGAAAGGATTTTCCGAGGAAAGGCGGTAGGTCACAAGGCCAAGCCTTGATGCAGCAAGTTCCCGAAGAATCTTCCGCACTGACTCCCGAAAATCAGGGTTTGTGTCACACATGACAACGTTGCGGAGAGCGCTGCTGCACGCGTCAGTCTCGACGCAGTAGACCGTAGGGATTCCCAAGTCAGTTGTCGCGTCGAAGAACCGGTAAGTGCGACCCTCGTCACTCGCTGCCATTAATTGCGAATCGATCTCGTTGTCAGAACCATCCACAATGATTTCTGGAAGCTCCAACTGCTGCAGCCAAGCAAGCGCAATTGCATCCCGTTCCACGACCTCGCGTATACCGTTACGAACGGCCGCCTCAATACTCGAATGGGCAGCGGCACCCGTAGAAATAGGGAGCGTAAAACGCTCGTTCGGCGTAAGCGCCTGCCCGTGCAACCACACGAGCGAAGCAGGCACCCATACAGGCACACCCGCCGTGAGTGACCAACCACGAGTCCATCGAATCTTCGAACCCACAGCGTAGGGGAGCACAGGACAATGCGGCGAAGCGAGTTCCTGCTCTGAGCAAGTAGGGAGCGATCCAATGTCGAACACCGCGCCCTCAAGATCGCTTCCATCCGACCAGAGCAGGTTGGAGGGAAGCGCAGAGTTCGCGTGTCGCTCAATCGCTTCGACAGCAGCGATGCCTCTTGCAAGTTCAGGATCGATTCCGCCTCCTGAGCCACCGATTTCGACAGCAGAAGCCCTCGAAGCCGAACGGTCAATGTTGGTGTGGATTTTCCCCAACTCACCCAGAGTTGCTCCGTACACCTGGTATGGGTGCCCAATGGGTGAAACCTTTGAAAGATTTTCGATCAGCCCACCTTGCGCTGAGACGAGTTCGAGGACCCGCCTGAAATCCGTGCCACTGTTCTTCGCGCTATTGGTTGTTGTCATTGGTGTTCTTGGTCGTCCCAGAGGAATAGGCGGGCGGCGAGGGCTGCGGCCAGGGTGGTGGTTGCGAGCATGAGGGCCCAGTACAGCCAGATGTATTCGGTGCCGGTGGCGTCGCCGGCGAGGTCTGCTGCGGCGGCTCGGACGTACCAGGTGGTTGGGAGGCAATCGAGGACCCAGGTCACTGGCTCGGGAAACATTTGGGGAGGAAGAACGGAGCCGGAAGCGAAAAGAACAAGCACGGGTAGGGTTGCGGAGATGTTGTTGATGGTGTCTGGTTTTCGGCTGCGGGAAGCGAGTAGATACGCGAGGGCAAAGAGCATTGCCAGGCCGAGTATCATGGTGCCGAGCAGGCGAAGTAGTTGCGCTGCTTGTGTGTAGCCAAGCAGCATTGAGGTTATGAAGATCGTGAGGATAACAAATATCCCGAAGACCAGGCGTGCTGGTGTTTGAGCGAGAATGAACGTGAGTTTGTTTGCGGGGGTGGTTCCGAGCAGGCGCAGGGTGCCGTTTTCTCGCATACGGGTGAGAGGAACGGAGGTTCCCATGAACGTAATTGCCATCAGCCCGATACAGGAAATTCCGGCGAGGCTGTTTCGGAGGATATCCACGACAGGATCCCCAACAGTGTCTATGACTGTGTAGTCACCGGGCTTGTACCCGGCACGCTCCACCGCCGCAGCAACCTGAAGCCACTGAGAGTTCCTTTTCGCGTCAACAAGAACAACAACACCCCGTTCTGTTTGTTTCACGGTCACCGTCGCACCACCAGCGTTCTGAGCATCCACCGTTGTCACCCCCGACGCAGCCAACTGGTCAAGCACCTCCGAATGCAACACAACACTCGAATCCACCGCAACAACCGGAGCACCCTTGCCACTGACGTTGATCGCGTAGTGAAGACCAACCACCAGCAGGAATAGAAACAAAAACATGAAGAGGATTGAGAATGAGCCTTTACGGTCCCGGTACAGATCTTTCGCACTGGAGGAAGCCAACTCCACGAACTGTGAACGCGGGGTGTACCGGTGTGAACGCGGGGTGTGTTGGTCTGTTTTAGGCACGGGTAGCTGCCTTCTCGTGTTCGGTGGCTGCCTTTTCGTGTTCGGTGCGTGATTCGCGGACGATTGAGAGGTAGAAGTCTTCGAGTGTGAGGTGCTCGATGCGGTACCGTCGTCCTCGTATCTGGTGGTCGCTGGTGAGAACCTCGAGCGCATGGTCGGGGTCTGTGGTCGTGTAGCTGATATGGAACCCTTCCGTGTTCTTGACCCAGGAGAGCGACTCGGGATCAAGCAGGGCCTGTGTTCTTTCTAGCGCGTCACTGGTTACGACATCAAAATGCAGGGTAGAGGTGCCGCCCGCGTCTTCGATCAAGCGTGAGGGTGACCCATCAGCACGAATCTGGCCCTCGGCGATGATGACAACACGGTCGCAGATCTGTGTTGCTTCTGTCATATCGTGGGTTGAGAAAACAACCGTTGTTCCGTCTGCTTTGAGGGAACGAATGATTCCCAAAAGCTGCTGCCGAGCCTCCGGGTCCAAACCCGCGGAAGGCTCGTCTAAAATCACAAGCCGTGGCCTACCAATAAGAGCGACCCCGACAAGCAGCCGACGCAACTGCCCCCCGGAAAGATTACGCGCCTGCACCTGCTCCTGCTCAACAAGACCGACCTGCTCAATTGTCTGTTGAACACCCCGATGATCCTCATGAAATGACGCATACAACCGCAACGTCTCAAGAACCGTCAAAAACCCAAAAACGCTAGCAGACTGAGGCTGAACAGAAACAAGCCTTGTCACTTCTTTCCGATCACGACGCGGATCAAAACCAAGAACCCTGACACTACCCGAGGTCGGCCGCCGCAAACCCGCGACCGTCTCAAGAAGAGTGGACTTACCCGCCCCATTCGGCCCCAACAAACCAAAAACTATCCCCGACTCAACACCAAAATCCACACCCCCCAAAACAGTACGATCACCATACGTCTTCACAAGCGACCGAACAGACACAACCTCCACCCGACCCCCATCCAACCCACGCTCACCTGACACTATTCCACCCACCCAACCCTCGAACCCACCAAAAACCCCTCACACCACCGGCCACCCAAGCTGCTCTTCCATAGAAACCACACCAACAAACCCTAACAGACTCCACCCACACACCACACCATGTTCAAGGTAGAAGCGCAACGTGGGGGGTCTGGTGTATGGGTTGGTGGCACCTGGTCTTTGGGGGTTTGTCCCTGGGGGAGGATGTCGTTATGTCCGCATCGTATCCTCGCGAGTTTCGTGATGGGGTCGTGGTGGTTGCCTGCCGATGTGAGCCAGGGGTGATGTTGAAGCAGATTGCCGAGGATTTCGGTATCGCGGAGGCGTCGCTGGCGAATTGGTTGAAGTAGGCCGATATTGAGGACGGGAAGTGTTCTGGCCTGATGGGTGCTGAGCAGGTTGAGAGCCGGCAGCTGCGTAAGCGGCTGCGGTTTCTCGAGCAGGAGAACGAGGTGTTGCGTCGGGTGGTGGCGTATTTGTCGCGGGCGAGCCTCAAGCTCGGTGGCTCCCTAAAATGATTTACCTGCTTGTTGATGAGCTGACCGGAGCGGGCATTCCTGTGACCGGGTGCTCAGGATTGCTCGGCGGCAGTTCTGTCGGTGGAAGCAGCGCCCGCTCACGGACGCCCTCTGGGTGCGGGCGCATCGAGTGAACGCGTTGGTTGATACTCATCGCGAAGACCCTGAGTTCGGCTATTGGTTCCTCGCTAACAAGGCACGCAAGTGAAGTGGGCTGAGTTTGCGAAGGAGGACGGTGATTGGTTCCTCGCTAACAAGGCACGCAAGGCCGGGTGGCGGATGAGTCGCCGGAGGGCCTGGAGATTGTGCTCGGAGGCGGGAATCACCTCGGCCGTGCAGCGCCGGAGACGCTCGAAGAACA
>Ga0081606_1000761_pt1 | contig 11696 bp, 12 predicted proteins | sample EareggfetidaYelm_FD_71127 | JGI IMG/M metagenome (GOLD analysis project Ga0081606, IMG submission 71127) | Earthworm egg capsule microbial community from the University of Washington, USA - E. fetida Yelm (SPADES assembly) (version 2) | ecosystem: Host-associated > Annelida > Reproductive system... | reverse complement strand
CAAGTATCTTGTCGATACAGATGATGGATAAACCGGCCTGCTTAAGCTCCTGCAAGCAATGCCAGATTTCCGAGCGGACCAACGGCGCCAAGCCTTCGGTGGCTTCATCAAGAATCAGCAACTGCGGGTTGGTCATCAAGGCCCGCCCAATGGCCAGCATCTGCTGCTCTCCACCGGACAGATTGGCGCCAAGATTCCTTGCGCGTTCCTGCAAGCGTGGAAAGAACCTGTAGATGCGCTCCAGCGACCATGGATTGCCCGCATGCTGTTTGTTGTGCGCGGTGGAAACCAGATTTTCACGCACCGTCAGATTCGGGAAAATATGCCGACCTTCAGGCACTAAGCCGATGCCCTTGCGGGCGATCTGATAGCTCGGCAGCGCTTCAATCGCGCTCCCCTTGAAGCGGATAGTGCCGCGCACAGGTGGCGCCAAGCCCATAATGGACTTGACCATGGTCGACTTGCCCATGCCGTTGCGCCCCAGGAAGGTGACGAACTCGCCTTCCTGCATCCGCAAACTGACACCAAACAGTGCCTGACTGTTCCCGTAGCAGGTTTCCACTGCTTCGATGTCCAACAGGTCAGTCATCGTCATCGCCGAGATAAGCAGCGCGCACTTGCGCACTCGATCTGATGCTTCCCACGCTGCCACAGGCAATTGATTTTCCGTACACCAGCACGGTGATCCGGTCAGCGAGCGCAAATACTGCATTCATGTCGTGTTCGACCAGCACCATGGTGCAACTTCCTTTCAACTTCGCCAGCAACGCCGCCATCTGTTCCGACTCGCCTTGGCTCATCCCTGCCATGGGTTCGTCCAGCAAGAGCAGGCGCGGATTTGAGACCAGCGCCATGGCCAATTCAAGTTGGCGATGCTCGCCGTGCGCCATGTCTGCAACGCACACATCGATGCGCGAGCCAAGGCCGACCAGATCAAGCGAGGATTCGGCGGATTCGCGCAACGACCGGGAACGCATCATGGGAGACCAGAATCGAAAGCTGTGCCCAAGCTGCGCTTGGGCTGCCAGCATGACGTTCTGCAATGCGGAGAATTCATTGAATACGGAAGTGATTTGATAGGAGCGGGCCAATCCCATGCGGGCACGCCGATAAACCGGGACCTGTGTGATATCTTTTCCGTCAAACAGGATGCTACCCTCGCTTGGCCTGGACTCGCCAGACAATTGGGCAATCAGGGTTGATTTTCCGGCACCGTTCGGGCCGATGACGGCATGCGTTTCTCCAGTTTCAACGCTCATGTTGAAATGGTCGGTCGCCAACAGGCCGCCATAACGTTTGACCAGATTGCGCACGCTCAGCAAATTCATGGCACCTTGCCTTTCGCCGGAATGGATGGCTCCATGTCTTGCAGCAAGCCATCGATGCCGCGTTTGGTCAGCAGCACGATGGCGACAATCAGCACACCCAGAATCATCATCCAGTGGTCGGTATGGCTTTTCAATATTTCTTCAAGCAGAATGAGGCCCATGGCCCCAAGCAAGGGCCCCATCACACTGGCAACGCCACCCAGCACCACCATGATGATCAAATCACCCGACATGCTCCATGACATATAAGACGGAGAAGAAAACAGGGTCAGATTGGCATACAGCATGCCCGCCACTCCGCACACCATGGCAGACAGCACATAGGCCAACAACCTGTAATGCAACGTCGCAAAGCCCAGGGCAAGCATGCGCCGTTCATTTGACTTGGTTGCGCGCAAGACCATGCCAAAGCGCGCATGCACGAGGCGATGCCCAAAAAACATGATGGTTAAAAGTGCGGCGTAACAAACGTAGTAAAAAACGATGCTGTCGTTGAAGTCAAGAATTCCGAAATCGCTTCTGGCGGCAATCGACAAACCGTCATCACCGCCGTATTGCTTGAGGCTGACGAACAGGAAATAAGACATTTGCGAAAACGCCAGCGTAATCATGATGAATGCGATACCCGTTGTGCGCAGTGCGATGATGCCCGTCAGGCCCCCGACCATTGCGCAGCAGGCAAGCGTGATTGACAGTTGCGTCCATCCATTGGTCCATCCATGCCTGGCCAGTATCCCGACAACGTAGGCGCCCAAGCCAAAGTACAGGGCATGACCGAAGCTCACCATGCCGCCGTAACCCAGAACGAGATTGAGTGATGCGGCGGCAATCGCAAAAATCAGGATGCGGCAAAACAAAGTGAGATAAAACGCCTCGCCTGCGTATGCAGCATATAAAGGCAACAGCCCGGGCAATACCAGGATCAGTGCAGAAAAATGGATGCGAGGAGTCAGTTTCATGGTGCGTCAACCGTTCCTGACAGGGAAAAGACCTTGCGGACGCCATGCAAGAACGGCAGCCATCAACACATAGATCAGCATGGACGCCAAGGCCGGCCCCGCAGCGTTGGCGCTATTGCGGTCGAGAAATTCGCGCAAGACAAGTGGCAATGCGGTGCGCCCCAAGGTATCCACCACTCCCACAATGATGGCCGACAGGAAGGCGCCTCGAATCGAGCCGATGCCGCCAATCACGATGACCACCATCGTCAAAATCAGCACGGGTTCGCCCATGCCCACTTGCACCGACATGATGGGGCCTGCCATCAGACCGGCAACACCGGCTAATGCCGCACCCAGCGCAAACAGCATGGAGTTGAGCAGCTTGATATTGACCCCCAGCGCAGCAACCATCACGCGATTGCTCGAACCGGCGCGAATGAGCATGCCGATGCGGGTGTGATGAATCAACAGATAGCACAGGGCGGCGACCAGCAGTCCGACTACGATGATGGCAAAGCGGTAAGCGGGGTAGTCGATGCCAAACAGGGCTATCGTCCCGGAGAGCGCTTCAGGGACTTGCATGTAGTAAGGCGCCGATCCCCAAATGGTGCGGGCAAGTTCATTGAAAAACAGGATGAGGCCAAACGTGGCAAGCACCTGATCGAGGTGGTCCCGATCGTACAGTTTGTATAAGGCGATACGCTCCATGATCAGACCGAGCAATGACATGGCAGGAATCATGCCGACTGTGGCCAACCAGAATGAGCCGGTAAAGTTATACAGACTCGCGGCAATGAATGCGCCCATCATGTAGAGCGAGCCATGTGCCAGATTGACAAAATTCATGATGCCAAACACCAGCGTCAGGCCGGCAGCCATCAGGAACAGCAAGACACCAAACTGCAAACCATTCAAGCCCTGAACAAAGAAAAGAGACATGGCGCGCGCTCCAGTGGTCAGGAAATGATGAGCTTCATCACAGACCCATCATCTCAAGCAAGGAGCGGGTCAACGGGGAGTCTCTATCCATCAGTTTGAGAACCACGTCGAAATGGTTGGTACCGGGCATTGCCACATACCCGGCAGCAAAGCCCCGGTCGCGCCATGCGTGCAGATAGCAATCTGACTGGCGTTTGAATTCGTCTGTTTCAAACTCGCCGTAGCTGATCAGCAGGGGGATGGATGAGGCAGGCAAATGAAATTGCGGACTGCATCGATGCGCCGATACACTGTCCAACTTGATCCAGTCATTGATGTGCGTGTGAGAAATTGGTGTCAGGTCATACAAACCACTGATGCAACAGGCGCCGGCCACGATGTTTTTCGGAGCGCCATATACCTCTTGCCAATCATCCGCCAAAAGCATGCCCGCCAGATGCCCGCCAGCCGAACTCCCGCACAAATATATTCTTTCGGGATCAGCGCCATAGCGCGCTATATGTCGATGAATCCAGGCCGCAGCACGACGATTCTGGTCAATGATTTTTTCCAGCGATGCAGATGGCGCCAATGAATAATTGACGGCAACGACGGTGGCCCCTGCGCGGGTGAATGTTTCCGCCATGAACGACGAGTCATCTTTTGACAGGGCGCGCCAGTAGCCGCCATGAATGAATACCAGCACGGGGCCATTGCCATTCTCAGCGGGGAAGATGTCCAGCACTTCATCAGCATGCGGGCCATAGGCAATGTCGCAAAAACAGCGCAGGCGGGCGCGCATGTCGGCGCTGCGGGAAGAATATTGCGCCAGGATTGCAGCCAGATACTCGCCCGTCACCGTGGCACGCGCGTTGTATTGGTGGCAGAGTTCGGCCCGGTCATAACCCTGGTACAGTTTCATGAGGGTCCCTTTCCAGCATTCCGCCTCGCCCCGGCACAGCTCATTTCATCGAGCATTGTGACGCGTATCCATCCTGATGATTTTCAAGAATCACACCCTTGGTCGAAAATTCGGCTTGGCCGTTTTTTCCTTTGACCACATCGACGCGATAGAAATTGGCAACAGGAAATTGGTTGTTGTTATACCTGAATGGGCCGCGAACTGATTTGAAATCGGCTTGTTTGAGGGCTGCGCGAAATGCTTCCTTGTCGCCCACCTTGCCCTTCACTTTTCGAATGGCTGAATCAAGCAACATCGCAGCATCCCAGGATTGCGCTGCATACATGGAAGGCAGGCGCCCATATTTTTTCAGAAATGCATCGACAAAAATTTCATTTTGAGAATTCTTGATATCGGGAGAGTAGGAAGAACTGGTAATCACGCCAATGGCGATGTCTTTCAACGCAGGCAAGGTGGTGCCATCGACGGTGGAAACCGAGAGCAAGGGCAACTTGCCAAGCAAGCCGGCCTGATTGTATTGCTTTACGAAATTGATCCCCATTCCACCGGGATAAAACACATACACCGCGTCCGGTTTGGCGGCTTGCATTTGGGCTATCTCGACCGAGTAGTCCGGTTGATTCACCTGCGTGTAAAATTCGTCCAGAATCGTCCCCTTGTAGTAGCGCTTGAAGCCCGATACGGCATCTTTTCCACCCTGATAATTTGGCGCCATCAAGTATATTTTTTTATACCCCAAGTCAGTGGCCAGTCGTCCTCCCGCTTCATGCAATTGATCGTTATTCCATGAGGTTGAAAAGAAATACGGCGAGCACTGCGCACCTGCCATTGGGGTAGGCCCCGCATTCGCCCCGATGAGAAAGATGCCGGCATTGGCGATGGGCTTGTGGATGGCCATCATCACATTGGAATACACGACCCCGGTGATCAGGTTGACCTTTTCCTTTTCAATCAATTTTTGCGCTATCTGCACAGCGACATCGGGTTTTTGTTGGTCGTCTTCCTTGAAAATCCGTATCTCCGAGTCGCCCAGTTTGCCATTGCGCTGCTCGACGGCCAGCATGAAGGCATCGTATTGATCCTGCCCCAGGGCTGCGCCAGGCCCGGACAGGGTGGTCATGAATCCGATCCTGATTTGGGCCTGTGCTGCGGGCCAGCCCAGGCTTGCTGCCATGACAGTTGCGCAGAGTAATTTCTTGAAAATTTGTGGCATGACATTTTCTCCAATGAAGTCTTTCAGATTCCAAAGAAACAACGCGCATTACCGGACAGCAAGCGCTCTCGCGCCTGTCCGGAAAAATGACAGTGGCGGATCAACTGCCCAACTTGCCGTTCGCCGAGTGGATAGGGATAGTCGGACCCCAGCATGACGCGTTCCTCGCCCATGACATCGACCAACAACTCGAGCGCGCGCGCATCGAATACTGCCGAATCGACATAAAAACGATCGACATAAGAGGACGGGAGCCTGGGACAATCTTCACGAATGATGTCGCGTTCGCGCCAGGCGTTGTCAACCCTGCCCAGCAGGAAGGCGAAACTGCCGCCGCCATGGGCGAAACATATCTTGAGCGAGCGCGGCAGCTTTTCAAAAGCGCCCGACAGGATCAGCGACAGGATGCCGAGTTGGGTTTCTGCCGGCATCGCCACCAGCCACGGCAACATCCATTTTTTCATGCGCTGTTCGCCGCCCATCATGTCCCAGGGGTGTACCAGCAAGGGAATGCCCTCGTTGGCGCAGTGGGCAAGCAAGATCAGCATGTCGGCGTCATCCAGGTCCTTGTTGCCGAAGTGATTGCCGATCTGGATGCCAATATGACCTATGCTTTTTGCCCGCGACGCTTCCCGACAGGCCGCTTCGATATCTTGCAATGGTACCTGCGCCAGGGGTTTCAGCCGCTGCGGATGGTGTGCGCAAAGTGCGATGGCATAATCGTTCATCCGCTGCGCCCAGGGTAGCGCCAGTTCGATAGGGTAGTTGTAGCCGAACATGACGGGCGTGGCGCACATGATTTGTTGATCGACGCCAGCCTGGTCCATTTCAGCGATGCGCCGAACCGGATCCCACAGGGCTGAGCCAACCGGTCGAAACGGTTTGCTGCCGGTGATGATCATTCCTTGCTCCGCCGCGCTGATTTGCAACCATGGCGCTCCCTGCGGGTCAAGGCGGGCGGCCTCTTCGCGGGTAATGGGCGGAAAAAAATGCGAGTGAATGTCAATCACGGAAGATGCCGCCTGCTTCAAAGTGCCGCCCCTTTGTACGCCATTGGGGCGGATGCGACGCCTGCACCTTTTCCGGGATGGAGCGTGTTGCAATGCTTGCACACACGGATGTCGGGACTGTTGTAGAAGCGCTCGAACAAAGGTGGCAAGTCGGTCACGATATTGGCCAACTGGACTTCGATTCGATGCACCAGGTGATGGCAATTGAGGCAGTACCACTCGAATGCGTCGAACACCCCCACCGGACGCTGGCGCTCGATCACCAGACAGCGGCTCCCGGCCTCTGGACGTTGCGGCGAGTGGCGCACATGCGGCGGCAACAGGAAAATATCGCCCTCCTTCAGATCGATGCGTTCCAGTCTTCCCTCATTCATGATGTTCAGCCAGGCGTTGCCCTTGAACTGGTAGAAGAATTCTTCCAGAGGGTCGTCATGGAAATCGGTGCGATGATTCGGCCCGCCAATGACGGTCACCATGAAATCCGCGTCTTGCCAGATTTGCTGGTTGTTGACGGGCGGCTTGAACAAGTTGGCGTGCTGCTCCAGCCAGTGTTGAAAATTGAATGGTCTTCCATGGCTCAGCATGACAAATCTCCTCTATTTATGCGGCGACGGCTGGTAAGCAACCGCCCTGATCTCGATGAGCAAGTGCGGATGTGGCAATTGGTGCACGGCGACGGTGGTGCGGGCAGGCCCGTCGTAATCGAAAAACTCGCCGTAGACCTCGTTGTAGCCGGCGAAGTCATTCATGTGGACCAGAAAAGTCGAGATGTCGACGACCTCTTGCAGACCAGAACCGACGCTTTGCAGGATGTCGCGCAGGTTCGTTATCACTGCCCGTGTTTGCACCCGGATATCCAGCCGGGTCGTGCCCATGCCATCGACTTCGACGCCTGCCAGGGTATTGTCGGCCCGGCGTGAACTGGTGCCGGAAACGAACAGAAAATCGCCGGCGCGTTTGATGTGCGGAAACCTGCCGCGTGGTTGCGCCTTGCCAGCCACCACCGTGGCCTCGGTTGCAGTGGTTGCAGCGCCGCTCATGGCAATTGCCCCACAAAGAATTCCACCCGACCCAGCGCGCCGATCTCGGTGGCGACATGCAAGCCTGGCGTGAGCGCTTCAGCCGCTGTGGCAGCACCGGCCATGATCAGGGAGCCGGCCGGCAGTGACATTTCAGCCTGGCTCAACAGTTGCGAAGCCTGCACGATGCTGCGCAAGGGATTGCCCAGGATGGCGCCCGTGCTGCCAAGTTGCACGGCGTGACCATTGAAACGCATGGCGACGCCGCGATTGACCAGATTGCGGAAGTCATCCGAGAAGGCCCCCGTCACCAAGGCCGCTGACGAGCAGTTGTCCGCCACCACATCTTCCAGCGCAAATTTGAAATTGCGATAGCGCGAATCGATGATCTCCATGGCTGGCGCAACGGCTTCGAGATAAGCGACGGCTTCCAGCATGGTCAGGGGGCGGTCGATGACGCGGCGGGTCAAAAAGCAGACCTCAGGCTCCACCCGCGGGTGAATGAAATCAGAGAAATCCAGCGTACCACCATCTGCGTGCAGCATGGCGTCGGTCAGCCAACCCCAGATCAGGCTATCGACGCCCATCTGCACCATTTTTGCGCGGCTGGTAAAGCCAAGTTTGATGCCGATCGGCTGCTCGCCGCGCTGATGGCGTTGGGCGATGGAAGCGCGCTGAATCTGGTAGGCCTGTGCCAGAGTGCATGCCTGCTGCGGTGGATCAATTTCGCGGCGCTCCCTGGCGGCGCTATCGAGCGCGACGGCCTGTGCTTGCAAATCGATGCTGTTCGTGCCGAGACTCATGTGAATATCACCCTGGAAATATGGATGTCGTCAATCCGTAAACGCCATCATTGCAATACGCCGAAGCTGGCACTGGCCCGCCCCAGTCCTTCGATTTGAACGTCGAATACATCGCCTGGACTGACAGCGACCATCGGCCCCAAGGCGCCGGTCATGATGATGTCGCCAGGTTGCAGCGGTTGACCAAAGCGCGTCATGACATCGGCCAGCCAGACGGCAGCGTGCAAAGGGTTGCCGAGGCAGGCGGCACCGGCGCCGATCGAAACCTGATCGCCACGCCGTTCCATCAGCATGCCGCAGCGAACGATATCGAAGTCGGACAGTTTGACCGGACGTGAACCCAGCACAAACATGCCGCCAGAAGCGTTGTCGGCAATCGTGTCGCTCAGCCCGATGTTCCAGTTGGCGATGCGGCTGCCGACGATTTCCAGCGCTGGCAAGGCGTAGGCGGTGGCATCGATGATGTCGGCCACGGTATGTTTGTCGTGGATAAGCGGGCGCTCGATGATGAGGGCAATTTCCGCTTCGATTTTTGCTTGCAGGATGCGCCCGGCATCGATCAGTTCGCCCTCTGCCGCGCACATGTCGGCAAACAGCATGCCGAAGTCCGGTTGATCGACACCCAACTGCTTTTGCACTGCCCTTGAGGTCAGGCCGATCTTGCGCCCAACCAGGCGCCGACCTTGCTGCAACCAGCGTTCAGTATTCTTTTGCTGCACGGCATAGGCAGCGTCGACATCGGATACCAGGTCGCGCACTGGTGCGCAGGGCCGTTTTTCTGCCTGGGCTTGCCACAGGCGGTCGGCGGCTTCTTGAATGGCATTGTTCGCAGGCTTGCTGTCCATGACTGCTCCCATCTCAGAGTTTGATGCAGATATTCACGATTTTCGAATAAAAATCGAGCGAATGGCGTCCTCCTTCACGACCGAGTCCCGATCGCTTGACGCCGCCGAAAGGTGTGCGCAAATCGCGCAGATACCAAGTGTTGACCCACACCAGGCCGACCTCCATCTGCGCTGCCACGCGGTGCGCGCGCGCCAGGTGGCCAGTCCAGATGGTGCAGGCCAGGCCGTAATCGCTGTGATTGACGCGAGCGATGACTTCCTGCTCATCGTCGAACGGTGCGATGTGGCACACCGGCCCGAAAATTTCTTCTGTAAGGCAGCGCGCATCATCAGGCAAGCCGGTCCAGATGGTCGGCTGCACATAGGCACCGGCATCGCGCCGATCGCCAAATACGGGTATGCCGCCGCCAGTGACGACGGTGGCGCCTTCCTGTTCTGCCAACCTGTAATAGGACAGCACCTTGTCTCGATGAGCGCGCGAAATCAGCGGCCCCATATCAACTCTCGGCTCGTCTGGATAGCCGATTTTCAGGGCTTCGGTTTTCTCTTTCAGGGCATTGACGAAGCGCGCAAAAATGGCGCGCTCCACATAGACGCGCTCCGAGCATAAACAGATTTGGCCGGCATGCGTGAAGGATGAACGCATCACACCAGCAAGCGCTGCATCGAAGTCGGCATCAGCAAACACCAGCGCAGCATTCTTCCCGCCCAACTCGAACGACACTTCCTTCATGCCATCGGCAACCGCTTTCATGATGGTGCTGCCCGTTTTTGATTCACCCGTGAAGGTGATCGCATCGATGCCGTCGTGCTTGCTCAGGAACTCGCCGGCAGAATTGGCGCCCAATCCGTGGACCAGGTTGAACACGCCAGCGGGAATGCCAGCATCGCAGATGACTTCGGCCAACAAGGTGGCGGAGGAAGGCGTTTCTTCCGATGGCTTGGCCACCACGGTATTGCCGCACGCCAGTGCCGGAGCGAGCTTCCAGGTGAGCAGCAAGAGCGGCAAATTCCATGGCGAGATGATGCCGACTACGCCTTTCGGCTGGCGAATGGTGTAGTTCAGGGCGGCGCTGTCATCCGTGCTCTGAAACAGGTCGGTGCTGGCGGTTTTTGCCAAGTCGGCGAAGGCGCGAAAATTGGCAATGCCGCGCGCGATGTCCAGCGTTCGCGCCTGCTGCAACGAGCGTCCGGTATCGGCAACCTCGGCGGCGACAAATTCCTCAAAGCGCGCCTCCATGCCGTCGGCCACCTTGTGCAGCAAGGCGGCGCGCTGTTGCACACTCATACTGCCCCATGGCCCTTTGAGCGCGGCCCGGGCTGCCTTTACTGCGGCATCGACGGTGGCGGCATCGGCCTCGCAGACAGTGGCCAGCAGGCGGCCATCGACGGGGGAAATATTGTCGAAAGTCTTTCCGGCGGAGATGAATTCACCGGCGATGAAATGCCGCAATTCAGTTACCTGGATGCCCACAGCAAAGCCTCCTTTTCATCATTGCATTACGCTTTCCTGCAATATAAGAAGGCCTGAGTGCTTTGCATAGTGAATAAAAGCGAATCTGCCATTCCGTTTTTCGATAGCCTCTGGCGGCTATGAGTGCTGCGCCAGCGTTCGTTTGCCAGTCGGATGAAGCCAATGGATGTCAATCAGCGCGCTGTGTCATCCGGCATGATCTCCGGTGACTGATGTGCCCTCATCTCCGGCAAGGGCCCATGCCACAGCGCCACCTCAACCAGGGCAGACAGCGCGCTGGGAGCCTGCGCGAGTCTGGATGTGCCAATGTCCAGGGTCAGCACATTCGGATTGCCATGCCTTTCCAAGAAGGAATCTGCCGGATCGGACGACGCTCCGGTCGGCATCACGATGGCATTGGCCATCAGACCGGGATCGACAACCGCACCCGCCAAGCATGCCCCGTGCGCATTGAACACACGCACAATGCAGCCATTGCAAATACCGCGTGCCGCCGCATCACCGGGATTGAGGTGAAGCAGTGCGCGCCTGCTCACTTTATGCGCCAGCGAAACCTTGCCCACGTCCATCTGGGAATGCAGCTTGTCCGCCGGCTGATGCGTGATCAGATGCAAGGACCACTGCGCCGCTCCCGGTGCGCTCAGCCATTCGTCGGACGCCAGCCAGGAGGGATAGGACGGACAGTCGTCATAACGGAAACTGGCAATGGCTTGCGAAAAAATATCGATCTTTCCCGATGGCGTACTCAATGGGTGGGTATCTGAATCACGCCGGAGACCCTCGAGTCAGTGGCGCGACCGATCATCGGCGCATAAGTGCCTATCACATGCGGCAGCAGAAATTGCGCAGCGCCCCGACTATAGTTACCCTGTTGATCGACACAGCCGCCGCCGGAGTAGAGAAAACGGTGCGGCGTCAGAGTGGCCAACGATGTACTTGCTGGCTGAGTGAATCGGCATATCGTTGCCGTGCGCAAACGCCCTGAGGTACAGAGCATCCGATTGCACACATCTCACAGCGCCTGGATTTCCCTGGCGTAGTCCAGTCCGGCAGCGAAGTCGGCCACGCGCTGCATGCCGATCCATAACGTCTTCACGCCAGGCTCGCCATCGCACTTGCGCCCCAGAAAGCCGCCCAGCGTGGCAACCATCCGGATGACGGTGTTCAGGCGCGGCGCCTGCTTGGGGATGGGCTTTTTGAGCAGGAAGTGCACGCCGCGCCAT
>Ga0081606_1000760_pt1 | contig 11702 bp, 10 predicted proteins | sample EareggfetidaYelm_FD_71127 | JGI IMG/M metagenome (GOLD analysis project Ga0081606, IMG submission 71127) | Earthworm egg capsule microbial community from the University of Washington, USA - E. fetida Yelm (SPADES assembly) (version 2) | ecosystem: Host-associated > Annelida > Reproductive system... | reverse complement strand
AGGCTCGCTGCAGGATGCGTTTGTCATTGTTGACGAGGCACAGTCGCTGGAGCGAAACGTGCTGCTCACTGTCCTCTCTCGGATCGGGCAGAACTCGCGGGTCGTGCTCACTCACGATGTCGCGCAGCGCGACAACCTGCGGGTGGGGCGTCACGACGGCATCGCGAGCGTGATTGAGACGCTGAAGGGGCATCCCTTGTTCGCACACATTACGCTCACTCGATCGGAACGGTCGGCAATCGCGGCGCTCGTGTCTGAGATGCTGGATGGCCCGGACGCCGGATAGGTTTCCGCTTAAGCACGCGGTGGTCGGGTCATCGACATGAGATCCAGGGCGGTGTCAAGCTGTGCTTCGGTGAGTTCGCCGCGCTCTACGTAGCCGAGATCGGTGACGGCTTCCCGCACGGTGATGCCCTGCGCGACGGAGTGCTTTGCGATTTTCGCGGCGGCTTCGTAGCCGATGAGCTTGTTGAGGGGGGTGACGATGGCGGGAGACATCCCGGCCAGCGTGGTGGCCCGCTCGATGTTGGCCTGCAGTCCGTCAATTGTCTTGTCGGCGAGTGCTCGTGATCCGTTGGCGAGCAAGCGAATTGACTCGAGCAGGGCGGTGCCCATCACCGGGATGGCGACGTTGAGCTCAAAGGCACCGGATGCCCCGCCCCATGCGATTGTCGCATCATTGCCGATGACCCGAGCGCACACCATGAGTATCGCTTCCGGGATGACGGGGTTGACCTTGCCGGGCATGATTGAGGAACCGGGCTGGAGATCGGGGATGTGGATCTCGGCGAGGCCGGTGTTTGGTCCGGAACCCATCCAGCGCAGGTCGTTGCAGATTTTCGTGAGGCTTACTGCGATTGAGCGGAGGGCGCCCGAGGCGTCTACCAGCCCGTCACGGTTGGCCTGCGCCTCGAAGTGATCGAACGCTTCGGTGATGGGCAGCCCGGTGCTTTGCTGCAGCAGTTTGATGACCAGCTGCGGGAATCCTGCGGGCGTGTTTATGCCGGTGCCGACGGCAGTGCCACCGAGCGGGACTTCGGCAACCCGAGGCAGCGCCGAGCGCACGCGTTCAATGCCGAGTCGCACCTGACGGGCGTAGCCACCGAACTCTTGCCCGAGGGTAACTGGGGTGGCGTCCATAAGGTGGGTGCGACCCGCTTTGACGATGCCCGCCCACGCGGCGGCTTTTGCCTCGAGCGCCACCGCGAGGTGGTCGAGCGAGGGCACGAGGTTGTTGATCAGGGCTTCGGTCACAGCAATGTGCACCGAAGTTGGGAAGACGTCATTGGAGGATTGTGAGCAGTTGACGTGGTCATTGGGATGCACCGGGCTGCCGAGTTTGATCGTCGCGAGGGTTGCGAGCACCTCGTTCATGTTCATGTTTGAGCTGGTGCCCGATCCGGTTTGGTACACGTCAACCGGGAAATGTTCGGTAAAGCCGTGGCTGCCTGCGATGACCTCCTCGGCGGCGGCGGTAATTGCGCCTGCGATTGAGGCATCCAGAACGCCCAGTTGAGCATTGGCCTGTGCGGCCGCGTGCTTGATGCGGGCAAGGGCCTGAATCTGTTGGGGTTCAAGAACCGAGCCGGAGAGAGGGAAGTTCTCGACGGCTCGCTGCGTTTGAGCACCGTACAGTGCGGTGGCGGGCACGCGGACCTCGCCCATGGTGTCGTGTTCGATCCGGTACTCGGGGGTGGTGGTCACGAGCTGGTTCCTTCGATGGTGTTGGTGGTTGTGGTGTTGGCAGTCGGGTGGGTTCAGGTGCGCTGGGATGGCTCCGGTGTTCCGCTGTGATGGTCACACGCAGCTTTCATCAAATTGCCCCCACGACAACATCGGTTTCTACACGGCCTTCCAGTAGGCGGTAGTTGGCTCCGACGATAGCCAGCGTACCCGCTGCGATGGCGTCGCTGATCATTTCTGACTGTTCGACGAGTTCGGCAACGGTGTCGCGTAAGTGTTCGCGACCGACATACCCGGAGTCGATATCGCTCGGGTCGAGCGGAGCGGCGGGGTCACCACCTGTAACCCGACGAACAGCGGGCAGGATGCCTGCGACAAGGGTCGCAATGTGTGCCGGTAGCGGCGTCGCGTCTGCGGCCTGTGAGTCGATTGCCGCGCGCACGGCACCACACTCGTCGTGTCCGAGCACGAGAATAAGTGGGACTCCGAGAATGCCGACCGCGTATTCCAGTGAGCCAACCACGGACTCGGAGATAACCTGACCCGCGTTGCGGACGACGAACGCATCACCGAGCCCGACATCGAAGATTATCTCCGCGGAGAGGCGGGAGTCGCTGCATCCAAAAATCGCGGCCAGCGGTCGTTGTTGCACAGCGAGTGATGTGCGGTGCTCGACATCCTGGCGGGGATGCTGCGGGGTGCCCGCCACAAAACGTTCGTTGCCGCGACGCAACTCACGCCAGGTTTCGGCGGGGGAGTCGGACCGTGCCGGTGGTTGCTCGCTCACGGGTGGGGGTCCTTCACGCTTCCTTGGTGTGGTAATTGCTTGGGGGTTTGGGGCCTGGTGTTTGGTGCTTGGGGGTTTGGGGCCTGGTGTTTGGTGCTTGGTGTTTGGTGTTTGGTGCTTGGTGTTTGGGGCCTGGTGTTTGGGGCTTGGGGCCTGGGGCCTGGTGTTTGGTGTCGCTGTTTTGGTGTTGCTATTGCCTCTGGACGGCTGGCCCAATGGCCGTGGCAATTTCTTGGAACTCAGAGTCGGTCGCTGTGCCCAGGAGAACGAAGGTTGTTGTTCCGCGGGTGGTTGCGAGCGCGAATCGCGCGTTGCCAACGTCACGGCTGGAGTTGCGATTGTTATACACGTTCCATGTGACATCGTTGATCGTTGCGGTGTCGCTTGGTGTGGTCTGTGCAACAAGGGTGGCGAGCCAGGCGGGTGTGGCCCGGGCGCCCTGGTAAAAGCCGATGTACTCGTTGCCCGGGGTGATATAACCGACGTACCAGGCAGTGACGCCCGCGTTGGTGTTACGCCGGAGCTCAGCGGCGTTGGCGCTCCATTCTGTTGACAGTGGGGGTGCGACGAGGGGCACGTCGCTCGCTGCTTGGGCCTGCCCGGCGACACTCGCAACATCAATATCGCGGGCGAACGGTTGCGCACCCCGTGGCACGATGAGCACGATCAGAACAACGATGAGCAGACTCGCACCGAGGGCGAGGATGAGGTTGCGAAGTGTCTGCCGCTGCCGGTGCTTGAGAGTGTCGGTTGCCCGACGCGCGGCGGTTTCCTCCGGGGTTTCCGGGCGGCCAAGTTCGGCGACGACGCGGAGTGCTCGATCAGCCATTACGTAGAGCCGACCTCGTCGATGGTGGCCGTGTGGGTGGCGACTGCGTTGTTGTGGGCGACGGCTGCGTCACCCGTGGCCGCGGACACGGTCGCGCCGGAGCGAGCAGCGTTGAGCCGCTCACGCGCTCCGAGCAACCACTCTTCGCATCGCCGGGCCAATGCTTCACCGCGTTCCCACAGTTCGAGGGAGTGCTCCAGGGTCGGCGTTCCCTGCTCAAGCTCAGAAATAACCCGCGCGAGCTCGTCGCGGGCCTGCTCATAGTTCAGCTCTGCAACCTCCTGTGCGCCCATGCCCACCATCTTATGCGGCACCACTGACACTGCCCGGCTCTACCCTGGCCTGTACCGCGATGATCGCGGTGCGCGGCGCTACTGCCCGGCGTGCCCGGCGCTACTCTTCGGGGCTCGCAGCGGCGGCGGTACCCGGTCCGAGTGAACGGGCCGCAAGGATACCCCGAGCCACGGTGAGAATCAGTTCCGTGCCATCCGGAGCATCCGTTGGTGTCTGAATAACTCGACCGTCGGTGCTCTGCACGATTGCGTAGCCCCGCGCGAGTGTGGCGAGCGGGGAGAGGGCCTCGAGTTGCCCGCGCAGCTGTGCGATGTGGGCAGACGCTCGATCGATCCCGCGTTCAACGAGCTCACTGCCGCGCACGAGCTGTCGAGCGATCCCTTCCGCGTGTCGATCGATCATCGTGGCCGGCTCGGCGAGTACCGGGCGGGAACGCAGCTGCATAATGTGGTTTTTTTCGGCGGTGAGCAGGGTGCGAAGCCGACTGTCCATGCGCGAACGTGCTCCGGAGATCATCGTGATGTGCTCGTCAACATCGGGCACGACCCGTTTTGCTGCGTCGGTCGGTGTCGAGGCGCGCAGGTCGGCGACCTCGTCGAGCAGGGGTCGGTCGGCCTCGTGCCCGATTGCAGACACGACGGGAGTCTGCGTGGCCGACACCGCTCGGACGAGGCGTTCGTCGCTGAAACCGAGCAGGTTCTGGAAGTCGCCGCCGCCACGCGCGATGATGATAACGTCCACCGCCGGGTCGGCATCGAGCTCCCGCAGTGCGGAGAGAATCTCGGGTACTGAGCGTTCACCCTGTACCGTGGCGTGGATGGTGCGGAATATCACCGCGGGCCAACGCAGGTGCGCGTTGCGCAGGACATCCTTTTCTGCATCGCTGTCTTTACCGGTGATGAGACCGATGACATGCGGCAAGGTCGGCAGCCGTTTCTTGCGGGCCGGGTCAAATAACCCTTCGGCAGCCAGTTGTGTGCGCAGTTTTTCAATATTTTCCAGGATGTCGCCGATGCCGACGTGTTTGATGTGCACGACCATCATCCGCAGTTCGCCGGTGCGCACCCACCACTCCGGTTTGAGCAGGACGGTGACGCGGTCACCCTGCGCGAACTCGCCGGGGTTGCGGACACGTACCGATGACCAGATTGTGAAGGAGAGGGTGGCGTCGGTTTCGAGGTCTTTCAGCCGCCCGAACACGTTCCCGGTGGAGTCTTTCCACTGCGAGATTTGCCCCTCGACCCAGACCGACCCGAGCCGGTCGATGTACCCCTTGAGTTTGTCCGAGACCTCCGCGACGCGCCACGGCGTGTCGCGGGTGTTTGGTTCCTCCGCCACGGCGACCGCCTCAGTAGTGTGTGGGGGGCTCCGCGTAGGATGACTGCGTGATCAGTTCGACGGATGCCCCGATGATAGGCCTCGGGATGCCCCGGGTTCCCGGTGCGCGTGACCGGCTCAAGGATAACCCGGTCGTGGGACAGAAGCGAGTGTTGCTCGCCGCCCCTCGCGGGTATTGCGCCGGGGTCGACCGGGCGGTTATTGCCGTGGAGAAGGCGCTCGAGCGCTACGGGGCACCCGTGTACGTGCGGAAACAGATCGTGCACAACATTCATGTTGTGACCGAACTGGAAAAACTGGGTGCGGTCTTCGTTGATGAGGTTGACGAAGTTCCCACTGGTGCGCACATCGTGTTCAGTGCGCACGGGGTCTCGCCGATGGTTGTCGCCGCCGCTGCCGAGCGGGGGTTGCGCGCGATTGATGCGACGTGCCCGCTCGTAACAAAGGTGCACCGCGAGGCGGTCCGGTTTGCGCGCGACAACACGCAGATTCTGCTCATCGGTCACACCGGGCACGAGGAAGTCGAAGGAACGGCGGGCGAAGCGCCCGAGCACGTCACGATCGTGAACAGCCCCGATGATGTAGCGACGCTGGAGGTGGCTGACCCCGAGAAGGTTGTGTGGCTATCGCAGACAACACTCTCGGTTGACGAGACGATGGAGACGGTGCGCCGCTTGCGGGAGCGGTTTCCGAAACTGCAGGATCCGCCGTCGGACGATATTTGCTACGCGACTCAGAATCGGCAGGTGGCAATTAAGAAGGTTGCGGCTGAGGCTGATGTGGTCATCGTTGTGGGGTCGGCCAATAGTTCCAACAGTGTCCGATTGGTGGAGGTGGCACTCGAGTATGGTGCAAAGGCCGCGTACCGGGTGGACTATGCGAGCGAGGTGAGACAGGAGTGGCTCGACGGTGTTGCCACGGTCGGTGTGACCAGCGGAGCATCTGTGCCGGAGGAACTGGTGGAGGAGTTGTTGGAGGCGCTCGCCGGGGCCGGGTATCGGGACGTCACGGAGGTGAAGACCGCCGAGGAGGATCTCATGTTCTCGCTCCCGAAGGAGCTGCGCCGTGATCTTAGCGGTGCGCGTGACGAGCGTGCCCTGGGCGGGCGGATGACCCGCAGGCCGGAAATCCGCGGCGCACCGAGCGCGTGAGTGTGCCCTGGGAGTGTGCCCTGGGCAGACAGATGACCCCGTAATCTTTTTTACGCGGAAGCGATCATCGGGACATACCCTGGGTGGACGGGTGCCCGTGAGGTTATGGGGTTAGACAAAGCCGATGTCTGCCGCCTCCGAGATCGGTACGGGGCTCGGGATGGCTCGGGCCAGGCAGGAACCCGCATCGGCTCCCCATCGGCCCCGGCGGATGGTGGCTGAGGCACGGGTGTTCTTCTTACGGAACTCGCTCGCGGCATTGGTCCCGGCGGATGGTGGCTGAGAACGGGCGGTGCGTGTCAGCGGTGTTTGTTTGTGGGTGGTTTTTGCGTGCTGGTGGTGCCTGCCTGCCTGCCTGCGTACATGCCGTCGAAGTCACAAATTGTCGCGAGTTTTTGACCGATGCGACAATTCATGACTTTTCAATTCGTGCGAGTCCCGTGTGGGTGGGTGTCCGCACCAATAGCCACCCGTCAACGACCCACTGTGTGAGTTCCGTGTGGGGTGGTGGGGGCTTTGCGGCGGTAGCGGTGTGGTTGGTGGGTTAGAGCACTGTGGATGGGATGGGGCCTCGAGGTGGGTGCCGCGCGCCCGTGGGCGGATCGGTGCTGCAAGCAGGACGCCGATGAAATGGAGTCCGCGGACCGCGCGCCCGTGGGCGGATCGGTGCTGCACAACCTCGCACAATCCGACCCCGCGTGGGTGCCGCGCGCCCGTGGGCGGATCTACGTGGTCCTGAGTGCCGCGTAGATTGCGCCGATGACGACGGCGATTCCGAACCCGACAGACAACAAACCCGCTAATAGTGGGATCCAGAATGAGATGCGGCGCGCTCGGAGCGAGAGAAGGGTGAGCCACACCGTCAGTCCGAGAAGAACAATTTGAATGCTCACACCGACAATCGCAAGTGTCGAAGGCCAGTTCCCTACATGGTAATCAGTCTCTGATACTCCGGTGGATATGAAGTACCCGGGCACAATTATGGGAAGACTCACGGCGACCAGAATCCAGTACAGTGCGCCCAGCACGGCGATGGCAAGGAGGATGATTGACCACACAAGATCGGCCACACTGCGGTGACGAGTCGCAGCGTTGGCGGCGGGATGCCCCGGGGTGGCAGCGTATTCGAACGGTGCTGTGCTGTTGTAGGCACCGGGTGCACCGTAGGGCTGACTCGTGTCGTAGGGCTGACTCGTGTCGTAGGGCTGACTCGTGTCGTAGGGCTGACTCGTGTCGTAGGGCTGACTCGTGTCGTAGGGCTGACTCGTGTCGTAGGGCTGGCCTGTGCCGTAGGGCTGGCCTGTGCCGTAGGGCTGACTCGTGTCGTACGGCTGATTCGCGCCGTAGGGCTGGTTCGGAAGGGTGGGGGCAGCGCCGGTATTCACCGGGATGGAAGGGGCCGGTGCGGTTGCGTTCGGCGGTGGGTTCTCCGGCGAGGAGACATCTGGAGCAGAATCTGTGGTCATATTCCGATGCTACGGGAATGCCATTCGCTGGGCTATGAGACCACACGCGAACGCGCCTCGAATCGGTGGTTACGAGACCGATATCTGAATATGTCCTGGTTCGGTGGCTACCGGGGTGACGCCATATATGCCAGAAAGGTGGGGTCGTTGACGATCATGACGACGACCAGCACGATGGTGGCAATGAGGCACACCGCTCCCCCGGCAAGCGGAATCCAGAACGCCCGTCGGTGTCGGTACAGTGTCCAGACCGACAGAGCCATGGTCGCAATGTAGATCACGATGGGTAGGAATGTACCAATTCCGATGATTGTTGGTACGGATGGTCCAGGTATAAATACGCCAATGCCGTACTGTGTGTAGGCGATCTGCATGCTTGTGTCCAGTCGCTGCATTCCAAGCGATGTGGCGAGGGCACCGAAGGCACCGATAACCAGTAGCAGCACCGTGACAACACGGTCAACGGGATGGCGCGTGGTTTTTGTGTCAACAGCCGATGTGTCCCACACACGGGTGTCAGCGTGCGACCCGCGAGGATTGACGCCGACCGTTCCGGTTTGCCCGGTGTTTGTTGGATACCCTGTTTGTTCGATATTTGTCGGATGCCCCGGCGGGGAGTAGTTGTCGTTCCTGGACTGCCCGCCTTTCACCGCACGCTCTGTCCCCTCCGGGTCACCAGCCCCTGGGTTCACCATCGTTGGAGGCACCCATCCTTCCGGAGCGTACTCACCGTATCGAGGCCGGGGCCGTTCTGGGCTGTTTGCTGGTGTGGATTCTGGGGCATTTGTTGCCGCATGCTCCGGGTCATTCGTGTGGGGTGGCACTGAGGCATCCTCTGGTGTAGACATTAGGCTGAAACCGACTTGCCAGCCGAGCCGAGTTGGCGGGTTGATTCGCCGACACGCGCAGCCATTGACGTTTCTGCGACCTTGCCCCAGGCGCGCGGGTCGTAGAGTTTCTTGTTGCCAACATTGCCGTCAACTTTCAGCACGCCGTCATAGTTTTTGAGCATGTAGTCAGCGACCGAGCGAGTGAACGCATACTGGGTGTCGGTGTCGATGTTCATCTTCACAACACCGTTCGCAACCGCTTCCGCGATTTCAGAATCGGTTGACCCCGACCCGCCGTGGAAAACAAGGTCGAGAGGTTTGGCACCGGTTTTGTACTTCGTGGAGAGGCCATCTTGGATGTCTTTCAACAGCGCGGGTTTGAGTTTCACATTGCCGGGTGCGTAGACACCGTGCACGTTGCCAAATGTGAGAGCCGCCATGTATCGTCCTTGCTCGCCGAACCCGAGTGCTTCGACGGTTGCGATCGCGTCATCGAGTGTGGTGTAGAGATGTTCATTGATCTCGTGGCTGACCCCGTCTTCCTCCCCGCCGACAACGCCGATTTCAACTTCGAGGATGGCGTGGATCGCTTTCATGCGGGGCAGAATTTCCCGGGCAATTTCGAGGTTTTCGGCGAGTGGCACAGCCGAGCCATCCCACATGTGTGACTGAAAGATCGGGTTGCGACCCGCCTTTACTTCAGCTTCGGATGCCTCGATAAGGGGAAATACGAAGTCACCGAGTGCTGGTTTGGGACAGTGATCGGTGTGGAGTGCCACGGTGATGGGGTAGCTTTTGGCAACCTCGTGGGCGAATCGGGCGAACGCGAGTGCGCCGGTGGCTCGTGCTTTTACCGTGTGCCCAGCGAAGTAGTCCGCTCCGCCGGTGGTCACCTGGATGATGCCGTCCGAGCTGACCTCGGTTAGCCCCTGCAGCACGGCATTGAGTGTTTGCGTGCTTGACACATTGAACGCGGGAATTGCGAATCCTGCGGCTTTGGCGGTGTTAAGCATTTCGGCGTATCGCTCAGGGGTGGCGACGGGCATGGCTGCTCCTTTGAGATCGAGAGGCTACGGATTGAGTCTAACGATGGTGAGCGGGGTCGGGTGGTGGGTGAAGAGTGGGTGAGGGTGGGCGGTGGGTGGGGAGTGAGCCATGACGGGTGGGGAGTGAGCTATGACGGGTGGGAATGGGCGTTGGTCGTCGTGGGTTGGGGAGGGATCGGGATGATTCTGATTTATGCTCGAGGTGGTGTGATCGCAGGACCGACCTCAGCGATGTGTGATCGAAGGAAACTCAATGATGACCGATGCAGAAGCACTGTACGTGCACCCCGACCGGAATATTGCGATCGAGTTGGTCCGGGCGACGGAGGCTGCGGCCATCCGCGCGTATCCGTGGATTGGTCGCGGTGACAAGCTCGCCGCTGATGCCGCTGCGGTTGATGCCATGCGGGCATTTTTCGGTACGGTTGATTTTGACGGGGTGGTCGTTATTGGTGAGGGGGAGAAGGATAAAGCGCCAATGTTGTTCAACGGTGAGTGGGTGGGTAATGGCCGAGGTCCGGCCTGTGATATTGCGGTGGATCCCATTGATGGAACGTCGCTCACAGCCGCGGGTCGTCAGAATGCGCTGTCGGTGATTGCGGTGTCTGATCGTGGTGCCATGTTGGATGCCTCGTCTGTGTTCTATATGGATAAGATCGTCACCGATGCTGAAGGGATCGGAGTCGTTGATATCCGTCAACCTATCGGTGAAAATCTTCGGGCGCTCGCTGCGGCAAAGAAGAGGCCTGTGGCTGAAATGCGGGTTGCGGTGCTTAATCGCCCGCGTCATGAGCAGCTCATCGCGGATATTCGCGCGACGGGTGCGGGCACTCGGCTCATTAGTGATGGGGACGTTGCCGGGGGAATTAATGCTGCTCGGTATGAATCGCGCATTGATATGTGTGTGGGTATTGGCGGGAGCCCAGAGGGTATTACGACTGCGTGTGCGATCAAGGCTCTCGGTGGTTTCATGCAGGGTAAGTTGGCCCCCCGGGATGATGCGGAGCGTGCGCGGGGCGAAGCGGCTGACCTGGATTGCGACCGCGTATACGAGCTCAATGATCTCGTGCGTGGTGACAACACGTTCTTTGTCGCGACGGGTGTCACCGACGGGGAGCTCGTAGACGGTGTTCGCCGGAAGGGTCCGATCATTCGTACCGAATCGATTGTGCTACGGGGCAAGTCGGGAACGATCCGACGGATCGTTGCTGACCACCTTGTAGAGAAGTGGCTCGACGTAACCGATTGGTAAGCAAGGAGCAATCACGGCGCACCAGTGCTCAAAACGGTACATAAATAATCAGTACGGCCTCGTTGAACATGGCGTTGAGGACTTCGCTTATCGGGGGCTTTGGGTTCCTGCTTATCGACTCGTTTGTGGGATTCAATCGAATCCTTTGCTGTTGGGAGTTTTGGGTTGCTGATGCAGTTCGGGGTCGATACTGGTACCGTTCACCTCCGCAGCGCCAGTGAGCTTAACGGTGTCACCAAATTTTGTATCGGTAACAGCAAGAGGCTTATCAGCCTGGTCGTCGGGCAGAAGTTCAGGTGCGGTGAGCCTGCGGGTTGGTTCTTCGATCCCCGTTAAGGTTGGAATCAACTTGGTGGAGTCGAGCGCATTCAATTTGCGGGCAGTGGGAAGTACGGAACGTTCAAGCGATCCGATAAAGGCGTTGTAGTTCTTCACCGTTCCGTTAATGGAACGCCCGAGTTTATCGATGTGCTCGGCTGTTTTGGTCAGTCGTGAGTAGAGTTCGCGGCTGAGGTCGAAAAGAGTCTTTGCCTCATTCGTGAGTATGTCCTGTTGCCACGTGAATGCGACCGTCTTGAGCACCGACCACAGTGTGACCGGTGAGGCGAGTGCGACCCTCCTGGAGAATGCAAAATCCATGATGGTCGGATCGGTTTCGAGGGCGGCCGAGACAAGCGACTCGCTGGGGATGAATGCAATGACCAGCTCTGGGGAGGAGTCTAGTGCTGTCCAGTACCCCTTCGCGCTCAGCGACGTAATATGGCTGCGTACGGCTTGGACGTGCTGTTTGAGCAGTTCACTGCGTCGTGCTGCTTCAGCGCCGGTTGCGGTCGCGGGAATCTGGTTTGCTTCGAGGTAGGCGTTGAATGGAACCTTCGCATCGACGGCAATGGACTTTCCACCGGGCAATCTAACCGTCATATCAGGACGAAGGGAACCAGATTCACCTGTCATGCTTTCCTGTAGGGAAAAGTCCACGTGCTCGAGCAAGCCTGCTGCTTCGACCACATTGCGGAGTTGTGTCTC
>Ga0081606_1000759_pt1 | contig 11708 bp, 5 predicted proteins | sample EareggfetidaYelm_FD_71127 | JGI IMG/M metagenome (GOLD analysis project Ga0081606, IMG submission 71127) | Earthworm egg capsule microbial community from the University of Washington, USA - E. fetida Yelm (SPADES assembly) (version 2) | ecosystem: Host-associated > Annelida > Reproductive system... | reverse complement strand
CTACTTTGGTGTTTTTGTTCTGAGCCGAAACAGTAAAACTGATCGCTACAAAACTTAATACTATATATAGATTTTTCATTTTTAGAAGTACTTTATAGGTTAGAAATATCTTGGTGAACGTGATACTTTTTTCGGGATGTTGATATCAAACAATAACATTACCTCGTGAGAAGCTGGTGTTACTGTCTTTAAATCTGATATCACATGATCATAAGCATATCCGATTCTCAAGCCTGGAGTTACGGCAAAGTTTACCATTCCTCCAAATGAGTCTTCCCTTCTATAAGTTGCTCCTAATTCTAACTTGTCATAAAACATAAAGTTAGCCGAAACGTCAACTGAGGTTGGTGCGTTTACAGATGATTTAATCATTGCAGACGGTTTGAACTTTAAGTTTGGATTAAGATCAAATACGTAACCTCCTGTTAAGAAATAGTGTATTACCTCCGTTCCGTATTGTCTTCCGCTGAAATCAAGATATTTTGATTTTAGCATATTCGGAACCGAAAAAGCTACATAGTATTTATCGGTGTAATAAAATACTCCAGACCCTATATTTAAAAACGTATTGTTCGGGTTTCCTGAACTAAACGGATCTAAAGGGGATTGATCTGGCAACGTGGTAAAAATGTAGTCAAAGTCTATTTTATGCATAGTCAAACCACCTTTTAAACCGAATGCTAATTTATGTTCTCCACCTAAATTTAAAGTATAAGAGAAATCCGCGTAAACGTTGTTTTCCTCAACCGGACCAATTTTATCTGAAATGACAGAAAGCCCAAGACCTACATTTCTTCCAACAGGACTGTGGATGAAGAACGTACCTGTAGTAGGTGCGTCTTCAATCTCAATCCATTGTTTTCTATATAATAATCCGCCTGATATGCTTTCTTTAGACCCAGCGTAGGCCGGGTTCATCACACTCATATTGTACATATATTGTGTGTAGTGCGGATCTTGTTGCGCTCTTAACTCGGAAATCGCTAAAGCCAATATCGCAATGAAATATATTTTCTTCATTTTGTTTTGTTTTTTTGATATAGTTGTAGTTGTTATTGTGCTCTGTTGATGTAAATCCAGCCTGTTTTAGTCTCTCCACTATTTCTGTCTATAACATAGTAGTAAGTTCCATCAGGAAGATCATCTCCGTCGTCTGATTTTCCTCCCCACTCGTTGATGTAATTAGCGCGAGAGTAAACTTTCATTCCTAATCTATTGAAAATAGATAGTTTTTTAACATCATAACCTGTTAAATCGAAAGTATCATTACGACCATCATTATTCACAGAAATACCTTTCTGGATAACACAATTAGCTGAATCAACATTAAAAGGCAATGATTCAGTAGAACAACCATTAACTGTAACCGTAACTGTATAAAGACCTGCAGCAGTAACATTTACACTTTGCGTTGTAGCAAATGCAATACCGTTAGAATCTTCCCAAGAGTAAGTTGCTGTTTGAGGATCAAAAGAACCACTTATAGGCAATGCCGTCAAAACATATTTAACGCCTTCACAACCACCCTTAACATCGATAGTCACCGGAGGAACAATAACAACTGTTGTAGTTCCTGGGGTTGTTATCTCACAATTGGCAGCATTAGGAGTAACGGTATAAGTTACAGTATAAGTACCCGGAGTGCTTGACAAATCAATAACACCCGTAGTAGGATTAATTATCAATCCTGTTGTAGAGCTATAAGTTCCGCCTGCTGTGAATCCTGTACCAGCGTTTGGTGCTTCCGTACCTGTAGTGGCACAGAAAGGACTGTCGTAGCTGAAACTTGTTGCCAATGTAACCACCGGATTGATAACAATAGTAGCGGTACCTGTATTGGTAACCTGACATGTACTAGCATTAGCAGCAACTAAATAACTTATAGTATAGGATCCAGCAGTACTGTTAGCCAAATCAATTACTCCTGTAGTACCATTGATTGCCAATCCTGGAGTTGAAGAGAATGTTCCTCCCAACGTAAATCCAGAAGTTAATGTTGGCGATAAGGTAGCCTGAGCATTTTTACAGATTGGAGTCGTATAAGTGAATCCAACCACCGGAGTGATAACCGGAGTGATAACAATCGTAAAGTCAGTGAATCCAGCTGCACGGCATGTTGCAGGATCAAATGGTGTAGCATATCTAATTACATAAGTTCCGGCATCCGTATTGGCCAATGTGATTTCACCCGTTGTTGCGTTGATATCGATATTCGCCGAAGGAGTAGATGTAAATGTTCCTCCTGATGTAAGCGCTGTAGTTGCAGGAATCGGCAACGGATTAACAGCAGCATTTTTACAAACCGGAGTTGCATAGGTAAATCCGGTTACCGGAGTTGTAGCTCCAACAGCATTAATGATAACATCAACTGGTGCAGATAAACAACCTGTAGCCAAATCTTTTACCACTAAAGGATGCGTACCAGGAGTTACCGGACTGAATACCGGGTTAGACTGGAATGGTCCATTATCTATGCTGTATTGGTATTGAGAAACGGTATAAGCATAAGTTCCAACATTGGTATAATCTTCAGGATCTAAAGCGGTCCAGTCAGCTGGGTTCCAAGTCAAGCTTGGCGCAGTAACTGTATTTAACCTTCTGTAAGTGTATCCTGTAGCACCGCCCGGAGTAAAGACAGTACCGTCAGTTCTTCCCCATAAATCAACCTCTACACCTGCCAGTGTTGTCAATCTGATGTTGTCATCAATATTAACTCCACCACAAGCCGCAAAGACTAAATTAGGAACAACTCCTCCAACGTTTGTAGCACTTCCTACCGAAATAACCTTTACGGTATTGTTAGGCATAGTACCTAAAAGTGTCAAATCACATGACGTTGTGGTATTACCATTATTGTAAACCTTCAATTTATAATTACCAAGGTTAACCGTATTTCCTGTACCGTTATAGATTTCAACATAAGTTAAAGATCCTGTAGCAGCATCCGTAACTTCCGAAATAAATAAATCAGCAGGTCTGGCACTTCCAGCAGCAACCGGGGAGGTTACCGTTATTGAACCCGTAGGGCTTGTACAGGTAGAATCTGTAGTTGTGTAAGTAGGTGCAGGAACCGTATTGATCGTTACCGTGAATGACTTCTCAGTAATACAGCCGTTTGTAGGGTGAACCGCATAGATGTATAAAGTCTCATTGCTTGTAATTGGGATGCTTGGATCCACCGGACCCACTCCACCAGCCTGAGAGAAGTATCCTCCTACAGTTAAAGCTGGCAATGTAAAGCTGTCACAAGCTACTACGTTAGATTGGTTAACAACTGGCGCCTGTAGTATTTCAACCTGTGCCGTTGTAGTAAATGCAGGACATCCTCCTGTTGCAGCAACGGTATAAGTTACCGTGTAAACTCCAGGTATACTTGCTACCGGAATAATTTCTCCTGTAATCGCATTGATTAATAAACCACTAGGGCTTGCCGAATAAGTTCCTCCAGGTGTCCCTGTCATAACAACTGGTTGTGCCTGAGAAATACTATTACAGTAAGGGCTTGTTGGATAAGCAATCGTAGCCGATGCAGGAGCTGTAATGATTACAGTTCTTGTTGTTGTAATAAATGGTATTGAAGTACAAGTTCCGCCAATAGTTGTTGCAGAGGTACTGGTAATTACATAAGCTCCAGGTGTACTGGCTGCTAAATTAATTGTTCCTGTTACTGAATCAATAACTAATCCCGGAGTAGATGTATATACACCTGCGGTAGCACCATTCGATAATACCGGTGTTGGATTAGGCTGGTTCTGGCAGTAGTTAGTCTGGGAATAGTTAAAGGTATTGATTGGGAAACATGCTGTTGTTCCTCCACCTCCATTGGTTTGGGTAAACGTTACAGTTCCTGCCAAATTTGAGAAGTTTGTAATCATGATTACATAAACCTGACAAAGCTGGGCATTAGGAATACACATGATTTCCTGTGGTGCAATAGAGTAACTACAAGCATGGATTGTTCCAGGACATCCGCTCGCAGGAGTAGGAATTGGATTTGCAGCAGGAAGTGGATTTGCAGGAACACCTGAACAAGCAGAGTTCAAATCTGTAAATGGACCCCATGCCACATAATCAACGTCTCTTCCAACCCCTCCGTTATCAACCTGAGAGATTAAGTAACTTAAAGGACCTGCCTGATTTACCTGTAAGAAGAAGAACGCAGGGTTAGGAGAAGTTCCTAAACATCCTATGGTTCCTAAACTTGGTACGTTGGTAGCATTCGCATAAGTAACCGTCTGACCAGTACAGAATGCCGGAGCCTCCGTACATGGCAATGTTCCTATACACATGTCAAATTCTGAGAATACCGGAGCAGTTCCTGTTGAGAACACTCTGATATAATAAGTTGTTCCGCTAGTCAAACCAGCACCAGAGTTACATCCAACTTGTGTTAAACCTGTACAGCTACCTGAATAAATAGCATAGCTTATTGCAGTAGCAGGAGTAACGTTGTTGAATGAAATGATATGTGTTGCTGCTGTAGCCGTAAAGGTAAACCAAACGTCATCATTAGCCGCTCCGGCTCCACCACAGGTAGTAGCAGGAGTTGATCCTGTAGCACCCGCTAAAGTTCCGTGCGTAGTCTGAACACAGTTAAGGTTTTGATTAACGATTGCAAATGTTGCATTAGCACATTCATCGTTAACAGGTTTTGTAGCAAAATTGTAAACTGCCCATGTACTAGCGTCAGTTCCTGAACATATAGCTCTAACGTAAGCTACATATGCTTTTCCTGGCTGTAATCCGGATATTGGGTAAGTAGTAGATGACCATGGAATACCAGGACCGGTCGGAAGCGGAGAACCTGCTGGCAGTATCAATACTTCCCATGCTGTAGGTGTAGTTCCGTTCGGGCTTGCCGGTTGTGTCCATGTTAATGAAGCCGTAGTCTGAGTAATTGGCTGAGCACTTGTAATAACTGGTCTCGCACAAGTTGGAGCCGGTGTACAGGTCACATTCGAAACCCATCCCGGATTTACGCCACTAGTATCACTTCTAAATACAAATGTCAAACATCCGTCTCCACTTGTAGATGTAAATGGTCCTGGAAGGTTTTGACCTGTAAGGTTACCCCAGAAAGAACCTGCTATACCACCCGGAACGTTTCCTGCTCCGTTGGCACTTGCAATCTGAGCTCCCGGGTTAACTGTATTACCGTCATAAACATATAGACCGTCCCAGTTAGCTTCAGTATTAAATAAAGTAAAGGTTACAGTTACTATTTCCCCAGGACTGTTAGGGCAAATAATTGTAGTAATATTTGAGCTATTTGCGTAATTACCATTCACTCCTCCTGCATCAACAAAGTTTCCTCCACAAACTGGCGGAGCAACAAGAGTTGTTATAGTTACAGGAAGACATGGCCAAGCACTTGTAAGACCTGGTCCGCAATTCGCTCTGATGTAAATATCATAACATGTTGCAGAAGATAATCCGGCAAGTAAATGGTTAATATTCGTTATAGCTGTATGTGTTGGCGTAGCAGTAGCTGCCGGAGCAGTAGAACCACATGGCAATGCTATGATATCCCAAGCCGCTGCAACTGAACCGTCAGGGTTGGTTGGCTGAGTCCAGTTTAAAACTGCTGAATTATGAGTAACTCCTGATGCTACTACTGATGTAGGAATTCTACATGGCGGTGGCGGACCACAAGTAATGTTGGCAACCCAACCTGGATTCTGTATAGACCCATCACTTCTAAATACAAATGTCAAACATCCGTCCGCACTTGAAGATATGAACGGACAAGGAAGGGTATTACCCCAATATCCGCCTGCAAGGCCTCCAGGTACGTTACCCGCAGGGTTTGTACTAGGTATAATATTAGCCGGAACTACTCCGGTCCCGTTGTAAGCATATAAGGCATCATAAGTAGCCTCCGTATCGAAAGCCGTAAAAGTTACAGTAACTACATCTCCAGGCGTAGTAGGACAAATAGTTGTAGTAACGTTTGAGTTAGCAGCATAAGCTGCTGTCGTTCCACCTGCATCAACAAAGTTACCACCACACATAGGAGGCGCAACTGGTGTTGTTACGTTTATCGGGCCTACCCAAGTACTGGTACAAGCTGATCTGACATAAATACTGTTACAGGCATTTGAGTTCAATGGTGTTACAGGAAAGTTTGTGTTGGTATTTGCAATAAGATAACCTGTAGCTGTTGCCGTTGGAGCCGGAGCTGTACAAGGCAATACCAATACATGCCAAGACGAAGGAGTTGTTCCGTCAGGGTTTGCAGGCTGTGTCCATGTTAACGGAACAGAGTTATAAGTAGGCGTACCTGCACTCACTGCAACCGGCGGCGTACATGCTGGCGGCGGAGCACAAGTAACATTGGCTAGCCATCCTGCAGCAACAGTAGTTGCATTAGAGGTAAACACAAATGTTAAACATCCTCCTGTAGCAGATGAAGTAAATGCAGGAGGCAAGGTTGTACCTGTTAAGGTTGCCAACAATGTTCCTGTGGTACCATTACCGTCATATACTCTTAAGAAGTCTGATCCATTTTGGATATTGAAAGCTGTAAACGTTACAGTAACTGCATGTCCTGTAGTTACAGGGCATATAACAGTCGTAAGGTTTTCGTTATTAGAATAGTTCCGGAAATACCTCCCGAGTCAACAAAGTTTCCTCCACAAACCGGTGGGGCAACTAATGTTGAAAAGCTTACCGGTACCAATGACCAGGCACTGTTTGTAGTTGGGCCTGTTCCGCAAACTGCTCTTACGTAAACATCAAAACAGGTGCCAGACGCTAGTGGCGTAACTACAAAGTTAGTATTTGAAGTCGCACTCCCTGTTGGTGTTGAAGTAGCTGTTGGCGCAGCAGAACCGCAAGGCAATGCTATGTACTGCCATGCATTGGCTACAGAAGCATCCGGGTTTGCAGGCTGTGTCCAGCTTATGGTAGCTGAAGTGGTTGTTATAGAACCTGCCGTCAAAGTTACGTTGGTTGGTATTCTACAGGCTGGTGGCGGACCACAAGTAATATTTGCGGCATACCCTGCAGCAACAGTAGTTCCGTTTGACGTAAACACAAAAGTTAAAGCTCCGGAAGCAGAAGTTGCTGTATAGGCCGGAGGAAGAGTCGTTCCTGATAAATTAGCCAATAATGGATACGTAGTATCAGGACCATCGTATATTTTCAAAAAGTCAGTATTAGCCTGAGTATTGAAGGCTGTAAAAGTAACGGTAACAACCTGACCTGCTGCCGGTGTTACAGTAGTCGAAACGTTTTCGTTGTTAGCGTAATTGCCATTAGGACCTCCTGAATCTACAAGGTTCCCTCCACAGACCGGCGGTGCAATCTGAGTGGTAAAGTTAGCCGATACTGCGGACCACGGACTTGAGAAGCCTGAGGAACATATCGCTTTTATATAATACCTGTAAGTAGTATTTGGAAGTAATCCTGTAGCCGGATAAGTAGGAGCCGTTCCGGTATAGTTAATAATGATCCCCTGCCCTTGAGTTTGGGTACCCGTTAAAATTTCAATCTGCCATTGGCCAACGTTATTAGGGTTTAGCCAGTTTAAAGTTGCGGTAGTAGAACCCGTCACCACAGTACCTGCAGTTACAGGAGCCGTACACTGCTGGTTAATCCCAACATTGTCAATTAACCATCTGTCACCATCGACACCTGTTCCTGTTTGGGTATATATTTTAACAAAAGCTATATACACACTTCTGCCTGCTAAACCGGCAGCCGTTAAATTAACCGTTTTCTCTGTCCATGTGGCAAAGTTGGAAGTAGGAGTAATTAAATTGTCCTCTGTCCATTCCTGTACCGGCAAATAAGCCAGTGGATTGGTTTGGTTGTCCGGATTATCTCCATTGGCAACCATTACCCTGTAAATTGTTCCCTGATTTCCACTGGTAAACATCCTGGTCCAGAAATGTAATTCTGTTATACCGGAAGCACCAATAGTAACTAACGGAGTGGCCAGAAAATCTTCAGAGGTATTTCCCTGCGTTAACTGTTCCCTGTTTACAGAGGCACAATTATCTCCCTGATATGGAATTGGCAAAGCCGCAAAGGGATTGATACCCCAGCTTTCCGTTGTTCCGGAAGACGGATCGGGATAATTGTTTTGAAAAACTGCCCAAGGATCTGTTGCTCCTAATTGCCAGTAAGCTGGCAACGGGCCGGTAATTCCCGTAGTGTTTTCAAAACCTTCTGTAGCTAACTGAGAATAACCACATACAGACATGAATAAACACAATAGTAGTAATGTAATTTTTTTCATAATTATGAAAATTTGAGTTGTTGGATAAAAAAGTTTTTAGAATTTTGAAGTCCAAATTTAGTAAAATTTATGAAATAATTAAGGATATTAATTTATTTCATCTAATTCTATAGCGATTATACTGTAATCATTGAGTTTTTATCTGTTTATTTAATTTCCAAATGACTATTTTTGTCAAAGATTTAAAACGAAATGCTAGAAAAAGAAATTATAAATTTTGAAAGAACGGTAATTGTTGGAATAGTTACGCAAAATCAAAATGAGGAAAAATTAAAGGAATACCTTGACGAGTTAGAGTTCCTGACCTTTACTGCCGGCGGTGAAGTAATTAAGCGCTTTTCCCAAAAACTGGAACGCCCGAATCCTAAGACTTTTTTAGGAACCGGTAAGATGGACGAAATCAGTGTTTATATAAAGGAAAAGGATATCTCAACCGTTATTTTTGATGATGAGTTATCGCCTTCCCAACAAAAAAACATCTCTAAAATCCTAGATTGCAAAGTACTCGACCGAACCAATTTAATTTTAGACATTTTTGCCCAAAGAGCGGAAACCTCCTACGCAAGAACGCAGGTAGAGCTCGCACAATGCCAATATTTATTACCTCGTCTTTCCGGAATGTGGACCCACTTAGAGCGTCAAAAAGGAGGTATCGGGCTTCGTGGTCCTGGGGAAACCGAAATCGAGACCGACCGAAGGATTGTTCGCGACCGAATTGCCTTGTTAAAAGAGAAGATTAAAACCATAGACAAGCAAATGTCTGTCCAAAGAGGCAATCGTGGTGCCATGGTACGGGTTGCTTTGGTAGGGTATACCAATGTCGGGAAATCGACACTGATGAACGCTGTCGGGAAAAGCGATGTGTTCGTAGAAAATAAATTATTTGCAACCCTCGACACCACAGTACGAAAAGTGGTAATCAAGAACCTTCCCTTTTTATTATCGGATACGGTAGGGTTTATCAGGAAACTGCCAACCCAACTGGTTGATTCCTTCAAAAGCACCTTGGATGAAGTTCGCGAAGCCGATTTACTGCTGCATGTAGTTGATATTTCACATGCTGATTTTGAAGAGCACATCGCTTCGGTTAATCAGATCCTTAAAGACATCAAGAGCGATGACAAACCAACCATAATGGTTTTCAATAAAATAGATGCCTATAAAAGCGAAGTGATTGAAGAAGATGATTTAATGACCGAAAGAACCTCCAAACATTACTCGTTAGCAGAATGGAAAACCACCTGGATGGACAATGTAGGCGAAAAAAATGCCTTGTTCATTTCGGCTGTCAATAAGGAAAACTTTGAGGAATTCCGGGAAAGAGTTTATGAAGCGGTCAGAAAAATCCACATCACACGCTTCCCGTACAATAAATTTTTATATCCGGATTACAAGGATGCTGTAGAAAAAGAAGAGTAATTTTTATCCTATTGCAGGTAGTAGATATAACCCACATTCAACCAAACATTCCAGTCGTTGGCTTTATTTTCCGTGTAGATCTTTGGGTCCGGGTTCAAACCGTCCACCCAGTTGGAAAAATAATACTGGAATCTTAAATCCACCATCAAATCCGACAATTCGGACAATTTGTAACGGGTACCTACACTCGATACGATAGACCATACGGTTCCGCCCTGATTGGTTGTAGCGTCCAAATATTTCTGTGGAGTTGTCAAAGGTGTATTCAGCTCCCCAAGTGTGGAATAAGCCTCAGGATCATAGAAACTGAACTGGCCTCCCAAACTGATAAACGGTGCAAATGAACCTATGGTTGCGGTAAATTCCCTGATGCTTAACGGAAAGAATTCCAACTGCATACCCACGTTGGTAACAGCCGTACTTCCTCTCATTGCTCTTAATTGGGTAGCCATCAATCCGGTTCTGCTAGGATCAACCCATTTCCCAAAATGCTGAAACTCCGTCTTGTTATAAGACAACTCACTTCTTAATTTGAAGTGGTCATTAAAAAATGTTTCCGGCGTATAACAGTTACATTCCGCACGGTATGAAAAATTCAGATAATGCACGATACCAATACCATATCCGGTATTTCCTGCGTTGGTAGAAAAATCATGACGCTCTCCGTAATCAGACTGAAAAGCAACCGGACCAACTATAGCCCCTATTTCATGGGAAAAGCCGAACTGAGCATTTGCACTGTTGGACAAAGCAAAAAACATCAGTAATGATAGAATAAAGTTTTTGGGCATCTGCATACTAATTAGTTCAAATCTCGACAAATATATAAAAACATCAATCAGTTCTGAAATAAATTAAAAAATAGTTGATTTATAGGGTGAAAAATTAATACTGACTTCAGATTCTACGAGTTTAGTAGGTTTATTCAAGGGTAACACAGGAACTTTCTTATTTTCAAACCGATACGATGCACCAACTGCTGACTGCTGTTGACGAGTGTTGACTACTATTGATTACTGTTGACTAGTGTTGACTACTATTGACTAATAAAATGGCTGTTTTTTGCCCTTCTTTCGGATGTTGTTCGGGTCATGTTCGGGTTTTGTTCGCAAAATAGCCCCTTTTTGCGAAGAAAGTGCGAACAAAGCCCGAACAAAGCAGGACTGAAACCAGCTATACCCGAATAAGATAAAACAATGAGAATTAAACAAAATAAATGACGCTGTTTTTGAATAAAATGTATATTTGTGGCGATTTTACGAAATCGTTTTCTTAAAAATATAAATAGTTAATTTTATGTCACAAAGTATCAACGCATTTATGGACATGGTTGCTCAGAGAAACGGCCACGAACCAGAGTTTATGCAAGCAGTTATGGAAGTTGCCGAAACGGTAATTCCGTTCATTGAAGAAAATAAAAAATACCAGAACAAAATGCTTTTGGAAAGAATGGTGGAACCGGAAAGAGTAATCATGTTCCGCGTAACCTGGATTGACGATGCAGGAAACACTCAGGTAAACCGAGGATACAGGATCCAGATGAATTCTGCTATCGGGCCTTATAAAGGAGGAATTCGTTTCCATCCATCCGTAAACTTAAGCATCCTTAAGTTCTTAGCTTTCGAACAGACTTTCAAAAACAGCTTGACTACATTGCCAATGGGCGGTGGAAAAGGGGGAGCTGACTTTGATCCAAAAGGAAAATCAGATAACGAAATCATGAAGTTCTGTCAGTCGTTCATGACCGAATTGGCCAAACACATCGGTGCTGATACAGACGTTCCTGCAGGAGATATCGGTGTTGGAGGAAGAGAAGTGGGCTACATGTTCGGACAATACAAACGATTAAGAAACGAATTTACCGGAGTATTGACTGGCAAAGGAATCACTTTTGGAGGTTCATTGATCCGTCCTGAAGCTACAGGTTACGGTGATGTATATTTCGCACAAAACATGCTGGCTACCAAAGGACAAAGCTTCGAAGGAAAAACAGTAGTAATTTCCGGTTCAGGAAACGTAGCGCAATACGCTATCCAAAAAGCAACAG
>Ga0081606_1000758_pt1 | contig 11711 bp, 7 predicted proteins | sample EareggfetidaYelm_FD_71127 | JGI IMG/M metagenome (GOLD analysis project Ga0081606, IMG submission 71127) | Earthworm egg capsule microbial community from the University of Washington, USA - E. fetida Yelm (SPADES assembly) (version 2) | ecosystem: Host-associated > Annelida > Reproductive system... | reverse complement strand
CCCCAAATAAACTCTGCGCTCCACGGATTAAGGAATTCGTCAGCGGCATGCTTACGTTACCAACTTCGATTTTCTGAATAATGTCATCTTCTGTCGGGGCATATTCCAGTTTGATCAGGTTCTGGAAGGCAAAAGTGGATTCTGTATCGTAATTGGCATTTACGCTTAATCGGGTTCCTACTTTACCATTCAAGCTCATACTGATCCTTTGGTCAAAATCAAAAGTAGTCTGAACTCTGTTTCTTGGCGAAAATGAAGGATTGTCCTGTTTGGTGTACCGAACACCCAAGTCCATTTCTACTGATCCTGTAGGTTTTACGTCGATGGTGTTGGAGCCGAAAATCGTCTCGAAGAAATTAGAATTTACATAATAACGGGGCAATAAATCTTTCTTTGCTGCTTCGCTTCCGTCTTTCTTACCATCCATTGCATCGGATTTATCCTTGAAATATTTCCGCATGGATTCTCGCAGTACCAATTCCTCATACTGTTCGGGTGTTAAAATAATAGGATAATTGATGTTGAAGCCTTCAAAACTGCTGGTATAAATGTACCTGTTGGTTACAGGGTCATAAGTGTAGGCATTTACGATGCTGTTTGGATTGGTAATCTGCATTTTACCTTTGGAATAGGTAGTGTCCACTACAGTATTTGGAAGGACAGGATCCTGAGCAAAAGCTGTCGCACTAAGCAGCAAAACCAATCCGAAGATTAGCTTTTTTAGGTTTAAAATTGGTTTCTTAAAGTATATTGTTTCCAAGTATTATAAATTTTTTAATGCTTGTTTGATTATTGTTTCAACTCCGGCTTCAGGATTCTCTTTGATGATTTTGTCAACCACTTTTTCGGCATTTTTTCGGATGTAACCCAGAACTTCCAGAGCAGATAACGATTCTTCCCTTGAAATATTGTGTTGCGTCATGGAAATTTCATTCAAATCATAGATTTTTAACACTTTATCCCTCAAATCCAGAATGACACGCTGTGCCGTTTTCGGCCCGATGCCTTTCAGGGATTGGATTGTTCCTACATCACCGCCAGCAATAGCGTGGATTATTTGTTTTGGATCTAATGATGAAAGCATCGTTCTGGCAATACTGGCTCCAATTCCCGAAACCGACAATAGTAATTTGAACAATTCCCTTTCTGATTTTTCTACAAAACCAAATAAAGAATGCGCGTCTTCTTTGATCTGAAGATGCGTGAATAATTTTACAAAATCGGTATTGGGAAGTAATGAAAAAGTATGCAGCGAAATATTAATGTGATAGCCCACGCCATTACAGTCTATTATAACCTCAGTCGGCGTCTTCTCCACTAATTTTCCTTGAATGTGTGCAATCATTTTTTACTAGAATCTTGTTCCAAATATAGCAAAATTCTCCAATAAGCAGAATCTATACGGAATATCTGTACAATAATACAAAAACTTATTTGGCAGACATCTTTTTTCTCTTCTCTTTTTCCTGAGCGTCAACTACTGCAACCGCAACCATGTTTACCATTTCCTCCACGCTTGCGCCTAACTGGAAAATGTGAACCGCTTTTTCCATCCCGAGCATAATCGGACCAACCGAATCCACTTTGTAAAGTTCTTTGAGAAGCTTGTAAGTGATATTGGCCGATTCCAGATTTGGGAAAATCAAAGTGTTTACTTTTTTTCCGGCAAGTTTAGAGAATGGGAATTTGGCTTTTAGCATATCCGGATTTAATGCAAAGTCGGTTTGGATTTCTCCATCCACAATCAAATCAGGATAATATTTGTGAAGATAGGAAACGGCTTCCCTTACTTTGCTGGCACTTTCGTGGCTTGAAGATCCGAAGTTTGAAAAAGAAACCATGGCAATAACCGGTTCCATTCCGAACATACGCACCGTTTTGGCGGTCATCAAAGCAATCTTCGCCAAGTCATCAGCCGTAGGATTCGGATTGATAGCAGTATCCGATAAGAACATCGGGCCACGATTGGTCATCATCATATTGGTTGTCGCAATCAAAGTAATTCCCGGAGCTTTTCCAATCAGTTGCATCAACGGTTTTACGGTAGAAGGATAACTTCTTGAATAACCCGAAACCATCGCATCAGCATCACCTTCATTAACCATCATTGCTGCAAAATAGTTGCGTTCGCGCATCCATTTCTGGGCATCAAATAAGGATATTCCACGGCGTTGTCTGGACTGCCAGTAAATGTCGGCGTATCGTAACCTTCTTTCGTCTTCTTCTTTTGTTTTTGGATCTAAAATTGCCACATCGGCATCAAATCCTAACTCTTCCTTGAGTTCCAAAATCACTTCTTTATTTCCTAGTAAGATAGGAATGGCAATGCCTTCTTCGTAAGCGATCTGTGCAGATTTCAAAACGTCTAAATGATCTGCTTCCGCAAAAACCACACGTTTCGGATCTGTTTTGGCACGGTTGGTCAACAGACGGACCATTTTGTTGTCTGATCCTAATCGTTCCAGTAATTCTTCTTCGTATTTTTCCCAATCGGTAATCGGATGTAACGCAACACCCGAATCCATTGCGGCTTTGGCAACAGCCGGGGCAACAACAGCAATCAATCTTGGGTCAAATGGTTTTGGGATGATATAATCCTTTCCGAAATTCAAACGCATTTCCCCATAAGCAATATTTACCTGCTCCGGAACCAATTCTTTAGCCAGACTTGCCAATGCATGAACGGCTGCCATCTTCATTTCTTCATTGATTTTGGTAGCGCGAACATCTAAAGCTCCACGGAAAATATATGGGAAACCTAGAACATTATTCACCTGATTAGGATGGTCAGAACGCCCTGTTGCCATGATAATGTCTTCACGGGTTGCTATCGCTAAATCATAATCAATTTCCGGAATTGGATTCGCCATTGCGAAAACGATAGGGTTTTTAGCCATGCCCAAAAGCATCTCGGCAGACATTATATTTCCGGCAGATAATCCGAGGAAAACATCGGCATCAACCAAAGCCTGTTGTAAAGTTGTTCCTTCTTTGCCGTAAGTATATCTTCTTTGCAAATCCGACAAGTCAGTTCGTTCCGGATACAGAACGCCGTCTTTGTCGAACATGATAATATTTTCTGGTTTTACACCTAATAAAACGTAAAGATTCGCACAGGCCAAAGCTGCAGATCCTGCTCCGGAAACGACAACTTTTACAGTGTCAACCTGTTTTTCGGCTAGTTCCAATGCGTTTATTAAGGCAGCTGATGAAATGATTGCTGTTCCGTGCTGATCGTCGTGCATTACCGGAATGTTCAGTTCTTCCACCAAACGTCTTTCGATTTCAAAAGATTCCGGAGCCTTGATGTCTTCCAGGTTGATTCCGCCAAAAGTTGGAGCTATATTCTTAACAGTTGCGATAAATGCTTCCACATCTTTGGTATCCACTTCAATGTCAAAAACATCAATATCGGCAAAGATTTTGAAGAGCAACGCTTTTCCTTCCATAACCGGTTTTGAAGCTTCGGGACCGATATCGCCCAAACCTAAAACGGCCGTTCCGTTGCTGATTACAGCAACCAGATTTCCTTTGGAAGTATATTTGTAAACATTATTTACGTCTTTGGCAATTTCCAGACAAGGCTCGGCAACTCCCGGAGAATAAGCCAATGACAAATCTCTTTGGGTTGCGTATTTTTTGGTTGGCACCACTTTGATTTTCCCGGGAGTGGGCTTGGCGTGGTATAAAAGTGCTTCTCGTCTTTTGCTGTCTTTGTGCATGTTCTTTATTTTGAGAAGTACAAAGGTAGAAGACTCAGCTTAAAAAGGAAACTTTTATCTGCTTTCTTTTGTAGAAATAGAAAACCCTTTCTTGAGGAAAGGGCTTTCGTGTTATTTTGTTGGCTCCGTTGCCGGAGTTTCGGTTTTCTTGGGTTCTTCTTTTTTCTTTTTATTGAATAAACCGTTCAGTAAATCTTTGGCTTGGTTCTTCACGTCTTTTTTTACATCCGTTTTTGTCGAATCTGTTTTTGGTTTTGTTGCGTTTGAAATAATGTTGTTCAAGGCATCTTTTCCACCACTTACCAATTTTTCTTTTTGTTGTTTTACCAGATTGTTCACCAAACTTGTAGTGGCCTGTTTCAAATCGGTGCTGATTTTCGGGTTTTTGAAATTACCGGAAAGAATCGCATTAATTGGAACACTCTCTACTTTTTTAGCATCGGCAGGAGTTAATTTTGCTATAAGATTATTGATATCTGTTCCTAAATATTTCGCCGGAACGTCAAACTTAAGATCGTAATTAAGGCTTTGGTCAAAACCGTGTGCGCCGCCAATAGTTACTTTAATGTCCTGGTATTTTAAGTCGAAAGGTTTGATGTTTACTTTCCCGTCCTTGAAAGTCAGTGCGGCTTTTAGATCGTTTAGATTTAATTTTTTCAAATCAATAAAACTCAGTTTGCCGTCCAAGGCGCTTAATAATTCGGAATTGCTTGAGTTTACTGTGGTCGAAAGCAGTTGTCCCAATAAATCTCCTGTAATCGAATTCAGGTCGGGCGCCATTTCCTTGTCTTTCAAATTTCCGGAAACGTTGATTTTGGAATTGAATTTTCCGTTGATTACACCGGCAATCGGCGCCAGTTTTTTCATCATGTCCAATTGGGTGAATGTCTGTGAAATATCGACATTATTCAACCCTAAATCCATATTGAATTTGGATATTTTCTCTTTAGTCGAAACCGATCCGTTGAATGCAATCGAACCTCCAAAAATATCAGTTTTACCATTTTCCAAAATAGCTTTTTGGTCTTTGATGATGATTTTTCCGGATACGTTTTTCAGCACTAAATTGTCATACAAAACAGTATTCGCTTTCGCAGATAAGGTACAGTTCAAAAATGCCGGGATTTTCATCGCTTCCGTTGGTTTCTTTTCGGCTTCGGCTTTTTTGGCATCTTCTTCGGAAGTCATGAAATCGCTTACCGCCAATTGGTTTGAGCTTAGATTGAAGTTCCCTTTCAGTTCCTGGTTTTTGAATACGAATCCGTAGAAATTTTCCAAAACACCATTTACGGCCAAATCGGTTTTCCCGGTTGTTGCGTTAAATTGTTTCAGGTTTACGCGACTTGGGTCAAATGACACTTCCGCTTTGCTGATTTTCATGGTTTTTCCGGAATCATCAGTATAATTAAATCCGGTCAAATCGATAATTCCGGCATTTTTGATTCGGGCATAATCGCTTTTTTCTACCGACTGCATGTCAAATTCTGTGGTAACATCGGCTTTTAAAATCCCGGATAACGGCTTATCAAGCTTGATTGGATACGCTTTTGAAAGATTCCCTAAATTGATGGTTCCTTTCAGAGCTGCGTTTACTAATGCGTTTTCGGCTATATTTTTGATATTCGCTTTGGCACTGAAGACATCCTGGTCGATCTGGAAAGTCAGCTTATCCAAGTTTACATAAGTGTCATTCATTACACCGGTTTCATTAATGATTTTGGTGTCGATGACAATATTCTGAACCGATTTCGGCAAATTGGGATATTGGAACGAAGCGTTATTTGAAGCGATTTCGATGTTGAATTTTGGAACTGTAGTATCCGAAAGCAGTCCTTTCGCAAAACCTGCAACGGTAAAATCTCCGCTAGTTTTAACATCTTTCAGGCTGCTCGAATATTGCGCCGGAATCAATCCGAGGAAATTTTTGAACGAAGAAGTTGGTGTTTTGAAAGTCAGGTTGTATTGCTGCCCGGCTTCTACCATTTGTATGAAACCGTTGAATTCCAAAGGAAGTTCGTTGATTTTTGCCTTGTTTTCCTTGAAGGTATATTTACTATTATCCAAATCAATTCCCAAGATGGCATCCAGCGAAAGCTTTACATTTTTCATGTAATTCACTTTGTCCATATCCAACGAAACAGTTGTGGTGGTTTTTGTAGTCAAATCAAGTTTGGATGCCGCAAAATCTCCGGTTCCTTCGTGGTTAATACTGTCTAAAACCATTCGTAGTTTCGACTTTTCATCCGTATATTTAAACCTGAAATTTTCAACCGAATATTCTTTTATCTTTAACGAAAGCGGTTTGCTTTTTCCGTCATCGGTACCTTTTTTGTCGTCTTTTAAGGCAATGTCAAAATTCCCGACTCCGTTTTTGTCGATTATAATGTTTATCAAACCGTTTTTGGAAGTTATTCCGTCAATATTCATCGGTTCATTTTCGCCGTTGAATAATTCCTTGATAGACATTTTAAGGTTCAATTCTCCCAAGGAAAACAAGGTGTCACCTTCAAACGGTGCTTTGTTGATGATGGAAAGTTTTTCTATCGATACGCTCGCATTCGGAAAATTTCGGAACAAACTCAGATCAGCATCTGCAAAAGCAACTTTGGCGTCTACTTTTTCATTGATGGCAGTTAAGATTCGGGCTTTGATCTGATCCTTAAAGAAATACGGAATCGCAAATGCTGAAATAATCAAGAGCAACAAGACTATTCCGGAAATTTTCAAAATTTTCTTTAACATGGTATGGTAGATTTAGTTACGGTATATTTTAACAAATTTAATGTGTTTTAACGAGAAGAAGGTTATTTTTAGGGAACTTTTAAGATTTTCAATGTTTGGAAAATGTTATTAACAGCGCACTTTTTATGCAATTATTCTAAAATAGTTTTAGTTAATTTGTGCTTCCATGAAAACGCAGCATCAGGTCATTTTATCATTAGGCACTAATCAGGGCAACCGTCTCGAAAATATTGAGCGTTGCATCGATAATCTGCACAATGAAATTGGTACTATTATCCGCGTTTCCAAACTTTATGAAACGCCTTCGTGGGGTTTTGAAAGCGAAAAATTCTACAATTGTGCCGTAATTATGAATACGCACAAATCAGCACATCAGATTTTAGAGGAATGTTTATTGTTGGAAGAAGCTTTGGGTAGGGTTCGTTTAGATGTGGAAGGCTATCAGGCACGCGTTATCGATATTGATGTGATTACTTTTGATGAGGAAATCATTGCTTCCGATAAATTACAGGTGCCGCATCCCGAAATGCAGAACCGCTTGTTTGTTTTACTGCCGATGCGCGATTTGAACCTCGACTGGCGCCATCCGATTTTACAGAAATATTTGCACGAATTATTAGTGCTTTCTGAAGATAAAAGCAATTGTGTTTTGGTTCAGAATCTTGAAATTCCGATGGCAAAAATTAAACTGGATCATTTCAATTACATCGCAATTGAAGGGAATATTGGTGCAGGAAAGACCACTTTAGCTAATAAACTGGCCGAGGATTTCAATGCGAAAACAGTGTTGGAACGTTTTGCCGATAATCCGTTTTTGCCGAAATTTTACGAAGACCAGAACCGGTATGCGTTTCCTTTGGAGATGTCATTTTTGGCGGACAGATACCAGCAGATTTCTGATGATTTGGCGCAATTCGATTTGTTTAAGGATTTTATTGTAGCCGATTACCATATCTTCAAATCATTGATTTTTGCTAAAGTTACGCTGGCTGAAGACGAATTCCGACTGTATAAAACGATGTTCGACATCATCTACAAGGAAATGCCAAAACCTGATTTGTATATTTATCTGTATCAAAGTACGGAACGCCTTCTGAAAAACATCAAATCAAGAGGCAGAAGCTACGAGCAGGAAATTCCGGCAGAATACCTGGAAAAAATCAATAACGGATATCTGGATTACATCAAATCGCAAACCAATCTCAACGTTTTGATTATTGATGTTACCAATAGGGATTTTCAGAATAATCAGGAAGATTATGTTTTTGTGCTAAACCAGATCCAGAATAAAATTACCGGATAACTACTATCTTAACAAAGAGAAATGGCCTTTCACTTCTGGGAAAAGATCATTTATTTTTGCGGTGAACCAATAATCATCCGCAGGTAGTTTTTTGCCGTTCAGGGTTCCGTCCCAAAATAAATTGGTTCTGTTTAAAACCGTGATCAATTTTCCAAACCGGTCAAAAACCAACACTTCAGCAGTTGGGAAATTACTAGCCCCTTTAATATACCAACTGTCGTTGATATTGTCTCCGTTTGGAGTGAAAAATCCGGGATACGAAATGACAACAAAAGGCTCTTGGTCAGATCCGCATTGATTGGTTTCTCTGATATAAGCTATGTAATTTCCGCCTTCTGGCACAACAAAAACATTAGAAGACTGAAAGTTTATCCCATCTATGGAATACTCAAAATCGGGGCTTTGTGTTGTAGTGTTTATGGTTGCTGTTAAGCCCTGCACGTCAATATTTGAAATTACCGGCTGTGAATGATAGGTAATGTTGAAGTTTTTTGTTTTGGAACAATTTTCAGGAGCCGGAGTTGTAATGACAACAGAATACGTTGTTAATCCGTTAGACTGGATGCTCTGTGAAGTCGAACCTGTAGACCAAACGTAAGTCATTCCGGGATTTCCTGCACTTAAAGTAACTGAATCGCCTTCGCAAAGTATAAAATTTTCATCCGCAGCAGTGGGGGTAGCGTATACATTTATAGCAATAGGAATCCTATCCGAAAGGCAATTGTTGTAATTGGATTCAGCGTAATAAACCGTGTTCTGATGAATGTTCGGTACAACAAAATGAGTTCCCAAAAATATAGGATTGGTACTGCTTGGCGTATCGTACCAAAACATTAGGCCCAGTGAAGTCTGCACGTCAATAACAGTATAGGCTTCATCGCACATATAATAAGGAGAAGCAGCAGTCAATACAGGTTTAGGAGTTACCGATGCCGTAACCGGAATCCTGGAAGTGTCCAGACAGCCTGCAAAATTCGCCGCAGCATAATAAGTTGTTGTAGCTGATATGTTGGATGTAGTAAAACTGTTACCTGTAAAAATGGGAGTTCCGCCTGTTGCTAGGCTATACCAATTTACAGTTCCCGTATTTGAAACAGCCTGTAGGGTTAAGGTTCCCGGCCCGCAACGTACAGCTCCCGTATTGGAAGTGATCGATGCGATAGTTAGCGTAGTGCTGGCAGAAATCTGCAATACAGGGTCTCCCGGCATTCCTCCGTATTCTACTATATAACCTTTAGGCTGGTAATCGCCACTTGCTCCTCCAACATCCGAAAGGTCATTCCACGATCCTGTAAGCCCGACACCCGGTGCGGTAATGTGCGCATAATTCTCATTTCCTCCCTGATTGTTGGGTTCGCCTGTATTCCAGAAAGCATAATTAGTGGTAAATCCGGTGAAATCTCCCTGCCAGAAGGTAAGTCCGGCTTCGGGGCCTGTCATCCATTTCCAGGTTCCTTCTACTGCCTGATCGCTTCCGCCAATCCATCCGGCTCCGGTAGTCTGTTCGCCTGCAATCTGTTTTTCTTCTGCAGATGTTATGGTGGCCAAATAGCCTTGCAATCCGTAGTACGTGCTGTTTTGGGCGGCAATTCTGGCATCGGACCATTTGATTCCCAAATTGGGAATGTATAAGTAATAATGGCCGTTTGAAGGAAGGTAATTCGCTTGTCCGACAGAAATTGAAAAATTCCTTGTTCCTGATGGGTTTGCAGCCGAAGAAGAAAATTCTATATCTTCGATTGCTGCTTCAAGTTGAGGATAGGTTGGTTGTCCGGTAACGCCTGTAAGCGTTAGTATTGCTGTTGTTGCGTTCCATGCAGAAGTAATGTTGGGGTGGGTTCCGGTAAGTGTTAGAGAATCTTGACCCAGTACATATCCGGAAGAAATCTGTATGTAAATGGCATCGATTCCCGGATCGTCCAGATCGGTGATATTGATATTGGCTACAATTTTTACAGAAGTTCCGGGGCAATACATTTGATTTCCTGTTGCAGATAAAACCGGAGCAGCATTCGTAGTAGGGCCAGTCTGTAAAGTTCCGAATGCGTATATTCTACCCAATGAAATTTGAGTAAGCAATACGAAAAAAATAAAAAATGAAATGTTTTGGGACACTCTTTTCATTTTATAAAAATAGATAAAATTAAAGACTGTAATCAGAAAAAAATGTAAAATGCTTTATAAATTAACTCAACAGCTTTTTAAACAAATCCCAAACGACAATGCCCATACTAACAGAAATGTTGAGGGAATGTTTAGTTCCCAGTTGTGGAATTTCAATAGTGCCGTCGCAGATTTCGATAGCTTTCTGTGAAACGCCGAAGACTTCGTTGCCAAAAACCAGTGCGTATTTTTTGTCTTTTTCAACTTTAAAATCCTGAAGGAAGATAGAATTTTCAACCTGTTCAATTGCAAAAACCGAAACATTTTCGTTTTTCAGGCTTTGGATTACTTCCAGAACATCTTTCTGATATTCCCAGGCTACGGTTTCGGTTGCGCCTAAAGCTGTTTTGTGGATTTCCTTGTTTGGCGGAATGGCTGTTATGCCGCACAGGTATATTTTTTCGATAAGAAAAGCATCGGAGGTCCTGAATACCGAACCGATGTTGTGTAAACTTCTTATGTCGTCGAGTACAATTATTAAAGGAGTTTTCTCTGCTTCCTTGAAGTCTTCGACTGATTTTCTGTCGAGTTCTTTATTTTCGAGCTTGCGCATGTTTGTTATTTTATGAAATTCGATTTAGTCGTGTGCAAAGATATTCAAAAAAAAAGTCCCGATAAATCGAGACTTTCTGAATTATAATTAAGTGGGGAATTAGCTTTTTGTTGGAGCGTTTCCTTCAGCAGGAGCATCTGGTAAAACAGTTCCTTTGATAGTGATCACTTTAGTTTCCTGACCCGTTGCATTAGATTTTACAGTAACCGTTTTAGTAAACGGGCCAACTCTGTCAGTAGCATATTTTACACCAATAACACCTCTGGCTCCAGGAGCAATAGGCTCTTTTGGAGTTGTTGGTACAGTACAACCGCAAGAACCTTGTGTAGTTTCAATAACTAGAGGCTTGTTTCCGTTGTTAACGAATACGAATTCTCTTTTTCCGTCAGCGTTGTGAGGAATAGTTCCGTAGTCCAATGTTTCATTTTCGAAAAGCATTCCGGCTCCGTCAACTTTAGGAGTATCAGCTTTGGCAGTATCAGCTTTTTTAGCAGGTTTTTTTGTTTGTGCGTTGGTAGTTGCAAAACTGAAAATAGTAACTGCAGCTAATAAGATAATTTTTTTCATTTTATATAGTATTTAAGTTTCTGAAGGCAAATCTATTCAAAATTTGAAAAGCTGCCCTTTTTTTTGTCTTAAGGTTAAATTAATTTTTTTTAGGCTGGCGAAATCTGTCGAAAATATTTAAATTCGCTTCCACTAAAATAAATTTAAAATCCATTGGCAGCCAAAGAAACTTCGACAAAAGAGACTCCATTAATGAAGCAGTACAACGAGATAAAAAGAAAATATCCCGATGCGTGCTTGCTGTTCAGGGTAGGCGATTTTTATGAAACTTTTGGAGAAGATGCGATCCGTGCAGCCAAAATTCTCGGAATCACATTAACTAAAAGAGGTGCGGGCTCAGAAACGGAAACAGCTTTGGCAGGTTTTCCGCATCATTCCATTAACACCTATTTGCCAAAACTGGTAAAGGCAGGATTGAGGGTTGCGATTTGCGACCAGCTAGAAGATCCGAAAATGACCAAAACCATAGTAAAACGTGGTGTTACTGAATTGGTTACTCCCGGAGTTTCGATGAATGATGAGGTTTTGCAGTCTAAATCAAATAATTTCCTGGCTTCGGTTTATTTCAGTAAAAAGCAATTGGGAATCTCCTTTTTGGATGTTTCGACAGGTGAATTCCTGACTTCACAGGGAAATGAAGAATACATCGATAAGCTGTTGC
>Ga0081606_1000756_pt1 | contig 11724 bp, 8 predicted proteins | sample EareggfetidaYelm_FD_71127 | JGI IMG/M metagenome (GOLD analysis project Ga0081606, IMG submission 71127) | Earthworm egg capsule microbial community from the University of Washington, USA - E. fetida Yelm (SPADES assembly) (version 2) | ecosystem: Host-associated > Annelida > Reproductive system... | reverse complement strand
GCAGTCTATCGACGTGACGCCCGATGCTTTCGCGGCCGGCGTGGGCACGGGCGGCACCATCATGGGCGTGGGAAAGTATTTGAAAGAAAGAAACCCGTCGATAAAAATACACCCGCTGGAACCGGCGGAATCGCCGACGCTTTCCACGGGATATAAAGCGGGTTCGCATCGCATTCAGGGAATTTCCGACGAGTTTATTCCCGCCATTGTGCAGCTGAATAAGCTAGACCGCATCTTGAAAGTCTCGGACGGGGACTCTATTATTATGACTCAAAAATTAGCCAAGCAGTTGGGCTTGGCGGTGGGCATTTCTTCGGGCGCTAATTTGATTGGCGCCATTTGTCTGCACAATGAAGCGGGCGGAAAATATAATGCGGTCACCGTGTTGGCCGACAGCAATAAAAAGTACCTCAGCACCGATTTGATGAAAGAAGAACCTGCCAAAGAAGGCTATCTCTCGAACGACGTGGAACTGCTGGACTATAAGGCCATCGACAAACAGATTTTTTGACGCCCGCGAATACCGATGCTTAACCGTTTGTTATAGTCTTAAATTTTTATACCTTGTGGGGCAATAAATTGCCTTTTTTAATTGAAAGGCCATTTTTGAAGGCAAACCGATTTCTAAACCAAAAATTAAATGCTATGAAACACACATTGTACATGTTGCTCTTGTTGCCCATGCTTTTCGCGCTCCCCGCCGCGGCGCAAACTATGGTGCAAGGAAAGGTAACCGCCTCGGGAGACGGCGCCCCTGTTTCGGGCGCCCATATTTCGGTGAAATCAACTGCTCTGGGAACGATTGCCGATGAAAACGGCCACTATCAACTGTTGCTTCAACCCGGGACTTATGTCCTTGAAGCAAGCTCTGTGGGTTATAAATCCGCTTCGCAAACTATCGAAGCAGGCACGGCTACGGCTACGTCCACGGCAGATTTTGTGTTGAGTTCTGATGCCGTCGAACTTGAAGAGCTGGTGGTGTTGGGTTCGCGCTCCGCCCAATCGAGAACGAATATCGACAAGCCCGTTCCCGTGGATGTAATCGCGCAAAAGGAAATTAAGCTTTACGGGCAAAATGACATTACGCAGTCGCTGAACTACGCGGCGCCTTCGTTCAATGCGAACCGACAAACCGTGGCAGACGGAACCGACCACATTGATCCGGCTTCTTTGAGAGGTTTGGGTCCCGACCAAGTACTCGTGATGGTGAACGGCAAACGCAGGCACACGACCGCTTTAGTAAACACAAACGGCTCCTTTGGACGCGGCACGGTGGGCACCGACATGAACGCGATACCGATGGCGGCTATTGAACGAATAGAAATTTTGAGAGACGGCGCCGCGGCTCAATACGGCTCCGACGCCATTGCGGGCATTATAAATCTTGTGCTTAAAAAGAAATCGCCGCTGATTGTTTCTTCCACCTACGGACAATCCTATACCAATTTTTTGGGAAAAACATTGACGGACGGACAAAATGCGCAGTTTGATTTCACTCAAGGATTTGATTTGGGCAAGAAGGGCGTCATTAATGTGTCGATGCAATATCTGAACAGAGGATATACCCATCGCGGAGGAGAGGATACGCGGCCGCTGTTGTACTCCAGCTTTCGCCCCGGCGAACAACTCAAGAGGAGACCCTATGAAACCGAAGAGCAATATCAAGCCGAGTACCGACGGGAAAAGAATGCGGATGACGCCAGGGCTCAAGCCAATGGTTTAAGCCGACGCAATATGCGCGTAGGAAATTCCGACATGGCCAATTACGGCGCGTTTTTAAACGGAGAGTACGCCATCACCCCCAATCTCTCTGCCTACGGCACTCTTGGATTCTCCCGCAAAAACGGAAAAGCGGGCGGATTTTACAGACTGCCTTCGCAAACTTCTCAAGTAGATTTAACCCTCTACCCTAACGGGTATTTGCCCTTTATCAACACTGCCATTACCGACTTTTCGGGCATAGCGGGACTTCGCGGCGAACTTGGCAAGTGGAGTTTTGACATCAGCAATACTTACGGCACGAATATCATCGACTTCCGAGTGACCAACTCCATGAATGCCTCGTTGCCGAGAAACAGCCCCGCGGAGTTCAACGCCGGGACGCTGTCGTTTGCTCAAAATACGGTGAATCTTGATTTGTCGCGGCGTTTAACTTTTGACAAAACGCTCACCGCGCTCAACATTGCCTTTGGTTCCGAATTCAGAATTGACAATTTTATCATAAAAGAAGGAGAAGAACTGTCGTGGTCGTTCGGGCAACCGTCCAAAGGGATTGCAGGGGTGCCTGGCAGGACGTCGGGCGCCCAAGTGTTTTCGGGCTTTCACCCCAAGAGCGCACTGAATAAGAGCCGTCGCAACGTGGCCTTGTATGCCGATTTTGAACAAGAGTTTGGCCCTAAATTATTGACGGAAGTCGCGGGGCGATTTGAGCACTACAGCGACTTCGGCTCCAACCTTTCAGGCAAAGCGTCCGCCCGCTGGAAAGTGTTTCAAGATATTGCGTTGCGCGGCGCCTTCGCCACGGGCTTCAGAGCGCCTTCGCTTCACCAACACTATTTTAATACGGTAAGCATGCAGTATCCGACGGCAAGTCCAAACCCCATACAAGTGTTAACCGCGAACAACGACAACCCCGTAGTGCGGCAATTTGGCGTGGGCAGTTTGAAGCCTGAAATTTCAACCTCCTATTCGGCAGGCATCGTCGGCAAGATTTTCAAAAAAATAATCTTCACCATCGACGCTTATCAAATTGATATTCGCGACCGCATTGTATTCTCTAGTCAGTATGCTCGCAACGAAAAAACAGGGCAGGTTAACAGAATTCTCAACGCCGTTGACCCCACTCAAGCCATCAGCAGCGTACAGTTCTTTACCAACGCCATCAACACCCGAACACGCGGATTAGATATTGTGGCAAGCGACAAATTTGTGTTTGGCAAACATTCGCTGAATGTCGCGGCGGCAGCCAACTTCAATAAGACCGAAGTGACGTCGGTGAATCCCCCTGCCGCCATTGCCGCCGCCGAATTGAGGCAAAATATTTTCAATCGCCAAGAACGCGGGCGGTATGAAATGGGCATCCCGCGCAGCAAAATAAACCTGGCGCTGACTTATGCCATTTCCAAATACAGCGTCCTCCTTCGCACGGTGCGCTTCGGAATGGTGGGGAATAGAAACCTCAACGACCCCGCCGCTTCAAAGGGCGCTTTGCCCCCGGAAATTGACCAAGATTTTTCGGCTAAATGGATTACCGACTTAGTGTTTTCTTATAAAATATCTAAAAATCTGGACTTCACCGCAGGGGGCAATAACATTTTTGACATTTATCCCGACAGGATGTACATAGACCCTCGAAACAACCAAAATAATTTGGCGTCTAAGAACGACGGACTCGATTATACGAATACCAGAGACGGCACCAACAACGGGCGCTTTCTCTACAGCCGCGACGCCATGCAGTTTGGCTTCAACGGACGATATGTTTACGGAAAACTGACCTTTACTTTTTAGGCGTTTGGGCAAAATATTAAAAGCCCCGATTCTTTTTGAAGCATCGGGGCTTTTTAGCCGATGGCGCGCGTGAAAGGCATAAGCGAGGCATTTCAATTTTCCGAATAAGATTGTGCGATAAAAAATATTTCAAAATAATAGTCTATTAATTTGATAGACTAATAAAAAGGTCTTACATTTGCGCCTGATAATTTTAAAAATGACCCCAAGTAACCTCCCCTTGCGCACGGCAAATGCCCTGCGATGTTGTCTCCCGACGGAGTCGCCGTGAGCGATGTTTTTTTGCCCGATTAGTTTGCCAAACAGCAGATTTTATATGCCGCAATCAAAATGAAAATGAAATGAAAAAATTGACAATAGTTTTTCTTATTCAATAAACCAAGCCCCCAAAGTTGCATTCGTGAATTGAACCCGCTATTTTGGTTTTAAATACCCCGTAAATCCCTGACAAAACAATCGTTTTCTTCTTACCCTAAACATAAATCCATGAAAAAAAACCTGTCCAATCTTTTTTTACTGTTGCTTTTCACGGTCCCTGCCGCGGCGCAAACCATAGTGAAAGGAAAAGTAACCGCCTCGGAAGACGGCGCCCCTGTTTCGGGCGCCCATATTTCGGCGAAATCGACTGCTTTTGGAACGATTGCCGATGAAAACGGAAACTATCAACTGCAACTTCCGCCCGGGACTTATGTCCTTGAAGCAAGCTCTGTGGGTTATAAATCTGCCTCGCAAACTATCGAAGCAGGCACGACTCCGTCCACGGCAGATTTTGTGTTGAGTTCTGATGCCGTCGAACTTCAAGAGCTGGTGGTGTTGGGTTCGCGCTCCGCCCGATCGAGAACGAATATCGACAAGCCCGTTCCCGTGGATGTAATCACGCAGAAAGAAGTCAAACTCTACGCTCAAAACGATATTACGCAGTCGTTGAATTACGCGGCGCCTTCGTTCAATGCGAACCGTCAATCTATTGCCGGGGGAACCGACCATATTGATCCGGCTTCGTTGCGGGGCTTGGGTCCCGACCAAGTACTCGTGATGGTGAACGGCAAACGACGGCACACCTCGGCGCTCGTGAATATTAACGCTTCGTTTGGCCGCGGAACGGTAGGCACCGACATGAATTCCATACCGATGGCAGCTATTGAACGGATAGAAATTTTGAGAGACGGCGCCGCGGCTCAATACGGTTCCGACGCCATTGCAGGCGTTATAAATCTTGTGCTTAAAAAGAAATCGCCGCTGATTGTTTCTTCCACCTACGGACAATCCTATACGCGCTTTCTCGGAAAAACATTGACGGACGGACAAAATACGCAATTCGATTTTACCAAAGGGTTTGACTTGGGCAAGAAGGGCGTCATCAACATTTCGGCGCAATATCTGAACAGAGGATATACCAATCGCGGAGGAGAGGATACGCGCCCGCTGTTGTACTCCAACTTTCGACTAAACAAGAAGACTGTCGGCGAAACAGAAGAGCAGTATCAAGCCGCATACAAACAGGCAAAGAATGCGGACGACGCCAAAGCGCAAGCCGCAGGACTGGACAGGCAGGCCGTACGCGTGGGAAATTCCGATATGGAAAATATAGGCGCTTTTGTCAATGCCGAATATGCGCTCGCCTCTAACCTTTCGGCTTACGCCGCTTTGGGCTTCTCGAACAAGAAAGGGAAAGCAGGAGGTTTTTATCGATGGCCTGTGTCGACAAATCAACTGGATTTGAGCATTTACCCCAATGGCTTTTTGCCGTTCACCAATACTTCTGTCACCGACATTTCAGCCATTGCAGGACTGCGAGGAGAGTTGGATAAATGGAGCTTTGACATGAGCAATACTTTTGGCGCTAACATTATCGGCTTCCGCGCTTCCAATACGCTGAATGCTTCTTTGCCCGAAGGAACCAGTCCGAGAGAGTTTGACGGCGGTAAGTTGTCATTTGCCCAAAATACCATCAATCTTGACTTGTCGAGGCGTTTAACTTTTGACAGGACTCTCTCCGCGCTCAATATCGCCTTTGGCAGCGAGTTCAGAACAGACAATTATATTATATCAGAAAGCGAAGAATTGTCGTATTCTTTTGGACAGCCCTCTAAAAATATCCCCGGAAGGCGCGGCCAACAGGCAGGCGCCCAAGCGTCTTCCTCCTATCGTCCTTCCAATGCCTTGAATAAAAACAGAATCAATGCGGCCTTTTACGCCGACTTTGAACAAGAGTTTGGCCCTAAATTATTGACGGAAGTCGCGGGGCGGCTTGAAAGCTACAGCGACTTCGGTTCCAACTTTTCGGGCAAGGCTTCTGCGCGATGGAAAGTGTTTCAAGATATTGCGCTGCGCGGCGCCATTGCCACGGGCTTCAGAGCGCCCTCGCTTCACCAACGTTACTACAACAGCGAAAACACATTTTTTGTCCAAGGCAGTTCCGTCCCCACGCGGGTGTTGACCGTGAACAACGACAACCCTGTGGTGAGGCAGTTTGGCGCAGGCCATTTGAAACCTGAAATCTCGGAATCCTATTCGGCAGGCATTACAGGCAAACTTTTTCATAAATTAATATTTACCATAGACGCCTACCAAATTAATATTCGCGACCGCATTGTGTTCTCCAGTCTGTTCACGCGGCAACGCGACAGGCAAGGCAATCCGGTTCCAACGGACAAAGTAAACCAAATTCTTAACACCGTTGACCCCGATGGCAATATCAACAGCGTACAGTTCTTTACCAATGCCATCGGCACCCGCACGCGCGGATTGGATATTGTGGTAAGCGACAAATTTGTGTTTGGCAAACATTCGCTACACGCCACCGCGGCGGCCAACTTCAATAAGACCGAAGTGACGTCGGTGAAGCCCCCCGACGCCATCGCCTCCAACGCCGCATTGACCGAAAATCTTTTTGACCGACGAGAACGCGCCCGTTTTGAAATGGGCATTCCGCGCAGCAAAATAAATCTGGCGCTGACTTATGCCGTTTCCAAATACAGCGTCCTCCTTCGCACGGTGCGCTTCGGAATGGTGGGAAACAGACACGCCAAAGACCCCGCCGCTTCAAACGGCGCTTTGCCTTTGGATATTGACCAAAATTTTTCCGCTAAATGGATTACCGACTTAGTGTTTTCTTATAAAATATTTAAAAATCTGGACTTCACCGCAGGAGGCAATAACATTTTTGACATTTATCCCGACAGGATGTACATAGACCCCCGAAACAACCCAAATAATCTGGCCTCTGCAAGCCACGGCGGCTACACAAGCAGCAGAGATAACACCAACAACGGCACCTTCATCTACAGCCGCGACGCCATGCAGTTTGGCTTCAACGGACGGTATGTTTACGGAAAACTGACTTTTACTTTTTAGGCGTTTATTCTTGCGCCAAAGAACAGCCCCCATGCTTCGAAAAGCATCGGGGCTTTTTTTGTGTGCGGCAATTCTTTTAACCCAACCTACAAGCCCGCTTGCGAGCAAGCTTTGCGGGCCAGCGGATGATATGCTTTGTTCCTTGCGCGGGGTGCTTGGGGGACATTGCCGCAAGTATTTCCTGCAAGCCCCGAATAGCGCCATTTCAGGGCTTCGCAATAATCCCTTCTCGCGTTTTAATCATTAACCATTATCAAAAGCCCTATATGATACCCAAAAAGTAATGCCCGATAAGCAGGTAAGCGCCGCATCCCGCAAAGTAGCCCAAGAGGGCGATGAAGCTGATGCGTTTGAAATACCATAAGAAATCGATTTTTTCCATGCCCATCACAGCCACGCCCGCCGCCGAACCAATGATGAGAACGCTTCCGCCGGTGCCCGCGCAATAGGCCAAGTATTCCCAAATGAAATCATTGATCGGATACAGATTCAAATCGTACATGCCCATGCAGGCGGCTACGAGAGGCACATTGTCGACCACGGCCGAGAGCAATCCGATGAGGGTGATGATGATGGATTTGTCGCCGATGTTTGCTTCCAAATGTTCCGAGAAATGGTGAAGGGTTGTCATGGCTTCAAGCGCGCCGATGGCCAACAAAATTCCCAAGAAAAAAAGGATGCTCGACATGTCAATGCGAGAAAGCGCCGAGGCCGCGCTGTACTTTTTTCGTTGGGCGGCTTCCAAGTGTTGCCCGCCGATAATTTCCGACGCCACCCAAAAAATGCCTAAGCCCAGCAACACTCCCATGTAGGGCGGCAAGTGGGTGACGGTTTTAAAAACAGGCACAAAAAGAAGAGAACCGATCCCCAAAGCCAACATCAGAAATTGGTAAGAATGGGCTTCTTTACGCTCTATAATGGAACGTTCGCCCAATGAGCCTCTCAATGTAAAACTTACCACAATGAGAGGAACCAGCAAACATATTACGCTAGGCACAAAAAGCGCGCGCACGATGCTGAGCGTACTCACTTGTCCGCCGATCCAAAGCATGGTGGTGGTGACGTCCCCGGTGGGCGACCACGCGCCGCCGGCATTGGCCGCAATAATAATAATGCCTGCAAAAAACATGCGCATATTTTTGTCGGGAACTAATTTTCGAATGAGAGAAACCATGACAATGGAAGTGGTGAGATTGTCGAGAATGGCGGAAAGAAAAAACGAAAGCCATGAAACAATCCACAATAATTTTTTGGGATTTCTGGTGGTGATGCGGTCGGTGATGATGCGAAAGCCGTCGTAGGCGTCCACCAGCTCCACGATAGTCATGGCGGCCATCAGGAAGAAAAGAATTTGCGCGATGTCGGCCAAGTGAGAGGACAGGGCAGAACCAATAAAATCGCGGTAGATAAGGGCAGCGGATTGTCCACTGAAGAGTTCAGGACCAAGGGCAGTCTTTAAACCCTTGACAAAACCGACAAACTCTTTCCCTTCCATCACGGCTTGCAGGGGTTCGGCAATAATGAAAAGAGTCCAACAGAGAACCCCCGTGAGTAACGCGGACGCCGTCTTATTTACTTTCAAAGGATGCTCAAAGGCAATGCAGACATAGCCCGCGACAAAAACAAGAATGATTATTAGTTCCACAATTTCACGGTTAAATATTGACGCAATTTGCACAAAAATACAAATTGATTTTTTTTTTATGCCCTGCGTTGCTAAATTTACGCTCATGTATCTTTCCATTCCGCTTTTACGCGCTCATTGTCAAACGAAAATCCGCAACGCTCAAATCGGAATTTTAAAAAAACAAAAATCCTCATTCACAAGGCTTTATGAATCCCCGGCAGCAATGCGGGTTACAATTCAGGAAATTGCCGAAACCAAAGAACAGAAATTGACATGGAAAAACTAAAAATGCACTCCCCCCACATCACGCAGGACAATATTGCCCGCATTCGAGAACTGTTTCCTAATTGTGTAACGGAGGCGCGCGTGGAGAGGGGAGAATAGGATGAACACAATGAAAACCATAAAAAAGCTTGTTCTTAAGAACTTTAAGCGCTTCAGGACCCTTGAGATAGATTTTGACAAGGAACTAAACATCCTGATTGGTGGTAACGAAACAGGCAAGAGTTCTGTCCTCCAAGCACTTGATATTGTGATGAGTTGTAGCCGCAGTAAGGTTGAAACGTTGGGGCTTGAGGCACTATTCAATGCCGATTGCATTGATGAATATCTAAAGAAGATGCCCCAGAATATCGCTGACCTTCCAGAAATGGTTATTGAAATCTATCTTGAGGGTATCATAGCACATGAATTGGATGGCAGGAACAACATAAAACAGAGCGAAACTCTTGCCCCCAATGGTATCATAGCACATGAATTGGATGGCAGGAACAACAGCAAGGCAATCGGTCATGTTGGCATCAAGCTTGTTTGTAAACCTGTCGAAGAGTATACAGCCGACATCAGGAAGATCCTTGCCGAGAATCATGAGAGTTTTCCGTTTGAATACTACGATATCCGTTTCTCCACCTTTGCGGATAATTCAGTGCATCCGAATAAAAAACCTCTAAATCATCTTCTTATTGATAGTGCGCAGATCAACAACGATTATGCAACGCGCGAGTACACGCGATCTATGTACGTTGCGCATGCGACGGTCGTGCAACGTAATCGACACGGATTTGAGTATCGACAGGCAAAATCGAAGTTTAAGGAAGAAATTCTCAAAGATCTCAATGAGCCATTGCAGGAATACCAATTTGGCGTACGCACGAGCCCTAAGGCAAGCATCGAAACGGACATCATCATTACTGAGGACGATATTCCTATCGAGAGAAAAGGAAAAGGTCGACAGTGCTTTATTAAGACCGAGTTTGCTTTACATGATCGCGAGCACAGCTTGGACATTTTGCTGTTGGAAGAACCAGAAAATCATCTCAGTCACATCCACATGCGCAAGCTTATTGAGCGCATCAAGGCCTCAAGCAAGAAGCAACTACTCATAGCGACGCATAGCAGCTTGATATCCACTCGACTCAATTTGAAGAAGGCTATCATCCTCAGCGAAAAGAACACAGAAAAGCCGATTAGTTTAAAAGAACTATCAGGAGAAACTGCTGAATTTTTTATGAAAGCTCCAGACAACAATGTCCTGGAGCTTGCTCTTTGCAAAAAGGCTATCTTAGTCGAAGGCGATGCCGAATTCATTTTGATAGAAGCACTATATAAGAAGCATACCAATGACTCTTCACTAGACGCGGACGGCGTTCATGTAATTTCCGTTGGTGGCACAAGCTTCAAACGCTACATGGAACTTGCAAAGCTGTTAGGCATCCGTATTGCAGTTATCCGCGATAACGATGGTGACCACCAAGCAAACTGCATCGATAACTACACCGAGTACGTTTCGGAATCAATTCGGGTTTTCGCAGATGAGGACAATTCAAGGTACACCTTCGAAGTGTGTATGTACCAAGACAACAAGGCTGTATGTGACGCTAAATTTAGTTTGAGGAGAAGGACGCTGAGTGTTGAAGACTATATGCTCAAGAATAAGGCCGATGTTGCCTTTTTTCTCCTCAAAGATTGTGCGAACGATCTTGTCGCACCCAAGTACTTTCAGCAGGCTGCGGAATGGATAAGACTGTGATTTTTGCCGTAGCTGGTTCGGGAAAGACTTCCAAAATTGTGGAGAGCCTTGACGAGACCCGCCGCTTCCTTATAATCACGTATACGGATGCAAACCGAGACAATCTATGCCGAAAGATCATTGAGCGCTTTGGGTACTTCCCTGTGAATATTTGCCTCTATACGTATTTCAAGTTCCTGCATGGATTCTGCTACAAGCCTTTTCTACGCTCTGAGAAAAACACACAAGGAATAACATTTCGACGTCCCCCTTCGTATCCAAGGTATCCATTGACGGACGACCGGCGCTACATCACCAAAGGTCGTTGGCTTTATGCCAATCGGCTCGCAAAGTTCCTGGAGCAGACACACACTATGAATGATGTTGTTGCCAGGCTCGAAAAATATTTCGACACAGTTTTCATTGACGAGGTGCAAGATTTTGCGGGCCATGATTTTATTTTTTTGATGACGATATGCCAAGCTAAAATTCGTTACCTACTAGTTGGAGATTTCTATCAGCATACCTATGACACAAGTCGGGATGGTAATGTCAATTGTGACCTTCATAAAAATTATGAGGCATATCAAAAGAGATTCAGAGAGGCCAAAATACATGTTGATTTGACGACTCTTGCAAAGAGCTACCGATGTAGCAAAACCGTCTGCGATTTCATCACTGAGAAGATTGGTATTTCCATTGCGGCGCACTCGGACAGAACTTCGCTAGTCAAGTTCGTGGATGATATTGAGGAGGTCCTATCTATCTGCGAAAATCAGCATATTGTGAAGCTTTTTCTTAAAGAGCATTCAAAATACGGATGTTTTTCTCAAAATTGGGGGGCATCAAAAGGCATGGACCATTACAACGACGTGTGCGTTGTCCTCAATACAGCTAACGTGAAAGCATGGAAGTCGGGAAGCTTTTGCAACATCAATAGTATGACAAAAAACAAACTTTACGTTGCTTGTTCAAGATCTCGGAGAAATTTAATTTTTGTCCCTGAAGTTCTTCTGGAACCATACAGAATCATCTAACCAGCCGCAGGGCCATCTGTTGAATCCCTATTGAGATTTGTATAAATGATGACATCGCCACAATTCACCTGGCGGATTCAAGTCACAAATGCAACTTTTAGGTCTTGGTTTATTAATTGGTTAAAAACGTGGTTTGGCGTATCAAAATTAAGTCTTTTTCTAGGTCTGTTGTTCAGCTCGTTTTC
>Ga0081606_1000755_pt1 | contig 11725 bp, 14 predicted proteins | sample EareggfetidaYelm_FD_71127 | JGI IMG/M metagenome (GOLD analysis project Ga0081606, IMG submission 71127) | Earthworm egg capsule microbial community from the University of Washington, USA - E. fetida Yelm (SPADES assembly) (version 2) | ecosystem: Host-associated > Annelida > Reproductive system... | reverse complement strand
GAGATCTGCCGTCGGCTGGGGATTTGATGGCCGGGTGGCGCCGGCGCGCCGGCTTGTGGCTGCCGTGCGACCTCAGCCGTGCAGCGGCCGAGGCCCTGGGCATGACCGGCCTGGGGAAGATGGTCGAAAACGCGCTGCTGCCCACCGGGGCGCACCGGGTGCCGCCTCTGGAATCCGGGCCAGGCTGACTGACCCGCCCGAGCCAACCTGTCACCGCCGGGCGCAACCGGCGTATCACCGCGAAGATTCGCGGGTCAGGGTTGTTGCGCTCAACGTCACGGGGGCGACCTTGCTGCCCGCCAGGGCGGGCGCCCAGGCGCGCATGGCGCAGTCGTCCCTGTTCGGCGGCATGGTATCGGCGCGCAGAGCATGACGACCTTCGACGCGCCAGCGTCGCACAGGTGATCGGTGGTGCTCCGCCGTAAAGAACGGTGCGCTTTCCGTTGATGGGGCTGTGGGGATGGGCTGGCTGCCCGGGGCGACCAGCCGACCTTCGCTTGCGCCCGCTTCAACCCGTTTCAGCCCCATGAAATCCCATCTTCAAATCCCATCTTCCAGCCTTTGTGTCTGTCGCGGGCCTGGCCCATGGGGGCGTGTCGCATCGCTTCCCGACAAACCGGGCAATCTGTCGATGCCCGACACAGCGGGCTCGGTCGGTTGACCGTCATCGGCAATCTGTCGACAATTGATGCAGATCAAGGCCAAAAATCCCCATTTTCTGCTCAGGCTGCGGGGGTCTCGAGCTTCAACAACCGCACCGCGTTGTCCTTGAGGATGCCGGGCATCACCTCGGGCTTGAAGCTGGCCGCCTCGAAGTCGCGCATCCAGCGATCGGGCGTGATCAGCGGGTAGTCGCTGCCGAACAGGATGCGGTCTTTCAGCAGCGTGTTGGCGTACTGCACCAGCTGCTTCGGAAAGTACTTGGGGCTCCAGCCCGACAGGTCGATCCACACATTCGGCTTGTGCGTGGCCACGCTCAGCGCCTCGTCCTGCCAGGGAAAGCTGGGGTGGGCCATGACGATCTGCATGTCGGGGAAGTCGATGGCCACGTCGTCCAGGTGCATCGGGTTGCTGTACTCCAGCCGCAGGCCGCCGCCGCAGCGCATGCCCGAGCCGATGCCGCTGTGGCCGGTGTGGAAGATGGCCGGCAGTTTGTACTCGGCGATCACCTCGTAGATCGGCCACGCCATGCGGTCGTAGGGATGAAAGCCCTGCACGGTCGGGTGGAACTTGAAGCCCTTCACGCCGTGTTCCTCGATGAGCCGCCGCGCCTCGCGCGCGCCCATCTTTCCCTTGTGCGGATCGATGCTGCCGAAGGCAATCATGATGTCGCTGTTCTGCGCCGCGGCCTCGGCGATCTCTTCGTTCGGGATGCGGCGGCGGCCCATGTTCGACTCCGCGTCGACCATGAACATCACCAGCCCGATCTTCCTTTCACGGTAGTACGCCACGCTCTCGGCGATGGTGGGGCGCCCGCTCGAGCCGAAGTACTTGTCGGCGGCGCGGTCGTACTCCTCACCGTAGTTGTCGAAAGGGTTCCAGCAGCTCACTTCGGCGTGGGTGTGGATGTCGATCGCAATCAGGTTCCGTGGGTCCATGTCGTTGTCTCCAGTTCGGGTAAATCCCTAGGATTCGGGAGGCTCCAATGCCTTGAATTGATTATTTCTAATAACCATAATCCAACGCAACCCCGGACACCATCGTGACCAATCCAGACCTCCACCTCGACATCCGCGACGACGTCGCCATCGTTCGTCTCACGCGCGGCGCCAAGCGCAACGCGCTGTCCGACGGCCTGATCCTCGCGCTGCGCGACACCTTCGAGACGCTACCCGCCACCGTGCGCGCGGCCGTGCTCGACGGCGAGGGCCCGCATTTCTGCGCCGGCCTGGACCTGAGCGAACTCAAGGAGCGCGACGCCGGCCAGGGCATGCAGCACTCGCGTCTGTGGCACAGCGCGCTCGACCTGATCCAGCACGGCCCGGTGCCGGTGGTGGCGGCGCTGCACGGCGCGGTGGTCGGCGGCGGGCTCGAACTGGCCAGCGCCTGCCACATCCGCGTGGCCGACCGCTCCACCTTCTACGCACTGCCCGAAGGCTCGCGCGGCATCTTCGTGGGCGGCGGCGGCTCGGTGCGCATCCCCAAGCTGATCGGCGTGGCGCGCATGACCGACATGATGATGACCGGCCGCGTCTACAACGCCGAAGACGGCGAGCGCGCCAACTTCGCGCAGTACTTGGTCGACGAAGGCACCGCCTTTGACACGGCATTCGAACTCGCCAAGCGCATCGCCACCAACGCGCCGCTCACCAACTACGCACTGATGCACGCGCTGCCGCGCATCTCCGAGCAGTCGGCCGACCACGGCTTCTTCACCGAGGCGCTGATGTCGGGCATCGTCCAGGCCGCGCCCGAGACCAAGGAACGCGTGCGCGACTTCCTCGAAGGCCGCGGCGCGAAGGTGAGCAAGGGATGACCGCCGTCCGCTACCGCCCGCTGGCCTTCGGCGTGACGCGCGCGCTGCTGCGCGACGGTGCACCGGGCACGCGCTACCTCACGGCCGAGACGCCGCTGCAGGCCTACCGCGAACGCATGACCGACCGGCTCGCGCACTGGGCGCAGGTGGCGCCCGAGCGCACCTTCATCGCGCGCCGCGAGCGCCTGCCCGACGGCCGCACCGGCGACTGGCTGCGCGTGAGCTATGCGCAGGCGCTGGAAGAAGCGCGCGGTATCGGACAAGCCCTGCTCGATCGCGGCCTGAACGCCGAGCGCCCGGTCGCGATCCTCAGCGAGAACGGCCTCGAGCACGCGCTGCTCGCGCTGGGCTGCCTCTACGCCGGTGTGCCCTACTGCCCGGTGTCGCCGCCCTACTCGATCGTGAGCCAGGACTTCGACAAGTTGCGCCACGTGTTCGACACGCTCACGCCGGGCCTGGTGTTCGCTTCCGACGCGGCGCGCTTCGCCCGCGCCATCGAAGCCACCGTGCCGGCCGGCACCGAGGTCGTGCTCGCCGAAGGCACGCTCACGGGCCGCGCCACCACGCGCTTCGACGTGCTGGCCGCCACGCCGGCCACGCCCGCCATCGACGCGGCGATGCAGGCCACCGGCCCCGACACCATCACCAAGTTTCTCTTCACCTCGGGCTCGACCAAGATGCCCAAGGCGGTGATCAACACGCACCGCATGTGGTGCGCCAACCAGCAGCAGCTGCGCCAGTCGATTCCCGCGCTGGGCGACGAACCGCCGGTGCTGGTCGACTGGCTGCCCTGGAACCACACCTTCGGCGGCAATCACAACGTGGGCATCGTGCTGGACAACGGCGGCACGCTGTACATCGACGACGGCAAGCCCACGCCCGCCGGCATGGCCGAGACGCTGCGCAACCTGCGCGAAGTCGCGCCCACCATCTACTTCAACGTGCCGACCGGCTTCGAGGCGATCGCCAACGCGATGGAAAGCGACACCGTGCTGCGCCGCAACCTGCTGTCGCGCGTGAAGATGTTCTTCTACTCCGGCGCCGCGCTCGCGCAGCCCGTGTGGGACAGCCTGCACCGCACGCAGGAAGCGGAAGTCGGCGAGCGCATCGTGATGGGCACCGGTCTGGGCATGACCGAGTCGGGCCCCTTCGCGCTGTACGTGACCGGCCCCGACGTGAAGTCGGGCGACGTGGGCCTGCCCGCGGCCGGCATCGAGCTCAAGCTGATCGAGGTCGACGGCAAGACCGAGGTGCGCTACCGCGGCCCCAACATCACGCCCGGCTACTGGCGTGCGCCCGAGGCCACCGCCGAGGCCTTCGACGACGAGGGCTTCTTCTCGACCGGCGACGCGGTGAAGTGGATCGCCGACGATGACATCCACCGCGGCCTGCGTTTCGACGGCCGCATCGCCGAAGACTTCAAGCTCGCCACCGGCACCTTCGTGAGCGTGGGCCCGCTGCGCGCGAAGATCATCGCGGCCGGCTCGCCCTACGTGCAGGACGCGGTGCTCACGGGCATCAACCTGAAGGAAGTCGGCGCGCTGATCTTCCCCACGCAGAAGGTGCGCCAACTCGCCGGCCTGCCTGCTGACGCAACGATGCAGCAGGTGCTCGAAAGTGCGCCCGTGCAGGCGCACTTCCAGCAGGTGGTCGACACGCTCGCGGCCGACGCCCCCGGCAGCGCCAACCGCATCGCGCGGCTGCATCTGATGGCCGAGCCGCCGTCGATCGACAAGGGCGAAGTGACCGACAAGGGCTCCATCAACCAGCGCGCCGTGCTCAAGCACCGCGCCGCGCTGGCCGATGCGCTGCACGCCGACACGCTGCCTTTCACGTTCAAGCCCCGCTAACCCCATTCAGGAGACACACCCATGAAGATCGAAGGACAAGCCGCACTCGTCACCGGCGGCGCCTCCGGCCTCGGCGAGGCCACCGCACACGAACTCACGCGCCTGGGCGCCAAGGTCGCCGTGCTCGACCGCAACGCCGCACTCGCCGAGAAGGTGGCGGCCGACATTGGCGGCGTCGCTTGCGTCTGCGACATCACCGACACCGACAGCGTGAACGCCGCGCTCGACAAGGCCGAGGCCGCACACGGCCCCGCGCGCATTTTGATGAACGTCGCCGGCATCGGCAGCGCCAAGCGCATCGTCGGCAAGGACGGCAACCCCGCGCCGCTCGAAGACTTCGTGCGCGTCGTCAACATCAACCTGATCGGCGGCTACAACATGGCGCGCCTGTTCGCCGCGCGCTGCGCGAAGCTCGATGCACTCGACAACGGCGAAAAGGGCGTGATGCTCTTCACCGCGTCGGTCGCGGCCTTCGACGGCCAGGTGGGTCAGCAGGCCTACAGCGCGTCGAAGGGCGGCCTCGTCGGCATGACCCTGCCGATGGCGCGCGACCTCGCGCAGCACGCCATCCGCGTGTGCACCGTGGCGCCGGGCCTCTTCGCCACGCCGCTGCTGCTGGAGCTGCCCGAGCCGGTGCAGCACTCGCTGGCCGCGTCGATCCCGTTCCCGCCGCGCCTGGGCAAGCCGTCGGAATTTGCCGAGTTGGCCTGCCACATCGTCACCAACGGCCATCTCAACGGCGAAGTGATTCGCCTCGACGGCGCCTTGCGCATGGCGCCGCGCTGATCCCCGCCCCCGCAGACAACCAGGTGACAAGACCATGACCACTCGACGCCAACTCATGACGGCGCTCGGCACCGCCGCGCTCGCCGCATTGCATCCCCTTGCCGCCCTCGCCCAGGCGGTGCAGCAGCAGGTGAAGATCTACTACGGCTTTCCGGCCGGCAGCGCGGGCGACAGCGTGGCCCGCCGCGTGGCCGACAAACTGGGCAACACGCCCTTCACCACCACCAATCCCGTGGTCGAGAACAAGCCCGGCGCGGGCGGGCGCATTGCGCTCGACACGCTGAAGACCTCGCCGGCCGACGGCTCGGTCCTGTGTCTCGCGCAGGCCTCGGCGCTGTCGATCTACCCGCACATCTACACCAAGCTCAGTTACGCCATTCCCGACTTCGCGCCCATCTCCATCGGCGCCGTGATGACGCACGGCCTGGCCGTCGGACCGATGGTGCCGGCCAGCGTGAAGACGCTGAAGGACTACATCGCCTGGGCCAAGGCCAACCCCGGCCAGGCCAGCTACGGCTCGCCGGGCGCGGGCTCCACGCCGCACTTTTTGGGCGCACTGCTGGGCTTGAGCACCGGCGCCGACCTGCGCCACGTGCCGTATCGCGGCTCGCTGCCCGGCATCAACGACGTGGTCGGTGGCCAGATCGCCTCGTGCCTGACGCCCGCCGGCGACTGCCTGCCGTTTGCCAAGGCCGGCAAGCTGCGCGTGCTCGCCACCTCGGGCGCGCAGCGCCCGGCCTACCTGCCCGACGTGCCGACCTTCACCGAGCAGGGCTTCCCGGAAATCGTCGCCGACGAATGGTTCGGTTTCTTCGCACCCGCCAAGACGCCGGCCGCGACCATCGCTGTCGCGAGCACCGCGATCCAGGCTGCGCTGAAGGACAAGGCCGTGGCCGACGGCCTGCTGTCGGTCGGCCTGATCGCGCACGGCTCCTCGCCCGAGGAGATGAAGAAGTCGCTGCAGTCCGAGTACGAACGCTGGGGCCCGCTGGTCAAGAAGATCGGCTTCACTGCCGAGTCCTGAATCTGATGCACTACCAGCCCCGCCCCGAAGACGTCCGCTTCCTTTTGAATGCGGTGCTCGATGCGCCCACGCGCCTGCGCGCACTCGCGCCCTTCTCGGAAGTCGACGAGGCGCTGCAGTCGCAGGTGCTCGAAGAAGCCGGTCGCTTCGTCGGCGAGGTGATCGCGCCGATCAATCGCGAGGGCAATGAAGTCGGCTGCCGCTTCGACAACGGCGAAGTCGTCACGCCACCGGGCTTTCGCGCGGCCTACCAAGCCTTCGTGGACGGTGGCTGGCCCGCTCTCTCGGCCGCGACCGAAGATGGCGGCCAGGGCCTGCCTGCGGTGCTCGAAGCCATCCTCTACGAATGGCTCAGCGCCGCGAGCCACGGCTTCACCATGGCGCCGGGGCTGCTGCATGGCGCGTATGCCTGCCTCAAGCACCACGGCAGCGACGAACTGAAAAGCCGCTATCTGCAGAAGATCGCGACCGGCGAATGGCTCGCGACCATGTGCCTCACCGAAGTGCATGCCGGCAGCGACCTCGACCAGGTGCGCACGCGCGCCACGGCGCAGGCCGACGGCAGCGTGCGCGTGAACGGCAGCAAGATTTTCATTTCAGGCGGCGAGCACGACCTCACGCCGAACATCGTGCACCTCGTGCTGTGCCGCCTGCCCGCCGGGCCCAAGGGCCTGTCGCTCGCGCTCGTTCCGAAGGTGCTGCCCGACGGTGCACGCAACGCGGTGCACTGCGAGCGCATCGAGGAAAAGATGGGCCTGCACGGCAGCCCGACCTGCACGATGCGTTTCGACGACGCCACGGGCTGGCTGGTCGGCGAACCCGGGCGCGGGCTGGCCGCGATGTTCGTGATGATGAATGTGGCGCTGCAAGGCATCGGCCTGCTCGATGCCGCGTGGCAGAAGGCCGACGCCTATGCGGCCGACCTGATCGCCGAGCACCCGGCCGTGCGCCGCATCCTCGACACCCACAGCGCGCCTGGATCGACGGCTCGCGCGCGCTGGCCTACCGCAGCGCTCTGATGCTCGACATCGCCACGCACGACGCCGACCCCAAGGCGCGCGAGCGCGCGCAGCGCTGGTGCTCGCTTGTCACGCCGGTGCTCAAGGCCACCTGCACGCACCAGGCTTTCCACGGTGCGAGCGAATGCCTGCAGGTGTTCGGCGGCCACGGCTACGTGCGCGAATGGGGCGTCGAGCAGGTGGTGCGCGACGCGCGCGTGACCATGATCTACGAGGGCACCAACGAGATCCAGGCCATCGACCTGCTGGTGCGCAAGGTGCTGCCCGACGGCCGTGCTGCTCGAGTTGCGCGACACGCTTGACGCCTCGCGCGAGGCCGATGCCGACGTGCAGCGTCGGCTGGCGCAGTTGCGCTACCTCGGCACCACGGTGGCGATGGCGGCGCATGCCAACCCCGTGCTGCCCTACGAGGTCGCCGACGACTTCCTGCGTGTGGTGATGCTCCCGCTGATGGCGTGGGCCTGGGCCCGCATCGAGATCGCCGCACCCGCTGATGCGGATCGCGCTCGCGCCGCGGCGGCCTTCCGGCGCTGGGTGCTGCCCGAGTTCGAGATGCGCCTGGGCATCGTCAAGCGGGCTTGTGAGGGTGTCGCACTGGCGCATTCCGCACAAGAGGCTTCGCGCTAGTTGTTCGAGAAAGCAACGCGCGGTTACGCTCGCCGCATGCTTCCTTCTCCCGCGAAAAAAACGTCCGCCAAGACCGACACCGCCGCCGCGCCGTCTCCCCGGTCGGATCGGCTCGACGCCCGCGTGCTCGAAGGGCTGGTCGGCTACAACGCCCGCCGCGCCTGGCTGATCGTGAGCACCGTGTTTGCCGATCGCATGGCGCCCTACGGCCTCAAGCAGATCGACTTCTCGGTGCTCTCGCTGCTGGCACACAACCCGGGCGCCACCTCGCGGCAGCTGTGCAACACGCTGGACATCCTGCCGCCCAACCTCGTGAGCCTGGTGGCCGCGCTGGACAGCCGCGGTCTCATCGAGCGCCGGCCGCATCCGCGCGACGGGCGCGCGGTCGGCCTGCACCTCACGCCGACCGGCGAGACGCTCATCCGCGAGGCCGAGCAGGCCGTGGTGCAGCTTGAAACCGAAGCCAGCAGCCGCCTCAGCACGCGCGAGCGCGAGACGCTCGTCAAGCTGCTGCAGAAGATCTATCTCTGAGCTTTGAACGCGGCGATTACAGCCCGCGTTCCACCATGTCGATCAGGCGCTGTCCAAGCGCATGCGTGGCCGTCGCGTCAACCCCGCGCAGCGGGCCGTCGATGATGAGCAGCGCCAGCCCGTGCACCGCCGACCACGCGAGGTATTCGGCGTCGGGGCGCCGCGCCGGGTCGAGCACGCCGGCGTCCACGAGCCGGTCGATCGCCGCGCTCAGCAACTGGAACGGGTCGAGCCCGCTGGCGCCCGCGCCTTCGGCACCGACGTCGCCCTGCGCTTCTTCCGACACCACGAAGGCCGTGCGAAACAGCCCGGGCTGCGCCTGCGCAAAGCGCAGATAGGCGGTGCCGATGGCGCGCACCTGGCCGCGCGCGAAATCGGCGGGCGGCTGGTCGCAGGGCAGCACGGCGAGTTCGCTTTCCATCGCCTTGGCCGCCTCCGACAGCGCCGCGGCGCGCACCGCCAGCAGCAGGTCGTGCCGGCTGGCGAAGTGGCGGTAGGCCGCATTCGGCACCACGCCCGCGCGGCGCGTGGCCTCGCGCAGCACCACGGCATCGGGGCCCCCGTCCCGCGCCAGTTCGATGCCGGCATCCAGCAGCGCGCGGCGCAAGTCGCCGTGGCGGTAGGTGCTGCGGGCGGGCGGCAGGCTTTCGGGAACGTTGTTGAGCTTCATCGCGACTCCATGTGGACACTGTCCATTATCTCTGCTATTATTTGTGTACGGTGTACACAAAGTAATTCCATTGTTTTCGCCCAGACCCGCTGTGCCCGTAACCCATCCAAAAGGAAACGCCATGAAAGTCCAGTCTTACCTGTCCTTCGAAGGTCGTTGCGACGAAGCGATCGCCTTCTACAAAAAGGCGCTCGGCGCCGAAGTGGTCCAGCTGATGCGCTACAGCGATGCGCCGGCCAGCGGTGGCCCCGAGGGCAACCCCGAAGCCGGTTGCGCCGGCGGCATGCCCAGCCCCGAGAAAGTGATGCATTCGGTCTTGCGCGTCGGCGAAACCGAACTCATGCTGTCTGACGGCAACTGCTCGGGCCACGCGGAGTTCAAGGGAATCATGCTGTCGCTCACTGCAACCAGCGACGCCGATGCCCGCCAATGGTTCGACGCGCTGGCCGACGGCGGCCAGGTGATCCAGCCGCTGATGCCGACCTTCTTCACCTCCAAATTCGGCATGCTCGGCGACCGCTTCGGCGTCGGCTGGCTGCTGGTGGTGGAGGCCCCGCCCGCCGCGTGATGCGCGAGGGCTTGCTCTTCATTTTTCTCACACGCTTTTCATCATGCTCAAGACCATCGTCCTCGCCGTGCTCGCGCTGATTGCCGCGCTGCTCATCTACGGCGCCACGCGGCCCGGCACCTTCCGCGTCGAGCGCACCACGCGCATCGATGCGCCGGCCGAAAAAATCTTTCCGCTGATCGACGACTTCCACCGCTGGGGCGCGTGGTCGCCCTACGAAAAGCTCGACCCGGCCATGAAGCGCAGCTACGGCGGCGCCGCCAGCGGCAAGGGCGCGACCTACGCCTGGGAAGGCAACAGCAAGGCAGGCGCGGGCACGATGGAAATCACCGAGTCGCAACCGGCGTCCAGGATTGCGATCAAGCTCGACTTCATCAAGCCTTTCGAAGGCCACAACACGGCCGAGTTCACGCTGCAGCCGCAGGGCGGCGCCACGCAGGTCACCTGAGCCATGTACGGCCCGAGCCCCTACATGGCCAAGCTCATGGGCATCTTCTTCAACATGGACCAGATGATCGGCAAGGACTTCGAGGCGGGCCTGGCCAATCTGAAGAGCGTCACCGAAAAGTAACCGCCTCGTCCCTTCATCGACTCACCTCAACCATTCAAGGAACTCTCATGTCCCCCATCAACGCTTACCTCACGTTCGACGGTAACGCTGCCGAGGCCATGCGCTTCTACGAGAAGACGCTGCGCGGCACGATGCAGATGATGATGACCGTCGGCGAAGCGCCCGGCACCGAGCAGATGCCGGCCGACGCCAAGAAGCGGATCATGCATGCGTCGCTGGCCTACGGCGACGGCCTGCTCATGGCCTCCGACAGCATGCAGGGCCAGCCTTTCGAAGGCATGAAGGGCTTCGGCGTGGCGCTCACGCTCGACACCGTGGCCGAAGCGCGGCGCATCTTCGGCGGCTCGGTCGGCATGCCTTTCGAGAAGACCTTCTGGGTCGAAGGCTTCGGCATGGTGACCGACCGCTTCGGCACACCCTGGCTCATCAACGGCGGCAAGGCGCTGGTCTGAGCGGAGCCCCGCCCCTCTCCTACTTTCATTTCTTCGCAGGAAGCACCTTCCATGACCGAAACCCTCGACAACCGAAAGCGCTGGCTCGCCCTGATGGTGCTGTGCCTGGGCGTGCTGATGATCGTGCTCGACACCACGATCGTGAACGTGGCGTTGCCTTCGATCCGCACCGACCTCAGCTTTTCCGAGACGTCATTGGTCTGGGTGGTGAACGCCTACATGCTGACCTTCGGCGGCTTCCTGCTGCTGGGCAGTCGGCTGGGCGACCTGTACGGCCACCGCCGCGTGTTCCTCGCGGGCCTGGTGCTGTTCACGCTGGCTTCGCTGGCCTGCGGGGTCTCGACCTCGCAGGGCCGGCTGGTGGCAGCGCGCGCAGTGCAGGGCCTGGGCGGCGCGGTGGTGTCGGCCGTGGCGCTCTCGCTGATCATGAACCTGTTCACCGAGCCGGCCGACCGTGCCAAGGCGATGGGCGTGTACGGCTTCGTGTGCACGGGCGGTGGCAGCATCTGCGTGCTGCTGGGCGGGCTGCTCACGAGCACGCTGAGCTGGCACTGGATCTTCCTGGTCAACCTGCCGATCGGCGTGGCGGTGTATGCGCTGTGCGTGGCGCTGCTGCCGAACGCGCGCGGCCATGCGCACGGCGAGAAGCTCGACGTGGCCGGTGCCATCACCGTCACCGCGTCGCTGATGCTCGCGGTGTACGGCGTGGTCAACGGCAACGAGGCGGGCTGGGGCTCCACGCAGACGATCGGCCTGCTCGGCGCGGCCGTGGTGTTGCTGGCGGCCTTCATCGCCATCGAGTCGCGCGTGAAGCATGGCGGTGTTCTCGCTCGGCCTCTCCGCAAAGATCGTGATGCGCTTCGGCATCCGCAAGCCGCTGGTGGCGGGCCTGTGGCTCGCGGCCATCGGGCTGGCGCTGTTCGCGCGCGCACCGGTCAACGGCAGCTTCGTGCTCGACGTGCTGCCCGGCATGGTGCTGCTCGGCCTGGGCGCGGGCATGGCCTTCAACCCGGTGCTGCTGGCGGCCATGAGCGAGGTCGCCCCGTCCGACTCGGGCCTGGCCATGAACAGGTTTTTTTGTCGACAATGAAGCATCCGACTCACTTGGAGATGATTCGTCCATGGCTCCCCTCAGCAATAACGACCGCCCT
>Ga0081606_1000754_pt1 | contig 11729 bp, 10 predicted proteins | sample EareggfetidaYelm_FD_71127 | JGI IMG/M metagenome (GOLD analysis project Ga0081606, IMG submission 71127) | Earthworm egg capsule microbial community from the University of Washington, USA - E. fetida Yelm (SPADES assembly) (version 2) | ecosystem: Host-associated > Annelida > Reproductive system... | reverse complement strand
ACGCGCGAGCGTGGCTTGCCGAACGCGGCTACGACCCGCTGTTCGGAGCGCGACCGCTGCGACGACTCATGCAGCGTGAGATCGATGACCGGCTTGCGCGGGCGCTGCTCGCCGGTGACATGCGCGATGGCGACACCGTGTGGGTGGACATAGCCGAGGATGGCTCGGGGCTGCGCGTGCAGCGAGCAAGCGAGCGATAGCGCGAGTCACGGGTTACGCGGGAGGTCATACGGTATTGGAGGAGAGGGTGATCTGCTCGCAGGGTGCGGACCACGGTTGGGCGGGGATTACGAGCCGATGCCAGACTGACAGCCGGTTTGTGTACGCCACGGTTGCGCGGGGGATTGTGATCGTCGTCCCCGTGTTCAAGTCTGAGGTGCAGCACTGTGGTGTTGGTGGGTTTCTGTTGGTGTTATCTGGTTGAGGTGTTTTCGGGGTTGATTGTTGATCTCGGTGATGATCTCCTGCAGTTCTCCCTTGTCGGTTATGGTTCGGAAGTTGGTGTGTGGGTTAGGTAGCGTCGATTCTGAGCGTTGTGGTGCTCGTTGGTTCCTGTGTTGCCATGGGGTGTGGGGGTCAGCGACGTACGTGTCCATGCCCCACTGGACTCTCAGCTCGTAGTGGCGGTGCATCTTGAGTGCCGTTGTCCATCGTCACGGAGCATCGCGCGTGAGCAGGCAGGGCGCTGAAGATCGTGTGCTGTGCTGTGATCCCACACTCGGCGGTCAGGGTGTGTTTTTCCGGGCGATAATGAACCGGTCTACTGGTTCCACCTCGGTATGAGTCCCCTCACCCACCGTTTTTGCTCCTACGATGGAGTCTGACGCCCGGTGTTCGGCCCCCGTGGTGCAGCAGGCACGGATCTTGTGGGGCGGATCGTTCCGCTTGCAGCGTTTCCTGCTGGACGCGCTGTCGGCACTGGTCGAGGGTCTTCACGCTGAGCCGGACGAGGCGGAACAGGTCGAGCACCGCGACCGCGTCGGGCAGTTTCGCGGATCGCGTTCGTGTAGCCGCGGAACGGGTCGAGTGCGGCGTGCTCGATATGACATCCAAAAGCTTGGCCCGTGCCCGCCCGTCCGTCGTCGCGGGCCAAGTCGACCATTGAGGTGAGGGCCCGGTCGGTGCCCATCCTTGAGGGCTTCCAGATGTGCTCGTTGACACCGAGCGCGGTGTGACTCCCGCGAGCCGCGGGGGATCCTCAGCTAATCTGGCTCGCGTGGGCGCTGATCGCGCACCCGCCGACCCCGAGCCGACGTGCGGGCGCAGACACGCGCGTCTGGCTGAATGTGCGCTGCGAACAGCCCGGCTCGATGCACCGCCAGAGTCGCGTGGGTCACCGCACCCGCACCGGGATCCCGGTGCGGGTGCGTCCGCGAGATCGTGTACCCGCCGACCCCGGTCCTCCGTGCCGACACTGCACCCCGGACACCCGATCGCCGCCCCCGCCTCGAATATCGAGCACGATCACCTCAACACGATGCTCGGCAGCGGTCACATGGAGCTGGTTCACAGCAAACACGGAACAGACAGGCGCGCAGGAAACACACCCGGAAATAAGGTGAGGCACATCGAGATCTTTCGACGAGGAAGCGCAGGAGCTTCCATCCTCGAAAAACTCCTAACCCTCAGACCAACACGCGAGACACCCCCACCCCACTCCGTGGCGAAGAGACCAAATAGGACACCCGTGGCATCCACTGCAGAAGTAACGCGATCCGCGAGGCCCGAAATTCACGGCAAATGCTCAGGAAATATCGGTAGTGTTTCCAGGGCTGAAACGCAGCGTTTGTCTCAGCCGTCAGAACCGAGACGCAGAGTGTGTTCGGGATTACTCAAGGAGAAACATATGGAACAAAAACTTGATCTGGTATCGGTGGAGGAACTCTCAATCGAGGATCTTCCAAATTCGGTCTCGCCGGGTTTTAGCAGCGCGGCCACAGCTTCGTGTTTCTCGTGCGCTACGGGTTCGCTGGGCACCTACAGTAGCTTGAGCAGCTATACAGCCTGAGTTACGCTCTTGGTGTCGGTGCTGGAAGTGGCGGTATGTGAACTTCCGGCACCGACGTCGGGCTTTGTGCTCACATGAACTGGCGGGATGTTGCTGAGATCAAGCTTCGCGGACCGCTTGTGGTCACGCTTGGTGCTGAGCAGAAGCTTATGCTCTTGGCTCCGGACGGTACTTTCTTGGCGGTAAGTTCGCAGTCGCTGGCCTTGCTTAAGGTGTTAGAAGTTGGTTGCAGCGGCAGTGAGCTTTATCGCCGAGCAGGCCTGGAGGATAGAAACTCTCCTGGGGCGGCTCGGTTGGCGGATTTCCTATCAACTCTTCAAGACTATTCTTTTTTGGGTGTTGCGCCCGACTATGAACGTTTGGGGAGACGAAAAAGGTTTAACGCGATTGTCGGACTTGACCTGTTCAAGCGGTTTCCTGTTCCGCGAGCCGAGCGCTTATCTGACATTGGTCGCCTGTTCCGGGGGGTGCCCAGGTGGTTGGTAGTTGCGCTTTCTCTCCTTGTCGTGTTTGGTGCAGTCCTTACAGCTGCCACCATTGCGCACCCATCGCAACCGCCGAGTACCCTTGGGTTATTTACAATCATCCTTGTGCTTCTGTTTCAGCTTGTTTTGCATGAGGTTTTTCATGCAATCATGATGGGCTATTTCGGGTTGAAAGTAAAAGATGCGGGAGTTGGCCTGATGTTCTACGTCATACCCGCGGGGTACGTTGATCGATCTTCGTCCGTTCTGCTGCAATCGCGGGTTGATCGGGTGCTAATATCACTGGCTGGCCCACTCTGGGATATGGCTTTTCTGATGCTTATCGCGGTGGCGCGCGGCCTTGTCCCGAGTAGCTGGATACCGACATTAATATGGTTGCAGTGGTTCCAGGTCGTCGTTCTGGTCACCAACCTCAACCCGTTCACACGAAGCGATGGTAGTTACGCGCTCGAGGCTTTCCTTGGCCTAAACAATCTTCGTACTCGAGCCTTCCGGTTACTCTTTCATGATCTAAGTCGACGTCCTGCTCCGAGTTACCTGACTAACCTGGCTCGCGCGGTGCGCGTGGGGTACTACGCGTACGTTGCGATTGTGGTCGCATACATCCTTTTTCTTGGCTATTTGATAATGGTGATGGTGCTGAATGTCGTCAGTTGATATCTCCTGTACTCCGCACGTTTCTCGTATCGCCGCTCTTGAACAGTCTCGGCTCGACTTTGTAACCGCGGTGACCGATGAGATTCTGGCGGATGTGTGTCGCAGAAAGACCACCGCCATTGGGGCGGCGAGGTCTCTAGCCGAGTTCATTTACACAGAGGTTCCTAAAGCATCTCGTGATGAACGACGATGGCTGCTATCCGCGCGGCGCCGTACGCAAAGACTCTCCGCGTTGTGTCCCGAAGAAACTCTAACGGTTCGAGGACGTGGCGGCGATGGGTTGGTTGCTACATATGAAGCAGCCGTCGGGCACCTTCGTTCGGCGAGGGGTGCGCTCTCCTTGGCCATTGAGGTCGATACTGAACGAACGCGCTCTCTTATTCTGGCTTCTCTGAAGAGCGCCCCGGTGCGCGACGCGCTCGCAATTGTGTCGTCAAGTGGCGCTTCAGCGTTACTTTCCAGCCCGCTTCGCCCCGGAACCAGTGACGCGCGCGCCGCGCTGAACTATGTCATCCGCTCTGTGCTCAAACCGTCACCGCTCTCGTCGTTCGCATCGGTGAGCTATCCGGGTAGTATCGCGTGTCGCCAAATTACAGTGTCGCCCACCGTGGACGCGGCTCTTTTTGACGCTGCTGTGCAGCACGCGGGAACCGATTTCTCAGCCCAACTCCTGCCACCCTACAGTCGGGTTATCGATGATCGCACGCTGGCTGTTGTGCGTATTCGCTTTGATTTGCGAGGTACTACTACCACGGCTCTCCGGGATATCACGGCGCACCTTGATGATCTTGATGATTTGGTAGCCGCGAGGGTAAGCATGGGCAGTGATTCTGTGATCACCTCTGCACGCGTTCGTCGAGTCTATTTCTCTGGCTTGCTGCAGTCGGGCTTAGCACGATTTTCTGATGTTTCAGGTCTTGGAGCAGCGGAGCTTCCCAGCTCAGTACAGGTCGCTGTCCAACACCGACGTGAAATCGACCAGCTTGTCAAAGAACTGACAACCGCTACGGGAATAGACCGGGTTCGCATTTTACCACAGATCGCTTCCTCTGTGAGATCAGCGTTTGTCGTGATGGGGGCAGAGCCACCGAACGGCGCATACCTTTATGAGACTGTGTACGCCGCCGAGGATGATGTCCGAGGAGCCGCATCCGCCCGGGCAGAGCAGTATGTCTCGATCGGGAAGTTATTGATGGGAACGATCTACCGGTCGCGAGCATACGAGCTCCTTGCGGCGCGGCTGTCGACGAGGGGACTCGTGGAGAATGCTGAAGAGTTCGTCTGGTGCGCGGTTGCGGATAAACGATTCATGAACTCGCTCCATGCTGCGTGGACCGAGGATGCGGCCGGGAGGCCGACAGGCGCTAGGTTGGCTGACGTGCGACTGGGACCCGGAATGATGAAACCTGCCGCGATTATCACGCACCAGATCGATGAAATCACCTGTGACATGGTTATCAACAACATCTTCGCACCCGACATAGGCCTGCTGGCCCGCTACGAACAAGTCCAGGGGGCGGGATCAGCCTTCCGTGACGGAATCCGAAACGCTGTGCGAGCACTCTATTCACCGGACACGAGGGTTCTCGCTGTACTCCCGCATCAGGATATATCTCCGCTCCACGTCGGCTTGAACCCGTCCTTTCCCCCTCTCCACACAGGAGAACAGCCTTCCGCGATAGAGGGAGTGCACCTGCGGGATCTGATGATTACCTTTCACCAACCATCCGGTTCGGTTATCCTCAAGGATGCACAGGGACAAAATGTCGCCCTGAGCTACTGGGGCGTCAGCCCGCAGTGGACCTTTGATGACATGACGCGCATCTTACTAACTCTCGCAAACCCCTGGTTGCTCACCCACGCAACCGCTTTGCGGGGAAACCCGTTTGTGAGGGCAAACAACATCCGCGCCGACAACGATAACTGTCCTCGAGAATCTGTTGACGGTGTGATCTACCGTCGCGCCGGCTGGAAAGTTCTGCCAGGAGAGTACCCGCTTCGGTCGGAGTTCACCTCGGACGCAGATTATCTCATCGGCTTCGAGGAATGGAGACATCTCCGTGGCATACCGGTCGAGGCCTTCGTCATAATGGTCTCGGAAAACCCGCTCACCGTGCGCTCACGCAAGCCGTTTTGGGTCTCGTTTCGCTCGCTGGTGTCCCTCTACCACTTTGAAGACATGACGGTTGGCGCGGAGCTCATGTGGATTGAGGAAGTAGTTCCTGCTCGCCTCAACACTTCCGCGCGCGTACGGGACACACTTGCTCTTGTCAGCGTACCTGTGGCCGGGAATTGGTCCTCATGAGCTGGCTCTATGTGAAGGTCTACCCGGACAACGCTGCAGACCTACTGATGATTACGGACCAGATTGCGAGCTGGCAACCCACATGGGCCGGGGCCGACCGTTGGTTCTACCTGTATTTCCACGATGCAAGCGGTGTGCATCTTCGGCTACGCATTCATTCTCCCGACTTGCAACTGCTGGACAACGTGTACGAGACCCTCACCTTGCGTGGTCTGCAGGCCGGGATCACCGTGCTCCCCGACCTTTACGAACAGGAGATATCGAAATGGGGAACCGAAACAATGGAAGCTGCCGAGGCAGCATTCCAAACCTCGAGCGAACTGTGTCTGGATCTCCGCGAGAACCCAAGCAGAACCAGCACAAGCGCACTCGCCGCGTTCTTTGAGTGCACACGTCGCGCGTGGAAGCCCTCGCCGGAAACCTGGGAGCAGTTCTGCCTCACCCACTGCACCTGGTGGGGCGGTAGGCAGACCGAAGCCATCGCCGACCAGCCACACGTGGACGTGCAGGACGTGATCGAGAAGTGGGCGCCGCACGTGCTTGCTCTACTGCGGGTCGCTAAAGACCTTCCTCGGAGCGTTGATTACTACCTGCATCAACACTTGCACCTCACCGCGAACCGACTCGGTCTCACCACCGCCCAGGAAGCCGACGTGGCCTATGAGTGTCGTTTCCTACAGTCTGAAGGAGTGTAAATATGGCCGATGCCCATGAGCTTTCGGTGGCGATGGAAGGCGATCCCCAGATGCAGCTGCCGATACGACCAGCGATCTGTCCCGGTCTCCCGCTCGCTCTTACCGGAAACGCCCTCATTGTAGACGGGCTCCAATCGAGGCGTGTGCTGCGCGGCAACTCGGTGCGGAGCATCGCTCCGAGAGCGCTCGAAATTCTCAATGGCGAACGCACCTGGGAAGAGAGTGCAGAAGCTCTCGGACTGTCCCAATCTCAGTTCAAGGACCTGCTCGCTATATTCTTCACGGCAGGTTTGCTCGTTGACGGTGAAACCGGAGCATGGGTGGACGATCCAACGCTGACGTTCCTTCACCGTGCCTCCGACCAAACACGGCGCAACGCCTCGGGACTTGAAGCGAATACGCGGCTGCGATCGACATCACTCGCGATCTTCACCGATGACACCCAAATGGAGAACGATCTCTTACACCACTTTGCTCAGTACGATCTTCACTCGGTTGGAGTGAACGCTCTGACAGACGAGAGTGCGCCCACGCCGTCGCTCCTTTTGCTGATGCTGACAGGAGTCAACAAACACGACAGCAGCATTATAAGCGTGTGGAGGCGTGCGATGCAGGCGAAGATTCCTGTGTTGCCCATTCATCTTTCAAGGACGCAGGCTCTCGTTGGGCCGTTGAGCCTGCACGACCATGGACCTTGCCCGATCTGCGCGGGAGAGCGCTGGGACTATCATCAGTCACAGCGGCTCACCAAGCTGGATAGAAAACTACTCCTCGGGATCCTTGAGCAGGAAGTCATTCTCATGTTGGGAGAAGTGGGGTCCGCGCAGTCGGAAACCAGCGGTTTGAAGATCAACCTTGATCCACTAGAGGTTGACGCGGTCGCGATCGTCTCTCAGCCTGGTTGTCCGTATTGCGGCGTCGCAGCTCACCAAACGACGGATACATCCTTGGCGTATGAACTTGATGCGTCTGTTGCAATGCCGCCGGCACGCTTGCGTCGTCCCAGAAAGCATCAGAAACACTATGAGGAGTCGAGCGCTAAGCTTCAGCACGAGCGTCGGATACCTCTGTCAGCCTCGGCGCACATCCTACTTCCGCATATCCCATTGAGTTCCTTAGTGGCAACGTCAGCGCTCGATCTCGCGGGAGTCGCTGCCCTGCTCGAGTACTCATTCGGTGTCAACCGTGCTCGAAGTGAGCGGGAGAATGCGCCGCGACGGTGGGCGCCGAGTGGCGGCAACCTTGGTTCTCCTCATGCCTACATATCCGTGAAGAATGTTGATGGGCTTCAGGACGGGCGGTATTTCTACGACTCTGTCGAGCATGCTCTCGTTCCAATCGGAGCGCTCACAGAAAGTTTCTTTGACACCCAGCTCGAAATAACGGTTGCCGTCGAGATCACACGAGTGTGGCGGAAGTATGGAAACTTCGGCTACAGAATCGTACACCTTGACACAGGAGTCGCGTTGCGCCATCTCGTACTTATTGCCTCGAGATTGAACCTTGATGTCACCAACGCTGAATCCTGGAACGATGGCGAGCTATCACGACGGTACTTGCTCGATCGAAACACACAACTCACCTCGGCCCAGATCAGGTTCCGCGAGAAAGGCACAAGATGAAGACCTCCGGGGAACTCTACGAGGCTCTGATCGAGTCTGTTGACCGAACCTCCCGAGAGCAGCACGAACTCGCGGACAACACTGAATGGTCGCCTCTTGCTGATACTGATCCGATCAATCCGAGCACGCTGGAGAAGCGCAAATCTGAGAAACACTTCTCAGGAATAACTGTCGCGAGGGAACCGTTTGAGGCTCTGCCCGGCAAAGTGAAAGCTGTCGATGCTGTCTTGTGGAAAGAGGCAGCTCGACAATCACCGCTCGACCTGTATATGTTCGCGTCTCACGTTGATGGTCTTGAACCCGGTATCTACCGTCTTGATGGTGAGGAAGCAGTTCGAGCGACGAACGCTGAACTCGGAACAGCCGAGGACCTTGTACTTCAACCTGAGTTTGCGAGCGCCGCTGCTATCGTATTCATCGTAGGCTCAATCAAATCTGTGACCGAAGCTCAGGGTGATCATGGTTACCGCGTGCTGCTCGAACGTGCGGGAGCAGCGGCCGAAACCGTCTGGTTGGAGTCACTAGAAATGGGTTACAGCGCCAGCATCTTCGCGGGCATTCTGCCTTCGATTCTGAGGGGTGCCATTGGTGTGGACGGGTTCACGAAGGTGCAGCTTCTTGCTGTAGCTGTGGGGAGACAACCCTCGCCCCCACTGTGAACAAAGAAACCACTGACGTGGTCAGGCACCAGACAGCCTTCATCTCAGTATCCGGCGGCTGCGGTGGTGTTGATTCTCTTGCTCAAGGTCTGCAAGCGCTCAACCGAGGTCGCCTCACCCATCCGCTGTCGTGAGACGGGCGAGCACACAGAACAGTTGTGCACTGGTGTGATGCGAATCTCCTCGACACGGGTGTACGAAAGACCTGAACGGTACACTACCGGCCAAAGCCCTTCGCCACATTCGTTCTCGTCGCTTCGGCGGCGATCAATCTCTTGCAATGCTCTCGAAGTGAGCGAAGCGGCAATATCAATGTGCGAGGGAAGATACCCCGAGGCCTCCCGAATGTACGCCAGCCCGCTCACGCGAGCTGCCTCGATAAAGACATCACTGTCAGTCGACCACTTATGCTGCAGCTGCCGCAAACGAAAACACTCGAGGCAGCCGTTACCGCCCGATGTCACAACAGGACCCACTCGAAGATAACGGGGCTCAAGAACCACAGGCATCCAGTCACGACCGACATCGAAGCTGACCCGATTCACAAAGGCTTCCAGCTGAAGGTCTCCGGTCCCGCTCACCAGCAGCATGACAGCATCATCTGTCCAAGTGCTCGGAACCCAAGCCTGCCTCCAGTCGCGCAAATTGATACGGTGCTCGCCTTGAAGTTGCTCGACAACGGCTGCTCCAAACTTATCGTGAACGAACGCGTCAAGGAGGGTCATCGTTGGTCAGTTCTCCTTATGCAAAAGGCTGTGGATGGGGGTTAATCGTCTCTGTCGACCGATGCCTATAGCCCATCGCAACAGGAGCATCATACAGACGTGAGTGGGCAAGGAAACGGGCCGCGTGCACGAATGACAACGGCATGAGTTCGGGTATTACAACCTTCACCACCACGATGCCAGCAAGCTCGGCTTCCCGCGTCGTGATATCCACGACAGTCACCTCCATGCCATGCACAGCCAACTGATGCAGGAGAAAGCCCAGCTCATCAATTGCTGATTCGAACACACGCACCGGCAAATTATCGAGATGCACTTTCTGCTTGGGTTCACGCCTGTGAAGCAGGAACTCGAACGCATCCGCACGCTCCGCGCGACCCATGTGTAGTGCACCATCATACACAGTAGTAAACTCGAAAGGGTTTTCTGAGGAAAAGCGGTAGGTTGCAAGGCCAAGCCTTGACGCAGCAAGTTCCCGGAGAATCTTCCGCACTGACTCCCGAAAATCAGGGTTGGTGTCGCACATGACAACGTTGCGGAGAGCGCTGCTGCACGCGTCAGTCTCGACGCAGTAGACCGTAGGGATTCCCAAGTCAGTTGTTGCGTCGAAGAACCGGTAAGTGCGACCCTCGTCGCTCGCTGCCATTAATTGCGAATCGATCTCGTTGTCAGAACCATCCACAATGATTTCTGGAAGCTCCAACTGTTGCAGCCAAGCAAGCGCAATTGCATCCCGTTCCACGACCTCGCGTATACCGTTACGAACGGCCGCCTCAATGCTCGAATGGGCAGCGGCACCCGTAGAAATAGGGAGCGTAAAACGCTCGTTCGGCGTAAGCGCCTGCCCGTGCAACCACACGAGCGAAGCAGGCACCCATACAGGCACACCCGCCGTGAGTGACCAACCACGAGTCCACCGAATCTTCGAACCCGCGGCGTAGGGGAGCACAGGACAGTGTGGCGAAGCGAGTTCCTGCTCTGAGCAGGTAGGGAGCGATCCAATGTCGAACACCGCGCCCTCAAGATCGCTTCCATCCGACCAGAGCAGGTTGGAGGGAAGCGCAGAGTTCGCGTGTCTTTCAATCGCTTCGACAGCAGCGATACCTCTTGCAAGTTCTGGATCGGTTCCGCCTCCTGAACCACCGATCTCGACAGCAGAAGCCCTCGAAGCCGAACGGTCAATGTTGGTGTGAATTTTCCCCAACTCGCCCAGAGTTGCTCCGTACACCTGGTATGGGTGCCCAATGGGTGAAATCTTTGAAAGATTTTCGATCAGCCCACCTTGGGCTGAGACGAGTTCGAAGACCCGCCTGAAATCCGTGCCACTATTCTTCGCGCTGTTGGTTGTTGTCATTGGTGTTCTTGGTCGTCCCAGAGGAATAGGCGGGTGGCGAGGGCTGCGGCTGTGATGGTGGTGGTGAGCATGAGGGTCCAGTACAGCCAGATGTGTTCGGTGCTTGTGGCGTCGCCGGCGAGGTCGGCGGCGGCTGCTCGGACGTACCAGGTGGTGGGGAGGCAGTCGAGGGCCCAGGTCACTGGTTCGGGGAATATTTGGGGAGGAAGAGCGGAGCCGGAGGCGAAAAGAACAAGCACGGGCAGGGTTGCGGAGATGTTGTTGATGGTGTCTGGTTTTCGGCTGCGGGAGGCGAGTAGGTACGCCAGGGCGAAGAGCATTGCGAGGCCGAGTGTCATGGTGCCGAGCAGGCGAAACAGTTGTGCTGCTTGGGTGTAGCCGAGCAGCAGTGAGGTTATGAAGATCGTGAGGATCACAAACACCCCGAAGACCAGGCGTGCTGGTGTTTGAGCGAGAATGAAGGTGAGTTTGTTTGCGGGGGTGGTTCCGAGCAGGCGCAGGGTGCCGTTTTCTCGCATGCGGGTGAGGGGGACGGAGGTTCCCATGAACGTGATCGCCATCAGCCCGATACACGAAACCCCCGCGAGGCTGTTTCGGAGGATATCGACGACAGGGTCCCCGAGGGTGTCTATGACTGTGTAGTCGCTGGTCTTGTACCCGGCCCGCTCCACCGCCGCGGCAACCTGCAGCCACTGAGAGTTCGTTTTCGCGCGAAGAAGGACAACAACACCCTGTTCTGTTTCTTTCACGGTCACCGTCGCAGCATCAGCGTTGTGAGCATCGACTGTTTTCAGCCCCGAGGCAGCCAGCTGCTCACGCACCTCCGAATACAGCACAACACTCGAATCCACCGCAACAACCGGAGCATTCCTGCCACCGATGTTGATCGTGTAGTTAAGACCAACCATCAGCAAGAAGAAGAACAGGAACATAAGCAGGATCGAGAATGAGCCCTTACGATCCCGGTACAGATCCTTCGCGCTGGAAGAGGCCAGCTCCATGAACTGCGAACGCGGTGCGTACTGGTGTGAGCGCGGTGTGTTCTGGTCTGTTTTAGGCACGGAGGGTCGTCTTCTCTTTAGGCACGGGTGCTCGCCTTCTCGTGCTCTGTGGTTGTCTTCTCGTGTTCGGTGCGTGTTTCGCGGACGATTGAGAGGTAGAAGTCTTCGAGTGTGAGGTGCTCGACGCGATACCGTCGTCCTCGTATCTGGCGGTCGCT
>Ga0081606_1000753_pt1 | contig 11730 bp, 11 predicted proteins | sample EareggfetidaYelm_FD_71127 | JGI IMG/M metagenome (GOLD analysis project Ga0081606, IMG submission 71127) | Earthworm egg capsule microbial community from the University of Washington, USA - E. fetida Yelm (SPADES assembly) (version 2) | ecosystem: Host-associated > Annelida > Reproductive system... | reverse complement strand
ACCGCAGCCGACGCGCTGAACTGCCAAGGCGTGCACAAGCGCTTTGCGGCCCGGTCGGCCCTTGCCGGCGTGTCGCTGCGCGTGCGGCGCGGCGAATTCGTGGCCTTGCTCGGCCCGAACGGCGCGGGCAAGACCACATTGTTCCAAATCCTCACCGGACTGTTTGTCCAGGACGAGGGCCAGGTCAGCGTCATGGGCGCCGACATGCGTGCGGCGCCGGTCCAGGCGCTGGCGCATATCGGCATCGTGTTCCAGCAACCGGCCATCGATCTCGATCTGTCGGTCGAGGCCAATCTGCGCTTTCATGCCGATCTGCATGGCTTGTCGCGCCAGCAGGCAAACGCCCGCATGGCGCCGCTGCTTGCGCGCCTGGGTTTGGGCGAGCGGCGCCGCACGCGGGTGCGTGAGTTGTCGGGCGGCAACCGGCGCAAGGTGGAACTGATGCGGGCGCTGCTGCACCAGCCCGATCTGCTGCTGATGGACGAAGCCACGGTGGGGCTCGATCCTGGCTCGCGCATGCAGATCGTCACCGAGGCGCGGCGCCTGGCGACGCACAGCCAAGTGGGCATACTCTGGGCTACGCATCTGGTGCCGGAGGTCGAAGTCAGCGACCGCGTCGTGGTGCTGCACCACGGCCTGGTGCGCTTCGACGGCGCGCCGGCGCAACTGCTGCGTACCACCGGCGGCGCCAGCCTGGAAGCCGCATTCCTGTCCCTGACCGGGACTGCCAACGATCACTGAAATGACCGACATGACCGACATGACCGAAATCACGCCCCCCTCTGCGTTGCCGGCCCGCCTGCGGGCACTGTTGGCCGGGCTCTGCCTGGCCCCCGGGCTGGCCTTGAGCGCCGGCACCGGCCAGATCTTCGTCTCGAACGAGAAGGACGACAGCCTGACCCTGATCCGGGCGGACACGCGCCAGGTGACGGGCACCCAGACGCAGTGCAAACGGCCGCGCCACCTGCAACTGTCGCCGGATCGGAGCCGCCTGTACGTCGCTTGCAGCGACGACGACCGCATCGACGTGATCGATGTCGCCAGCCGCAAGACGATCGACACACTGTCGGTCGGCGAGGACCCGGAATTGTTCGACCTCAGCCCCGACGGCAAATCCCTGTATGTATCGAACGAGGACGATGCGCTGCTGTCGGCCTTCGATGTGGCTTCCGGCAAGAAGCTGTTCGAGGTCAAGGTCGGCGAAGAGCCTGAAGGCGTCAAGGCCAGCGCCGACGGCAAGCATGTCTATGTCACCTCCGAGGTGGCGAACATGGTCCATGTCATCGATGTCGCAACGCGCAAGCTGGTCAAGAACATCCAGGTCGGCAACCGGCCCCGCCGCTTCGCCCTGACGCCGGACGGCAAGGAGCTCTGGGTCAGCAACGAACTCGGCGCCAGCGTGAGCGTGATCCGCACCGACCATCTGACGGTTGCGCAGACCATAGAGTTCGCGCCCAAGGGCTTGCGCATCGACAACATCACGCCGGTCGGCATCATCATGTCCGCCGACGGCAAGCGCGCCTATGTCGGCTTGGGCCGCGCCAACCATGTGGCCGTGGTGGATACCGCGAGCAAGCGCGCGACAGACTACATCCTGGTCGGCAAGCGGGCCTGGGGCCTGGGGCTGACCCGCGACAACCGCCTGCTGTATGTGGTCAATGGCCTGTCCGACGATGTGAGCGTGGTCGACACCGCAAGCAACAAGGCGATCGCCACCATCCGGGTCGGGCGGGTGCCGCATTCGGTGGTGATCGATGATTGAAACCGGCAGGCCGGGCATGCGCAAAAACGGGTTCCTGCGCAGCGGCCGATGGGTATGGGCATGGCTGCTGGCCGGCCTGTGCTCCTGGGCCGCAGCCGCGCCGCCAGTGCGCATCGCCGTGGTGTCGCTGGCCGACGATCCGCGCTATGACCGCCGGCAGTTGGAAAAACGCTACCCGGGACACCCCGAAGGGCGTCCGCTCGATGGCGCCAAGGTCGCCGCCGCCGAATCGCGCTTCGCGCTCGATGCCATCGGCGTGACATTGGTGCTGGAGCCAATCGAAGTCCGTGCCGCCGCCGACATCGCCGCCACCGTGAGCGATCTGCTGCGCCAGAACGTGCAGTATTTCGTGCTCGACCTGCCCGCGCCTGCCGTGGTGCAGGCCACCCGGGCCGCTGCGGCGGCGCAGGCGCTGCTGCTCAACGTCTCTGCCGACGACGACAGCTTGCGCGGCGCCGACTGCGCGCCCCATCTGCTGCACACCCTGCCCAGTCTGCGCATGCGCAGCGACGCGCTGCTGCAATACCTGGCCGCGCGCAAATGGCGCAAGGGCCTGCTGTTGCATGGCCCGCTGCCGGCGGACCGGCAGCAGCAGGCCGCATTCCTGCAATCGGCCAAACGCTTCGGCGTGGCCTGGTCCGCGCAGCGCTCGTTCAAACTGTCCAACGACCCGCGCGAGCGCGACCTGTCCAACCTGAGCCTGTTGACCACCGGGGTCGACTACGACGCCATCGTGGTCGCCGACAGCGCCGGCGAATTTGCCCGCTCGCTGCCCTATGCCAGCACATTGCCGCGCCCGGTGGCCGGCGCCAACGGCCTGACCACGCAAGCCTGGCACTGGGCCTGGGAGCGCAACGGCGGGCCGCAACTGAGCCGGCGCTTTGGCAAATCGGCCGGCCGGCCGATGACCAGCTTCGACTGGGCCGCCTGGGCCGCCGTGAAAGCGGTGGTGGCAGCGGTGACGCTCTGGCCCCAAGCGGGCTTTGCCCGGCAGCGCGAGGCGCTGATCTCCGGCGAGGTGGTGCTCGACGGCTTCAAAGGGCCGCGCCTGAGCTTTCGCCCCTGGGACGGGCAATTGCGCCAGCCGCTGTTTCTGGCCCACCCCGATGGCGTGATCGCCACGGCGCCGCTGGAGGGCTTCCTGCATCCGAAAAACGACCTCGACACGCTCGGTGCGGATGCCCCGGAAACAGCGTGCCGCAAAGCCCGTTGAAGCAGGCGATGGCCCACCCCGTCACGCATCGAATGCGCGCGCTGCGGGCGGTGGCGGGCCGGGAGATAGGCAAGTTCTTCCAGCAGCCTGGCCGGATGCTCTCGTCGCTGGTGCGGCCCCTGCTGTGGTTTTTGGTGTTTGCCGCCGGTTTCCAGAACATCTTCGGGGTGGCCATCATCGCGCCTTACCAGACCTATATCGAATACAAGGTCTACATGGCGCCGGGGCTGCTCGCGATGATCGCGCTGTTCAACGGCATGCAGTCCTCGCTGGCGATGGTGTACGACCGCGAGATGGGCGTGATGCTGCTGCTGCTGACAGCCCCCCTGCCGCGCGGCTGGCTGCTGGCCTGCAAACTGCTCGGCGGCATGTTGCTGTCCTTGCTGCAAATGCTGGCTTTCCTGCTGGTGGCGTCAGGCTTTGGCGTGACGTTCGCGTGGCAAGACCTGCCGGGCGCGCTGGCGGTGATGGCGCTGGCGGCGCTGATGCTGGGCGCACTCGGCCTGCTGCTATCGGTGCATGTGCGGCAGTTGGAGAACTTTGCCGGCACGATGAATTTCGTGATCTTCCCGATGTTCTTCATCAGCTCGGCCCTCTACCCGCTGTGGAAGCTGGAGGAATCGGGCGCCACCATCGTCTACCAACTGGCGCGCGCCAACCCGTTCACGCACGCGGTCGAAGCCATCCGCTTCGCGCTGTACGGCCAGGCGCAGTGGAGCAGCCTGGCGGTGGTGGCAGGCTGTGCGGCGCTGTTCTTCACACTCGCACTGCGGGGCTACGACCCGCAACGCGGCGTGGCCCGGGCAGCGCGCGACCTGCGCGCCGGCCGTTGAAACGGCGCCGCCACCGCTCATTCAAAGACGAAAGCCTTTCTTTTATCCAGCAGATAAGGGCGGTAATATCCGCAGCCGGGACTAACCGGCAACAAATCCTCACTGACGGAAAATCCGAGCTTTTCCATCATGTAGCTTCTGCGCTGCCGCATGCGGGCATACAGCGCGGGGTGCTGCGCCGCCAGTTGCTGGCGCAGACTGCTGTCTGCCACGTAATAGCCGTCTTCGATGTTGGCGCCGAACCAGGGCCTGGCCGGCGCCGGTATGATGTCGAGCTGCATATAGCTTCCCGACTTGATGGCGATGGTCGAGCCTTGGTAAATCGGCGAAGACACCCATTCGTCGTCTGCGATCAGGTGCCCGGGATTCAGCGGCCAGCCATGGCGTTCCCGGGGATATGCCTGCTCGATGGCCTGGTATATTTCACCGCCGGTGACGCCGGCCTTCAGGCTTTTTATCCAGGTATATGCGGCGCTCATGTACGGACGCACCACTTGCCCGACCCAGTCCCGGCAGTCCGCCGGCAGGTCATCGGGGCCGCCCGCGACATACGCGGCGCGGCAACTGAGTGCGCCTCTGAGGCCCAGGGCGACCGTCAGAAAATCACCCCGGTCGATGCGTTGTGTCGAGGGGCTCGGGAGTCCCAGACGCGCTTTTTCCTTGACGGAAAGCATCGGATGGCAACAGGCCGGAAGCCCCCGCGTCTGAAAATGGCGCGCCAGGGCCAGTTCGCTCTGCCCTGGCTGCACGTTATCGAGCACCGCAAGCACCGACCCGGACACCAGACATGCGGCATATTCATATTCTGCCAATTGGGCCGGCTCCACGACACTGCGCAGGCCATGGCCGGCGTGCATGAAAAGCGCAGTGGCATTTTCCACATTGGCCTGCCCGACCAGGGAACGCAGTGTTTCCACCAGATAGTGCGGCACTTCGAAAGCCGACTCCATGCCGTCAGCCCTGGTGAAATACTTCCAGCCGACGATGCCGATGCGGGCATCATTTCCGATCCCCATCTGCATCAGGTAATCCTTGAAGGAATTCCTGCCGATCCGTGGCTGATCGAGCAGGCTCAGTGAAGGAAAATGCACCACCTCATGCTCGACCCTGGTGAAATGATTCGGTACCAGCCGGTTCTCATTGCCCAGGAAAACCACCGGCCTGGATTTCAACGGCACCACCAGGATGGCCTCCTCGAAGCGCGGCTCGAAATTCATCAGGTATCTGAAATTGGCGGCATGCTCCCGATCGGCATAAATCACCAGATACCCGATGGAATGCTCATCCATCTTCTCATACAGCGCCTGGAAACGCCGGGCAAACAGGTCGGCCCCCAATTCGGCGTAATCTTCCACCAGTGAAACATCCGGAAAATCCGGTTCCTGCAAAACGGGCTGTCTCATGCCATCGGGTCCTTGGGTATGTTGCTTCGGGGCGGGTCGATGGCTGGCCTTGGGTCGCGGCTTCTTGCGCGGTCTGCGGGTCGGCGTCAGGCGACCATCGGTACCCTCAGGTCGGCCATCGCACCGGGCTGTCTGCCCATGTTACTTGGGTTTGCTCCGAAGGCCGCGCCGCCGGCGCTTGTCTAGAGTCTAGAAGCGGCCGATCCTGGCCGCGATCTCGGCCACGCGCTGGCCAAACTGCTTGCAGGTCTGCAAATCGCCGGCAAACATCTCGGCCGCAGAGGCGTCCGACGGTGACTGCGCCATCGCACCGCTGAAGCTGCCGATCCAGTTCACATCGTTGCGCGTTGCCGCTTTGGAGTTGGCCGGCATCATGCCCGGGCCGACCCACAGGCCGCCATGCTGCATCGCCAAGTGAAACAGATAGTCGAGTGTCACCTGCTTGTCGCCCTGGATGCTGGAGCTGTTGGTAAAGCCCGCGAACAGCTTGTTCTTCCAGGCCTGGCTGAACCAGGGCTTGGACGAGGCCTCGGCGAACTTCTTGAACTGCCAGCTCGGGCCTGCCATGTACGTGGGCGAGCCAAAGATGATGGCGCTGGCGCCCGCCAGGGTCTCCCAGCCCGCTGCGGGCAAATCGCCTGCGGCATCGATGGCGATCAACCGGGCGCCAGCGCCCTCGGCCACGGCCTGTGCCAAGCGCTGTGTGTGACCGTAGCCAGAGTGGAAGACAACTGCAATCTCTGCCATGGAACGACTCCTGATGGTGCAAGGGAACGAAAAAACGCGCCCATGAACCGGGGCCGGATCGGCGGGACTGGCCCGGCACACAGGGCGCGCACTGCTGGAAAGCCGCCGCCATTCTCAGGCGCCCGGCCTTTGCCGTGCTGTAGAGTGACCATACCCAGGTTTGGCATTGCCGCCCGGCACCGAAAGGCCCTCCATGAGCATCTCCCCACCCGCCCCACGGCTGCGGCGCAACACGCCTGCCGGCACAACCCCGCGCCATTTCGCCATCGTCGGCGCGGGCATGGCAGGCATCACCTGCGCGCGCACGCTGGCGCAGGCCGGGCACGAGGTCACGGTGTTCGAGAAATCCGCCGAGGCCGGCGGCCGCACCGCCACCATCGACACCCCGTTTGGCAGCTTCGACGCCGGCGCCCAGTATTTCACCGTGCGCGATCCGCGCTTTGCCCAGGCCGTGGACATGCTGCCCGGCCTGTGCAGACGCTGGAGCGCCAACGCCGTGCAAATGCTCGACGCCGCAGGGCGCGTGACCGCCAGCGGCCTGCCCCGGCGCGAAGCGCACTGGGTGGCCAGCCCGGGCATGCAGTCGCTGCTGGCCCGCTGGGCCGAGCCGCTGCGGCAAGCCGATCGGCTCATGACCGGCGCGCGCGTCACGCGCATCGAACCCGAGCATGACCCGTCCCGCGCGCCGGCCCACCCCCGCTGGAAGCTGCGCACCGAAGGCCCCGACGGCAGCCGACAAAGCCATGCCGGCTTTCATGCCGTGCTGCTGGCCCAGCCCCCGCTGCCGGCGCAGGCATTGCTCCAGAACGCGGGGCGCAGCAGCTTCCTGAGCGACGCGCTGGAGCCTGTCACCACGGCCCCCTGCTGGACGCTGATGCTCGCCTACCCCCAGGCCGTGCGCCCGGGCCTGACCACGCTCGGCCCGCAATGGAATGCCGCGCGCAGCACGCACCACCGCATTGCCTGGCTGGCGCGCGAATCGTCCAAGCCCGGCCGCCAGGTGATCGAGCGCTGGACCGTGCAGGCCAGCCCCGTCTGGTCGGCCGAACATCTGGAAGACGACCCGGCCCGCGTGCAGGCCAAGCTGATCAAAGCCTTTGCCGAAGTCACCGGCATCCGCGCCGAACCGGCGCATGCCGACACGCGCCGCTGGCGCCACGCCCAAACCACCCGCCCCCTGGGCCGCAGCCATCTGTGGGACGCAGACCTGCGCCTGGGCGTCTGCGGCGACTGGTGCCTGGGGCACCGGCTGGAAGATGCTTTCGTCTCGGGGCTGGAACTGGCGCTCGCCGTGGCCTGACGGCCGGTGTCGCCGCAGGCGCAGCGCAGGCGCAGCCCCGGCGCCGCCGGCCGTTGCGCGCGTTGCGCGAATTGCCGCCGGACGCACCGGCCCCGCAGATATACTTTCGGATTGATGACATTCAAGCCCCCGATACTCCTGAGGACGTCATGAGCGACACCCCCCACCAAGAAGAAGCCCATATCGGCCCGATCAAGAACCCCAGGCAATTGCTGGCTGCGGTTCTTTTCTCGTTTCTGATTCCGATCTTTGGCATCATTGGCCTGGTGCTGTATGTCGCGTCGGCCGACCAGCCCGCTGCCGGCGCTGCCAATCCCGAGCGCGCCATTGCCGAGCGCCTGCAAAAGGTCGGCGCTGTCGAAATCCGCGATGCCAACCGCCCGCTCAAAAGCGGCGAAGAGGTGTTCAAGACGCAATGCATGACCTGCCACGCCGCCGGCGTAGCGGGTGCGCCGAAACTGGGCGATACCGCTGCCTGGTCCGAGCGCATCAAGACCGGCCTCGATGCGCTGCTGCACTCTGCGCTCAAGGGCAAGGGGGCCATGGCCCCGCAGGGAGGCGGCGACTTCAGTGACACCGAAATCGCCCGCGCCGTCGTTCATATGGCCAATACGGCCGGCGCCCATTTCGAGGAACCTGCGGCCCCGGCCGCCGCAGCCAGCGCACCGGCGACCGAATCCACCGCCGCTGCCGCCAAGTAGCGCGCAGCCGGGGCACCTCCCCCGGCGTCAGCGCCTGCCCGCATCCCGCAATGCGCAGGGGCTCGGGGTGTAGCGATAGCGTGCCGGCAGTTCTTCGGCCAGCACCGGCCGGGGCGTCCAATGCCCGGCAGCCACCGCCTCTGCGGCAATGCCCACATCCAGCGTGTGCACCAGGCCGACGCCGATATCCGTGGCCAGATAAACGCGACCTTGCGCATCGAGCAGGCAATCGAGCGCCACGGCCTTGCGGCCGGTGTGGCTGAGCACGGAAAAATCATCGGCCTGCAAGCGCCACACCCAGGGCGTGAGCGCCAACTCCACATACACGCGCTGCGGCCCGTTCTGGAAGAACCACCGCCCCTGCGCATCAGGCTCGTAATTGCGCGCAATGAACGCGATCAGCTTGTCATGCTGCAACAGCGCGCCTTTGCTCTGCGCAAACGGGCCGCCCGCCTGCGCAGCGTCATCGCGCAGGTACCAGCGACCGCGCATATCCAGCCCCAGCCAGCCATAGCAGTCGGGCACCTGGGGCCATTTGGCCAATGCCTGTTTGACGATGTCATCCATGGGCCGATTGTGCTGCCTCTACTGTCTCTGCTGCCTGCTGCCTGCTGCCTGCTGCTGCTGCTTTGCGTGCTGCCGGCCACCATGGCGCCACCTGTCCGGATACAGGGCCGGCCTGCGCCGCAGCACAGGCAGTTCAATGCAGCAGCGCAGGGCGCGGCGTGTCGATCACATGCGCGGCGGGCAGCCTGCCGGGGCTGGAATGGCGCACCACCATGCGCCAGCCCTGCGGGGTTTTGTGGTACACGGTGGTGACCAGCAACACGGCCAGGCGCGGGGTGGGCTGCGTCAGCCGCAACTGCTCGACCACGCTGTACACGGCACTCGACAGGGTCAGCACGCGGTTGACCTGCATCCGCCGCAAAACCACGGGGCCTTTGGCAAACACCGCCGTGAACTCGTCACGGATGGCGCCGGCGCCCAGCAGGCGCGACCCGCTGGGCCGCACGTAGGCGATGTCGTCATCGTCCGACCAGCAGGCCATCAGTTCCTCGATGTCGCCATGCCGCAGGGCCTCGTAGAACGCAGATTCGGTCTCGTCCGGAGAACCATTGAGGGGGACGGTTTTCGATCGGGCATGGGTCATGGTGGTGCAATGGATTGAGATGCGGCGTCCTCGGCGTGGACTGCGCCCATTTCCTGGGTCATGGAGAAAAAACTACGGTGCAGCGACCGGGCGGGCCTGCCAGCGATCGTAGCCGGTCTGGCGCAGCACACAGGCCGGGCAGGTGCCGCAGCCATGGCCCCAGGCATGCAATACGCCGCGCACGCCGTGGTAGCAGGTGTGCGAATCGCGCACGATCAGTTCCACCAGGGCCTGCCCGCCCAGGGAGCGGGCCAGTTCCCAGGTTGCGGCCTTGTCCAGCCACATCAGCGGCGTCTCGAACGTAAAGCGCTGCCCCAGCCCCAACGACACGGCCACCTGCAGGGCCTTGAGGCTGTCGTCGCGGCAGTCGGGGTAGCCGGAAAAATCGGTCTCGCACATGCCGCCCACCAGCGTGTGCAGCCCGCGCCGGTAGCCCACGGCGGCGGCCAGGTTGAAGAACAGCAGATTGCGCCCCGGCACGAAGGTGTTCGGCAGGCCGGCGGCGCTCAGTTGGATGGCGCTGTCGCGCGTCAGTGCGGTGTCGCTGATGCGGCCCAGCACGGACAGATCGATCATGTGGTCCGCGCCCAGCCGCTCGCGCCATTGCGCAAAGCGCGAGCGGATCGCCGCCAGCACGGTCTGGCGCGCTTGCAGTTCGACATGGTGGCGTTGGCCGTAGTCAAAGCCTATGGTCTCCACGTGGGCAAACTGCGTCAGCGCCCAGGCCAGGCAGGTGGTGGAGTCCTGGCCGCCGGAGAAAAGAACGAGTGCGTGTCCGGCTCTCATGGGGTGCGCGGCGCTTCATCCCCGTGGCGGGAGCACAAAGCGCGAACGGAGATGCAAGAGGGCATTCACGACCAGCACCAAGCCCTGCGGGTGGGTGGATGGCGCGGACGAGATCAAGGCAGGCATCAGCCCCCCCGAAGAAGGCTCGTTCAGGCCATCGTCACGGCGATGAAGGCCAGCAGGAACATCATGATGCCGCCCACCACCGGCAGCACCAGCGGGACGACCGGGACGATGCTCTCCACCGGGTCGTCCGATGGCGCTGCGGGGGCTGGCAAGTGGTGGGGGTCGGACATCTGAGCGCTCCAGGGGTTTGGGGGGCTTGGCATCTGCGCGATTGTACCGATGCCAAAGCGTCAACCTTGCTGCGCCATGCAGCGCATGCAAGGCGATCGGGCGCTGGCCTGGCCGGTGCCAACGAGCGAGCGGCTGCAACGCAGGCGCGGCGCCGTCATCGCCCGCCGGGTCTGCCAGCGGGTTGTCAGGCATCAGCGCAATTGGCGCCTGCGCAACCCTCAGTGCCATCAGTGCCCTCAGTACCAAAAGCCATGCGACTCGACCTGGGGCGCCTGCCCGACGATGGACAGCGGCATCTTCGCTGCGGCGCCAAGGGCGGTGATGCTGCCATTGGCCAGCCCGTCGGCATCGTACTGGCCGCCGTCCTCGATCTGAAAGTCCAGCCGCATGCGCCCGCCTTCGCTGGCCATCTTGCCGCCGTAGGGTTCGCTGGCCAGGTTCACCCAGGTGCCGGTGCTGTCCTTGACCCAGAAGCCGTTGACGCCAAGCGCCGGGTCTACGTACAGGCTGAAGCTCTCGGTGCTGCGGCCTTCGGCCAGGTCGACCTTGAATTGCGTCAGTCCGATCGGCGTCTCCATGCCCTTGGGCTGATTGGCGGGGGGTTCGTTGAACGCCATTTCGCTGATGCGCGCGTTGCTGTCGGGGATCAGCTTGCCGTCCTGGCTGCCGGCCACCAGGGTCTGGTCGCGGCTCGAAGCGATGGCGATCTGCTGGCTGTCCTGGACATCGTCGCCGTTGCCGTCGCCATCCGGGCCGGCCGAGCCATCGGGGCGCAGCAGACCGGGGGCCTGGTCCTCCTGGACGTTGGGCACACTGTCGTAGTCGGAGTCCGGCGTCGACGTATCGTCGTCAATCCTATCCGGGCTGAGGTTGGTCACCGACCTGGCCGCAAAACTGGCCGCGTCGTGGCCGCTGGTGGTGCCGGTGCCGGCTTCCTGCACCGCTTGCAGGTCGTTGCCGGTGCTGGGGTCGTTGTAGGCGACGGTCACCCGCTGGCCCCCGCGCACGGCGTTGACCAGCGTCAGCGTGATGGTCTTGGCCGCTGCATCCACGGCCACGCCGGCGACATCGTTGCGCACACCATCGACCAGCACCACAAAGGCATCGTTGGGCGCGTTATGTGCCTGCTCCGGGTCCAGCGCGGTTTCATCGCTGTAGCGCAAGATCAATTGCCTGCCGTTCACCGTAGCATCGTTGACGGCAAAGACCTTGGTGTCGATGGCGATGGTGGAGTCGTAGAACGGCTGGATACCACTGTTGACGTTGCCGGCGCGATCTCTGAGGCCGTCCAGCTCGATGCTGATCTCGCTGCTGGTGCGCGCCAGGTCGGCCGTGGGGGTGAAGGTGGCTGTCCAGATGCGGTTGTCGGAGCCGGCGACCGGCGTCAGGTCGCTGACAGAACCGTTGGCGATCTGAATGGCAGCTTCGGTGAAGTCACTGACGCTCTCGTTGAAGGTGACGGTGACGGTGGCGGTTTCGCCAGCGGTGAGGCGCGCTTTGTCAAACGTGGCGCTGGTGGGATGGGGATCCACGGCGTC
>Ga0081606_1000277_pt1 | contig 11735 bp, 12 predicted proteins | sample EareggfetidaYelm_FD_71127 | JGI IMG/M metagenome (GOLD analysis project Ga0081606, IMG submission 71127) | Earthworm egg capsule microbial community from the University of Washington, USA - E. fetida Yelm (SPADES assembly) (version 2) | ecosystem: Host-associated > Annelida > Reproductive system... | reverse complement strand
CCTCTTCAAGCAGGCGCTCGACAGGGTCAAACTCACGCGGGTTTTTAATGCGGGTCATGGAAAATCTTCGATGGTTGCAGTCGGCAAAGATACAAGTTATAATGATTAATGAATCATTAAGGGCGCCTCTCAAAATTCCCTCACCCCCATTTGAGAATGGGGGCTATTTGCCAAGCATATATCCCCCACTCCGACATTGACTTCTTCGGTTGCGGTAATCCCAAATGGATTTGATAATTATAGAAGACAGAGTACCGCGCCTGCAATCATGTTTTTCGTTCCTGCGACTTATATTTTCGTTCCTGCGATTTATATTTTCGTTCCTGCGATTTATATTTTCGTTCCTGCGACTTATGTTTTCGTTCCTGCGATTTATATTTTCGTTCCTGCGACTTATGTTTTCGTTCCTGCGACTTATGTTTTCGTTCCTGCAATTATGTTTTTCGTTCCCGCAAGTATGTTTTTTGTTCCCGCAAGTATGTTTTCGCACCTGCGCTTGAGTGTTTTCGCATCCGCGCCAAGTGTTTTAAGCATTAGCCATTATGCAGAGGCATGGGTTGGCTTGCGGGTCAAGCCCTCATTTTCAAATGGGATAATGACGGAGATTTTGAGAGGCACCCTTTCAAGCATAATATTAATCTTTAACATCAACCGTTGGAAAAAAAAATCGGACTTTTGACTGACAGATTTACTGATAAAAAGCATAAATTTGACCAATTATTTAACTGACGGCAATGGAAAGCATAAAATTTATTGACCTGTTCTGCGGCATTGGCGGTTTCAGACAAGCAATGGACGAGGCGTGTTTCCAGAATGACCTTGTTCCGCAATGCGTTTTTTCATCAGACATTGACACTTTCTGCCAAGATAGTTATGAAGCCAACTTCGGACACAGACCGACAGGCGACATCACAAAAGTTGACGAAAAAGATATTCCCGACCATGACATTTTATTTGCAGGGTTTCCGTGCCAACCGTTTAGCATCATTGGACAAATGCAGGGGTTTAATGACATCAGGGGAACGCTGTTTTTTGACATCGCAAGAATTATAAAACATAAGCGCCCAAAGGCGTTTGTGTTGGAAAATGTCAAGCAACTTGTGGGGCATAACAAGGGTAAAACTTTAAAAACAATTATTAAAACTTTGCAGGGTTTAGGCTATCATGTGCAGTATGCGGTTCTTAACGCGCTTGATTACGGATTGCCGCAAAAAAGAGAAAGGGTAATTATTGTCGGACACCAACAACCAATAATATTTTCATACCCATCTCCCATTAAACCATTCAAACCTCTTTCAGAAATTCTTGAAAAAAGGGTTGACAAAAAATATTACGCATCCGACTACATAGCAGAGAAAAGAAAAGCAAAACATAAATCCGCTTACAAAATTTCAATATGGCATGAGAATAAAGCGGGCAATATTTGCTCTTATCCTTATTCATGCGCTTTGCGTGCAGGAGCCTCTTACAACTATTTGCTTGTAAACGGAGAGAGAAGATTAACGCCAAGAGAAATGTTTCGCTTACAAGGTTTTCCTGACAGTTACAAAATTGTGGTAAATGACAGTCAGGCAAGAAAACAAGCGGGCAATGCAGTTCCTGTAAACATTGTAAAAGCAGTTATTTTAAAACTATTGCCGTATGTAGCCGCTTCAATGGACATGACTTCGGTATTAAGAGAATACAAATAAGGTATGGCAAAAGACAGATCGCCTAAATTACGAACGGTAAACAAATCCTTGCCGCCATTTCCTTTGAATGAATTTCCAAAGGATTTTCCATTTATCCTTGGAAAAGAGTTAGTCTATTTACTGGCTTCAAAAGGCAAAGCCATTCTTGAAGGTCCGGAATGGGAAGCAATTTTCGCAAATTGCATAGGGGCAGAATGGAAGCCTTCAAATGTTGGACTTGACGATGTGATTTTAGGAAACACGGCCTGGGGAGCCAAAACGGTAAAATCAACTCGCCCGTCAACGCAGAAAAAGGTGCGATTGATTTCCGGAAGAAATTCTCCTGTCTATTCATATGGCGACAAAATTGACACAAAAGCGGATGCGAATATTGTAGGTAAATCAGTTTTAGACATTTGGAACGAACGAGTTTCTGCCGTAAGAGAAAAATTTCAAAATCTACGAACCGTTGTCCTCATTAAATATAATGACCTAACTGAGGTTGTAGTTTTTGAATTTGATACTATTCGCTATGACCCTGAATTGTTTGTATGGGAATGGAATAAAAAATCAAATCTTGTTGGAATCGAAAAATCAACGAAAGAACATCGGTTTACTTGGCAGCCTCACGGCTCACAATTTACTATTATTGAAGATATTCCTGCAAAGAGTTTGATTATTCGCATCAAAGAACCTAAACCTCTTGACAAAGACAAGGTTTTACGAGCTCTTGGTTTTGATAAATCTTGGCTAACTGTGACTCAAAGAAATGGCTGATGTTTTTACAATTTGCCCTTGTTTATTTATTGGCAAAATGCCCCGTCATTAAGGGCTTTCGGGCTTAGGGGGACGGAGGGGGATTTCCCTTCTCTCCTGCGGAAAAAAATATAATATTGAATAAGCGGCTCTTTTTGCCTAAAAGTTGCATTTATTGCTTGAAGCTAAGAGACTAAGCAACGCTGAATTTTATTTACCGCAAATCTCTTCAAAAGTTCCCGCGAGGACTGCTCGAAAGACCGAATAGCAGCATGGGCGCAATCACAATGCAGGCAAAAAGCGCTCTTTTTGAGCGTATTCCGCAAACGATTGTTGTTAAAACCCTGCTCAAAATTTATAGTCTATTAATTTGATAGACTAGAAAAAATTAATAATTTTGCGTTTTACAGGTTAGCGGGCTTCTTGTTTAGCAATTTAAGGATGGTAAAATTATTGTCAGATGCGCAGGTAAAGGAATTTGAAAATGTCTCTATGGCCGACGGAATTGCGACGTTGGCGCGGCATTTTCCGGGGCAGGTTGTGTTTTCTACTTCGCTGGGGCAGGAGGATCAGGTAATTCTTCACCAACTTCACGAGCATAAAATCCCGACTCGCATTTTCACATTGGATACCGGGCGCTTATTTAACGAATCGTATGATTTGCTTTCGCTTTCGCAAGCCAAATACGGCGAACGCATCGAAGTATTTTTCCCCAACCATAAAGACGTGGAAAACTATGCGAAGGAAAACGGCGTCAACGGATTTTATCATTCGGCGGAAAATCGAAAACTCTGTTGCCACATTCGCAAAGTGCTTCCGCTCAATCGCGCGTTGGAGGGCGCCCGCGTTTGGATTACGGGCTTGCGTGCCGACCAATCCGACAATCGCAAGTCGATGAATATACTGGAATGGGACGAGGCGAAAGAATTATATAAGTATAATCCCTTGCTTCGTTGGTCGCTCCGCGAGGTGATTGATTATTTGAAAAAAAATAAGGTGCCCTACAATCCTCTCCACGACAAAGGTTTTATAAGCATCGGCTGTGCCCCCTGTACGCGCGCGCTGGAACCGGGCGAAGACGCGCGCGCGGGACGCTGGTGGTGGGAAACGTCGCACAAAGAATGTGGGTTGCACGAACATCAATAGTTGAACAGAAAGAAATGAATCAGGATTTAGAGTACTTGGAATTTTTGGAGCACGAAAGCATTTTCATTTTTCGCGAAACGGCCGCGCAATTTGAGCGCCCGGCGTTGCTTTTCAGCGGCGGAAAAGATTCAATCACCTTGGTGCAATTGGCAAAGAAAGCCTTTGCGCCGGCGCCCTTCCCGTTTCCGTTGGTGCATATCGACACGGGACACAATTTTCCCGAAGCGCTGGCTTATCGCGACGCCCTGGCGAAAGCCTTGGGAGCAAAATTGATCGTGCGCAAAGTGGAAGACACCATTCGCGAAAAAAAATTAACAGAACCCAAAGGGAAATTTGCCAGTCGCAATTGGCTTCAAACCCATACGTTGCTCGATGCGATTGAGGAGTTTAAATTTGACGCCTGCCTCGGCGGGGCGCGACGCGACGAAGAAAAGGCGCGGGCAAAGGAAAGAATTTTTTCGGTGCGCGATGAGTTTGGACAATGGAATCCAAAATTGCAGCGCCCTGAGTTGTGGAATATTTTTAACGGACGAATTCACAAAGGCGAAAATGTGCGCGTATTCCCCATCAGCAACTGGACGGAGTTGGACGTGTGGAATTATTTGCGCAAAGAAAAAATCACGTTGCCCTCCATTTACTTTTCGCATGAGCGCGAGGTCATCAATCACGAGGGGCAGTGGGTGGCCGTTTCCGAACACATACGCCTCGACCCGACCGATGCGGTGGAAAGGAAAAAAGTACGCTACCGCACGGTGGGCGACATGACTTGCACGGCTGCCGTCGAGTCTGACGCCTCTACATTGGAAGAAGTCATCCGTGAAATTATGGCCACGCGCGTGAGCGAACGCGGCGAAACGCGAATCGACGATAAAGTGACAGAAGCCGCGATGGAAGACCGCAAAAAGGGCGGCTATTTTTAGAATAAAAGAATACAGAAAATGGATATATTAAAATTCATCACTGCCGGCAGCGTCGACGACGGGAAGAGCACGTTGATAGGGCGGTTGCTCTACGACAGCAAAAGCATCATGACCGACCACTTGGACACGCTGGCAAAGCAAAGCAAAAATCGCGAGGAAGGAGAAATTGATTTAGCCCTCCTCACCGACGGCCTTCGCGCCGAACGCGAACAAGGCATTACGATTGATGTGGCTTATCGTTATTTCAGCACGCCGAAAAGAAAATTTATTATTGCCGATGCGCCCGGCCATGTTCAGTATACGCGCAACATGATTACAGGCGCTTCGAATGTGAGTTTGATCATTATTTTGATTGACGCGCGAAACGGAATTATTGAACAAACGCGCCGTCACTCCATCATCGCCTCCTTGTTGAAAATTCCAAAGGTAGTGGTCGCCATTAATAAAATGGACATGGCGGGTTTTTCGGAAGCGGTTTTTAACTCCATAAAAAACGAATATAAAATCATTGCCGAGCAGTTGAACTTGGGCGACGTAACCTACATTCCCATCAGCGCATTGCGGGGCGATAATATTGTAGCCCCTTCGCAAAATATGACTTGGCATAAAGAAAAACCCTTGCTTCAATATTTGGAAGAAACAGAGGCTGCGGAAGAAAGCAACAGTTGCCTTCGCCGCTTTCAGGTGCAATACGTCATTCGTCCGCAAACGGACGTCCTCCACGACTATCGCGGCTATGCGGGGCAAATTAGAAGCGGAAATTACAGCGTAGGCGATTCGGTGCTCGTGCTTCCTTCGGGGCAGAAATCGACCATTAAAAGTCTGGAAGCGGGCGGCGCGGAGGTAAGAAGCGCACACGCGCCGCAAAGCATCGTGATGCAACTAGAGGACGACATTGACGTCAGCCGCGGCGACACCATTGTGCGGGAAGAAAATAAACCCGCCGTTTCCGCAGAAGTGGACGTCATACTTTGCTGGATGGACGAGCAACCGCTTGAAACGGGAAAAAGATATATTTTACAACATCATCAGCAATTAGTGCGCTGTGCGGTGAAAAGCATTGCGTATAAAATTGACGTCAATACGCTCACGCATCAGGAGGTGACGGGGGCTGTTCATCTCAATGAAATTGTGCGCGCTAAATTAAAGTTGGCGTCGCCGATTGTTTACGATTCCTATTCCACGTTGCGCTCCACAGGCAGCGCCATTATGATAGACGAAACCAGCAACCACACAGCAAGCGCCGTCTTGCTGCAACCATGAAAGGGAAAGTCACGATAGGAGGCGTTGGACCCGGCGATCCTGAACTGGTGACGCTGAAATTATGCGCCGCTTTGAAAACAGCCGATGCGGTGGTTACCGATCGTTTGGTGAATCCGATTATTATTGAAACACATGCCTGTCGGGCAGAAGTTATTTTTGCAGGCAAACAAGGCTACAACGAAAACTCATTTAAGCAAGAAGATATTTCGCAACTATTGGCAGATAAGGCGCTCGAAGGCAAGCATGTGGTGCGTCTCAAAGGCGGCGATGTGGCTTTTTTCAGCAATGTGCTGAGCGAGTTAAAAATCTTGCGCCGCCATCGAATTCCATTTGAAATTATCCCCGGCGTGACGGCGGCTTCGGCGGCTTCGGCCTACACCGGGATTCCGCTCACGGCACGGGAGTATAGCAGCGGCGTCCGATTTATCTCTTATCGCGAAAAAAACGACTGGACGCCTGCCGATTGGGAATCGTTGCGGCATACCTCCGACACGATTGTATTATATATGAGTACGCGCAACGCTCCGCTTTTTTTTGAAAAACTCTTTCAAAAAAATTGCGCGGACAGACCGGTCATCGCCGTGCAGCACGCCTCCACCGCCGCACAAAAAGCAGCAGTCTTTCAGCTCCGCGAATGGACTGCATTTAATTTTGAAATGCTGGAAACGCCCGCTATATTTATTGCGGGTCAGGCGGCCGGACTGTTTCCCGCTTTCGAATGGTTTCATCCCGTTCCGGGCGAGTCGGTTTTTCAGCCAATTGCGGTTCAAGATTTGTGGAATTTATCCGATTAGAAATAAATAATAAAGAGTAAAATGAAAACGACCCTATCCCGCTTGCTTTCTGTTTTGAAAGGCGAAGGACTCTATCGCACTTTTTTAGAAGTAGATAAAAACGCGCGACGATTTCCGCGCTTTCACTATCAGCTCAATGCCAAAAAAGGTTCCGCCATCAACTGGTGCACGAACGATTATCTGGGCATGAGCATTAACCGCGAGGTGATTGAAGCCATGAAAGAAACCGCCGAAGAAGCCGGCGTGGGAAGCGGCGGCACGCGCAATCTTTCCGGCACCACGCAATGGCACTTGGCATTGGAGCGGGAAATTAGCGAGCTTCATCAAAAGTCGGCGACCTTGCTTTTCGGAAGCGCCTATCAAGCCAACGTAACCGCCCTCTCTACGCTGGGAAAAATGATCCCCGAACTGGTTTTCTTTTCCGACGAATACAATCACGCTTCCATTATTGAAGGAATAAAATATTCCGCTTGCGAGAAGCATATTTTCCGACACAATAATATTAAGCATCTGGAAGAATTATTGCAACAGCATGCTTCTTCCAAAAAAATAATTGTTTTTGAATCGCTCTATTCCATGCAGGGAACCGTGGCGCCTGTTAAAGAGATAACGGCGCTGGCAAAAAAATACGACGCCCTCACTTACATCGACGAAGTACATGCCGTGGGGCTTTACGGGAATCGCGGCGGCGGCGTGGCCGACCGCGAAAACCTGATGCAGGAACTCGACTTAATCAACGGAACGCTCTCCAAAGGCTTCGGCACCTTGGGCGGCTATGTGGCGGGCGAGGCTCTGTTGATCGACGCCATTCGCAGTTTTGGAAAAGGATTTATTTTCACCACCTCGCTTCCGCCGGCCTTGTGCGCCGCCGCCGCAAAAAGCATCTCCCTTTTAAAATTCGGAAATTCTTTGCGTGAAAAATTTCATCACAACGTGGCTTTGCTTCGCGCCTATCTGCAAGACGCAGGAATTGCTTTTGAAGGGCAAGCCTCTCACATCACCACTATCGTCATCGGCGACGCCGTGCGCTGTCGACAAATTACGGACGAACTATTGAATCAATATGGTTTATACATTCAGCCTGTTTTCTACCCCACCGTTCCGCGCGACAAGGCTTGTTTGCGCATCACCATCACCCCCTTTCACAAGGAAGACGACATCGCTTTTTTGACAAACTCAATAAAGGAAACATTGAAAAAAGAATCAAGCCACAAGTGGCATCATGAAAATGTCTGAAGCCGCTTTTCGGGCGCGCCTGAAGCGCAAAAATATTGACAAAAATCAACTCTTTTAAAAAACCCATCGCCATGGCCGGTTATACCAATCAACGCCGCCGACTCAGAACCTCGTCGCAACTGCGCGAGTTGAGCGCGAGCGTGACGCTTTCGCACAAGCATTTTATTCAGCCTTTGTTTATTGACGAAACAGTTCGGCAACGCGAAGCCATGCCTGCGTTGAGCGGCGTAAATCGCGACACGATTGATTCCGCTTGCGAGCAAATAGAACAGGATTTGAAAAACGGCGTCGCCAAATTTCTTTTGTTCCCTGTTCCTCAAAATAAATCCGATCATCCCTCCGACTTCTCTTATTTTGTAAAAGCCATTCAAACCATTCGAGCCAAGTTTGGCGCCTCCGTTTGGGTGGCGTCCGATGTTTGTTTGTGCGCTTATACGTTGCATGGGCATTGCGGCGTCATGAACGCCGACGGTTCGCAAGTGCTGAACAAAGAAACCAATGAGCGTCTGGCCGATTATTCTTTGCAGTTGGCGCAAGCCGGGGCGGACTGCATTGCGCCAAGCGACGTCATGGACGGGCGCGTAAAAGCCATTCGCCAAACATTGGATGAAAATCAATTTCATGCGGTTAGCATTATGAGCTATGGCGCCAAATTTCAGTCGTCTTATTACGGCCCTTTTCGCGAGGCCAGCCGATGTTCATTGGAGCATCATCACGGTCAGTTGCTTGACAGGAAAACCTATCAAGTGAGCCTGTTTAATCCTTCCGATGCGGCGGCCACGGCCAAGCGAGACGTGGACGAAGGAGCCGACCTTATCATCGTGAAGCCTGCTGTTTTATATATGGATATTATTCAGCGATTGCGCGGCGAAATTTATCAACCCATTGCCGCCTATCATGTAAGCGGCGAATATCAAGGCATAGAATTGTTGGCGCGCGAGGGACTGTTGGCGCGCGACAAAGGACACCTCGAAGCGTGGACTGCGCTCTTTCGCGCAGGAGCCAACGCCGTGATTTCTTACGCCTCGCGTCATGCAAAAGACTGGATTGATAAGGTTGAATATTAAAAAAAATATTTATTCTTGACAAAAATTGAAATGAATTCAGAAGAAGCAGACATCATCGTCAACGAGGCAACCCGCGAGAAGGCAAATCGTCTGTTCCCCATATTTCTAAAACTTGAAAACGTTCACACGCTGGTGATTGGCGCAGGCCATGTCGGGTTGGAAAAAATCAGAGCATTGACAAATAATTGTCCCCAGGCAAGGGTGAACATCGTGGCGCTGCAAGCAAAGGAAGAAGTGAAAGAACTCATCGCCGCTTTTCCCTCTTATAAATTGCAAATCAAAGCATTTGAAGAAAGCGATTTGGAAAATGTGCATTTAGTGATTTCTGCTTCCAACAATGAAGCGTTGAATGTCGCGTTGAAAGAGCAGGCGAATAAGCGCGGCATTTTGATAAACGTGGCCGATAAACCCGAACAATGCGATTTTTATTTAAGCAGCATCGTCGCCAAAGGTCAGGTGAAAATTGCCATCAGCACGAACGGACTTTCGCCCACGCTGGCCAAGCGACTGAAAGAAGTTTTTCAAGAAGAAATTCCCGAAGAAGTGACGCCGCTCGCCGAGAATTTATATTCCTTGCGAAGAAGGTTGCGCGGCGATTTTGCGGATAAAGTAAAACGTCTCAACAAACTTACGCAGTCGCTGTCGGAGAATGGGTGGGAGCGCGAAATTCGTTGGAAAAGAATTGCGACTTTTTCCATCGTGGCTTTCAGTTTAATGTTAGTCGGTCATTTGATTTTGTCGAATGTTCCCCTGCATGAACTGTTTTATTATCTGAAAGAACAATATAAAAGTTTAAATTTAACGCCCGACTTTCATTGGTTTGCGCTTGCCGGTTTTGCCGCGCAGTTGGTGGACGGCGCCTTAGGCATGGGCTACGGATTGACCACTACCACCGTTTTGCTTTCCTTGGGATTGAATCCTGCGGCCATCAGCGGGAGCGTACATACGGCTGAAATTTTTACGAGCGGCGCTTCGGGCTACAGTCATTATCGCTTTGGCAACGTCAATAAAAAATTGTTCAAAATATTGCTCATCCCCGGCATCATAGGCGCCATACTCGGCGCATTGGTATTGATTGAGTTGGGAGAAAAATATCAAGCGGCCGTGAAACCCGTCATGGCCGTTTACACGATGTTCTTGGGCGTTCGAATATTTTATTTGGGAGTAGTCAATAAAAAACCCGAAGGCGGTTTCAAACACTATGGTTTGCTGGCCGGCAGCGGGGCTTTTCTTGATTCATTCGGCGGCGGCGGTTGGGGGCCGATTGTAACTTCCACCTTAGTTTCAAAAGGAAGAAGTCCGCGCTATGTCATCGGAACGGTGAGCCTGACCGAATTCTTTATTACGCTTGCCAGCGCCTCCACTTTCTTGACAATGATAGGCATCACTCATTGGCAGGTAATTGTGGCCTTGGTAATCGGCGGTTTAATGGCTGCCCCGCTGGCGGCGAAGTTGGCCGGACGCATCCCGCGCCGCACCTCATTCTTCCTGCTCGGGACGCTGATTATACTTTGGAGTTTGAAAATTTTGATGAAGTTGTTGTAAGGCGCAAGCTATTAACCAATCATTCTTTTAAAAATAAATCGGCTAAAACAGGCAGATGATCCGATGGCTGAGGTTCATCAGGCACGGCGTAGCGGGAAACCGTAAACGGATCCGTCTTTCTGAAAGCGATGTGATCGATATATGCGTGCGGGTTTATGTTTGGATAAGTGGGGAGACATTCAGAATTACACACCCTGGTAAAATGTTGATCAAGGAAGTTAATAATCGGACTGCCTGTTTCGGAGTTAAGATCTCCCGCAAGCACAACGGGGCTGCGCTCGACGGAAAGGGCATCGACGATAGTCTTCATTTGTTGCAACTGCGCGTCCTGACTTATAAAAGGATCCATGTGCGTATTGGCAAAAACCATTTCTTTTCCGTGGCCGAGGTCTATATAAGCCGTTCCCAATACACGATGCTCGCCCTCTCCCGGCAAATCAACTTTCTTAGTTGACTTAATCGGATATTTTGATAAAATGACTATTCCATATTCTCCCCCCGAAAAATCAATCGCCTTAAAAAATTCATAGTTCATTTTCAATTTCTTCGCAATTTCTTTTGCTTGGTCAGCCCTGATTCCCGAGCGTCCGTTATTTTTATCAATCTCTTGCAATGCCACAAGATCGGGATTGTGCTTTTTAACCGTTCTTGCCACTAGCGCCGGAGCCGCATGTCGGACATTGTAACTCATAATACGCAATTTCATCTGCTTGTCCTGCGATGCGACGGAAGCAAACTGCAATACAAAAACGAAAAGCAATGGGACTATTTTGGCAAACATAGGATTTATTGGTTTAATGATTTTTTTTATTCGTCGGGTTCAAAGCGCCGCAAAGGTAACTTTTTGGGTCGTTGTCGCTTCTTAAACAAGTTGTACTCTAGACCAATTTGCACCGAATTGCTTTTTGCATCCCATGTATAACTAATGGAATTATCATTTTCATCATAATAATTTCCTTGTTGGCTGTACATGCTATTTAAGCCCATCGTATATCCGCAAAATATAGAAAAACGATTAAGCGAATAGGCTAGATTGAGCAAGGGGCCATAATCAACGCCGATAAAGGGGGTGTCGGTAAAACCATATTCCCTGTAATTGAATCCCAATTCTATTCCCCAATTGAAGTTTATTTTGTAATGTAAAATAACGGGGAGGTCAATAAAATAGGTATCCTTCTTAGTCAACGATTCGTTCAACGCGAAATAAATATCCCTTAATATATAAGCTTCTTTGCCTGCCGCTAGTTGGAGGAGGCGATTGTCTGGCAATCTCTTGAATTTTATGCCAACTCCAATTCTCGACAGCAACTCAAAATGCTTGCTTATGGGCTTTATCAG
>Ga0081606_1000751_pt1 | contig 11748 bp, 13 predicted proteins | sample EareggfetidaYelm_FD_71127 | JGI IMG/M metagenome (GOLD analysis project Ga0081606, IMG submission 71127) | Earthworm egg capsule microbial community from the University of Washington, USA - E. fetida Yelm (SPADES assembly) (version 2) | ecosystem: Host-associated > Annelida > Reproductive system... | reverse complement strand
CGCCCGTTTCCGGATCGCATAGAACGTCTCACGCGAGATGTTGTGCTCGGCGCAGAACGTCGTCACCGCACCTCGCGGAGCATCAGGAGGCCATTGAACGATGGCAAGACGAACACGGGGATCAACAGGCTCAACGCGGCTCATCCCTCAAACATCAAGCCCAAAGTGTCAGAACCAAACAGTCCCGAAACGTCAGAGATCTATTGATGCACAAACGTCAGAGATGTCCTGATGGATCACATTATGGTTTGAAAGTCGGTGCGTGTGGGTAGGTAGCGTTGGATCCGACCGCTGTGGTTCTCATTGGTTCCACGTTGCCATGCCGCGTAGGAATCAGTGAAGTACGTGTCCGTGCCTACCGAGTGACAAGTTCATAGTGCGGTGCATTTCGGTCCCGTTGCCCATGGTCACAGGCAACCGCGCGTGAGGAGACAGGGCGCTGAAGATCGAGTGGTGTGCTGTGATCTGGCGCTCGGCGGTCAGAGCGTTTGTTTTCCGGGTGATTATGAACCGGCTTACTCGTGCCGCCTCGGGATGGATCCCATCACCCACAGTTTTTGCCCCCACGATGGAGTCTGACTCCCAGGTATCCGAACACGGAGCGGTTGTTGATGTGTGCCGGGCGTCCATGGAGAGACACCCGGAACAGGATACGGTCTGGACGTACTCGTCTACCCTGAAAATTTTGTGATGTTGTCGGTGCGCACGGGGTAGGTACTGCCGCAGCTGGTGGGGGTGGTAGATCGTGTCGTAACTGACCCACATTCGCGGATCCTCTAGGAAACTCGATCCGAGACTTGCCTGCGATCATCTGGGGGTGTCCACCCCGCCTGGAGCCTGTTTGTCACCCAGGCTACCATCCGATCCTGTACAAACACACGTGGCCGGTGGGAGTTCGACGTTCGCTTAGAGATCGCGCGGATAGGTGATGGTGTGGCGTTGGTGTAGGACGGGTAGGAGGTCTGTTGACCACGGATGTATGAAGATTTCGTGTGCCGACTGGGGCCATCGTGCCTGTTGTTTCATCATTGCTTATTGATCCGGTCTGGGGCAGTTCCGGGTGCTGGTTGCGCTGGTGGTGGATGGGTGTCCGTTGGGTTGTCATTGTCTGTGGGTGTCGGATCGTGTTGTGTTCGACAGGGTCGTGCAGGTGCTTGTGTGTGGCATTGCCTACGTCAAGATCGCTGACAGCGGCTGCTGGGCGATCAGGATCCGAACTCGTCGTGACGAGTGGATCGCGGCGGGGATCTTCACCGAGCTGGAACAACATTGGCCTGGGCGCCTACGACAAGATGATCGGTTTGGAGTTTGCCATCCTCATCGTCGACGGGTGCATCCTCAAGACCCTGTGTGGTGGCGAAGTCGCGGGCCAATCCCCTGGCAGATCGCAGAAGGCAGGGCAGGAAACGCTCACTACTGGTGGGTCGCAACAGCATCTCATTGGGCTGTGTTGTGGCACCAGCGAACTACAACAATTCACTGCTGTTTGGAAGACGCTGATCCGGTTCGGATTCGATTTACCCGAGCAGATCACTGTGTGTTTGAACACCGGCTACGACAGCGGCAAGACCCGAGACCTGCCAAACACCCTCGGCTGCGACGGTGTCATCAGCGCGCGAGGCATCCCGCTACAGTCCAAAGCCAGATGGATCATCGAACACACCAACCCCTAACACAACCACGACCTCAAGAAACTCACAGCCACGTGATCAACTCATTCACCACCTCACCAACACAACCATCACCGTTCGACACCTCACAACCAAAAGCTGAACCAGCCACCACTGAAACAAACACCCAACCCACCGACCATGACCTATCCGCGCGATCTCTTACGGCATCGGTGCTCTGCCCGGTACTGCGTTGTGGCCACCGCACCAGAACGTAACCGATCCCGGAACAGACGGTATGACTCGTTGTTCATTCAACGGCACTCATCTGCTCCGATGGATCTCTCGCGACACCGTGGGCGCAGACGACTCAACACCACAGCGATCTGCCGAACAGACCACCCGGCATCCACACCCTCCTCGATCTGAACTCGCCCAACCTAACACGCCATGTACACCCATGGAAGCGCAACCTTTGACTCAGTGAATGGAATATCACCAAGTGTTGCGCTTGTACCTTAACACTGATGGCTATCCTACACTGTTCCTATACAATAACACTGAAGTCCTTTACACTGAAGTCCTATACAACAACATTGGAGGGTCCCGTAGTGATTACAACGATCGATCGAGTGGAAGAGAAGCACTTCGCCGCTGAGGGAGTCGTTGCTCCCGGTGGCTGGTGCTGTTCCTGCTGCTGCTGGTGTTGGTTCAGCCTCTTCCACTGGAGTGTTTTCTGATCCGGCATGGTGGATGCGGCCTGCTTCAGATGGAGCAGGCCGCATCTTGCCCGGTAGGTACCTAACGATCGGAATATCGTCGTGTCAGTTGTAGCTCGAGCCGATGGGCTCACAAAGTCTTATGCGGAAATCGCCGTGGTGGAGAATGTGTCGCTCACCGTGGGTGCCGGAGAGATCGTTGTCTTGGTCGGACCGAACGGATCCGGAAAAACCACCACGATGGAGATGCTCGTCGGGCTCCGCCGCCCGAGCGCAGGCACCGCCACCATCTCGGGCATACCCGTGCGTCCAGGGGGCCCGCACCGCCTACGGGTCGGGGTGCAGCTCCAGCAGTCCGGTCTACCTCATCGCCTCCGGGTGGGTGAGGCGCTACGATCGGTGGGCTCGCTCTACCGCGATCCCGAGGACCCACGTGCCATCCTCAAAGCGGTGGGCCTCGAGGGAAGATGGCGCTCAAGTGTCGACCGAATGTCGGGCGGGCAGCAGCGTCGTCTAGACGTCGGGCTGGCATGCATGGGACGCCCGGATCTATTGGTGCTCGACGAGCCGACCAGCGGACTCGATCCAGAAGGCCGCGCGGAGCTCTGGCAGCTACTACGATCGATTTCGGGTCTGCGTCGTGGCATTCTCACTAGCACCCACGATCTCAATGAGGCTGAGTCATACGCCGACCGCATCCTCGTTATGAAGAGAGGCCGGATCCTGCTGAGTGGCGGCGTCCGGGATGTTCTCGCAGCGTTCGACGGTGCCTGGCGGCTCCGCATCTCGAACGCCCCCCCTGGCGTGAGCGAGGTGCTCGACCGGTCGACATTGCGCTACGTCGTGTCGGGCGAAGTGACAGTGAGTGTCGGATCAGAAGCAGAAAGCGAGGCGGTGCGCGCGCGACTGCTCGCCGACGGCCTCGTGACTCCGACGTCGGTGTTGTCGGGGCCGATCCGGCTCGAGGACCTCTTTCTTTTTGCCAGCGACAGCGCGGTGCCCGCGTGACCGCGGAGAGTGTCACCGTGCAGCGTGCTCGGCGGCGAGCGTATCGGGCGGCGCACCGAGGAATCGGTCAGGGCAGCTTCGGACGAATGATTGCCGCGTGGACTTCCCAGGAGATACTGTTGCTTCTCCGCGAGCCTGTCGCGGTGTTTTTCAGCCTCGCGTTCCCTCTGGTGATCTATGTCTTCATAGGCTCCCCGTACGCGAACGAGCAGTTGGAGAATGGCGTGCGGTTCATCGACGTGATGTTCCCAACGCTCGTGGGGACAGTCGCGGCAAACTTGCTTCTCATGGGTATGCCCGTGTATTTTGCGGAATTACGCTCACGCGGCGTTGACCGTCGCTATAAAGTGCTCCCACTGCCGGGGATCGTGTTTGCCATCGCCATACTCGTTGCGATGCTGTGCCTAGTGGTTCTCGCCTCGACGGTGATCGTTGCTGTGGTCGGAATCGCCCACGGACTCCGGCCCGAGGCAGTCTCGCTGGCTTATCTCGCGGTCAACCTCGGGCTGATCGCCTGGTTGTGCTGCTTTGGCTACTTTCTGGGCAGCCTGCCATTCGGTGCCAGAACCACCCAGGCCATCAGTGCCGCTGTGTTCTTCGTGCTCTTCTTCGGTTCCGGTGCTGCTGCTCCCTTGGAGGGGCTGTCGGACTGGATCCAGTTCCTCACCCAGTTCAACCCGCTGAGGCACTGGTTCGAATGGCTCGCCTCGACCTACACCGGTGCCCCGCTGGCCGACGGCACGATCTGGAAGTCGCTAGTCGTGTTGCCGGTGGGTGCTGTGCTCGCCCTGATCGCGCTCTGGAATCAGAAGCGGGTCACATCCTGATGTCACACCACGGAGAAGGAACCATGAAAGTCAGCAGAATCAACTCTGAAGTGCCATGGATCCCCGCGGTAATGGAGGGTGGCGAGTCTGCTGCCCTGAACGACCTAACCGCTGCCTACTCACCGTACGGCCAGATCCGCAACCTGCTGATGGTCTACCGTCCGGGCATCGGGATCGGGGGCTATCAAGGCTCAGCCACACCGATGTCTCTGGACTACACGCTGGCCAGGATGCTCGGGCTGAGCGGGGCGTCCGCTGGCCTCGACCGGGAGATCTACGGGGGCGGAAAGGGCTTAACGCTCTTCGACACCGTAGCCTCAACGCTCGGAGAGGCGGTCGAGCGGATGCTCGGAAGTATGAGTTCGCTGCGGGAGGTAGATCCCCGGTTCCAGCGCCGCTCCTCCTATACTGAAATGATTCGGGCCGGGCACGATGCAGTTGGCCCCGATGTGCTCACGCTGTGCGCCGACGAACAGGTCGCGCAGCCGGGGTTTCTGTGCGAACGTTGGGAGCCCGGAACTGTGCTCTCTTGGGTCGCCGGCAAGAACCTCCTCACGGACAGCCTCGTTTGGGTGCCTGAGCAACTAGTGCACCTTTTTTATGTAATGCAGTTTGACGAGACCCGTATTGGGTTCTCGTCGTCGGGCGGCCTGGCCACGCACATCACCGATGAGCAGGCTCTGCACCACTCCACCCTCGAGCTGATCGAGCGCGACGCGATCAACCTCAGCTGGTACTGCCGTGTTCCACCCAAGCGCATAGACATCGATTCACCCCTCCGCAATCGCAAGCTCCAGGACTGGATCGACCAGGCGGCGCGCTCCGGCGTCGAGCTGGTGTTCTACAATCACACCCTCGACATCACCGAGGTCTCTGTAGTCACGGTGATCGCGATTGACCCCGACGCCCCAAAGAACGCCTACCTGGCCGGTGGCGGAGTCGGTCTCGATGTCGAGGAAGCGATGCGCAGCGCGGTCGCCGAACTGGTTCAGGCAGAGCGGATGGTTCGGATCCCAAGTCTCGCGCCAGCCTGGGAGCTCACGGGCGGCTACGATCGAATGTTCGGTATCGACGAGGATGCGTGTACCAGCGACTTCGACAACTTCATCCAGGTTGTGCCCTACTACGGCTTCCCGAGCAATCAGACAAAGCTCGACTGGTACTTCCGGCCCGATGACCAGGCGTCGGTGCGGCTGTCGGAACTTCCGTCGACACCGTCGGCCAGCCCGGCCCGCGACCTGGAGGCGGTTTTGGAGATCTGCAGGCGGCATGGCTTGACACCGATCGCGTTCGACTTCACGCCAGCGACATTCAACGCCATTCGGCTACGGAAGGTGTTCATCCCAGAACTCGTACCTGCGTTCCCACCGAACATGCCGATGCTGGGGCACAGACGCTACCGGCACATCCGTCAAGAGCTGGGTATCGACGATGGACTGTGGGACTACTCCGATCTGACAACCGACCCACTCCCATTCCCGTGATGGAGGACCGCGTGATGACTACGTATCCCGAGGCAAGCGATCCGCCCCCCTCGACGCGCGTTGCCGTCAACACCGGGATCGCCTGGAAGCTTGCAGCGTTCCTACTGATCGCCAAGCTGGTCCAGTGGCTAGTCCTGTTGCTGTTCGCGCTCGACCGCACGACACCAGGGCTCCCAGAGGTCACACTCGGCTCGCATGTGCTGGCAGGCTGTTGGGTCGGCTCGTCGCTGGTGCTCGTTCTTTGGCGGCGTTGGATCGGTGTGGTCTCTGCGGCGCTCTACAGCGGGCTATCGCTTTTCGTGTCGACGGTGCTCATGATCCAGGGTATCGACACCGTATGGAACACGGTGACCGCTTTGGACAACGTCGGCGTTATAGTCACGCTGGTGATGGCGATCACCCATCGTGATTTCAACCATTCGCGCTGGTAACAGCAACCTGAACGTCGCTTGCGACGAGAGGAGAGAAGTGACAGTTACGACGACTACTGATCGGTACCTAGTCAATCCAATGCTGACCGTGGTGCGCAGCAACGATGACGAAATCATCGTGCGCTTCGGTGGGCGATCGACGAACTCAAGTCGGCTGAAAGACGACGGCAGGCGGGGCATCCTTGGTGACATCATCGAGCGATTTGCCAATGCTGCATCAGTCACCGACGTCGCGGAGGCGCTCACGATCGACCGAGGGGTGTTGGATGACATCGTCCGCACGCTGATCGATCAGGAGGTGCTTATTCTCGAAACGGATGCTGATGGCGCGTTTCTCGCGCTTGGTTTCGGAGTGCGTAACTCCTCCGTGCTACTTTCGGCGACCGTCGGAGTAGTGGGGCCTGGGGGGCTCGCACGCACGATCGCCGACCAGCTCACCGATGTGGGAGTCACGACGATCGTCGTCAATCAACCCGATGCTGAGATCTTCGAAGCTGCCGATCTTGTGGTTGTCGCATCTGACGGGCCCGATCTCGGTATGTTTTTCGACGCGAACGAAATCGCACTCGTACTAGATCGGCCCTGGCAGAGCGTGTTCGCCGACGGAGCCGAACTCGTGATCGGTCCGCTGTTCCGCCCGGGATACACCGGGTGCTTCCACGACTTCGACACGATGGACGAATCCGCACGATCGTTACGGCTTGATTACCTCTACTACAAGAGTTCGCAGAGCGCGGGCCGCGAGAGCATGCTGCCCCGCTTCGTGACCGATCTCGCGGCCTCCTACTCAACTACGTCGATCGTGCAGCACCTGAGTGGCCGCGGCAGCTACCTGGAAGGAAACGTGATGCGGGTGGACCTAGAGCGTCTCGAAGTCATCCGCGACCAGTTGGCACAGTTGCCGCGATGCCCTGCGTGCATCCAGAACCGGCCGCACCTGCGGCATCCCTTCATCTGATTGGAGATGTGTCGTGTACAACATCAGCGCCACCGAGGTGAAGCGGATGCTCGAGCAGACGCTCGTTCCCCCGATCGGAGTTACCGAGCTCGATCCGGGATCTGTAAAGGCGGCCACCAGCCGACTTGGCTCGGCGAAAGGGACTGCTGGCGAGTCGTATCACTTGCGCTCCAACCTGACGCCAGCCTCGCTAACCCGTCTCACCCCGGAGCCCACCGTGAAGGTGATCAAGGACTTCTATTTCTCGACCTCGACCGAAGGGGCCGACCGGCTCGTCGCGGAGGGGTCGACAAAGGTCGCACCGGTCGAGAGACTGACAGCGGAAATCGCCTCTGTTCTGGCCCCGTGCTGGACCGAACCACCTGTCGCCGGAGCGCTCTACTACGTGGATGTACTCGTAGCCGCCGCGGGAGCGCTCTGGAAGCAGGTCCCCGGTCGGCCATTGCTAACGTTCGAGGGAACCTGGGGGCTAGATGAGTTCAAGACTCTACAGACCGCCATTCCCGGAACACCGGATCTGTCGCTGCCCGATCGCGCCGTCGTGTTCCTGACCGGCGCACTCACCCGGGCGCAGTACGTGCACGGAGAACGGGGCTATCGCTCGATGCTGATGAGTGCGGGACTGGTCGCAGGGGCATTGGTGAAAACGTGCTTCACTCCAACAACTGACTGGCAGCCGGTGCTGGTGGAGAGCTTCCTCGACCGCGATGTGAACCGCCTTCTTCGCAACGACGGGGTGGATCGCGCGGCTGTCGCGATGATTGCCCTGTCCCGCATTCCTCGCCCGCCCGGTCAAAATCTGTCCCCACTCCCTGGAGGCCACCATGATTGAGAACCTGCTCACCCCAGGCAAACCCATCGCCGATATCTCGCCGGAGTTGGAGAATGCCATCGCGGCGGTGCGTTCGATGCCGCCGCGCGCGCAGGACGCCATCCGCGAGATCCTGGAGTCGGCGAATGATCTCACACAGACCGGTGCCGACGCTACTCTTACCGACGTACTCCAACGCGTATTTGTTCGCTCTGTCGGTGAATTCTTCACTACGCAGCGCCAGAGCACCCAGATGCCGGAGGCGCTCATCCATTACATCCTTCCCGTCGATGACGGGATCATCCTGCCCGAGCCTTCGGAGACCATCAAGGCGGCTCTCGGCGATGTACTCGGGGCGCGGAAGTCGGTGCGCAACTTCTCCACCACACCGATGACCCTGCAGGAGCTCTCGGACTTGCTGCATCACTCGGCAGGTCGGCGGGACGTGGAGGCGGGGTACGGCATCAAAGACGTACCGCTGTTTCGCTACCCCAGCATCGGCGGCTTGAACTCGGTCGACCTCGGTGTCGTGGTAAACCGCGTCGAGGGACTCGAGAGCGGGTTCTACCGGTACGACCCGGTCGGACACAAGCTCACGCTGCATGACCGCGGTGACTCGCGCCTTGCGGTTCAGGATGTGACCTTCGAAGCTGAGTGGCTCTTCCACGCTCAGGTCGTGCTGGTGCTCATCCATAATCTGGACAAGGTGAGTTGGAAGTACAAGACCAGGTCACTGCGGTTCTCCCATGTGGATCTCGGAGCGATCATGCAGAATCTCTACCTGGTCTCGACCTCGATGAACTTCGCCTGCTGTGCAGTCGCCGGGTTCTTTGACGAGAGAGCAAACGACCTGTTCAAGCTCGATGGGACACGTCAATTCGTCAGCCTCCTCATGGGTGTAGGGCCGATGGGGCGGTTGACGCTGGCAGAATCGGAGCAATGATGCTCGGAACGGTGGCGGGCTATCTCGTGCTCCCCCTGCCAATCCTCGGTGTGTTTTCAGTCGCACTATCTCTTTCGGGACCGCGGGGCCGTGAGTCGCTCCCGCTGCTGTCACCATTTCTGCTCGGACTGCTCTGTTTCGTTATCGCGTTCTTCCTAACAAGCGCACTCCACCTGGGCGAAGCGGAAACAGTGGTAGGTAGTGGGATCCCGTCGATCCTGATCGCCGGGGTCGTGCTCGGCTCCGCGGCGGGCTTCGGCGCGTTCTGTATCGAGAAATGGCTGTCACGTCAATTCTACCGTCGTCGACGCAGGGAACAGGCGATCGCGAAAAGTGCTTTACCTGCCAGCCTCCAGTTCATCGGACTGCCCTCCTCCGACGAGTCGTTCAGCGGGGTGCGCAACATCGCGCGCGTTCCCTGGCTATTTGTGATCACTAGCATGTGGACGATCACTGGTGAAGAACTCCTCTATCGCGGCGTCGTCGTGATCGGGGGTGTCTCGGTCGGACTCGACCCGGTCGTGGCCGTCGCACTTCAGGGAATTTTCTACTCTCTCAATCATCTCGCCTTCGGCATTCCGGCTTTGTTTGGAAAGTTGATATTTGGCGTACTCCTCGGGCTTGTCGCCCTCTTGACAGGTTCGGTCCTACCTTGCCTCGTCGTCCACGCTGTCTATCAACTACTTGTCTATCGTCAAATGGCAACACAACGATTGGTAGTGTCGTGACCTCCGAGCCATCGGACCCCTCTCGTGGGATAAGGTGGTTCGACGGATTCCGCTGGTCGACTGACGCGCATCATGACGACGACCGACTGTCGGTTCCCACTTTGGTCGACAGCGGCGTGGGCCTCATCGGCTACCGCGAGTCGCTTCGAGCATCGGTGACCACCTCCACCGATGCGATTGCTCGACTCCTGCTGCGGCACGGCGTGGACACGGTTGTGGACCTAGGCTCGAGCCACGAGTCACGATACCGTATGGCAGCGGTCGCGCCAGAACTCGACGTGATCGTCGGCGGGCCGGTTCTGACCAACGGGGAACTCAGTTCCGAATGCGATCGCACGATCCGTGACGAGGAGACGCTGCGCCGATCGCTGGACGCGTTCAAGCTGGAGGGCGTCTCGATCATCTCAGTGCGAACGGACGACGCCGATTTCGTCCGTTCCTGTGCGGCGGGCGCGCATGAGCGAGGGCAGCGGATCTCACTTTTCTCGTCCCGGCTCCCGGTAGATCAGATCCTGGACACCGGGGTCGACATCCTCGCCGGCGCGCATCAGATGCTCAGCGCATTCCGGCGTACATCGACGGAGAGGAAGGCATCGTCACCCCTGGAAATGCTAGAAATCACGAGCGAGAGCAAGGCCCGCGCCGCGGCTCGCAGGGTGGCAGAGGCGGGCATCGCCGTCACCACGGGACTCATCTCACTGCGTCGATCATGCCTTCCGAAAGAGGCTCTGGACGCCCCATATCTGGAAGACCTACTGCCAATCTTCCCGCACTCCCGGCATCTACTCGAAATGAAGCGCGCGGGCGGCTACATCATGGGGCGCCGACAACTCGCGACCAACGCCGGCATCAAGGAGCCCTCGCCGACCGGCCGCCGCGCGATTCTGGACACCTGGCAGTACCTGCTGACGGCCATCAATGCCTTTCGGGAGGCAGGAGGCAGGGTTCTTCCTGCATCGTTCGCCCCCGGGTTCGGAGTCGTTCCCGGGTACTCACTAAAGGAGGAAGTGACACTACTAGCGCATCTCTTCGGGTCAATCGACGTGGCTCTGCAGCAGGCGACCGGTGGCGCGCGGGAATTCTTCCGAACAGAGTTCCGCACCCCGCCGAACGCACGGCGACTGGAGGCACGCAAGTCCGATTACGGCCTGGATCTCGCGCTCAAACTGACTCCGGCATCCTCATCGTGAAAAAGCCGTCGACACGGGTGGCGCACCCCAAGGTAATACGTGGGTATGCATTACGGTGACAACCCCGTGTTCAAGCCTGAAACGCAACACCACGGTACCGTGACTCTATGTGGCACTGGTAAATTCCTGCTGGTGTCGCCTGACCGAGGCGTTTTCGGGATTGGCTGTTGACCCCGGTGAGGATCTCCCAGAACTCTTCCTCGGTTATGACTCGGAAGTCAGTGCATGCAGGTAAGTAACGTCAGATACGACCGTTGTAGTACTCGCTAATTCCTGTTCGGAATGACCGACCAGCGCAGAGATGCCACAACGTTTGGCCCGTGGATTGACCGTTGTCTTGTGAGTTTTGGACCCGAACGCTGCCTCCTTGATTACAACCGACCAGTGGACTGCCCGGTCAGCTCATACGATGCCATCATGTCCATATCGAAGAAGTCCGCCGGACTATCGACCGACGATCAGGCCGCAATATGTTCTAAAAATGCAAAGCAACTCTATAGCTTCAATAAGATTGCGGTGAGCCGGATAACCCCTAACCCGAAGATGGGTCGCGCAGCCGGAAGAGTGGGCGACAATCAGGTTGCGTAGACCAGACTCTAGCGCGCGCCGGAGGGAATGGGTAAGCACAACCAGTCAGAATCGCTGCTTCCAGGTTAATTTCGGAATTCGAGTCGCCCTCCCACCGTATCGACTACTCGATCAAATCGCCGCATCCTGCCTGGGGAACACAATTCGCTCTAAGACTATGACGATCGAAGCCGCAACAGGAATTGCAACCAGAGCCCCAGGAATGCCGCCGAGCGTGCCTCCGGCCACTGCGGCAATAACCACGAGCGCACCCGGCACCGCCACGGCCTTCGCCATAATTCGGGGATTAATTATGTATGCTTCAACCTGCATATACACAAGGTAGTAAATCCCGGCGATGAGGGCGGTCTGCGGTGATGTTGCCAAGCACACAAGTGAGATGATGATGCTCCCCGATAACGTTCCAACCAACGGGAGTAAAGAGAACAAAAATGCCACAAAAGCCAGCAAA
>Ga0081606_1000750_pt1 | contig 11762 bp, 11 predicted proteins | sample EareggfetidaYelm_FD_71127 | JGI IMG/M metagenome (GOLD analysis project Ga0081606, IMG submission 71127) | Earthworm egg capsule microbial community from the University of Washington, USA - E. fetida Yelm (SPADES assembly) (version 2) | ecosystem: Host-associated > Annelida > Reproductive system... | reverse complement strand
CGCAAACGTTTGAGATCAACACCCCACTTACACAACTTACCAAGAATTTTTTCTGTAATATTCTCAGCATTAGCTACCTTTAATTTTGTGAATCCCAAAAAATCTTCACACACTTCAGACATGCCCTTCTTCTTCTCATCTATGTACCTAACACAAAGGGCTAGTTGCTGGATGCCGCCGGAGTCGGTAGTCTCGTCAGCCATGACACTTATGAAGAGAGATTTGTTGCATCGCCTAACAATTTGCTCCCTGATTTCACTTTCAATACACGCAATTAATTCATTCTGTGTAGTCGGCGATAGATACTTTGCATTACTCGCAGCAGTCTCTATATGAGACTTCAGTATTGAATCAGTTTTAGCTGCCCACCTAACCAGATATGCAAAATTGCCATCCTCTATGTGTTCGGCGCTATTCCACTGATGTCCTCGTAGTGGAAAACCTCGTCGAGCGCAAACGAATACAATTTTAATTAGTGATTTCACAATGGACCTATTTCTTGCAATTCTGTCAGCGTAAGCTTGCGAAATGAACGATGTAATTGGTTTCACCTCATCGTTTGCCACTTTCAGAAAATTGCCAGCAGCAATTAGCGACTGCCTGTGAATGTCGCTCTGTGAATGAATATTTAACCTTCCCCTTTTAGTTCCAACGGAGTTCTTCCAGTCCCTGAAGGGTGTGCCGATAAACTCAGCGTTCTTGTTAGTGACTGCAAATATGAAGCACGGTGCGCAGTAAGCCCCATCTTGTGACACAGAATATCTCAGCCAGCTGAAGAGCTTCTCCCATGAGGGATTGTACCTTCGACCACTCGTTTGAGGGAACTTACAATCGCTTGGTCGCTTACTACATCCAGCTAATAACAACCTCCTAATATCATCAGACATTACATCACGCTTTGGAAGTAAACCGATATCATAGTTTTCTGTGATGATTGCAAAATTACCTGAATATTTCAAGCATGGAAAATTGTTCCCCTGTGAATTTTGCTTTTCACTATCAATTTGTTTAGCATAGTATGCAGATGCCGGGTCGTCGGCGAGTAGTAAGGACATATACAGGAACGAGGGACAAAATGGACCATAGTACAGTTTCCATATGATTCACAGCTTAATTAGGCCTATTTAAATTCCTGGGCTTATATATTTGACAGCTTAATTAGGCCTAATTTTCTAGGTTTATATATTTGACAGCTTAATTAGCCCTATTTCCCTATATATATTCGACCAAGTCCGCAGCCCATCCCCCGCCCCTCCCCTTTTCCTGACGCATCAATTTTAAGTACAAAGCATGGATGTAAGAATTAAGTAATTAAAATAATTGACTTCCATGCATGCTATTTCAGTGCCGGCCTCCTAGTCACAGCTTCCGCCCTTCACCATCCGACTGCAACTGAGTGGAAGTTAATGACTGAACAATTTTGAGTACAACGAGTGGAAAGTAAAATTAAGTAATTAACATAAATGGATACCATCAGCTACAGACGGATCTCTCAAGCTCAGCCCCCTCCTTTTCCTCTTCCTCCGCCGCAACACAGTCTCATCGCTCTCTTCCTCCTCATCACCTCTCCACCATCTTCATCCACTTCAGCGCACAAACCTATTCATCACATCTCTCTTATTCCTTTCTATTATCGAAAGAACAAGACAGGTTTAATATTTTATTTTTACAATTAAAGCAAGTTAAATGTTCTTTTTCCCAAACATCTTACGAAATGAGTGCACAAAATCAGTGTTCTTCCTTTCAATCGAAGATCCCCTGGTTTCTGCGAATGTTGTGTTCTTTCTAAGTTGTTCTTTCATTATTTTAAATTTTTCTAATTCGCCCAGAATTAACGAATATTCAACATTGGAAATGCTATTATCATCGAGAGCTTTGGATATCATATCGTTTACAGAGTTCAGCTTCGATTCTATCAAGATTCTGATGTTTTCGTGTTTTTCCAAGCGTAAGCTTAGTTTTCTGCCTATCTCATTGGCAATCAGACACAGACCACCAAGCCCGCCAGCGGTTCCTATGAGTGGTAAGGCAAACGCACCGGTCAGTAGAGTTCCCAATATCGTTAGCGTTGAGGTAGTAAAGAGTAAAAATGCATGCAGTGAATGTACGATTTTAAGAGCCTTGCGGAACTTTTTGGCTAGAACGGCTCTGATATCACGCTCCGTAGCAAGTTCTTTCTGAACGCTAATAACTCGAGAAATTCTAAATTCGTTGGCAGCTCCATCCAAATTCTACAAAGTAAGAACACATTGAGTCTATGAATCTGGAGGATAAAGTTATTTATAGATTAATCTATGCCGCTGGAGGCAATTGAAAGTTAATTATAGCTAGACCAGAGGGGGGTATGACCAGAGTCTGTATAAAGCCAACCGTTGTCGTCAGTTGAAGCTATCTGTCGCCGAACATCGAAGTGTTTCTACCCTTGAAATGTCTGATCAACTGGTATGTTCAATCTAACTAGCTTTGATATAGGCATATTTTTGTAAAAAAGAATTAAATATTCTGATATGAGTTGGTTGAAACTGTATTTGTCATCTATAATTTTTTCAGAGTAGATTCTAATATGGATGTAATCTGTTTTAGATGAAGAACGACGAGGTTGCTTTCCAAGAAGCAATCGGCCCTTTGCGATACCTGACAGCCAGCGTATACAAGGATGAATTGCTGGTTCACATTCGCGAATACAAAGAAGAGGATGGTCTCGTTATACCGACAAGGAGGGGAATTTGTTTTTCGCCGAAACGATGGGCAATTTTCCGTGGTTACTTGGATGACATCACGCAACAGGTCGAGACGATGAAACTCAACAAACCAGTGAATTTTTCGAAACATCTTGGAGCTAAACATTTCGTAGTTGTCAGGTCAGAGGCCAGATGCGTAAACTTGAGAAGATTCTTTGTACCCCCAAATACTACTAAGAAAGTTCCTACACGTATCGGAATATCGCTGAGACTCGGCGAGTGGAGCGTCCTGCTGGACAAAATAGACTTACTATACGATAAATTTCCAGAATTGAGAACCGTGAAACCATGCTACGCCGACGACTCACACATGCATATGGACGTTTACCAAAACTGCAGCGAATGCTGTCCCAAGGAACTATATGAAATAGAGTAAGAACTCGTTTCTAGAATTTGTTGACAGAAAAAATAAAGTTTCTTAAACGTCTACGTGTTTTGTGTTAAACTTACTATTATGTAAAGGCTAGATATGGAATTTAGGTGAGCCTCCTAAATAAGTTGTTTACACGAATATTCTCAATTTCAATCCTTTATTGACAAGCAAGAAACAAATACAAATTCGTGTTAAAACGTTTATTGAATCCAAACGTTATGGTTACTGGTCAGAATTCTTATCTAGAGTGTCTTTTTCGCATAGAAAATCCAATAAAAATACGTATTGTAGACTCTATGATTTCGAAGCACAATGGACATATCAATGCGCTCTCGCTGCAATTCTCACACAAGACGGCGTGACGACATTGCAACGATAGGATTTGAACCTGAGCTCTTTTGCAGTTAATGCAGCTCGATAAAGTCTGCACGTTTTCATAGATCGGATTTGGATTAGAGAGGTCATAAATCCCACACACATCCTCGCCCTCGTCATGAAGGCCGCAGCATGGTTGATCTTCCCCTTCGCGGCGTCTGAATTCTTCAGTCCAGATGTCTGATGGATCCAAGTCCAGTTGAGGTTTAATCGGTGATAACGGAATTTCGTCCTCTGGATATTCAAATCCGAGAGGCTCCAGTTTCAAGCTAAAATCGTGAATAGTTTTCGGAAACTCATCACCCTCGCTTTTCTCCCGAGTCGTTTCGGAACACATTCTTGCTCGTTCAGGTTTTTGAAATGTAGATTTATTTGACAATATAAAACTATGGAAAGAGAAGGATAAAGGGGTGTTTAAGCATTTATCTTAACCAGCGTTCAATTCACGAGTCCACCTAGCGAGTATATATGACGTCATTTCAATGTAACTACTCAGCCCCAGAACCAAGGAATCAGTCATTTTTTCTTATTCCATGACTTAGTTGAAAATATTTTATTTGTAGCCAGTCGAACATTCAGTTATTTTTTCCGGTTCACAAGTCCGTTTAGTCAGCATTTTTTATGCGATTTTGAGGTGGGAGGAACACGCTACAACTCCTCTGAGCAATACAGATCGCAGCAAAAAGCTCGTGGGTTGCAATTAACAGATTACTTTGTATAAAATTTGTCATTTCTCGAAAAGTGAAACATTTTATCGTTTTACAAAATTTGTCATTTCTTAAATCGTGAAATCTTTTTTCTTACAGTATTATTTCAAGATTACGAAGCTGCAAATAAAATTATGGAAACGACTAAACCGGTTCTACAAATGCAATATGCGAGAGAATTGAAAGACTTTGATTTGAAGCTATGGAATCTGAAATGTACTGACATCGTCAAGAGAGGGAACTATCACAAGGCATGAAACATTCTTTTCCCCAATATTAGTTCGCTTATACTGAAATATTTGATTCATCAACTAAAGGTCATTGTCTGCATTTCACTACAATGACTTTTGTCTCTATTCCGGAGCGATTCGCTTTTTATAATATGCAGAGTTTTACGTACAATAGGTTAGTTTCTACGTTGTAGTTTTCACAAAATTCGAAACTCAGAAGACAGCTGTTTGCAACAGGAAACTCTATATTGGCAGAAGCAGTGCGCTATGATCTAAAATATGGAATTGGACTTCATTGCTCGGTTCGAAATCCTGAAAATTGGTGTACAAACCTATTAACTCGAATACTGATACAAGTGAGAGACGAATTACTGTCCCCTTGGAAACTATGCTATTCCGAGAACTCTTACGATTTGTGAACTCTTTCATCTAGATACAAGAAAGTCATGCAGTCGAGTTTCTCAGTGGGTATATACGGGGAATTCCCAGTTTCCCAAAAATCCATGGGTATTGTATGAGGGGGAGGATCGGTGAAGTTCTCATGAGTATGTAAGCCCTTGCACGCGTGAGTGATGGATTCTTGTATTTCTTAGATTCCCCTGTTCAGTTGAACATAACAGCATTCGGTGGAAAGTTCGAAGGATGACAGCATCGTGTACAACAGTCTTCTTCAATTTTCAGCCTAATTCAGAAACTGATGTTGTTCAACCAGCTTGTTTTCGAACTGAAGCTTGAATGTTATGAATTATTTTTCTTCTCAAAGCACTTATCCTCATTATATGTGCAAAGTATAACATTTTCCTGTTCTTTGATAATTTAAGCATGTACAAGTCCAATAATGAAAATCCTTCATACGAAAGCCAGCTCTCTTAAAGAGATAATAAATTCATAGATATGCCAAATGTTGTGTTTCACTGTATTGGCCCCCTATAAGGGGCACAACTGATTACCTCAGAATTTTAAACGCAGCGTGATTGTTTGAAGTAGAACAAATTTTGTGCTCCTATCAATGAATATTTGCTGTAATGAGAATCGAAAAGTCACTCAACATCTCTTAAGTTTTTATGCTACCTAAGCATCTTTATAGTTCATAACCGTTCACGAACTATCCGATGGAAGGTCAAGACAGAGTCAATCAAATAACTGCGAGGCCACTGACGCGTGGCCTATAGCCACAGAGTTATGTTTAGATCAAGACATTTGTTTTGTAAAGTGTTAAATTCGACTATAGTACTGTTTTGGTTACGATCGACCCATCATTAGGCATCAGATTGTATATTTTTGACTGACAAATTAAAGAGACGTCCAGCCAAAGTTTATGTGTGAGAAGTCCCGTTTCTGCTCGAAGAAGCTCCGAGCATGCAAGCATTGGGAGCTAGAGACGTTATCAAATATAGACGAACATAAAACATGCAGTAATCAGATTCTACCATCTATCCACAATTTTTACAAATTTTTAAAAGCTCAGTTTTTATAATTTACACTGACTAAAGTCTCATCTTTCACTTCAAACTAAAAACAATAATCTTCAGCAAATCCTTTCCCCTCAAAATCGTAAGCTCTGAACCGGACTATCTACTTTATTTTGCTTAAGAATATTGCTCTTCTAACCATCATGGGCTCAGCGTCCGACGCCATCCGTCGCTCAGTATCTCTAATGTCATCATTCTCCAGAACCCCTGCTCCTTCTGAGGATGTATGAAGCCATCTTATCCATCTACATATCTGCTTTTGAGCAATAAGTTGGATTCCATTTTGAGTTTATGATTTGTAGAATCGACGATCAAATATACCTACGACCTCCCTAGGATAAGCTTCCAAGAATACGAAAGCAGTCTGTAGCTTATGAAATTTATATGTTGACATAGAAGAGTCGTCATACAGAGCTCTAATTAGCGTGCGAGTCTAACATAGGCCTACAACGGAGGATGAAGCACTCTAGTAAGGAACAAAAATATCGGACAATGCGCTACTGTATAAACTTGCTGGTAGCATATTCTGAGTTGATGAAAATAGAACCGTGCGCCAACTATATTGGGCCGGCGTTGGTATAGAAAAACAGTGGCTACGTCAGGCGGAATTGGCGACGCGGCGCAGGACTCTAGATGGAAATGTGCGTATGGCGGGCTGCTGGGTCAATTAAATATGTCGGGTAGTCTCCCATTATTGAAAGCCGGACGTCGTCGAGTTTAATTATTAGCAAGAGCCTTCATTTTTCATTACATTGTCCTGTCATAGGGACTGTCCCGGGGACTATGCTGGTTTCAAGTGATTATCGGACGTTAGCGTCTTCCTGTTGGACCAAATGTCTCGCCCTCAGCTTTGGTTTCAGCATCCACTGCAGATGTGACATTATTCATCGCAGCTTTTGACAAACTTTTACAGCAGATTGCAGACAGAAATTCTATTGTTTGATATCTAAAATTCCCTACACAGCTTGCCGATCCCCATTGACGAGTTTAGCCTACGATCTAACGAAAGTAAGGTCTAAGTGTAGACTGAGAAGAGGACAGACGAATCGATACTGATTGAGATAGAGTGCAGAAGATGCGATCAAACGACATGGAAAGGTTTGCATGTGGCTGACGGATGCAATGGAGAAAACTGACAATCTACGGCACAATGTGGACAATAGCTTCTGCTCGTAGCCGTAATGTTTAGGGCACATTCATTCTGGACATTTCTATAGCAAGTTCTCAACTTCAGCATGTATCAGAGTTGCACGCCGAAGCGCTACAGACGACTGCGAGTGAAAGACTTGCCCCTATATGGTGGTTAGAGCAATAGTCGAATCCTCCGGCATCCCAGGGAAAAAATTAACATTAAGCTTTTCAGAGTTCAGTTTTTAAAATGGATGTTTCACGAACTGAAGTTACTTTCCATTTCTCGAGTTTATGACATCACTTAATAAAACACACCATCAGTAGGAGCTCCTTACTTGCTAAAGAAGAACTCGGCGGGGCTTTGCATTTGAAAGGTTGCCTACTCTAGCGTGTTAATTCCAAATACCTTGCTGCTGTAGGAAGCGAGTCTGGGTAATGCTGCATATGAAAAGGCGCTTCAGAAATATCTGAAATGAGATTCGCATCAGAAAAATCAATAAAATGCTATTTGTGAGGTTCAAATCTTGATTATTACTCATATTTCTGGTTACAGCAGTGAAAGCCTTATTTCATCGTTTGTTTGAATTATCTTATTCCCATTGACGTGTAAATGCCAGAATTGGCCACTGTTAAAACCCCTTCAGTGCCTTCTAATTAAACACTTATTCTCGCCTTTATCCCTTCCACGTTCAGCATTTCCCAATTAACCTATACCCGCATCCTCATTTTGCATGGACAGACATCGTGCCCCCGATAATTAGACGTGGACCCATACAGATGGCCTTGATACCAGCATCATGTACAGAACGGTGTAGCGTCGGCTTATTCGAAAGCGATGAGCTTGCGAACAGTTATGAGATGAAAGTTTTGTGTAGAGGCGAGAAACCCATAGCTATTTTTATACTATAACAATATGAGAAATTGCAAGTTAGATCGAGATGTTTGTCTATCTATTAAAGATAATGTCGGAGGGCGCTGGTTGTCGCTTAGAACAGAGATAAAACTCTATTACGGCTCGCAATGTTGGGGAGGAAGACAGTTGATGAGAATCATAAACATGAGCTGAAGTCAGAAATGAAGAAAAGGAACGAATTGACCAGAAACTGAGAGGAGGTTCGCAACTGAAGGTGTAGCGAAAAGACGATATCTAAGGAGACACGACAATAAGCAGGCAACGTAAAAAATATAACATTAACGGGACCAGAAGACTATAGTGTGACGTAGGAAGTCTTCAGAGTTTTGTAACTTGGGAGAGGACGAATATTGTCCAGTCATGGGCTAGGATTTGAGATTTTTTTTTTCATTTTGCTACGATTTTCCCATAATCTATCTATCAGCCGGTGAAAATGTATAGCCTACATCTGGTAAATATTCAGAGGCCCTCGCCCGGGTAAAACTATAAGTTAGGCAGCTCATCATTATCTGCAGAAACATCGTCTGCAGGTTGCAGCCTCCGACCTGTACATACACACATTTTGACTCTTTCAACGACCCCGCGGCGTTTGCATCCTATCTGCGAGTTTGACTGGTAGGGGGAATAGGAAAAGCAAGAATAGGAAACAGCGGAGGGGAGATGAGTAAGTAGAAGAGAAAGGGTAAGGACAAAGAGATGGGTGAGGTGATAAGAAAGAAGGACAAAGAGATAGAGGAGGGGATACGAAAAAGAGGAGAATGAGGTATACGAAGAAGAGGATGAAGCTGATAAAGAGGAGAAGGGGTGAGAATAGGAAAAAATTGGAATACGAGGAGGCATGGAAGCTAAGGGTGGGAGATGATGAATTAGAATAGAAAGGGTACGGATGAGAAGACAAGGAGTGGAAGAGGAAAATAAAGACTATGAAGTAAGAAGATAATGGAGTAAGAAGAAGAGGAACGGTGGAGGAGTAGAAAGAGAGATGGAGAGCCGAGGAGGATCCTCTTAAATTATCCTTAAGATACATAGTGTTGGCGACTTCGTTTTCTTGTTCTCGACATATGAAAGCGGCTAGTCATTAAATTTTGACGTCTGCTATAACTATGATGCATACATGGCTCTGGTTAGGATCTGAGATACTGTCAAAACCTACATTATCGTCAGCCTCATCAAGTGCTGTGGTATCGTCCGCCTTCGCATCTGATTCAAACTTTCATTTTTCGTTCACAATAGCATCTACTGTGGGTAACATGGAGAAAATTTAAGCTGATTATAGGAGGCTGTTCTGTCAAAAATGGTAGACGATGATCATGAAATGACAATGACTGGACGTCGTGCCATATGCAGTGAGGAGGAGGAGACGCTGAAGTTGGGATAATTAGGACTGTAGGTGGTCGTGGAGGAGGATGATGTATGTGGAACGATACTACATGCAGAAGATGCTGGTAAATTATTGCTTCCCTGCATTTGGGTCTATACTTAAATTGATGACTTCAATTAACATACATGTGTCTCATCAACTGACTGCATACGATGACCAGTTCCTTCTATCCCTCCCCCGCGAAATAGCTGTCCCCATTATGTGTCGGTACAATTATCTGTCCGATCGGCCGCCGATGATTTTAATAGGGGATAGACTGATGCTGGTCTTCCGCTGAATGCTGGGATTCTACCAAGTGGGAGTAGAGGACAATTCGGCTGGTGATGAAAATGAGAAGAAGCCTAGCGTACTTGTATGTGTATGGAATACGTTGAACTGGAGATTGAATAGATGCTTGTGGAATGGTAGAAAGAGGCAGAACAAGGATGCGTACACTTTACACAAACCAGTTAGATTGAATTTTAGACGTAGAATGACGTTTACGATCGGTATCGACAATCTGTGGCAGATCTTTCAAAATTGTCAAAGTATAAACCCTAACGCTGTTAAGTCCTTCTATCGCTTCGTCACTAAAAATTACTCCATATCAATAGCTGTCCCACCCGCCAGTGTTGCGACAAACTTGATGCTTGGTGGCACATTGGTAGAGTCGATGCTTTTAGACTGGAAGGTCGTGGGTTCGAATCCCGCTCCAGTCGTCCTTTTTTTTATTATTCAAGCCTACAATACTATATATCAGTACCGGGCATTGAACAAAGTATAATGTGCAAAGATAGTGGTTTTAGTGCATTAATGGGTTAGCCTAATGGACAAGTTCCAGCACGTTGGATGATAGGATTGTTGACTTCTACGACTTTTGAAATGATGGGGGAGTGAGAAAAGACTGTGCTAACGATTGTTCACTACGTCTGTGAAATTAATCAGACTGTTACTGCAATTGGGATGATGGAAGAGGAGTCGGGGTCGGGGAAAGACTGTGAGGGAGGAGGATGAAGAGTGGTGAGCTGAAGAAGAGGTGTAGGAGGAGAATGCAGAAGAGGAAGAAGAGCTGGCGGATGCCTGATAGGATGGGGTTGAAGAAGGAGGAAGAAGAATAGGAGAATGAAGAGGAAAGAGGAGAGAAAAGAAGACAAGCTTGAAGAAGGAGAGGAAGAGGAAGGAAAGCTAAGGAGGGTAGGACTGGGAAAGAGGAGGAGACTGTACATGAAGAAGAGGAAAGAGAAGAGAATTACGGAGGAAGAATGGGGAAGAAGAAGAGGAACAGAAATGAAAGCTAAGGAGGGGAGGATGTTCAGGATGAAGAAGAGGAAAGAGTAAGAACAAGAGGAAGTTCAGGGACCAAAAGAAGAAGGGAAAAGAAGAGAATAAGGAGGAAAGAGGATGAAGAAGGGGTAACAGGAATGGAAGCTAAGGATGGAAGGAGAGGGGGGTGTAGATTAGGAGGGAGAGGAGAAAGGAAAGTTACTGAATAGGGAATGCAAAGGAGAGATGAGGAAGAAGATGAAAGAGGATGGACTAGAAGAATGAAGACGAAGAGAATAAGGAGGAAGAGGGGGAAAGAGGAAGAAGAAGAAGACATGAAGGATGCAGAAGTTAAGGATGAGGTGGAGGAGGGTGAAGGGGAGTGGCAAGACAAGAAGAATGTTGTAGAGGAGGATGCATAGGGTGAAGAGGCTAAAGAAGCCAATTAGGTTACAGAGTAGAAGGAGGAAGAGAAGAAAGATGAAGAGGGTGATGCGTTGGACTGGGTGGATGCAGAAGAGGAAGAATACAAGGAGGACTATGGTGATGGATGACCAGACAGGAAGAAGAAGGGTTCGTAGGATGAGGTGGAGGATGCAGGGGTTGAATAAGAGGAGGAGGAAGGTTGCAGAGGAGGAGGAAGAGGGTTAGGAAGAAGAGAAGAAAGTTGAAGAGGGTGAAATGCGGTGTTACAAGAAAAGAAGAATGTTGTAGGGTAAGAAGAGGAGGAGGCATAGGATGAAGAGGTTAAAGAATACAAAGAGGTTCCAGAGGAGGAAGAGGATTAGGAGGAAGAGGGTGATGTGTCCGACTGGGTTGTAGGTGATGGCCGACAATTATTGATTCCCTGCATTTGGATCTACACTTAAAATTGATGAGTCATTAAATTCAATTAATGCACATTTGCCTCATCAACTGACTACATATACCGACCAGTTCCTTCTATCCCTCCCCCTCCTCCCACCCTGGCTGCGCACTTGGTCGAATATAATTAGGAAAATAGGGCTAATTAAGCTGTCAAAGCCTAGGAATTAGGCATAATTAAGCACCAGGGCATGAAATCAGCAGCAGCAACCTGGTCACGTGGTCTCTATCATTTCAAGGCCACTCCCGGGGCGCGCCGCCGGTAATTAGTTAATAATTAGTTAGCTATTATTATTATTACTAGTTAGTATTTTTACTAACTGATTCCGTTCT
>Ga0081606_1000749_pt1 | contig 11767 bp, 8 predicted proteins | sample EareggfetidaYelm_FD_71127 | JGI IMG/M metagenome (GOLD analysis project Ga0081606, IMG submission 71127) | Earthworm egg capsule microbial community from the University of Washington, USA - E. fetida Yelm (SPADES assembly) (version 2) | ecosystem: Host-associated > Annelida > Reproductive system... | reverse complement strand
TTGCATATCGGTTTTGGTCTTGGGAGTGATGCCGACGGTGGAAGCATCATCTGGCGTGACCTCGACATTACCCTTTTTTATTACGGCATTGCTGTTGCGGTAGCAGTTAGTGTATTCAGTTGTGCCTCCCACGTTCCTCCCCACCAAGCCCCCGACCTTAGCAGAAACATCAGTAGCAGAAGAAGAAACACTTCCCGTAGCATAGCTATTGCTGATACTGCCAATGCTACTGTTACTACCCACCAAGCCCCCCACAGAAGTAGAAGAAGAAGTAGAAGTAGAAGAAACATTTCCCGTAGCATAGCTATTGCTGATACTGCTACTGCTACCGCCACTGTTACTACCCACCAAGCCTCCCCCCACAGAACCACCAGAAACACTTCCCGTAGCATAGCTATTGCTGATACTGCCACTGTTACTACCCGCCAAGCCTCCCCCCACAGAACCACCAGAAACACTTCCCGTAGCATAGCTATTGCTGATAGTGCCACCATAGTCGTTATGCCCCACCAAGCCCCCGACAGAAGAAGTAGAAGTAGAAGAAACATTTCCCGTGGCATAGCTGTTGCTGATACTGCCGTTCTCACCGTTATACCCCACCAAGCCCCCGGCACGAGCATGATCACGATAATCAGAAGTAGAAGCAGAGACACTTCCGGTAGCATAGCTGTTGCTGATAGTGCCAATGTTACTCCCCGTCAAGCCCCCGGCACAGGCCTCGGCAGTAGCAGAAGAAGCAGAAACTCTTCCCGTGGCATAGCTATGGCTGATACTGCCGTTCTTACCGTTATACCCCACCAAGCCCCCGGCAGCAGGACGCTGGAAAGAAGAAGAAGAAGAAGAAACACTTCCCGTGGCGTAGCTATTGCTGATACTGTTTCTGCTATACCCCGCCAAGCCCCCGGCATAAACCCGGGAAAAATTAGAAGAAGAAGCAGAAGAAGAAACAGAAGAAGAAACAACATCTCCCGTAGCATGACTATTGCTGATACTTGGACTGGTACCATAGTAATTGCTCAACCCTACCAAGCCCCCGGCATAAACATGAGTAGAAGTAGAAGCAGAAGAAACACTTCCCGTAGCATAGCTGTTACTGATAGAGGCGTCTTCGCTAGTACCCACCAAGCCCCCGGCACAAGCCCCACTATTAACAACAGAAGACCTAGTAGCAGAAGTAGTAGCGGAAACTCCTCCCGTAGCATGGCTATTGCTGATACGGCCGCCGTTACGCCCCACCAAGCCCCCGGCATGAACATCAGCAATAACAGAAGAAGCAGAAACGCTTCCCGTGGCATAGCTGTTGTTGATAGGGGCGCCGTTACTCCCCGCCAAGCCCCCGGCATAAGCCTCAGGATAAGCAACACTAGCACCAGTAAAAGTAGAAGAAGCAGAAACACTTCCCGTAGCATAGCTGTTGCTGATAGAGGCGCCGTTTCTCCCCACCAAGCCCCCGGCATAAGCCTTGGTAGAAGAAGAGGAAGAAGAAGAAGAAACATTTCCCGTAGCATAGCACCTGTCAATAGTCCCCTCGCTGCTAAAGCCTGCCAAAATACCCGTACATTGTTCGCGGCTGTGAAGAGAACTACCCTCTGGACTACTCCCTCCTGTGACAGCCATTCCGCTTACACCATTCACGCCAAGGTTTTTGATAACGGCTCCGTTTCCTATGTATCCAAAAAGACCAACCACGCGTACCGCGCGATTGGCATAAAAATTATTTATGCTAAAGTTTCCTCCGTCAAAAGTGCCGGCGAATATGTTGATGGAGGTGTTGGTGCTGCTGGTACCAGCGCCAAGAGGTTTCCATCCTGAGGAGGCATAGTCGCTTATGCCTGTGGCGGTGGCGGCATCGGCGGCGTCCTTACTGGGCAGGTCAATATTATTCTTCAAGAGATAGCTCGCGGTTAATCCATTGTCCACATCGACTAAATGCTTTACTGTGTAAATGCCATAGGGGTTGCTAGTTGCATTATAGGCAGGAATGTGTATAGTGTAGTTTTTCACTGTGGTACCGTCTTGCGCAGTAACAGTGAAAGTTACGGGATTGGTGAAGTCAACCAGTTGCCCTTGGGTGAAGGCTGTGTTTCCAATTTTTATGGTTGCCTCGGCTGCCGCCGTGACATTCACTTTCACTGCCGTGATGTCAGAGGCCACCGTGTGCGGCGCATTGGCCAAGGCAGTAGTGCCGCCCTCGGCAGGCACTGCTATGGTAAAGTTTTCATCGCCCAAGGTAATAGCTGAAACAGAAGCGTCGGCACTGGCGGCTCTCACGGTGAGCGTGACTGTTCCCGTGATGCCGCTTCCGTCGGCGGCAGCAGCAGTAATGGTAGTACTCCCCAAGCCTATTCCCGTGGCTACTCCGGTGGCCGCGTCAATAGTAGCTTTAGTCGGATCGGAACTTGCCCACCTCACGGCTTGGTCTGCTTCGGCAGGAAGCGCCGCCGCGGTGAGCGTAAGATTTCCGCCAATGCCCACGGAAGGCTCGGCAGGGGTGATGGCAATGGAGGTCGCTTTCACCGTAACACTAACAGTAACCGTTCCTTTCACATTGCTTCCGTCTTTGGCAATAGCCGTAATGACAGCCGTGCCCTTGGCTATGCCAGTTACTTTTCCTGTGGCGTCCACGGCAACCTTTTTTTCATCGCTGCTGCTCCAAGTCACTTCTTTGTTTGTCGCGTCTGCGGGAAGGGCAGTTACCTCCAACTGTTGATTGCCTCCAACAGCCACCTGTGGCGAAGAAGGAGCGAGGGTGATAGAAGTAACCTTTTGTTCAACAGGATCTTTTTTGCAAGAGGAAATAAAAAGGAGGGCAATGAGGGCGAACAGTAAATTTTTCGGACTATTCGGCGAGTAATGGCATATTAAGCCAAATAAAGAGTCAGAGAAGCAACTAAAAGATACTTTTCGGACTGACTTGGAGGAGGGACGGGGGGCGAGGTATGCTTTTTTCATGTTCGTAGTGTTTATTTCAAAATTGTGTGCGAAAGTATGAAAAAAAAAATATAAATCAATAAGGTGCAAGCCATAGTTTCAGAATTTTACGCCCGCGGGTTGGAATTTTATGCCCGCAGACGCCGACTTTTGGACGCTCGGGGCATTTTGGACACTTGGGACGCTTTCATTAACCATTAATCATAACATCCAAACGATAAGAAGCAACAACTGCTGAACAGCAATTCAGCGAGTAACCACGGGAATAAAAGGCGGATTCAAGGCACAAATGCAACTTTTTACCCTTGTTTATTTATTGCTAAAATGCCCCGCAATTGAGGGCTTTTGGGCTAGTGGGATGGAGGGGATTTCCCTCATTCGGCAGGAGACGAGAGAGATTTTCCTTCTCTCCTGCGGAAAAAAAATAGTATATTGGCAAGCGGCTCTTTTTGACACTCCTAAAAGTTGCATTTATTACTTGAATCTAAGATACAAATCTACGACAATTTGTAATACACCCCCCTAAGTATCTGCCTTTGGCTCTTCGCTTTATGGTATTATCTTTTCGGGCGATTGAGGAAACAAAAAGGTTTTATTTTTCCCTCGCGAGTTTATGAGCAAGCCCTATTTAATTGACGACAATAATTGAATGTATTGACTCTGAGTGGTTTCCCACCGGAAAGATTTTACCCTTTCTTTTCCGGCACTCACAAGTTTATTGCGAATATCGTTCTGGTTAGTTAGAATCTCCGTCATTCTTTCTGTCAATTCAAGAGGGTCATCCGGGTTGAAGAATAACGCCCCGTTTCCGCAAACTTCCGGCAGAGAGGCCGCCGTTGAGGACAAGACGGGAACGCCGCACGCCATAGCTTCAATGGGCGGCAAACCAAATCCCTCATACCTTGACGGAAAAACTAATAATGCGGCACGTTTGTAGATTTCGACTAACTCTTCGTCCTTCACAAATCCTGTAAATTGAACGTAAGAATGCAGTTTTTTTGCGGAAATAATTTGATCAATCTCATGGTCAGCAGTAATAAAACCTTCCTTCTTTCCGACCAGCACTAATTTATATTTATTCTTAATCTCCTCATTCAATATGACAAAACTATTGAGAAGAATTTTCAAATTCTTGTGCGGCTTAATGTTCCCCACATATAGCATATAGTGAACCGGCAGGTCAATCGTTGCCTTATAAGCCAAATTAAATCTGTCCGTGTCCACACCAGGGTAAACCACATGAATAGCATTGGGGTTTAAGCGGCTGAAATGGCTTATTCGGCCTCTGGAAAAAAAGGAGTCGGTAATAATACATTCAAGTCGTTTAATGTTATATATCAAAAATAGTTTTGCGTAAATACGTTGAAAAAACGAGGGTGAATTTTGGCGCTCTAAATGAAAGACATCATGAATGGTGACTGCCCTTTTAACTTTACCCCGCAACAAGAGAGGGTAGTTAAAATGCGGCGACCACATTAAATCCACATTCCTAATTTTCCAAAAGAACTCCAATTGCTCTGCGATAGAATATATCTTGCTTGAGAAGCATAAGGTCTTATATCTCCCCTCAAACTCATACAGATTGTCCGCATTAAATATTAATGTGCAATCGAAATTCTTCAGCAAGGCAGGGACAGTATTTTTTATGACTGTTCCAATTCCTGAACTATTATGCATCCTGCAGTCTATTGCCAGTCGCTTCATCTTCTTAACCTAGTTTTGTTTCTTTTTCTTCACTTGGGATATTCATGTAGGCCAATGCCATGAACCACGCTTCCCAAAGCCAACTAGACTGAAACATGTTGGCGAGCAATAACCCGACAAATGACAACAGCCCCAAAAAATTGTATGCTCTCCTAACCCTTTTCCCGATATTCAAAAGTATCACAAGCATTATGCTTGTTCCAACGAGGCCAAATCCGCTTAACCAGTCAATAGGCAACACTTGCGGCGTTATTGTATCCTTAAGGTTTTCATGTACGCTCGCGGTGTATTTTCCATATTGCCCCATGCCAATTCCAAATGGAATCATCTGCGGGTTCTCTTTAATCATAGAGAAGTAATTTTGGATGTGAAACGTTCTCTCCCCCACGCTTCCGCCCAATCCGTGCCCCCCTGGATTCTCCTCGCTCATTTTCTCTTGCAGGCTATGGATTGCCTTTATTGGAAATACACAAAAAAGAAATAGAATTCCGACAACAAGGAGAATTTCTTTGCCGGTTTTTTTTTGCAATCTATACACCTCCCCTGCGGCTATGACAAAAAAGGCAAGCAGGATTTGAGTAGAGAGCGAACAAAGCACTCCAAGAGTCGCAAAAAACAACCCGCGTTTAACCCAACGGGATCTATTATGCCTAATTTTTTCAAGGTATAGAATAACCACCGAGGCCAGCATGAAAAGCCCAAACGGAGGAGCTTCGATAAACGAGCCCCCCATCCGCATAATGCCAACTGTGTCCGACAGCCAAAGGACTTGTCGCGCCCGATATCCTTTTGTGAATTCCTGTATGTTAACCGGAAGTTCAATGACGTCATAGGCGGACAGCATGAACAATACGCCCACAATGAATTGACAAATGACAGAAATGCTAACCCATTTTATTGCAAACTCTCTTTCCTTCATGAAAAAGCGGAAACAAACCGCAAAGAAATTTACGTTTAAAATCAACTTTACAGGATCGCGAAGCGTGTCATACAGTGAAAAAGAAATGCCAAATGCTTTTAAAATAATGCTTCCAAAAAAGGCGCTTGTGAGCGCGGCGGCAATGAGAAGCAAAAAGTTTGCGCTTTGTTTTATTCTTAAAAACAAGGTCAGGAGCAGGGCTATGATAAGCGAGGGAGCAACCCATGTAACCTCATTCCAGCCAAGCATAAATTTGACAGAATAGCTAAGGGGCAACGAGAGTATAGCCAGCGCAAATAGAAATCGTCTTGGATTCAGCATGCCCATCCCTTTAGCCTTCCCCAAAATCCCAAAAAATGATATTTCGCTTTTTTCAGCTTGAGTTGAAGAAGCGACAACATGCTGCCTGCCAAAGGCCGAGATAAGCAGTAAAGCGTCAACCCAAAAGGAAATTTATGTTTTTGCAAAACCTTTCCAAAGCCTTGGCCATACAAATAAGAGCGGTCAAACGATTTTTGGTTGTAAGCAACAACCGTTTTTGGATGCCCTACCTCTAAATCCGCCTGATACCAAATTCGAAAGTTATTTTTAATGGCGCGAATCAATAAATCGGACTCCTCTCCGGAACCCCATCTTGTGCCGCTTCCGGCGCCTAATTTCTCATCAAAAAACCCGATTTTTTCCAAGACATTCTTTTTCATAAAAATAGTAACAGAAACACCGCGCGTCCAAACCTCCTTCCATGAAAAAAACCCTGATTTAGACGCCCACCTGCCGGTTGACGGAACGCCGTCTTCTCCCACCACAATTCCGGTAATTCCGTCTTTCTCAGGCGCCGTCGCAAACAAGCTTAGCACAGAGTGAAGCAATTGCGGAGGATACCAGCAATCATCATCCGGAAAAGAAATAATACAGCCGGTGGCTTGCTCAAGGCCGACATTTCGGGCTTTAGACAATCCGGATTCAGACTTGAGATGAAGAATTTGAAGTTTATCCTGATATGATTGTATAATTTCATGCAGGCGCTCATCTTTGTTTTGGTCTACAATGATGACTTCAATATTTCCGTAGTTTTGATTGACCGCGGAGTCTAAGAATCTGTTTAGCTCTGTTGTTCGACCAATTGTGGCTACTACCATTGAAAATTTGATAAGCTCCATTCAAATCATTGTAAAAATGCCTCTAACTGCTTACGTATTAGTTCGCTCTTATCTGTTGCCGCCGTCTTCAAGGCATTTAGCCTCATCTTATATAGCAACTCCGGATCGCTGTAAAGCCGGTCTATTTTTTCCAAGAAGTCTTCTTTACTCATACAAAAAAAACCGTTTGCTCCATCCTCAATTATTTCATCCGTTTGCCCCACGCGCGTGGTCAGCGCCACACAGCCTCTGCGCATGGCATCCATTAGCGGCAATGGCCCGCCTTCTTGCCATGAGGTGCAAATATAGCAGTTATACTTGTCCATCGCATTTATATAATCATGTTCGGCCAGCAATTTCCCCCCTACCCATGCTTCGCACTTTCCTGCGGCACGGCCGGCTATCTCATTTGCAATATCATAAAAAAGATTTAGGTTTTTCCTTGGATGGGGGTTTGCACGAGTAAATATTTTTAACTCTTCTTTCACAATCTCACCCCCATTTCGAAGAGGAATGTGTGACAGGGTGTTGACTTTGCTGACTTCAAACCGACCTTCAGAAAGAATCCTAAGCATTTCATTTGAGATGACAGCAAGTTTTGAAAACTTCTGTAAGCGAGAAAATCGGGGGGCAACGCTTCTCCAACCAGGAATTTGATCAAATATTTCACAAGGATCATGAACTACGGTGTACAAGTTGTTCAGAGAGAACAGGTTCCATTGCGCCCAACGAAATGGCCTTTGAATGGCATTCATGGCAGACTTTGTTCGCGATGAAGCTAAGAAGCTATAGCCCCATAAAATAATGTCGTACGATTTCGGGTCGTGTCGGAAGTGCTCGCCTGCTTGCACAATGTAAAAATCATGCGTCTTATCAAGCAACTTTGCCCAATCCTTGCCAACATTGTGAATAGCCCATCCATCGAAATCATAGATATATAGTATTCTCAGCTTCGTCATGCTTAAACGTTCCTTAAAAAAACGGTAAACTTACAAAATATTTAAAAAAGAGTGGCGTTATTGTTGTTATTGTTCTCAATTGCCTATAACTTTGTGCGGTTATGTTGCCAAATAATTTTTATCCTAAATACAATTACAATTTAATTCGCATTGGATCTGCCAATGACGGAGGATACCTTGCAGAAAAGTCTTCGCATGATTCTGCACAAACGCTGATTAGTTTGGGATTGAATGACAATTGGACGTTCGAGAAAGAATTTAGCGGAAACTTTAAACTTCCGGTTATTGGCTTTGACTGTGTCCTTAACGCCAAGTTTTTGATAAAAAAAATTGTGAGTTGTATTATTTTGCTTTACAAGTTTTATGACGGGAAACGATATATTTCTTTATTCAAAAGCATCTCTGTTTATTTTGATTACCTGAATCACAGAAAGTTCTTTCACCAAAAATTTGTAGGATATAGCAACAATGAGAGGAGCATTACTTTTGAAACTTTGATGCAAACATACGGAACAACCACGCCAATGTTTCTAAAGTGCGACATTGAGGGCTGGGAGTACCGCATTTTAGACGGATTGGTACAGTTTGAACGCTGTTTTTCGGGAGTAGTCATTGAATTTCATGATGTAGATTTGCATAGGGAGAGGATTCAATCGTTTATAGAAAAATTTTCATTAACTTTAGTTCATATTCATCCTAATAATTTCGCAGGAGTTGATAATTTCGGACATCCATTAGTAATTGAAATGACCTTCGCTAAAAACCCTGTGCCCTTGAATTTTTTGCCTTATTCGCTTCCGCATCCTCTTGACAGGCCGTGCAGTGACGCGATTGCTGAAATTCCTCTGCAAATACCCGATCGGGCGAACTAAGCATTCCAAATTAACCGGCTTATCTTTCTTGCTGATGGCTTGATGTTTTTTGATAATATCCCGATGCAACTTCGCGTCGATCGGAAACGTGATGTTCCTTTCTTGCACCGTAGTGTCTGCTTTGACGATCTCTTCTTTCGCATCCTCTCCGTTGAGGCGAACGCTCTCCCTAAAAATAAGCTCTGTTCCTTTCGCTCCGATTCGCTTGCGAAAATGCGCCAACTCGCTCGCTTCGCAGGCGCACACGGCACAAAATGGGTCTCCCCGCAAAAGTACCGGCAGCAGATGTTCTCCGTCCATGGCTCTATTATGCTTTCATCCGAAACATTAAGGTTGCAATTACCATTGAACCTGCCATTCGTTAGAACTTAGAGCGCCTGATTGTTTTTTTATTTAATAAAAAAGCAGTTTCTTTGCAAGAAATTTCTTTGACAAAGAAAAAAATCTTGAAGTTAAACCAATCAACATGAGTGATTTATGCGGAAATTTATAAAGAAATGGATAAAGGACAGGCTTTCCTTTTTGACTGCTAAAATATTGTCGAGGTTATTTGAGGACAATGAAAAGTCTCTTGTGGCTTTGGGTACATTGCTAGCCAACCAACAGAAATCAATAATCTCAACCAATTTGAGTGACTACGAGTTTAGAATAACCAGTCAATTCGGAGATGATGGCATTATTCAGTTTTTGGTTTCGAATCTTGAAATTGAAAATAAAACATTTGTTGAGTTTGGGGTAGAGAACTATACGGAAAGCAACACGCGGTTTTTATTGATGAAGGATAATTGGACAGGGTTAGTTATTGACGGCACCGACGCAAATATTAAATACATAAAAAAGGACAAGTATTGGAGGCACGATTTGCGAGCCGTTTGCGCGTTTATAACTAAAGACAACATTAATTCATTAATTGAAAACAGCGGGATAAGCGGAGAGATTGGCCTTTTGAGCGTTGATATTGACGGGAATGACTACTGGGTTTGGCAGTCTATTTCTGTAATTAATCCAGTCATTGTGGTTTCCGAATACAATGCCTTGTTTGGGAAAAACCCGTATTCAATTCCTTACGAGGAAGATTTTGATTTCCGTAAAAAGCATTACAGTCATTTGTATTGGGGCGCGTCATTAACCGCGTTAAATTATTTGGCAGAGAAGAAGGGATATAGTTTTGTGGGATGCAATCAAGCCGGGGTAAATGCGTATTTTGTTCGCAAGGACAAATTAAATAGCCGAGTAGTTGCCAAATCGGCAACTGACAACCTAGTAGTTTCAAAGTTTAGGAACTCACATGATATCAAAGGAAAACTGACCTTTTTGAGTAACGAAGCCGCCTATAAGGAAATACGGGGGCTCAAAGTAGTTGATGTCTCAACAAATGAAGTAATGTACTTGTAGCATGGCGCAAGGTTACGGAAGCGCTTTCTTTCTGTTTATGCCCAACTGCAAATAAAAGAGCGGTCGCTCTATAAAAAAGTTTACAATCAAGCAAGCCGTCAGTTGAGCCAGCACGGCGGAAATGGCCGCGCCCGCCAAACCAAATTTTGGAATTAGTACCCAATTGGCAGCAACCGAAACCACCCCGCCCAAAATGCACTTCACTAACATTTGACGCGGCGTTCCCTCTACAATAATCCAAATTATTGAGCCGCTTCCTAAAAAAACCGGAATGTTGGTGAGCATATGGAGATATAACATCTTTTCCCCGCCCATAAATTTATCTCCAAAAATGACGCGGATAAGATTCCCTCCTTGCCAAAAAACTAATGAACACATCGCAATGCTTAACAAGAAAAGTAAGCGAAACATCTTGGCCATGCGGTTTAAATACAGCGCTTCGTTTTGTTGTTTCATCTTTGTCATCATCGGCAACAGGCTTGTAGAAATAATGGCGGGAATAAAATACCAACCGATAGAAATCAATGTGACCGCCGAATAAATTCCCAGCTCTTTTTCACTCAACATTTCTTTAATCATCACTTGGTCAAGGCGCATATAGACTAAGACTGAAACAGAGGAGAGCAAAAAAGGCCACGATTCTTTAAGCAGTTCTTTTCCCGTAGTTTTAATTTGCGCTTTCCATTGCCGTCCGCAGGGAAACCGACGGTAGGAAAAAGCCAAGGCTAAGGCTTGAATAGCAAATTCTACAAAGAAGGCTGCTGCAAAATAAATGAGGGGTGCGCCTTGCACAATGAGAAAAATACGCAAGAGACCGGAGAGGAGTACAGCCAAAAACTTTACAAGTACGGTGCGCCGGCTTTGCGTTTGGCTTTGAAACCAGAGGTCAACAGTGTCAGCCGCCTGAAAGATAAGGCTGCCGCCAATGAAGAGAGCCATCCACATGTTGTCGTTGCCGGGTCCATAAATTATCATCATGGCCAGTACAATGCCTATCCACGAAAAAGCGCCTGCGAGGAGGCGCATGGCCAAGGCAGTGCCAAGAATGAGGCCCGCCTCTTCTTTGTTTTTTACAATGTCGCGCACTACAATGCCGTCCAGCCCGAGAACCGAGACTACTTGAAAGAAAGCCACAATGGCAAGAATGAAAGAGAGCTTCCCAAAGTCGGCGGGGCCAAGGTATCGCGCCACCCACGCACTCACTACGATGGCGGCAAGGGCTCTGAAAACTTTGTCGGCCAAAAGCCAACCGCTGTTGTGGAGAACCGCAAAAAGATTGTGGCGACCTTCCATTCGGATGCGGATTTTTGCAGGCAAGAGTTTTACCCAAAGCGGGTCGGGGCGGGGCATATTATTTTCGCGCAACGACATGTTTTTCAGAAGGAAGCATTTGGATTACTTGACTTAGCACCTGCTTCACCGAAATTTCGGCAAGACATGGGCAAGGGTCTTCCCTTTTGCAGTTATTACATTCTTTTTCCATCACCAAATAGGAGGCATTTTTTCCGAGCGGCATCCACCGTCCCGGATGAATGGGACGGCGCGGAGAATATAAGCCCACGGAAGGAATTCCCAACGCCGCGCCCAGATGCAGGATGCCGGTATTGCCCGCCACCAAGGCATCTGCTTGCGCAAGAAAGGTAATTAATTCCTCAAGCGACAGTTTGCCTGTGAGATCAGTAACGCCTTCCTGATGCAAGAAACGCGGAGCTTCTATTTCAATTTTTTCCCTTTCGGTTGCCACGCCCGTGATAAAAATATTGACGTTGCGATTTTGCAACTCTTCAATCAGCTTTTGATAGCTTTCCAACGGCCACACTTTGGCGCTCACTCCTTTGGGGTGAATGA
>Ga0081606_1000748_pt1 | contig 11791 bp, 11 predicted proteins | sample EareggfetidaYelm_FD_71127 | JGI IMG/M metagenome (GOLD analysis project Ga0081606, IMG submission 71127) | Earthworm egg capsule microbial community from the University of Washington, USA - E. fetida Yelm (SPADES assembly) (version 2) | ecosystem: Host-associated > Annelida > Reproductive system... | reverse complement strand
ATTTCATGTCGACCGTGTGTGGACGTCCACAAGGGGGAGGGGGTCCGCCCATGTGGACGCGTGTGGACAGGGAGAGGGGGGTCAAAAACGTGTGTTTTTGTGGACGTCATAAATGGATGGCCCCTAATGGTTAATTCGCAGATCTATCAATCAACAGTTTGGCGGTATATTTGTATATTTGTTTGCTCCATCTGCTCCCCTAGACAACTCGCCCGTCATGGGAGGGGAGGAAGTTTTTCGAGAAGGGTGGAACATTTGTAGGAACAGAATTTCAAATTGTTGGCTTGGAATCTAACGAGGGCGCCGAAAATAGAAACAGAACTGCTAAAACTTTCAATGTTTTAGTATATCTTAGTTTTTTAAGGTTACCTTATCAGTTTCGTAGCCATTCATTGTTGAAAACTAAGATGATAAATACGTAGAATATTTAGTAAAATATACCCAAAGTCCATTGGGGGAGATTTCCCTCATTGTCCCTTTTCGACGCCAATGTCGATTGTAATGAGTGCATTGATCGTGTGATGTCGGTGGGAATATGGGACGTAGAGGAAGAGGACCCGACCTTATAATGCCGAGGGTGTGAAAATGAAGTCGTTCATACTTAATATATAGCTGCCTCATCATCATTATTTTAATTTATTGGAGAAAAGAACACGGGACGACAGTACGCGTCGCCTCATATAAACAGCAGACGTTGAAAGATGAGATTAAGTTAGTATGTTATAATAGGTTACAAAATGAAAAACTAAGGCTACAATACAAAAGCCAGCTGATGGGACAACTTCTTCTTCCCTATGTAGATGTATAGTCGTTATGTATTATGTAAGCCCATCATTTACATTATTTTCGTTCTCTCTCCCACCCTTGCTCCCTCGCTTCCTCTCTCTTTTTCGCTCTCTCTCTATCTGCGTCTCTCCGTCTCTCCGTCTCTCTCTGTCTTTTTATATATAAATATGGTCCATGACTCTATGGTCAACAGCACCAGCACTTTAGCAATTTGTTTGCCCTAGCTACTCCTCAACGTCTTACCAATATTCATGTACCTACAAGACACTTAAATGCTAACACTTTACCCCTAACCTCATGTTATATTATTTGTAAATAGCTGCGTTCTGCCAGCTATGAATTTTGAATAAAACGAAAATACAATACAATATGGTCATGATGTTTATGACTGACTTCCGACATTGTCGCTGCTACAAGTACTGTGCTATTTCTAGCAAGAATGTGCACTTTGTTTCCTCATTGTTTGCTTTTAGATTGATTTTTTAATGAGTTTAATTTTCAGATTTTAGAAACATATCGGAATTTGGCTTCTGACAAAAACAACTTGAATTTTGCATGAATTGTTTCTGTTAGATAATCCAAAGTGTGAGGGTGGCCCTGGCTGTGGTGAATGGAAAAGGCCGCAGATCAAGAATCCCAAGTACAAAGGAAAGTGGTACGCGCCAACCATCGACAATCCGAACTACAAGGTAAGGCTCTTCTGTTTTGCAACGGCATGGTCCGTCTTGTTGGCGATTTCAGGAAACGACACACTTTATGTGTCAGATATTGTATCATTTGATGATGATAATATTATGTATGGTTTAATTGAGTTGACTAAGTGGCATATGTCACAGACCAGGGAGGTAACCATAGAAAAATGTTGAGGGGGTTGGATTTCGGGGGGTTTCTATTGAATTTGGGCATATGTTTAGGTTATTTTAACATGAATAGATTCATTTCGGGGGGTTTGAATCCAGAACCCCCTACCCTAAATTTACGCCCATTCAGACAGAAACCACGAGGAAGAAAGAGAGACTTGTATAAAAATGTATGATCCAACGTCGTGGTTCTTGAGCTAGCTTGTTTCGTACGTTTGTATTTGATATCAGCCATCGCTGTCGATTTCATGGATTGGAGGCAGAGGCATGTTATGCATGTTAGTCCACGTCTGCTCTGCATCGTGACCCAGCTAAAAAACCAGGACTTGATGATCGCAGACAATGAATAGGGATGTAAAGAGTAGAGATCGAAGATGTGGAGGTGCTTGTAGGTCCAATAGGTAAATTGAGTAGTAGTCTCTTGAAGAGGTGCTATATAAGTCTCCAGAATGAATGAAAGTATCCTTGAAGTAGCTTGCTACTGACAATGCTATAGAAATTGTTGTCGTCATATTACCTTAATTACTGTCCTATACTCACTGCGACCCTCTCCCTCAGTATTATTAGCAGACAGCATCCCTCATTTCTTCCATCAGTGGTGTTGATGCTAGAATCTATGGCATGCAGGAAGTGTTCTTTTGTAACATAAAGACAGCATGTTTTTATCTCAGTTACTGGCTGTGGGTACTACTTTCACTGAAGTAAGTAAGCACTGGAACAAAACTGCGACTCCAGAATGCTGGTCTGAGTTCAGAAGCCGCAAGGTCATGCGTCACAAGGCCTTCTTAGAATTGGACAAGAGACAAGCCTCAAGACTCCTATTAACACTAGTACTTCTAATGCTGACAGCAATAATAACATTACTTTTCTTTCTTGTTGAGATATATCTGTTTTAATGTTGTATTTTAGGGAAAGTGGAGTCCACGAATCATTCCAAATCCACATTATTTTGAAGACCTCGAGCCGTACAAAATGACTTCCATTGTAAGTATTATTGTGTTTTCATTGCAAAGTAGTTTCAGACCTGACTGCAAAGAAAAATTCTTCTGAGTTGAGTTATGACTGAGTACCTTCTGAGAACTATTATTACCATTGTCACTGATATGCTAATCTGAGACACTGTTAGTCAGTGAAGCCATGTGAAAAGCAGTTAGATATCTAGGTGTTTGAAACCAGTTAGAAATAGTAAGTGGCTTGAAACAGGGCAATAATACTAGGGACATGTGAAGCTTTGATATTCTATTCAAAAACGAATTGAACGCAGTGGTATTTGGTATGAAAATGTCACGATTCAAAAAATGGTTATCCTTTGCTTTAGGTTTTTTTAGAATTATTTTTGGTTTAAGTTTTTTTTAATTATTTTTTTTATTTGAATTCTTTTAATTAACTTAATTTTTTTAGCTTATTTTAAACTGCAGAAAGTTATTAAACACATGCTGATAACTGTGGTACATGTTTGCATTTATCAAATACAAGTGCCCAGCACATGGATTTCATACTGATACCTTCTGATTCGAAATGGGTCTTCAATCTTCGATTTGAGATTCCATTCAATTGACAATTTCTGATTGGCGGTTCCCTAAATGAAACATAAGTTTATGTCATACTGGAAAAATTTAAAGTAGACCGCTCTGCTTGAAAATTGCAATGAGGTCTGATGAGTTTACTGAACGAGGTGGTGCTATATAAATAATCAGTTATGTTATCTATGTCATTGTAGGGTGCCATTGGACTGGAGCTCTGGTCTATGTCAGACAACATTCTTTTTGACAATTTCCTTATCACGGACGACAAGTTGACCGCCGACCAGTGGGCTGGTGAAAGCTGGGAGATTAAGAACAGCGAGGAGGCTGCTGGATCATTGACGGTAGGTGATCACCAGACGATGCTGTTCTCTGGAGCACAGTAGCTGATTGATGAGAGCAGAGGTTGCGGGTTCGATGTGCCTCCTGAGAGATGGTTATCATACAGTCTTGAGTAGTTTTCAGTGTTGTCTGAATCAGTTGCCGTGGGAACCAGAGAGACTGAGTTGCTATGCATGTGTGATTATGACACTGTACAAATAAATTAATAATTTTATTGATTATAAATTTACTTTAAACTTATTACAAATGCTTGCTGCAGACAGATAACTTTTAACGATAATAATAATAACAATATAATTTTTCTCATCATGATGGATAGGAACAGAATGCTTATGGTATTACTGTTACTACTAACAATCTTTTTGACAATGATAAAATAGTTCAGCACATGTTTTAATTTGCGATTGCCGACTAAAAAAATGATGTCTTCTTGATTGACAGGGTGGTGTAGTGCAGTCGGTGATGGATGCAACGCACGAGCGGCCATGGTTGTGGGCTGTCATCATTGTAGTCGTCATTCTGCCTATTGTATTACTGGTGGCTTATTGCTGCATGTCACCATCAAAGGTATTCTAACACTTCACAAGTTTCTGGGGATTTTAGTGATAAGGATAATATGACTGTGTCATTCTGTAAGCACTAGTCCACTGCCGGCGCTGTAGCGCCTATGCTTACAGAGCTTTGCTCTATATAGAGCTTCGAGCGAATATTGCCTATGCTTGTAGATCTTCGCTCTCTTTAGAGCTTCACTGTATTTAGAGCTTCGCTCTATATAGAGCTTCGCTCTTGTAGATATGTATGGCTTATCTGTGATTGGCTTACACCACAGCTTGGAACCTTAGAGAGGATAATACGTAGCTATGGGAATGACTGTCTTACCTCATGACGTGGTACTATTATTGACAAATGCAAATATCGTCTATGCAGGATAATACGTAGCTATGGTAACAACTGTCTTCGTCGTCATGACTGCGGCGACTTCCATTCCAGAGTCAGTCGGTCAGTCAGCTTGTACAATTATATAGATAGATGCCGCTTATACCTCTTCTGGTGACTGGCCATTGTTGCATTATGGTAGCAGACCAAGAAACTCAATGCAAAGAAAATGAAGTTGCTAGCACTTAGTAGACACGACTCTTTTAAGGGACTGGTCTAAGTGATCTTAGTATGTCAGCGATACTTGATGAATGGAAACTATATCGGATAAAATTGACGTCTTTGCTGACTTGAAGACCGACGAGGCTGCTGAACGCAAGAAAACTGATGCCCCATCAGCCGACACCAACGCCGCTGAAGAAGAAGAAGAACAGGCAGAACAAGGGCGATCCACAGATGACGAAGAACCAGAAGCAGAAGAACCAAGCAGTTCTTCGGCAAAGGAACCGACCGGTTCTCCTGCGAAGAAACCAACGAAAGGAGACTTAGAAGCAACGAGCGAAGTTAGTCGGTCACTGCTTTTCTTGATTTGCTGCTCTAATTATTTGCTTTCATTATGATCAGGTATGTTTACGTCCCACTTTTGTTTAGTACGAATATATAATCGAGGAACGTTGCTATGATGTGTACCGATACTCAAGTCTGGCCAAAGACCAGAGTATGACAAGTGCGCTTTGCAGTCGTTTGTCAAGGCCTTGTCCAAGGTCCAAGCTGAGTCATTGTCTTGAAGAGCCTTGAACCTGAACTCTCCACTTTGCTGGAGAGTGCTTACCAATCAACCAGTGTGTCACTCTACTGGATTTAGAGGGTTCTAGGACAAAATGGTAGCAGACAAAATGGTACGGACAAAATGGTATACGGACAAAATGGTGTTGGACAAAATAGTGTGGACAAAACGGTACGAACAAAATGGTAGGAATACAAATGTACGGATAAAATCATCAATTAATCGATCCCGCTCCCACTGACAATATGAATTTTTTATCAATCAGGCTTCCACGTTGACTCGTTTAGGAGTCCTCTGTGTGTTCATCACTTACTTGTGACTTTTGGTGAATTCAATTGAATTAAAATCTATACAAAAAGTTGCTACAATTTTGTCTGCACCAGATTGTCCATACCATATTTTCCATACCTTTTTGTCCAATATAATTTTGTCCTTACTATTGTGTTCAATACCATTTGATCTGTACGCCAGTTTGTCCATACCATTTTGTCCGTACTGTTTTGTCCATGTACCATTTTGTCTGCTATCATTTTGTCCAGTCACAAGATGACCTGAAGAAGAAGAAGGTTGCGCCTCTGACACCAACAGCAAGGAACTTTTGTATTATTATGTGTTGTTACTGCATGCATATATATTCCAGTCAATCAATCAGTGTTTTCAGCTAATATTTTATTTTTTAACTCTTTAGGGTACCCAAGGTTAGGTTAGGCTGGATAGCATAAATCAGCTGAACAAGAATCAGCAACGTGTGATGGATAACCAGCTATGGAGGCTATGATGTGTTTTAGTAATTACTGGCTCTATAGCTCGTTAGGTTTAATCATTAAAGTTGTTTCTTCTTTCCTTAAATGAGATTTTGTCATTTTCCAGGTCAACCTGGTTTCCCGGGTCCTCAGGGTCCGTCGGGACCAGCTGGTCCAAATGGCGATTCCGGACCACCTGGACCAACAGGGCAGCCAGGTCCTTCGGGTGATCCTGGACCGTCTGGTCCAAGCGGTCCTACGGGTCCAACAGGCAGCATAGGAGGAACTGGATTCCCAGGACCACCTGGAGCAGTTGGGGGAACAGGGGGTCAAGGACTCACAGGTCCTCAGGGGCAACCTGGACCGGCTGGTCAACCTGGCCCTTCTGGACCTGCTGGAAATGTCGGTCCTGACGGGACAAAAGGTCAGATTGGTGATGCCGGTCCGGCTGGCTTCTCGGGTCCGTCTGGTTCTCCAGGCACGCCAGGTCAGAAGTTCTTTTTGTCTTTCTGAGTTTTCTTCATCGACTGAAGTACAGAAAAGTAAATTGTCTGTTAGAAGGAAATGGGTTGATAGGTTGAGTTTTTTGCCACTTTGGCGTTTTAGTTGTTCAATTTACAAGATTCTGATGGCTTCTTTATCGCTGGAGTTGGGCTGGGACCACCTCTGAATAGGCATCGTGGAGGAGCGCTCTGTAGGTCATCTGAATGACCACCATTCTTATTGAAGACCATTCTCTTTGAAGACCATTCTTTTTGAAGACCAAATTTTATTTCAGGGCCATTCTCTTTGAAGACGTTTCTCTTTGAAGACCATTCTCTTTGAAGACCATTCTCTTTGAAGACCAAATTTGATTTCAGGACCATTCTGTTTGATCATCATTCTGTTTCAAGACCATTCTCTTTGAAGACCAAATTCTGTGTGAAGACCAATTTCTGTTTGAATATCGTGCTGCTTGATCGTGGTCTTGTATTGTCATGTTGGGAACACCTCTTAGAAGTTAATTGGAAGAGGTGCTAAAGATGTGTTTACAATTAGCCTACATGTAACATGAACAGTAGATCTCTTATGCTGAGTTTGCCTGTTTTTAGGATCTCCTGGACCTCCAGGACCGCCTGGATTTTCTGGACCAGGTGGACCAGTTGGTGGACCTGGTGCTCCTGGATTCTCTGGACCATCCGGACCTAATGGCCGCCCAGGACCTTCGGGCCCTGCGGGACCCAATGGCCAGCCTGGACCAAATGGTGACCCTGGGTCTCCAGGCCCGGCTGGACCATCAGGGTCTCAGGGTCCTTCTGGAGATAGAGGGGACCCTGGACAGTCTGGTCCACCAGGACAACAAGGTCTTTCAGGTTGGTCAAAATTTAGAGTTTTTAAGCATTTGTTTTGAATTCGAATGTGCCTCGTTTTGTTCTTTTGAAAAATAAATAAATTTATGAACTGGACTTAAGAGGGTAAGGTTTGACTAGGTATGTAAATCAGGTATGATCTGTGGAATAGGTAAGGTTTGATTAGAGAAGTATGGTTTGATAAGTAAGGTAAGGTTTGAATAGGTAAAGAAGGCAAGGTTTGATAAGGTAAAGAAGGCAAGGTTTGATAAGGTAAAGAAGTCAAGGTTTGAATAGGTAAAGAAGACAAGGTTTGATAAGGTAAAGAAGGCAAGGTTTGATAAAGTAAAGAAGGCATGGTTTGATGTTTTAAAGTGAAATCAATGAAGACAGTTCTTGCAGATGGACCCTGCTTTTCTCTTTTTCGTTAGGACCTGTGGGAAGTACTGGACCAGCTGGCAACCCAGGACAGCCAGGATCTATTGGTTCAAGTGGTACAGCCGGCGATCCGGGACCAAGTGGACCTAGTGGGCCACCGGGTCCTAATGGAAATCCAGGTCCACCTGGAGGTCCGGGACCATCTGGAAATGCGGGACAACCTGGATCTACGGGTTCTTCTGGAAACCCAGGCCCAAAAGGTCTTCCAGGACCGGCTGGCCCATCGGGCAATGCTGGACCCGACGGATTGAAAGGAATTCCTGGAGATTTGGGATTTCCAGGTCCTCCTGGTCCCACTGGGCCCAGCGGACAACCTGGTCCTCTTGGTCCAACTGGCCCTGTGGGACAGAGTGGACCGGCTGGCCCGGTTGGCCCTTCCGGACCGACTGGTGGCATCGGTCAACCAGGGCCACTTGGCAATCCTGGTCCTTCAGGTCGGTTCTATTTAAGTTTAACGAATGTGTGATATTAAATGACCAGTTCTATTCGGATTAAACGGATTTAAGCTGTTTTTTGCTGTAAATGTTATAGGATATTTACTTTTAATTGCATTGTATCTGTAAATTTAAGCAGATGATTCATAGGCAAGCAGATCTGCTTAGCAACACGGTACACCCACCCACAAGCTTTCGTTTTCTCTGGAGAATTTGTGGGCGCGTGCATGCTTGGCCCTTAAATTAAAATCGTTATTTCTAAAATTACAAATGTTATTCTTTCTAGGACCATCCGGACCTCAAGGACCAAATGGAGCAGATGGAGATACTGGATTCCAGGGCCAGCCTGGTTCACCGGGCCCAGCCGGACAAGCTGGCCCCACAGGCCCAGTGGGTCCAGCCGGACCCATGGGAGGACCTGGTCAATCTGGTCCATCTGGAGCCCCTGGGTCTGTGGGACCTTCGGGACCAAGAGGAGACATTGGATCTCCTGGTCCAGCTGGACAGGCAGGGTCACCAGGAAATAAGGGACAGCCTGGAGGTACAGGATTTCCAGGACCTCAGGGAGCTGCTGGACCAGTAGGTCCTTCCGGAGGCACAGGGAACACTGGTCAGACGGGGCCTTCTGGAGCTCTCGGGCCGCAGGGCGACCCAGGTCAGTGCTTCATTTCTGATGGGTGTTTATGTTTGAACTCATAACATTAAATTTTATTACAATTATTAGTCCTATTATTAGTCAGACAGTGTTATAATTTCAGTTTATGATTCTATGTATCTTGTGGTTTTCTTTTTCTGTGTTGTGTCACTTCAGTTTCTATCCGTTAACCTTTCAGGTGATACTGGCTCATCAGGACCTCCAGGGCCCACAGGACCTCTGGGCCAGGCTGGTGATCCAGGTCCAGCCGGTCCATCGGGCAACAGCGGGGCGATCGGTACAACAGGTGCAACTGGAGCAACTGGATCATTTGGTGGGACCGGAAGTTCTGGAAATACTGGGACCATTGGATCATCTGGTTTCACTGGGTCCACTGGACCAACGGGATCAACGGGACAAACTGGGAATACAGGTGTGAAGGTTCTCCTACCATTCCACAGTGCTTTGCACGATTTATTCCTCGTCTCTTCGTGTTTTTATTTAAATTAATTATCAGTGATCATGGACTTTTCATGGTGATTACTTATGATGCCATGGAGCATTATTGTCATGGTTTTGATTGGACCTTACTATGGTCCTCTGTTGTGGAATTGTCTCCATGCAAAAATCCGTGTTCAAATTCAATCTGGTTCATTTTCCTCTACTCCTCGCCTTCTGAAGACTTTTTCCTGGGGTGTATTGCACTGAAGGCGCCTCTGATTAGTCTTTACTGTGCCACATATAAATATGTGAATAGAATAGAATTCGTCCACAATCATAATCTTCAAACTTACTGCCACTCGAAAGCTAAGCGCTCCATTGGTATTCACTGCGTTGTTATTGACTGCATTGTTATTGAATGCATTGTTAGTCACTGCATTTTTAGTCACTGCATTGCTATTCACTGCATTGTTATTCACCACATTGTTATTCACTGCATTGCTATTCACTGCATTGTTATTCACCACATTGTTATTCACTGCATTGCTATTCACTGCATTGTTATTCACTGCATTGTTAGTCACTGCATTGTTATTCACTCATTGTAATCCACTGCATTGTTATTCACCACATTGTTATTCACCACATTGTTATTCACCACATTGTTATTGCATTGTTATTCACTGCATTGTTATTCACTGCTTTGTTATTCACTGCGTTCTTATTCACTGTGTCAAGTCAGATTATCTAAAGAGTAGTCCAGGGTGTCCAAGTCCTGTTTCCAGGAGATTAGAGGGGGGCAGGGTGGTTTATTAGGTTGTCATTTAGGGAGAGAGTGGGAAGGCAGAGGATAGTATGAGTCAGCGTATCAATACTCAAAGAGCTGACACTTGAGTTTTTCATTGGAAAAGGGAATATATCTTTTGTCAATGCCATCACATGATAATTAACTGTCACCACCATTGTCTTCTTCATCATTGTCATACGTCATTGTCATCATCATATAAACTGTTCTTTGTGTGTTGGTCTTAATGTAAAAGTTATTCAGATATGAGAATAGCATGTCGTATCACTGCTGATGTTACTGTTAGCAATGTTTGGTACTAAGCTGTAATGTCGTAGCACTGCTAATGTTACTGTTAGCAATGTTTGATACTAAGCTGTAATGTCGTATCACTGCTGATGTTACTGTTAGCAATGTTTGATACTAAGCTGTAATGTCGTATCACTGCTGATGTTACTGTTAGCAATGTTTGGTACTAAGCTGTAATGTCGTATCACTGCTGATGTTACTGTTAGCAATGTTTGGTACTAAGCTGTAATGTAACGTAGTTGATTTCTGATCCATGTGTTTACCGGAAACTTGTTCTGCAGGCGCAGCTGGCCAGACAGGACCTCGAGGCACAACTGGAGGAACTGGATGGACTGGACCGGTTGGAATGCCTGGAGCCAGTGGTTCTCAGGGTTCGACTGGAAGACAGGGGAACACCGGAGCATCAGGCAGTACAGGGTCAACTGGAACATTGGGTTCAACAGGGTCAACAGGAGCCAGGGGGATAAGTGGGGTTACTGGAGGTACTGGTCCAAGAGGCAGGACTGGTGCAACAGGTGTTGTAGGTGACACTGGACTGACTGGTCAGCCAGGACTTCCTGGATTCACTGGTTTCACCGGATTGGTAGGTTTGCCTGGACAGTCAGGACCTGTTGGATCAACGGGGTCGACAGGTCTTCGTGGTGTGACGGGAGCAACTGGAGCGACTGGCATGACAGGTAATCGAGGTCAGGTAGGCGTGACAGGTGTACGGGGTGCTACAGGTGCAACTGGTGCAGCAGGTGGTTCAGGGTCACCAGGTGATGCAGGTTTTGTAGGTTCAACAGGATCAACAGGTGCATCGGGCTCTCAAGGTATGACAGGTGGCACTGGCAGTAGCGGCTTTAGAGGATCACCTGGAATCACAGGTGCAACAGGAGGAACAGGCAACAGAGGTGCTACTGGTGCAACTGGACAGGTCGGGACCACAGGAGGTACTGGAGCTACTGGAGCTGGCGGTCCAACTGGAGCAACTGGAAGCTCTGGAGCTCAGGGAAACACGGGCTCAACTGGTGGAGCTGGATTCACAGGTGCGACTGGAAGGACTGGAGCCACAGGATTTACCGGACCTCAAGGATCAGCAGGTGGCACAGGGAGCGCAGGCAGAACAGGTGGAACAGGAGCTACAGGAAGTCGAGGTGTTTCCGGAAGTGCTGGATCAACTGGTTCCATCGGAAGAACGGGAGCGACAGGAGCTTCTGGTTCGACGGGAAATACGGGATCAACTGGTGCAACTGGACCGCTCGGTGCAACTGGAAGTACCGGAAACATCGGTAATACTGGATCTACTGGTCCATCTGGTTCGACTGGGTCGTCCGGAAGATCTGGAATTAGTGGTGCAACTGGAGCTACAGGTTCAACAGGACAGAATGGGTTGAATGGAATCAAAGGAGCCACCGGAGCGACTGGCTTTTCCGGAGGTCGTGGTGCTACTGGATTCACTGGTCAGACTGGGCAGAAGGGATTGCTTGGCGGAGATGGCCCAAGAGGATTCACAGGAGTGACAGG
>Ga0081606_1000293_pt1 | contig 11812 bp, 12 predicted proteins | sample EareggfetidaYelm_FD_71127 | JGI IMG/M metagenome (GOLD analysis project Ga0081606, IMG submission 71127) | Earthworm egg capsule microbial community from the University of Washington, USA - E. fetida Yelm (SPADES assembly) (version 2) | ecosystem: Host-associated > Annelida > Reproductive system... | reverse complement strand
AATACCGGTATTTTTTTAAATTAACTATATTTGTACTATGAAAAATATCATTGACGCCATGCTCGCTAAAATATAAACTTCAGACCTTCTTTGAACAAAATATTCAAACAGCAAAATAGAATGAGACACATAACCGTATATGTCACAGATAAGGAATACAGCCATTTTGCAGAACCGGCGAAAAACCTGCATTACGTTAAAAAAATAAAAACCGATGGCGAATCTGCCAAAGAAGATGTTTTGGATAACATCAAAGTCGGACTGAAAGAAATGCGGCTTTTTAAGAAAGGAAAACTAAAAACTACATCCGCGAAAGATTTTTTGAATGAGTTATAATATGGAGGCAGCGAAAAATTGAAGAGCGTACTTGGCTATTGGCATGGAGATGCAAAATACTAAAAATTGATGTAGATTTGAGAAAAAAATGCAGGACAAAAAAGAACCGCTTCAATGAGTCTTTCTATCGCCGATATAGCAAAAGGTATTTCTTGGATGGATGATGGCAGTATTTTAATGTCCCCCCAAAATGATGCTTTTGATATTTTAGTGGAGTATTTAAATAATGCTAAAAAGGCCTATTTAGAAAAAGACATTGAGCAACTTGAACAATTTAATGAAGCAGCAAAGACAAATAATAGAGATAAAATAGAGAGTTTTTTAATCGGACATTATGGTTTTAACCAATATAATGACGGGATAATTTATGCGTATATAGCCGGCGTTACAGATTTGGGCATAAGCGTTTTATATAACTTAGACTCAAACAAGATTATCTTAAAACATATTTATGGCGAGCCGCACGAAAAATTCACGATTAATCTTGAAGATTTAATCCATCTTTTAAAAAGAAAAAAAGCGATGGAAAACGCCGTGGCTTCATAAAAAATTCAAATATTAAAACTCAGGAAATATAGAAGTTATATTTCCGTTTGCATCCTCAAACCACCGTATCCATACTCCGCTATTTGATTGGGCATGATACATCCTGCTATAAGTTATGCTGCCATCAGGCTTGGGGGCTAGTTTTTTGACGAGGCTTGTGATCGCGGATGCCGATTCTTCTAATATTTTATCGTTAGACCAATTTTTTGGGAAAAAAGTTTGAGGTTCGTTGCCTGTCAGTTTTAATTTCCATTCATACCCAATAATCTCAAGTTTTGAATTCAGCTTAGGTTGATACATTTGAATATCGCCCTTAATTACCCCTAACGAATTTATCTCAAGTTTAGAAGCATCGACAAAACGAACATTTACATTATCCACAGCATCAAAGTAATGACAACCTGTAAGATTTCTATAGTTTCCTTTAAATATGTGCTCTTTTAATGATTTGTTGTTTTTCAGGGAGTTGAGCATATATCATCAAAACAATCTCCCCGCATTGCTCCCCTGCACATTTTGTCGGCGATAGTTAAAGGCCGTGAAAGAGATTTTATAAGCGCCTTCGGGGAGGGCTTTGGCGCGTTCATAATTTTCGCGGCTGTATCCGGAGAACTCAATGGCGTTGGCGTCAAGGTAAATGCACAGGTCGTCCCCGCTTATCAGGCTCGGCGTTCCCGCATTGAGTGTGCCGAGGCGCGGACGAAAGCGCGGCGAGGTGCGCATGATGACGGAGCCGTTCTGCTTGATGGTCATTTGAAGCCTTACGTCGTAGGCGGGAACCGTTAAATCGTTTTGCAGAAGGATAACGCGTATTTTATCGCTTCCCGGCACACAATAGTCGGGCAGGCAGATGCCGTAAGGAGGAATAATTTGGAGGCTCGCCGTAATGGGATAAGACCGGGAAAAGCCTTGTTGGCAAAAGAAAAGAATGAAGAAAAAAAGAAAGCGCTTTGGCTTAACGGCAAGCAAACAAGCTGACTGCCGCAAAGAAAGAATTGTTTTTAAATAAAGTTCTTTCATTTTTTTAGATGGGAGAGACAAGGTGTGCAAAAGTACAGCTTAATTTTTTCAAATCATACGGCAAAAGAGAAGCTATTGCCCAAGTTGATACTCTATATCCAACTCCAAAAATCAAATCACCTGAATATTCTGGTAGGTTTGCCCCCCTCTTTAGGCGGTTGAATTTGACGCAGGGAAAGAACGGGGAAGGGACAGCGTATGTTCATTGTGTTTTATTCCTTAGCGGTACTACATTTAATAACCACTTTAACTATTCCTGAAATACCTTCCTGCAATCGACCTTTCTTTAGCAAACCAAACCAATCAGCCATGGGGCAGATGCGGATTTGGCTTTTATCTGATTTTAATATTATAGGCTTATGGTAAGCAGGATCTTTTTTTAATTTTCCTATTTCCCATTCTCCCTTGATATAATTAATTATTACTTCCCCGATATACAGATTATAAAGAACGGCAAAACCCTCATCTTCTATAAATTTCAAAGCCGTACTTTCAATTAACTCCAATTCTTTAATATCAAAAGTTAGATTATCCAAACCAACGTACTTTGAAAACTGTGATAGCATTTCACTTTTTTCTGAAAGAAATTTTTCTAACATTTTTTTTTCTAACGTTCCCATGCTATTAATACTGTATTATTACAAAATCAGAAGCCTTGGCTCCGGCTATCTTTAATTCATCGCTAATTTTTTTTAATAAAGCTGCCATCTACTCCGTCAAAACAATGCCATAAGAACCTGATCTCTATAATCACTCCAACTTACTTTACCAGACTTAATTTCTTTAGCAATGCCATTTAGTACATGGTCGATATATCGTTTTCCATTGCCTGTTTGTAGTTCAAAATGTGTCGCATCACTCCCAAGCAACTCATTAAACTTCTCTTCTGCTATTGCGCCTTTTTCTCTGTTTTTATACAACGTTTTATATTTCTCCCCCCATTGCCCTCTGCTTAACCCCAACTTGCGGGCGAGCGGGCGAAAAACCTTGCAAAAACGGAAAAGCCTCATTTTTGAGACTAGTTTGCGCAACGCCTGCGGCAATGCCCTGCGAGTCCCTGCCCAAGCGTCCCTGCTAAAAAGGGTATCCGATTCCGAAATTAAAGATGACGGGTTCGCGGTTGTCGGAAAAGGGTTTGAAGAATCGCATGCGACTGAGCATAAAACGGTCGTGGGGTTCACGCGCCGGGTCCCACACCTTAATGCCAATGTCGAAACGCACGATGAGGAACGTAAAGTCGAAGCGCAAGCCGAAGCCCGTGCCGACTCCAAACTGTTTATAAAAAGTCTTTGGGTCAAATCTTGCCTGCGGCGAAGGGGCTGACTTTAAAGCCCATACATTTCCGGCGTCCGCAAAAAAAGCATAGCTGAGAAACCCTATCAATTTTCGGCGAAATTCCACGCTGCCTTCTATCAGTACTTCTCCCGGCCGCTCAAAATTATAATTGAAGTGTCCGTTCTCCCTTTTGTCTTCCGGTTCCTTATAAACCGGCGGCGGCGCTCCTCCCGGACCTAAGCGCCTCGGACGCCAAGCGCGGACGCTGTTGCTGCCGCCCGCAAAAAAATTCTTTTCGTAAGGCAATACGTCGTTGGGGCTGTAAACATGCCCTATTCCTGTATTCAAGTGCCACGCCAGCGAAGTCGTTTTATTAATCACAAAATTCTTGCGCCAATCCAAACTCAAGCGGATAAATTGATACGGCTCAAGTCCCGACCGACGAATGGTTTCAATGGAATAGACCTTTTTAAACATATCGAGGGTAGTGCCTCCCGTTTCAAAGGCGGCGCGAAGGTAAGTTCCGTGCCTTTCGTTGCTCCCCTGATTTTTGCTCCAGGTGTACATAAAAATCATGCTGCTCACATACGAAGGATTAAAGGCATTTTTGAGTTTATTGCCTTGTTTTTCCAAAGAATCGAGCGCCAGCGAAAAGTCCTTTCTTATATAAGGTGTTTTAATAATGCTAATGTTCACGGGCGCGAAAGAAAACTGCGAACGTCCGCCCGGCATATCCCATGTGTAGGTGCCGGTTACCGTCACGATCGAGCGCTGATATTCCGGCCTTTCGGTGAGCGTATAGCCGGCGAGCAGCTTGGTCTTCGGATTATAAAAGCCCAGCGTCTTTGTAAAGGCTCTTGAAAACGGAAAAAGAAATTGGGGAAAAGTGACCGACGCATTGGCGCCGGCTTCAATGCTTTTGAGCACCTTGTCCACGTCTTGGTTCGTGGCCGAGGCCGTGCCCTGCCAGCCCACGCGCCCGTTCAATTCCAAAATTTCCATGCCTCCAAAGAGGTTTCTCTTTTTCAAACCCGCATTGTAATAAGGCCCCGGATAGCCTTGTACCACCGTCACCCCCACCTCCTGCGACCATTGATAGACATCCAAAGGACTCGCAAAAATATTGGCAATAAAGCGTCCGCCCGTGGTGTCGTAGTTCACATTGACGAATTTAAAAATATCCAGATTTGCCAACTGCCTTTGCGTGGCGAACGTGCGCGAACGATTATACAAACTATCCTCCCTTACAAATATGCGATCCGACAATAAATGATGATTGTATTGTTTTTTATAATAGTTAAACATTAAATTTTCAAAAGGGACATGCCTTCGTTTTTGATGCGACAAGGGCGGTTTCACGGAGGCGTCGGTGGTAACCCTCACCGAATCCAGATGAAACTGTTTGTGAAATTCTTTATTCGGCGGATTGGCAATATCGATTTGCAGGGCTATGCGATGATCCGTTTTATACGCCGTATCCACGGAAAAAGTAATGTATTGCTTATTGAAATCATAAAAGCCGTTATTCTTCATCAATTCATCAATGCGATCGCGTTCCTTGTTCAGATTATCCTGATCATAGAGGTCGCCTTTATGCAACGCCGACGCGGCTTGATTTTTCCGCAAAAGAGGTTCCGCGTTTTTATCCTCAATTCTGTAAAATATAGTATCGCAACGATACGGCGGTCCCGGCGTCAGGCGATAGGTAACCTGCACTAATTGCTTTTTAAGTTTAATGATTTTGGCTTCTGCCGAGGCCTTTCCTTTAAAATATCCTTTATTAAATAAGTAGGCGTCAAAGCGCTGAATGGTTTGAGCGGCCGCCGCCGAATCGTATAACACAAGGGGTTCGCCCCACTGCATAAAGTTATTGCCATGCTCGATTTTATTCGTCAGTTTTTCAACTTTCTGTTGCTTTCGGAGGTGAAGATTGGCAACCCGCTTTTGTTTGACGGCGGCGGCTATTTTGCGGTCAAACCTCTCCTCGCACGCCTTTAATTTATTCTCAAATTTTTCCTTGGAAAAATGATGCTTTCCGATTTGATACAGCCAAACATAAGAATAGACGGGCAAAAAAAGAAATCGTCGGTTCGGTTTTTGAACATATAAATTGGAAAACGGAGCCGTGTCGAATTTTTTAGGCGCTTTAGTAACTTGCCGATACAATAATTTTTTGTTATTTTGTAAATATTGCGTTCCCAAACACCCGCCAAGGAGAAAGGCTAACCCGATAAAAATATATTGTCTAAGGATTAAAAACATGTTATCCAAATCAAAACAAAAACATATTACTTGTTTGCAAGTAAAGAAATACCGCCTTCAAGAGCAAAAATTTCTCGTGGAGGGTGCAAAAAGCGTGCTTGAATTGCTTCGTTCTCCCCTTAAAACAGAGTGGATTGGGTGTACCCCTGAATTCTACGCCCGACATCAGTCGGAGATGGCCGTCCGAGAGCATGACATTCTCACGGCTGAAGAGTTGACCAAAATCAGCAGTTTCAAAACGAATGAGTCGGCTCTTGCGGTCGCGCATTTTCCGCCGCCGTCCGCGCTTCAACCCAATAAAAATGAGTGGATTATCGCATTAGACGACATTCGCGACCCGGGAAATTTGGGCACTATCATCCGTACGGCGCATTGGTATGGCATTAAACAGATTGTCGCCTCGCCAGAAACCGCGGATGTTTACAATCCTAAAGCAATGGCGGCGGCAATGGGCTCTTTTTTCCATGTCAATTTTCATTACGGCTCTCTCGCCGAACTATTTGCTGCCTCCGCCCTCCCCGTTTACGGAGCTTTTACGGAGGGCAAAAATGTACACCTGGCCGATTTTCCAAAAGGCGGCATAATGGCAGTCGGGAACGAGTCCCGCGGAATTTCGGAAGCCCTCTTCCCCGGCATCGCCCAACGCATCGCCATCCCCCGATTGGGAAGCGCCGAATCCCTCAATGCGGCCATCGCCGCCGCCATTATTCTTGATAATATTTTCCGAAAATAAAAGGCAATGGTTAATGGTTAATGATTAACGCCTCTTCGCGGAGAATGGGCATCCCGGGGGGACGAGAGGGGCGTGGGGGGCTTGCGACTCGGACAACGCTCGCGCCGAGGGCATTCCACATTAACCATTATTTGTGGTGGCATAGACTTGGGGGCTGGTCGAAGCGAATGGCGTGGCAGCGGCATTAACCATTAACCATTAATCATTAATCATTAACCATTAGTCACTATCTTTGCAACAAAATTAAGCTATGAAAAAAGCGTTCCGAATGGTCGGGCTGTTTCTTATGTGTGTGTTGCTTTTTGTCGTGTCTGCGATTGGCCCAATCGACCGCACGCCGCTTGAACAGCAAGCCTTCTATCGGCGCATGAAGGAGAAAATAAAAAATTTAAAATTCAACCAAACCGTCGGAACTCTTAAAGCTTCCTGGGGAAAAGTTAATATCACGCCCTCTGTCCCGCAACCGCTTGCCGGTTATTTGTTGCGCCCTCCTTTTGATTCGGTTCGCGACTCCCTCTACTGCCGCATCGCAACCCTGCAAAACCATCAGCAAACGGTATTTATCATCAACGCGGACTTACTCCTTTTCCCCTCTTCATGGCGCACGGATATTGTCGCGGAATGGCGCAAAAAATTTCCCCAAGATGATTTTTATTTTTGCGCCACGCATACCCACAACGGCGTCGGCGGATTCGATAAATCCCTGGTCGCCATGGCTATTTTCGGCTACTACCGAAGGGCATGGATGAACCGTTGTCGGCAGGCAATTATTGAAAAAATGAAAGTCTTGCGAAACGAAGCGCGCCCTTCTCAAATGGCGTATTGGGAATCGGAAGAAACGCATAAAGTCCTGAATCGCATTTGCCGCGACAGCGCCGACGACAGTCGTTTGCGCGGTTTTGAAATTGAGCAAGACGAGGGCAAAAAAATGAGGATATTCTCCTTTGGCGCACATCCTACGAGTATTTCAAAACACAGCAAAACGCTCTCCGCCGACTATCCCGCCGCGGTAATTTCCGAGTTGGAAAAGAAGGGGTACGAAGGGCTTTTTCTCTCCGGCATGGTGGGCAGCGGAAGCCTCGACGGATGGGAATTAGACGGTTATCCCTTGATTGATTCGGCGGGTAAATCGCTGTCAAAAACTATTTTAAAATCCCGTCTGTCAAGTCGGGACCATCAGCTCAGAATCACCTCGGCGCATATACCCGTTGAGTTTGGGGCCTCCCAGTTGCGAATTGCAAAAGAGTGGCGCGTGAGAAATTTTGCCTTCGGCGCTTTCTTAAATCCTTTAAGGGGAGAATTTACTTACCTTCGGCTCAATGAAATTATTCTTCTCGGAACGCCTTGCGATTTTGCAAGCGAACTGTTTTTAAAAAACAAACTGGAAAGCATAGCCGCCTCGCGCGGAAACAAACTCATCATCACTAGCTTCAACGGAGATTATGTGGGCTACATCACGCACGACAGCTACTACGATACGCACGACGGGGAAGACGTCCGCGCCCTTAATTGGGCGGGCCCTTATTTTGGAAAATATTTTTCCGAAAGCATAGCGGATATTATTCAAAAAGCGCCGTAGCAAACAGACTTGAAATTTGAATTAAACTCCCTCCAATCGAAAAAAAAGCATTTGCAAATCATTGACTATGCGGGCAACGATAATTCAAAAATAAAGGAGTTGGTTGACTTGCTTATAGCAGGGCATTACCGCGTGACTCAAAATGCCTCTCGCGTACTCGTCCGTATATTAAAAAAAGCATCCTGAAAAAATTAACCGACATTTGAGCGTACTTTTAAAAGCCTCTCAAAATCCGATGCTTCATCCCTCGGTTCGGCGGAATGTATTGCGTTTGTTGCAGTTTGCGGAGTTGCCCCAAAATTTACAAGGGGTCGTCGCGGCGGCTTGCTTTGAATGGCTCACAAACCGCGCAGAACCGACGGCGATACGGCTCTATTCCATGTCGGCGCGGGCGCGTATTGCCCGCGATTGGCCGGAATTGTCGCGTGAATTGCGGCAGACTATTGACAAAATTTTGCCGTATGCAAGTCCTGCTTTTATTTTGCGGGCTTAAAAAATAAAAAAGGAGTTGAGTTTAAGAAAGTAATGTGCGGGTCAGTTTTTCGATCAACTCTTCGGCGGGCTTTTGCGCTTCATGAGAAACCAGGGAGCAGTACGTTTGCAGGGCAATCAGCGCTTCTTTAATGTCGCGAAGCATGACCAGCGTGAGCGCGATGTTGAAATAGCAATCGGAAAACTGCGGCTCTATTTCAATGGCGATTTGATAGTGAATTTTAGCCAACGGAAAATTCCCCGTCTCGGCATACAGATTGGCGAGATTGTAATGCCCCTCGAAGTGGCGCGGAATTTCCGACAAACATTTAGTGAAGCAGTCTATGGCTTTGGAATAATGTTGCTTTTCCGATTCTAAAATCCCCAAATTGCAATACGCATCGGCCGCGTGGTCTCCCGCTTCAATCGCCCGCTTGTACATGAGGGCGGCTCTTGCGTCGTTTTGTTCGTCCAAAAGTATAGCCTCTTCAAGGGGCGTATTTTTGGTCAGACTCAAAATCTTACACTCGGAAAACAAATTTAATTGTCCGTCGTCGTCTTTTTTGCGCTTGCGTATCGGGCGATAGCCAAACTTTTCAAGCTCTTGTTTTGGAAATTGCACCACTTTCCCCATGGGCACAAACTTACATGAATTATCATAATTGCAAGCAAACGAATTGCCCTTATTTTAAAATGTGGATAAATATTTTGTTAATGGTTAATGAGCAGTGATTAATGATTAATGGTTAATGCCGCTTCGCAGAGGCGGGGCATACCCGGGGCATACGGGACACGGGCGGCGAGAGGGACACAAAGGACACCGGGGATGCTTGGGACACAGGCACCCCATTAATCATTAACCGTTAGCCGTTACATATGGGTAATCGTGCAAGCTCCTCCTGCGCAAGCGGCTTCGGCCTGCAGGTCGGTGACGTCGTCGAGTTCTGTTACGCGCGACAAATCTAAATCGCGGAGGCTTATTTCAAATTTTTCAAACTCTTCTTTGGAAATATCTTCAAAAGGCGCTTGGCGATAGGTTCCGTTGTCGTAGGGGAGCACGCTTAGTCCGTTGTAGGACGCGCGATTTTGCCACATCCACTCGCCCACGGCTTCCCATTCGCCGTCTTTTATGCTCACGGTGGCCGACACATTATTATAGTTCTGCCCTTGACGGAAACCCGCGCGCACCCATTTTTCATTGAAATGCCGAATGCGTTCAAGCAAATCCATCGTGGTTTCGGTGCGGATAACAGAACCCTCCGGCGACATTTGCGGAATGCGAATGACGCCTTGTTTGGGGTTGAGCAAATCGTCTTCCACCAATTCAGGATGATAATTTTTCAAATAATCGTAGAGGGCTTCATTTTTCCCGATTCTAATTCTGCGGAAATAGTAATCGTTGTGCCAAGCGTGAATGCCCGACGAGGTGCCCAATACCAGCGAGGAAGTGCCCGAAGGCTTAATGGTCGTGCAACGCGCCGCCATATTAATCCCTATTTTGTCCGAAATGCCGAGGTTCGTTTTCTTGGCGGCTTCGGCCGCTTCGCGGAGGTCGTACTTGAAAATGCTCCCGCTTGCAATGCCTGTCATCCCCACGCCTATCAAAGCCTCCTTTTCGGTGGTTTCTTTCCATTGTTCGCGAAGGTAGTGGAAGTTGGTAAAGCCGGCCTGCAAGGTGCCGAAAAAAGCCGCTGCCGAGGTGCGCTCGTTAAGGTCTTCCTGCGATTCAATATCGGACACGTTCACTTCGCAAAGGTTGCAGAACTGGAACGGACGAAGGGCAATTTCGCAACAAGGATTCGTTCCCCAATCGGAGTCGTTGGTAAAATAAAATCCGGGTTCGCCGCACCCGGAGAGTTCGATTTTTTTCCAAAGTTTTAAAAACTCTTCTTTAGAAAACTCGTTGTCTTTGCGGCTCAACACGGCGGAATTGTTGGCGCGTCCCCGTTGCTCATTAAGTTCCCACCAGTTGCCGTATTTGCAAGTCAGCATTTCGTCGTCGTTCACCGAGAAAAGCGAAATCATGGCCGAGCGGCGAATGCCTCCCGCCAACACGGCGTTGGCAATGTGGCACATGAGGTCATGACATTCCAGCGGCGTCAATCTTTCGCCGTCAGCTTTGCGGTCGAGAATAGCCGAGAGGTGGGCGATGCACAATTTCAACGGTTCGGGGCCGGGGGCTTTTCCGCCGGCGGTAACCAGGCGCGCTCCTTTGTGACGAATATCGGAATAATCGAAGTCGGGCATGTATCGGCTTTCTCCGAAATAGCCCTTCATTAAGACCTTCACGCAGTCAGCCCAGCCTTCTAAGTTATCGCCCACGAGGAAGCGTTTTCTCTTTTTTGCTTTTTGAACGGGGGGAAGTTTTTCCGTGTGTTCAAATTGAACCGAGAAGCCCACGCCGGTGCCTCCCAAGAGGAGAAACATGGTTTCCGAAAAAGCGCGAATGTCGTCCACGGGCAGATAGGCGCAGTTGTAAATTCGGCTGTTGTTCTTTTCAATGGCGGCGCCGGCAAATTGCATGGCACGCATGGAAGGAAGAATTTTTTTATTGCGTACAAATTCCAAGTGCGAATGGATTTCCCCCTCTAATTGAGGATAATGTTTGACCATCATGGCGCCGTAGCGGTCGCATATTTCCGACCATAGTTCGCGGCGTTGCAAAACAGGCAAATAGCGGGCGTACTTCATGTGAATGACTAAATCGCTTAGAATACGTTGGTTGATCTGCATGCTACTGTGTTTAAAAAAGCGGTACTTGAGAAATAAAAAGAAAAGTTATTGAATCCCCACATGAAACAAAGGTAACCAATCGCGTTAAAAATTAAAAGGACGGTTCCCCAAATATTTTTATTGTGTTTTTTTTTGCTAAAATTAAATGGCTGACGATTAACAGGGGGGGCATGAGCGACGAGAGGGGCACGGGACATCGGCGGGCGGACGCCTCATTACTCATTAACCATTAACCATTAACCGCTGTCCCCTTGCTCATTAATTTTTTTACTATAAAAATAGTTCTACTTTTGCAGTCAGAACTTGTAGTTGCTAAAAACCAATAACTAAACATTAAAAATTATGGCCTTTACCTTGCCCTCATTACCATACCCCTTCAATGCGTTGGAGCCGCACATTGATGCGCGAACCATGGAAATCCATCACGGAAAGCATCACAATGCTTACGTGACTAATTTGAATAAAGCCTTGGAAGGTTCGGGCGCTGAAAACAGCACGATTGAAGAACTTTGCAAAAGCATTTCAAAGTTCCCGACGGCGGTCCGCAACAACGGCGGCGGACATTACAATCACTCTTTGTTTTGGACGCTGATGAGTCCCGACGGCGGCGGCGAACCTTCAGGAACATTGGCCGACGCCATTAAATCGGCTTTCGGTTCTTTCGAAGAATTTAAAACGAAGTTCAATGCGGCGGCCGTCGGACGTTTTGGTTCAGGCTGGGCATGGCTGATTTTGGACGGTTCAAAAAAATTGCAAATCACTTCTACGCCCAATCAAGACAATCCGTTGATGGACGTGGCGGAAACGAAGGGTTTGCCGTTGCTTGGCTTGGACGTGTGGGAACATGCCTATTATTT
>Ga0081606_1000747_pt1 | contig 11817 bp, 9 predicted proteins | sample EareggfetidaYelm_FD_71127 | JGI IMG/M metagenome (GOLD analysis project Ga0081606, IMG submission 71127) | Earthworm egg capsule microbial community from the University of Washington, USA - E. fetida Yelm (SPADES assembly) (version 2) | ecosystem: Host-associated > Annelida > Reproductive system... | reverse complement strand
TCTTTATATAATAATACATTTTTATGAAGGTCAGTAAAACCGAAATTCGGTTTAAAACCGGTTTTAAATAACCGAAAACCGGTTTGCCAAAAAACCGGTATTAGCATCCCTAGTATGTAATTATGATAAATGAATACTAGATTCTGGTAACAGTTAAGTTATAGAAATTTAGACGATTAATACTCCGTAAACTCATTTGCAGCTAGTACGGCTATCAATTTGATTCTATACATTAAGAAATGCAAAGTGAAACATCAAGTTGCTAGGTAAAGATCACAGAAGATAGCATAATAGATAACAAAGTGTGTAGGGTCAGACAATATTAAAACTAACATTTATTTACTGATTTTGTATCAACATGATCATGATTAGCAATGTACATTAAGGGTACATAATGGGCATTCAGTGTGATGCAAGACAGGTGTGCTGATGGCCAGCCACCTAACCTGAAAATCCCCATTAGCAAATTGGTGGTAGGATTGTTCCAATGTTCTCTCGGTGGATTTGGATGTGCTCCCTTTCCATCTTGGCCGCCTTGTTAGGCTTGTTGTTGACATTGTAATGTTCTTGATCTCTAGAGGCCTGTATTTCGAAGAGTTACAGTATTCTGCACCATTACTTGCTTACTGGCGGAATTGTCAACCAAAGACAGTCGGGCCTCTTCCTTGCTTGTGGCACAACGACTGCCACCTCAAACCGTCTTTGCGTCTTTCTTCCGGAAACCTCTATCCACTTCAATGTCAATTCAGCTGTGTTGGCTGAGTGGGGGTGCACAAAGACCATTTTTCTGTGCACATTTTCTCAGGAGCTGTTGTTCTTGAAGACCTGCCCTATAGTAGGGTACTGTCAGTAGAAATGACGCTTGGTTTCCTGGGTGTTGTACTTGTCAGTCGTCACAGTTTCTGGCTTCCAGTCGATCCCAAAACTTTTTCTGTGAGTTTAAACAGCAGCGATGGTGTACTTCTTGCGGCTCTGATCGATGTATTTCCGGGCCGGGCTGATGTTTGGCTCCAGGGTTTGGTAGACTGAGCTGGTGTCTGGGCGGGCCACTCGGATCGCCACTTCTGAAGAAAGTGATTTCTGTATACACATGCTCGATATTATTTTTCTTTCTCTGCCAAAATGACCAGGAATCGAGATGACTGGTCACTTGCGACTGAGTGTGTTATCCGTAGTCATCAAATGCGTGCATTAGCTAGATTGAAAATGTCCCTGTTTAGGGACCATTCTCAGATGTGGTTTTTGAAGAGTGCCAGTTGACAGAGATAGGATGACCATCTTGGTTAGGAGGTAAACGGATTTAGGCTAACAGTCTTTGAGTAAGGATCCAGTTTGTATTTCAGCATTCGCTGTAGGCCTATATAATTTATATGATTGAGGGAGATATTCTTAACCTCCGTCTCTCCCCCTAAACTACACCCGCCTTAAGCTACTCTGCCTCCTCTGATCCTCCCATGACCTAGACCTCCCATGGACTATCCTCTTAGCAACCCCTCTGATTTGACTCAGTACTCGTGAATTAACCGGTAGCTGGTGCCCTGCGCTTGGCTTTTGAGTGGTGCTTTAGAAGTTAGGAAATGATGATTACATATGATTGAAATATACAGGGAAATTCATCTGTAGGGGCCTACTCGTTTCCAGGTAGTCTCACTCAGTAGGCCTTTCTAAACACTTGTAGCTGAAGAAAAGGCTTCCTTATTGCTACAGGTCGCGCTGTATGCATGGCTTCATTGTGTTGAAGAACAAGGCCACATTGTATCTAATAATAGTCTGTTTGGAACGCCTTGGTGGCACGTTGCCAAGAAGGGCCGTGTTGTTTCAGATCTTGCTTTTGGCTAGAGACTATGATTATAGACTTCACACAGGTTTGCGGCATGTTTACAAGCAAGCAGATCAGTGGCTATGATCGAAAATATGTAAATGATCAAGTTAATAAGCAATATGCATTTATTTATAGATGGACAAATGCCACTTAGATTCTTTTGTAATCCTTCTGGCTTATTTGCCTTGATGGTTTATTGTTTGTTTCATTTCATTAATTCATTCATTCCGGGTATTTGTATAGCGCCTCTTCTAGTCCATTTATTCATACAAACTTCGTGAAAGATCAGTGGAAGATGTCATTGTGGCACACATTAGGGTAAAATGGTATGATAGGCCAGGTGTCAATTTGAACCCATGTCATATGTAAAACATGCGATATAATAATTGTGCAGTCACTGCAGTGCATTCGGTTTAAATAGGCATAACTTGCATCAAAAGTTTTGATACATTTCAACGATGCAACCTGTCAATAGTTGCAAGAGGTGCCCAGAAGTGCAAAACATGCCTGAGATTTGAACCCCCTCCAGTCGCCCTACAAGTGAGTCGTTCAGTCACGTGTCATCTGACTCTATATTAACTCTCTCACATCCTAACAGGGGCATCCATCCCTCCTATACGCCAATGATGCATATTGCATATTTCCCTCATATTTTCAGAGAAATTAATAAATTCCCCCTATTTTCGTTCTTTTTCGTTTTTTCTTTCCCCCTACTTTGACCCATGATGCATTTACGCATCATGCTTAACACTTACTAGACACCCTGCATCCTAAATCTTTATCAACAGGTAACCTTTCTGAACCCTGTAGTTGCCATTCCTAATGTTAAGAAATATCTTAAGCTTCTGATACTGTTCTGTCTCTGTGAGTTCTTCAGCATTTTAAATAGATCAGAGGCCTTCAAATAGGCTGAATGGGATTTATGAAGCCATGTTCGGGCCTATTGCTCCACGAGTACTTTTAAAATAACTCCTCCCATGTTGCCTATTGCCCGGATTCCTATATTAGTCCCATGGATCAGCAGAAGTCCATAAATATACCTATGTAGTAGTTGGCAGTAAGTGCGGAGTATACACTATGAATGCTATATTATATGAAGCCTGGCCAAACTCACCCCTCCCCGGTGAAACGATTTCCCATTGACTTGGTATTGTCAGCCTAATCATTTGTAATTTGAGCTACTATTATATGAATTTGTGGCCCCTTCCACACCATTCAAATGTCCTTCTGTGTGAGTGATTAGGCGATCAGTGCTGCTGTGGGTCGGCGCTTGTGTTGTTGAGAAAGCATTACAAGCTTATCACTGTTAGCCTATATGCTTAACCATGCATGGGAGTTAATTGCCTATACACGTTGCTTTACTTAAGTAATTTCAATTAATATCGTTTATTTTCTGAACATCTCTTAAGCTCTTAATCTCTTACGAAAATAAGGTTGGTTGAGACCTGTAGTTAACGTGCGACTACGTTGCGTTTCTAGTAGTAGTAGTAGTAGTAGTATATTCGTTTTATTTGGTAAATAACCGATCAAGTTGTCAAACCGACTTACAGACACAAAAGAAATATAAAGCTATGAAAAATGATTAGAGTTAAAAGTCAATTACAGTATAAATGTAGAAATTATGAATGAATAGTATTGTCATTATCATCATCATCATGTCTCCCTGTCCGTGGGAACATCTGTGGCCGCTGCACATTTAAGTGTTTCCCGCTGTACTTCTCAGTCTCTCTCTGCCAGAGTGAAGTTCTGAATGCTTGTTTGTCACAAGTCTGTTCTCCACTATTTAACAATACTCATAGCACGCTTTTGAGCTATTTGTCATTTACTATTCATCTTGCATGCTAACACTAGATAGTGCTACCTAATTTCTGCTGCATGATTACCTGTTTAAGGTCTAATTTGATTACCTGTAGGGTCTTTTTCTTGCTTTGTTGTTTGTGATTTCTTACTGGTGTTATGATGATAACAGGTGAGCTCTAGTGTGCAAAACTGTCTCTCACAATGAAGCTGGAATTCCTACGCAGGCTACAAGTACATCGTGACAAACTTGTTAGGGAGATTGACACCATCGGCATCTGGACTCGCCTCTACCAGGATGAGGTCATCACCCGACAACACATCGACATGTGTAGGGTAAGATGACAAAGTGCTCATCTTTTGATATACAATCCCTTCTAACCATCCTGCCATTGTATCTCAGCTTGTGCTTCATTCTTCAGAACTTTATGCACAGATCCTTGTAACAGTATGGGCCTATTTGTTTTATGGCTGCTGGACAGTGGTGATAATTTGTTTAATATGAGCATATTTAAAATTTCATAATTGGTATCTCTGACAAAGTGAAATCTCAATCGATTATTTTCCAAACAATGTTTATGATTACTTTGTCTATATTTGCCTCTGCTCAACTGTTATATTGAGCAGTTTCAAAATGGTTATTTAATTTGAACTATTCTATTCTACATAAACACTTCTATAAGGCAGTACAGACAAATCATAGGTGATAGTCCCCTGGGAAAAAGAAAGGACTGAGGAAGTTGAGCAGAGGAACAAGAAGAGCCAACTAGAAGCTGAGCGCAGATTGGCACAGGAAAACGATTCCATAATAAGGGACCAGCTGAAGCAAAAGCGTGCTGTTGTGATGTGGACGTCCTTGACTGAGGAACAAGAAGATCATTTCAATATGGTAAGGGCAATCAGAGGTTGCAGAGAAAGGACGTGTGGTAAGTTTACAAAGATAGCAAAGAGTCAATCCTAAGAAGGGTTTGTAAATTAGGAGAAAATGAAGGCATGGACCGTGGAGTAAAAGGTAGGCATGGAAATGGAGCTTCGGATGGCACTAAGCAAGCGACGTAGATGATAGAAAATAGCAATCAAGGCTGGCAATGACTGAGCAGGATGTGATTAAAGTGACTGAACAGCTGCACATCTTCTCAAGTAGTGGTGCAGATGAAACTGATTAACATTGCCAGGGCTGTTTTTCGACCATTGTCTAGCTTTATTAAGTGTTCATTTTCTTTGGTGTTGTTCTAGTTAGTCTAGTCATGATGATAGCAGGGCCACATTAGAATTATATGTTGAGAAAGCAACAATTTAACAATTGTAGACCTATTTCTGATCTGCCATAGGCCTATTTCTTAGAGATTTTAAAGAAACATTGTTTAACTAGATTAATGCATTACTTATAAGAAGTGAGCTTATTATAACCAAAACCATTTGGCTTTTTGATAAGATCACACCACATTTATTGCATTATTGGGTAAGTACTAAGTAGTGCAAAACGTTTGATTCTGTGGGCAAAACGAACTCGCTCTAGCACTATTCTTTGATTTGTGGGAAGCTTTTAATATAGTGGATCACAGAACTCTAGTAAACAAACTTGAACATTAGAGTGTAGCATACTGGCATTAAATGTATAAATTTAGGATGGACTATGATGTATTAAGAGATTATATTTGTATCCATTGGTGCATATATATATACAGCATTCTGTTATATATATATATCTATATATATATATATATATATCATTCTGTTATATATATATATATATATATATATATATATATATATATATATATATATATATATATATATATATATATATATATATATATATATATATATATAGTCATTATGTTATATAACCTATCCACTAAATCTTGTGAAGAGCCAAATCAACCATTTGCATGTGTGCATAGGGATTTTGTATGTGGGCCTTCATGGACTGCATTTTAAGAACCTTTCAAAGTGCTCTCTAAACATGACTGCTTAAGGAATTTGAACAAGGCACTTAACAAATGAAGAAACTGCCACCTGGATGAGTCCACAGAAAAAGTGCGAATGTGTGTATGTGAATGCTATTGCTATGGGAGAGGAATCTATGCAGGACAACTCACGGTCACCTCCTGTTGGTGGAAAGCAAGGAACTTGTGGACCTCCCCAGGAAACTGAACTAAACGATCGATGATCCAACTATTCAATGCATCCGTTCTTATATACCTGTATGTATGGATTTTGTGCATATAAGTGTGACATTGTATGTTTGTGTGTGTATATTTTAAATGCTTCAATAACCTCTCAAAGGTGCTGGAAGCTGGAAATTTGGCACCAATTTGTGCTATTGTTCAACAGCTCACAAAGTGATGACAATAGTGATATATATTATTATGCTGTGGTCCATTATTAATTAGAAATTAGCACACAAGCACAAAAAGTAATTGTCCAAGTGGAGGACAGTTATTGTTGTTGTTATTATTATTATCATTTATTGAGGGGCCGTCCATAAAGTACGTCACTCTCGAGGGGAGGGGGTCCGAGAAGGTGTGACAGTTTGTGACGGGGGTCCAAGAGCATGTGACGTCACACTTTAAAAAAAAAATTTCATACATATGAAACCTAAAATTGAAAGTGATGTTTAGCTTTCTGTTGTAATGTGGATGTATTCTGACAGAAGGGGGGACGGAAAATACCACGGACAAAACCCTCCGGTCAAAAACTTTCGTGAACTAAGACATATGTATGTATGCATGTTCTACTAAAAAGTGGGGAGGGGTCCGAGAGGTGTGACGTACTTTTGGGGAGGTGCCGAAATGTGTGACAAAGTGTGACATGGGGAGGGGAGTCAAAATTGGTCCAAAATAGCGTGACATACTTTATGGCCTGCCCCTTAACATCCCTATCCGGGTCATCCTGATCTTCCTTGCTGACATGTTGTGTAGTTGTTCTTATGCAGATTAAGCGGCTTATTATTGCGAGTGAGCTCCAGGAAGATGAAATGAAATTGAAGAGGACAGCTGATGCCGTCAGGGTGTTGAGCAGCCATATGGTCAAAATGGTTCAGCGGGTGATCGCTTGTTTGAAGGAAGAGGTTTGTTATACTACTTGAACTACTGACTAGATCAATGTTTTATTACATTTCACATTTATATTATCAGTTCAACTTTAAGAAATATTAGCATTGAAGCATTTTTATTTCTTGTTTGCTAAATGAGAACTACTTTTGTATGCAGATTTGGTGCAGAGGATATAAATTTGCTCTTCAAATACATTACATTACAATTATTTCTATCAAATTTGTAATGATTTACATTTCGATTAAATCAGGGCTTTTTTGTAAAAAATAGGTACCGGTACTAAGTAATAGATGCCGGTACTAACTAATCGGAAATAACTTATTCGTTAATAATATACATTACAAATAATATTTTTTCTTTACCTGGAAAAAAGATGCCGGTCCGCTGTACCGGCATGTACTGTCAGAAAAAATGCCCTGGATTAAATAGTTTAGCAAATTTGCAGAAAGCAAAAGTCTCTTGATTACATCCATAGGTGGGCCTGTTTGATTTTTGACTATGTTGTGTGGTTGGTTGTGTGATGGTGGTCGGTGCGGAAGGTCGCTTTTTTGACTCCACCTCTAGCTGCCACGTAGGGACCTTAGGCAAGTCCTTCACTCGTAATTGCCTGTATGAGGTGATATGGCACCCTGTGGCTGCCTTGTGGCTAAATTAGACTCCTGTGATAGCCTGCTATCATCCGTTCATACTTCACTTGTAAACATTCTGTGGTGTGTCAGATTGTATATTAAACGAAAATATTGTATATAGGATTGTAATGATCTGATAAAACGTGAACGGAAAATAATCTGCGGCTTTTCCCTCTTGTTTCAGGATGCTCAAGTCCAGGTGGCCAGAAGCTGCGACAGAATCTGTGCAGCTGCTGACAGTTTAGTTGTGGCTTCTCAGATGGTCGATATCAGTGGGTCTGGATTCAGACGATGTGGAAGTCTTGTTGACCAAGCAACCGTTCTTCATGAAGCCACTGTGGAGGTCGGCATCTTTGATTGGGTGGTCCAAAATGTTTAGCTAATCATGTTAGCCTGAGGACTTCCTTTCTTGCTTCTCGATCTGTAATTTAGTAGGCTTTGATTTCCTCTATGATTTCTTTTGTTTTGTAGGGGTAAGGTGTTTGTATTCCCTGTGGTTTGTTGTAGTTTCCTAATTCAAGCTGGCTTCCATGTGCCAGCTATGGTTTTGCTGTATGTAGAATTATCACAGCTGCTTTTTGATCATCTAACGTTTGTATAATATTTAGTTTTATGTAGGTATATGAAATACTGGAGCTCTGTCTTTAACATGGGACTCCTCCGAACCCCTATGGGCTATCACCACTTGCTGGAAAATATTCTCACAGGCCTTCCACCAAACAAGCTTTGATACCTCTGATATGGAAGCTATATTTCCCTAAATTAATTTAGACTTCCCCATGAGACTAATGCAAACCTATAGTTGATTTGGTAATTGAACGAGTTTTATGGAAAATGAATTTGAAATTGTATCTTACTTCTGTTTCTGATAGTTACTTAAAGTGGCCAGCATTGTTGGAGCCTCATCAGTGGCTAGATGCAGTCAGAACATACATCCAGCTCTGAATTCGCTGCTCTCTGCCAGAGATCCAAATGATCTTGAAGAATTAGCCAGGGTGAGCTCGGACACTACACTGCCTCTTATATTCTCTGTGTTTCACTGTGCTTTGTCACATTTCAGGATTGTTTATGCTCTGTATGTGTGAATGTATGTACTAGTAAGTATCTGTATATTTATGTGGTTACTTTGAATACCTCTGATATATGCTCAAACATCAATGTCTTATGCATTACGTAGATATACATGTATGTATATATAAATTATATATAATATAAAGCTTCTACATTTGATTAGAGAACGAACGATTCTAAAACAACGTCATGATACGAAAAATTATTAGCCCTTCGCTTTAATTTTTTCTGATTATTTATGCTATTTTAATTCTGTCAATTTACTGAATGTTGGTTTAATTGATTCTACCATGCAGAAAAGTTATTAGGCCTACTTTGATGGGCCTATGTTGATAACTGTTTTCTGACCAGTCTGACCAGTTTTCTGACGTTTAGATTTTCAGTGGGAGATTATGTAAATTTGCGTCTTCTTCTTTCTGTCAAAGATGCAGCAGTCTAGTTAAAGCTTTAAATAAAATAATGTTTATTTTCGTCAATGATTGTAAATAATTTAGATATTTTGGAATCTATGAAAGACTTTAAAGAGTTCGGTCATGTGCGTATTTAGGGTTTTTAGCTTTGTTTTAGCCATGGGCATATTTAAGAGGGTTTGCGGGTTCAATCCCCCAAATTAATCTATTCCTGTTATAAAAGCCTAAAAATGCATGAAAAAAAACCCAAAATCAATTTAAAACCCCCAAAATTCAAACCCGTAGAATTCTTTTTTGGATATGTTCCTGTGTACGGTATCATTTTTGTGCAAGCACACTTGTCATGTAATCTTTGATTTTGTAGAACTACTCTGAAGTTGTATCTTGTTTTGAAAACGACGTCAATGAGATGAGCGTATTGATCTGTGAAGCTGTGAACTTCCAAGCTGTCAGTTCATCCATTGACGCTCTGAAGAAGTCAATTCCCTTGCTGAATGCATCACTGAAGACACTTCTTACGTATCGTGAAATAGAAGAGGCGCAGGTTGGCCACATTTGGTCTTGCCCTACTACATCTTTTAAAAGCCATTAGGCGTTTTCATAATTAACAGTTAATCAATAATTAACAGTTAATCAATAATTAACAGTTAATCAATAATTAACAGTTAATCAATAATTATCCACAGGTGATTTTGTGGTACCTCATGCTCGCACGGCCATTAAACAGCGTAGAGCCTTCTCGATTGTGAGTCCCATCTGAACTCTGCTCTCTTCCACGAGATTTGTCCTGTTCGTTTTACAAGCTCCTTAAAACCTTTATTTTTCGCCTGGGCCTGGGCTGGGAGCACCTCTGAGTAGTTACCTTGAAGTGGTGCTATATAAATTCCATAGATAGATAGATAAATAGATAAAACTAACAGTTAACCAATAACTAGATGTGTCCACCTCACCGATCTTGTGTTTGACGTTGCAATTAATAAGGCCATTTGAGGGCACTGCTGACTTGAGTGATGCTTCACAATTATTTTATTGCATTACATTACATTGAGCCCCTTACTTTTTCTCTTGCTCTGTTCTGATACTGTCTTAAATCCATTTTAAGTTAGTTTTATTTGTCATTGACATGGGTCTGGAATGCCTCTGAATCACTGAGTGACGTTTTATAAATGTTTGATTACAGCCTTTACAATTAACTCATAGGGATATGTTGTTTCCTGACAGTTACCTATTTGGGGCAATGAAGAAATGGCGGCCCCAGTCGGCTGCTCATTTCAGGGCATAGAAAGGTCATTAGTCGCATCAGCAAGGGCTGTCAATATATCTAGATATATATAATTTTATTATTACCACTTTTGACTGCCAGAGCGGTAGCCAGGGGAGGTATTTGTGCCAGAGATGCCCTGGCACGCCCTGGTGTGGCGCTGCCACTGCTTGTACTTTATCTGATTCCAGTTGCTTGCAATTAAAGTGTAGCGCCTTGTCAGTAAAGACTTGACTAAAGAGACTATGCAAGGCTTTGTCCTGAACAAGACTGCAGTACTACTTTGAAGTGTTTCTGGCTCCAGCACAGCTAATAAGGACAGTTTCAAAGTTGGAATATAGTGATAGAATGAACCCTGGGAACCAAACATATCTCCCGCTGGGAGCCCATTCCAGACCAAGGGGTAAATTTCTAATAAGACTGCCTAGTGGGTGTATGGGCAGAAGGGAGAAGGAACACACCACGCTCAGTAAAGCGGAAGGAAGAGCAACCCAGGGTAGGGCATCAGAGCGCCATTAACATAAAATGTTCAGAATAAGCTACTGAGCTTCTGATTTGTTTATTGTCTGTGAATTCCTTCTTTTCTGTATGCTTCATACTTCTTAGACAAACGTTGATGACGTTTTTGTTTGCGACTGTTCAGGTCAGCAGAAACAATGTCGTCGGACTGGTTCTCAGTTCTCTTGACTCCCTGTCTAATGCGTTGCATGAGAAGAACCAGAACTGGCCATTGATCAGTTATTCTTCACTTGAAGTCAAACAGTTCACTGCTGTCTGCAATGAAGTCAGTTTCAGATGTCACCTTATTTCTATTTTATACCCACCAATGCTCAAGCAACTTAAACATCAGGCATTCCCCTTGTGCAGTGCTGTCCAACATGTGACGACTGATTTCAAGTGGCCCGCCCGAGCTTGCAAAATCTGTGAAATTTGTGTAAAAAGCGAAGTTAGTAAAGACACAATGTGGCTCAACACTTGGCAATGTCAACACAAATCCAGTTCAAAAGATGTACTAAATTTGTTTAAAGTTTTTAATATACAGTTCTCATCCCACAATGCAGTTAATATTTTTCAATAAATTTTGGTCTCTGCTTTTGAGTTTACTGGTGCAGTCCGTGGCTTCAAGATTAATTTCTTATGTGATCGTGAAGTCAAAACGGTTGGACAGCTTTGCCCTGGTGTTGGCTTGTTGTGACGAAATGCCCTGTAAAGTCTGATTTCAGTTCATTTTGAAATTGATAAGTGTGTTGTTTGACAGACTTAACTTGAAGCAGTTTTCAGAGTTAATACTAGTTCAGCTTATCGTTCAATGTCCCTGTGCACATCTGAAATTGGTGTACTAAAGATTATACTTACTTACTTACTATTTATTGTGCTGCTAGATTAATTCTAATTTAGTAAAGCTACAGTTACAATATTGCTAAAACTCTCAGTTCAGCAGGAACTGTATTTGACTGAATGGGAGAGGTGAGACACTACATCTTCTTTTCTTGATGTGCAGCTTGTGGAGAAGATGAGGCTGATAGCTACCAGGAAATCGATGTCCAGTCAAGACCTGACTGATCTAGATGTCCAGCTGAATCACATCGTTCAGTATGCCATGGACTTGGCTGCTGAGGCAGGAAAAGAGTCTAAGTCGAACATCTTCAAATCATGCAGCACGGTGAGATGATGTGATTGTGCGCATGAGCACATGTGATATGATTCATTGTTCCTTGAATTCTGAGATGATGTAACTCAGACCAGAGTTAGTTCTGCTTCAGAAAGT
>Ga0081606_1000746_pt1 | contig 11839 bp, 12 predicted proteins | sample EareggfetidaYelm_FD_71127 | JGI IMG/M metagenome (GOLD analysis project Ga0081606, IMG submission 71127) | Earthworm egg capsule microbial community from the University of Washington, USA - E. fetida Yelm (SPADES assembly) (version 2) | ecosystem: Host-associated > Annelida > Reproductive system... | reverse complement strand
GTTTATTTATTTTTTGCGCTGCCGCACGAAACGGCATACTTGTTACAAATATATCCTAATCAAAGTAATATCAAAAAGAATTTTATTAACATTACTTGCTGTATTTTCTTTTTCTGAGGAAAGTAAACACTATCCCGAAAACCGTGAGTATCACTATTGGAAGCCCGACAGTTATGAATTGCGACTTGGTATAATCGGCATAAACTTTTTCTTTGTCGAGCAGTGGCAGATTGACTTCTTTGGATCGAATGTTAATAAGTCCGTTGTCATCCAGCAGGTAATTCACGCAATTCATCAAAAATTCCTTGTTGCCATAAAGCTTGTTCGTCCATTTGTCATATCCGAGTTCGAGCGGCTGGTAATTTTTGTCGAGCTGGTTGCGCACGACATCGCCGTCAGAAATGACGATCATTTTGTTGGCTTTGCCTTGTGCCAAAAACGTTTTTTCAGCAAACGGCAATACGCGGTTTTCATACATCGAATGGAAATTGCCTTCGAGCAAAACCGCTACCGGAATGCTGCCTTTTTTGTCGAATTCGCTTTTTTCAGGACGTTCGGTCACCATGTTCAAATTGACTTCCACCGGCGTTCCAACGGTTCTTGAGTACGGCGAAGATTGGAGTAAAACCGTTTTTTTGATGTCGTTTTTTAAAATATCGATGCCATTCGCAAACTCGAATTTGATCCCGTCGACGTTGCTCACGATCGGGTTTTTCGATTCCGGATAAATCATCGGCGAATAAAACCACGGATATTGCGTGTACTGCGTCGCCGAGCCTTGTTCGCCCGTCGCGAGCGCTATTGGCGTTGCCATTAAATCCTTGACCAACGTCGGATTGATGCGAACGCCGTATTTGAAAAACATATCGTTCAAATTCAGGTCGAATGGAAACGCAAGGCTCGCGCCGGCGTCGTTGTACAAACTGTCCATTTCGATATTGACCTGGTCTACCAGCCAGAGCGCTTTTCCGCCGTTGGTGATAAATTGGTCTAAAACAAGCTTTTCTTCATCCGAAAACCGTTCGGTAGGTTTGGCAATGATTGCGAGGTCGTATTTTTTGAGGTAAGTCAGGCTTTCATTCGGTTTTTTGGCGACGGAATCCAATGTAAAGGTTCCGATGTAATAATTTTCGCGCACCTGTTTGATGAAATCGGCCATAAGCAAATCGTGTATTTCGCCGTTTCCTTTGATGACTGCGATCTTCTTTTCTTTGGATTTTGCGATGGTATTGAACGCGTTTGCGAATGCGTATTCGAGATGTTGCACTGAACTCACCACTTTTTCAGCGGTTGAGGCGCCCATTAAATTCTTTAACAACGGTACTTTAACACTTCGGCCCTGATACGTTGCAATCGCCCATGGAAAAACGACTTCCTGGGTTTGTTTGCCTTTGTCGTCAACGGTTACGTTTATTGGCGTTAAGCCGCGTTCCATAAACGAAGCCATGATCGTGTCGCGTTCTTCATCGTTTTCAATCGGGTTGACAAATTGAAACGTGATGTCTTTATTATACGCTTTGAATTCTTCGAGTAATTGTTTGGTTTCTGTTTGCAGTTTTTTGAATTCGCCCGGGAATTGGCCCTGAAGAAAAACATCAACGATCAATGGTTCTTTGACGTCTTTGAGTATGCGGAGTGACGTTTGCGAAAGCGTATACCGTTTGTCCTGTGTCAAATCGAACCGGCTGAAAAATTTACTTCCGATGGCGTTTAAAACGATTAAAATGACAATCGTAACCACGAGCGTTTTGAGGTTGTTTTTTTGTGCTGTTTTCATTACGATTTTAAGGATTTAAGTTTGTAAACCGTAAACGAAAGGAACAAAACCGTCAGGCTGACGAAGTATAAAATGTCGCGCGTATCAAGTACGCCACGGCCCATGCTTTCAAAATGGCTGCTCATGCCGAGTGATCCGATCACATTTTCAAAGGCGGGCAAGTACGCCGCCAAACCGTCAAAAGCAAAGTAAAATACGAAACACAAAAACACCGATAAAATGAATGAAACGATCTGGTTTTCGGATAAAGTCGATGTGAAAATGCCGATGGCCGAATAGGCTGCAATCAAAAACAACAATCCGAAATAAGAGCCTAAAGTGCTGCCGAGATCGATGTTTCCAGCCGGCATTCCGAGCATTGAAACGACCCAAACGTAAATAAATGTCGGAATGATTGCAATGACGATCAACAACATCGCTCCGAGGAATTTTCCGTTAACGATTTGCCACACCGATAAAGGTTTGGTCAGCAACAATTCCAAAGTACCTTGTTTTCTTTCGTCAGAAAAACTGCGCATCGTGACGGCCGGAATCAGGAAAATCAGGATCCATGGCGCGATCGTAAAAAACGGCGTCAAATCGGCAAAACCCGAATTTAAAATGTTGTAATCCCCTTCAAAAACCCAAAGGAACAGGCCGTTGAGCAACAGGAAAATCGCAATGACGAGATAACCGATCGGCGACCCGAAAAAAGATTTTATTTCTCTTAATAATATTGCTTTCATTATTGTTTAAGCGTTTAATCGTTGATGTATTTAACCGTTTCGTCTCGTTAGACTTCAGACTAACGTTACCAGTTTGTCGACGCTCCAGGCTTCGGGTTTGTCGTTGAATAATTTCTTCGTAAACTGCCACACATCATAAAACAATTCAGACTGTCGGTAGTTTTCCAAATCTTGTTCGGTTTCCCAATAACTATAAGTAAAGAAAATGGACTTGTTGTTCTTGTCCTGGTACAACTCGAGAAAACGGTTTCCTGGGGCATTTCGTATTTTTTCTTTCATCAATTCGAAGTTTTCCCGGAATGCCGGAATGTGTTCTTCATGGAAACTCATTTTTACAATTCGTACAAACATGTTGGTCTTTAATTGGTTAATTGGCCTGCGCCAAAAAATTGATGGTGATTACATCGCGATAGCCCAAACCCAGTAGGCTTGAGGCATTTCCATGACTCGGATTGCTTCTGAAAATCGCGATTTCGAGATAACCCGCTTCGTTGAAAATTGCGAGTTTCAACCCTTCATAATTTTTAATCGGGAATTTATCAGAAATGGCAATGTCAGAATATTTCGGCCAGATATTTTTGATATTGGATTTGTCGAGTTGTTTCAGTTTTTCATTTAAAACAATTTCATAAGGCCGGCCTTTGGCGACTTCCAGAAACAATTGTTTGGTGATATTGGAAACGACATTCCCAAAATGGTCAATATATATGACATAACCTTTGATCGAATTTTTATTCGACGCAACCACAGGTTTCAGTTCGGTTACCTGTTTGATCGCTGTGATTTCACGTCCGATAACATTCAGCAATCCGCCTTTTGCGATGTGGCAGGCCACGGTTACAAAAACGTCGAGATCGGTCGCATCAATCGGCAAGCGGTCGTGAATATTGATGGCCACCATTTTCTGCGGAACGATTTTTTGTGTCAGCAAGCCTAAAATACCATTGTCGGCACAGATGAAATAATGGTCGTTCCATTGAATGGCAATGTGTTGGTTTTCCTTATTGAGTTCAGAATCGACACCAATTAAATGAACCGTTCCTTTCGGAAAACTTTTGTAAGCTGCATCGATAATGTAACTCGCTTCGGCAGTATTAAAGTTGTCGATGTTGTGTGAAATGTCGATAATCGTGGCTTCGGAGTATTCCGATAAGATTTTCCCTTTCAAAGCGCCAACAAAATGGTCTTTTAATCCGTAATCGGTCGTAAGGGTAATTATTGACATAAAATTGTTTATAAATAAAAGGAAACCCGACTAAATAATTGTTTAAATTTGAATGCAAAGCTAATAATTATATAGCTAAATTTTCTAATTAAATACGACGCCTTTTGAACGAAAGAATAATTGAACTCAACGATATTGCCCCTAAAGATTTTTGGGGTGCTCAGGACAGCCATCTTGAAACCATTAAAAAATACTATCCGAAGCTTAAAATCGTAGCCCGAGGCACAACGATTAAGGCTTTTGGTGAAAAAGAAGTCCTAGACGAGTTCGAAATCCGGTTTAACCGACTGATGCAGCATTTTACACGCTACAACCGCATTGACGACAATGTTATTGAACGCGTGATCCAAAGCAATTCACAGGACGAGCAGCGCATGCCGGATCACGACAAGATTCTGGTTCACGGAATAGGAGGAAAGATCATTAAAGCGATGACGCCGAACCAGCAATTGCTGGTCGATACGGTATATAAAAACGACATGGTATTTGCCGTTGGCCCTGCCGGAACGGGAAAAACGTATACAGGTGTCGCATTGGCTGTTAAAGCTTTAAAAGAAAAGCAGGTCAAACGGATTATTTTAACGCGCCCTGCAGTGGAAGCAGGTGAGAACCTTGGGTTTCTTCCGGGCGATATGAAAGAAAAATTAGATCCGTATATGCAGCCGTTGTATGACGCTTTACGAGATATGTTGCCACCGCAGTCGTTGGAGGATTATATTTTAAAAGGAATTATTCAGATCGCACCTTTGGCTTTTATGCGTGGGCGAACACTTGACAACGCTTTTGTAATTTTGGATGAAGCGCAAAATACAACGCATTCGCAGATGAAAATGTTCCTGACGCGTATGGGTAAGAATGCTAAATTCATGATTACCGGCGATCCGGGCCAGGTCGATTTACCAAGACGGACGATTTCAGGTTTGAAAGAAGCGATCCTCGTTTTGAAAGATGTAGAAGGTATCGGAATCATTTACCTTGACGATAAAGATATTGTACGCCACCGACTGGTTAAAAAAGTTATCGACGCATATAAACAAATTGAAAATCACGATTAAATGAAAAACCGAAACTTGTGTTTCGGTTTTTTTTATGCCAAAGTAAATTGTTTGGTTGGTGTAATATTTTCATTGTCAGTCTATTTTATTTTTAGGTATTGTAAAAATTCCTAATATTTTTTGCGACCTATTGATAATTTGTATATTTTTATCGCACAAAAGTGCAGCCACTACTACCACGCACTTTTAAAGCCTTATTTTTCAAATCAGGCAAAATAAAACAGTTGTAATTTTTATAAAAATCAATTCTATGAAAACAATTCTTACGTTTTTAGCGGTAGTAGTATCTTATTATGGTCATTCGCAAACCCAAACAAAATTTGTCAACAACCATTTGCTGGTTAAAATCAAAGCTTCGCAATATGAACAGGCGCCAATCGATTTAGCCAAAAATAAATTAGGCATAGCCAAATTGGATCAACTCAATGAACAACTGGATATTGACCACATCGAGCAAATCGGGCAACATGTATTAACACGCACTTTTTTATTGATTTATAAAAACCAGGTAAACGTTGATGATATTGTAAAAAAATACCGTGATTCCGACGTTTTGGAATATGCTGAACCCAATTATATCGCTCAAGGCGGAGGCGAAAAAATGCCGTTTTCTGCCAGTGAAATGATCCCAAATGACAACCGTTTCAACCGCCAATGGGGACTTTACAATCCTGGAACGCAAACCGGTATTGGTACAGTAACTGCCGATGCAGATGTAGATATGGAACTGGCATGGGACATTCAAACCGGCGATCCCAATATGATAATAGCCATTTCAGACAGCGGATTGCGGATGCAACATCCCGATATTGCAAGCCGCGTTTGGTCGAATCCGTTAGAAATTTTAAACGGAATTGATGATGATGGCAACGGATTGATAGACGACATCAGAGGCTGGGACTGGGTTAACACCGATAATAATCCGACAGACGACATGGGGCACGGTACAAATATCGCCGGGATTATTGGTGCTGTTGCCAATAACGGAAGTTTGTTTGCAGGGGCCAATTGGAACAGCAAATTAATGATCCTTAAAACCTTGGATGTGAATAATAGTGCAACCTACGCAAATATGGCGAGCTCTGTTTATTATGCGGCAGACCACGGGGCAAAAGTACTCAGTATGTCTTTAGGCGGATCGCCTTCTCAAATTCTTAGAGATGCGGCAGCTTATGCGAATACTCATAATATGATTTTTGTGGCTTGCATGATGAATTTTAATGACAGCACGCCTTATTATCCAGCGGCTTATTCTACAGAATTTCCAAATATGATCGCTGTAGGTTCAACAAATCCTAATGACAGGAGAACCGCGCCGTTTTTTTGGAGTGCTACCAGCGGAAGCAATTATGGCAACCATTTGAATGTTGTGGCGCCGGGCAATTATACGTACAATTTGGATTATCTTAGTGATACCAATGCCGGTGCTTATTGGGGTGGAACTTCTCAGGCAACACCTTTAGTGGCAGCTATAGCATCATTAATTTGGGCGCAAAAGCCATCATTGACACCGCTTCAGATCAGGACGATTCTAGAAGATACAGCCCAGGACCAGGTGGGAAATCCATCTGAGGATGTTTTAGGATTTGACCAATACATGGGGCATGGCCGCGTGAATGCGCATGCGGCATTACAGGCAACTTTGGCCATTAAAGATTTTGACGCTACAACTATTCAGGAGTTTCAACTGATCAATCCATCACAATCCGGACTGCTTCAAATAGAATCAAAAGGACAATATCCAGGGGAGTATAAGTTGGTTGTAACCAATGCAGATGGAAAGACATTTGGCACCCAAAAAGTCAAAATAAAATCGGGTGCCAACGCGATACCTTTTGATTACCCGATTGGTAATTATATTATTACATTGGAAAGTGCAAATTACACCAAGATTTTTAAAGTGATCGTACAGTAATTTTATGTTGCAATTAAATGACAAACACGTTTAAAAGTGTGTGGCAGGGTTGCTATTTTGTAACAAAGCGATTACTTTTGTGCAAACAACACAACTAAATGAATCATACAATTACCTCCACCAATTTTAATTTTCCGGGACAAAAATCTGTTTACCACGGAAAAGTACGCGAAGTCTATAATATTAATGACGAGCTTCTTGTTATGGTTGCCACAGACAGGCTCTCTGCATTTGATGTCGTCTTGCCAAAAGGAATTCCGTATAAAGGACAAATTTTAAACCAGATTGCAACGCGTTTCATGGAATTGACGCAGGACATCGTTCCGAACTGGCTTATTGCCACACCGGATCCAAACGTAGCAGTCGGGCATTTATGCGAACCTTTTAAAGTAGAAATGGTGATTCGCGGCTATCTTTCAGGACATGCAGCACGCGAATATAAACTGGGCAAAAGAAGCCTTTGCGGTGTTTTTATGCCAGAAGGTTTGAAAGAAAATGACCCTTTTCCGGAACCGATCATTACACCTTCAACAAAAGCGGATAATGGCGAACATGATGAAGATATTTCGCGCGAAGATATTTTGGCAAAAGGAATAGTTTCAGAAGAAGATTATATGGTTCTTGAAAATTATACGCGTGCGTTGTTTCAACGTGGAACCCATATTGCAGCCGGTCGCGGACTTATATTAGTTGACACAAAATATGAATTTGGAAAAACAAAAGACGGTAAAATTGTCCTGATTGATGAAATTCACACGCCGGATTCTTCCCGTTATTTCTACGCCGATGGCTATCAGCAAAGACAGGATAGGGGCGAAGAGCAAAAGCAATTGTCTAAAGAGTTTGTCAGGCAATGGCTCATTGCAAATGGGTTTCAAGGCAAAACCGGCCAGCAGATCCCGGATATGACGGATGAATATGTAACCAGCGTTTCTGAAAGGTATATTGAATTGTATGAAAATATTCTCGGTGAGCCATTCATCAAAGCAGACATTTCAGATATCCATTCGAGAATCGAACAAAATATTTTAGAATATCTGAAAAAATAAAAAATATAAATTGTTGTAAAACCGCCCAATACAGGCGGTTTTTTATTGGACATATTTTAAATAAATGTTAAAAATATTATTTTCCGTAACGTTTCTGCTTTTTTCAGCGTCTATGTTATAAATCATCAATTAATCAATCCGAGACGTAACCGAATTGTTTGGAGCGCAGCGGAAAAAAATCACTAATCATGAAAAAATCAATCATCTGTTTGGGACTAGCATTATTATGCAGCTCAAATGTTTCATTTGCATCAAATGAAAATGGATCAAATGTTCAAAAATCGGTAACTGATCCTTATGGAAACACAACACCTTTATGTGTTGCTATAAGTAAAGGAGAAACAGATTTCGTTAAAAAACTGATAGAATACGGAAGCAGTTATACCGAAAAATCTAATGGAATGACACCATTAATGGTTGCAGCGAGATACAACAATTCTGAAATTGTCAAATATCTTATTGAAAAAGGTGTCAATGTGAAGGAAAAAGATGACAAAGGCTATACTGCTTTAAAATATGCCGAGTTGTCTAATGCTACAGAAACAATCGCTCTATTGAAACAAATATAGCATTTATAAGGCATCGGAACCAGCGATGCCTTTTTAATTGCATTCCATCGATTAGTTTAATTGTTAATTTAAAGTTAAAATTAAGTACTATGTAAAACAAGATACTGTTTTAAAGACATATATTTGCATAGGATAATAATAGAAGTTATTCCAAATAAAAATCATCATCAAAATCAAAATCACATCATCATGAAAAAATCAATCATTTATTTAGGACTGGCATTAGTAACTTTATTTAATGCCCAAGCAGAAACCACTTTAGTTAATGGTTTAGACACTAACATTACGCTTGCGGCTGCGGTTAAAGCAGAGCAATATCAAAAATCATTAATTGTAACATTGCCTAAAACGCACAAAATTTCAGTTCCGGGAGAAGATAAAACGATCATTAATCCGGCAACTTTAATTACAGCGAACAAAGCAAAAACAATTGAGGAAATTATTGCCGAGGATAAAAAAATTACTGAAAGCATTATTAAAAGTGAAGAGGTACTTTTCTTCTCAGAAAAAACAAACGAAGAAATTATCGCTGCTGATAAACAAATCACAGACGTCCAAATTACCGAAACATTTCAACCGTTGTATATTGAACCAAGCGTCGAAGACAAAATTGCTGAAGACAACAGTATCATCGAAGCGAATTTGCCTGAAACACAATCATTGGATTTTGAAACCATTAACAGAAATTCAATCCTTGTAAAAGAAGTTTGCAAAAAAGAAATCCTCGGAATGAACTAAAATTTTGCAGGCGAATTGAGTTAGAATTATAGCCTGTAAAAATGAAAAGCACCGTCGTTATGAGCGGTGCTTTTTTAGTTTATGTTTTTTAGCCCTGATAGCAGCGGTATCCTTTTGTGTAATGAAATGGAACAAAAGATATAGCGGATAGCAGGAATAGCTCCTAATTAAAATACGAAAAAGTCTCCCCGTCTTTAATGCTCAATAATGTTTCATAAATTAATTTGACCACATTTTCAACATCATCGCGATGCACCATTTCTACAGTGGTATGCATATAACGCAACGGCAGCGAAATCAATGCAGAAGCCACGCCGCCATTGCTGTAAGCAAAAGCATCGGTATCGGTTCCGGTTACTCTCGAAGACGCATGTCTTTGAAATGGAATTTCTTTGGATTGTGCCGTATCAACAATCAAATCGCGCAATTTATTTTGAACCGCCGGAGCATAAGCAATCACCGGACCTTTGCCCATTTGCAGATCGCCTTCGATCTTTTTGTCGATCATCGGGGTAGAAGTGTCGTGACACACATCGGTTACAATCGCTACATTCGGGTTGATGGTTTTGGTGATCATTTCGGCACCGCGAAGGCCCACTTCTTCCTGGACAGAATTGGTAATGTACAAGCCAAAAGGCAGTTTTTTCTTATTTTCTTTGAGTAAACGCGCGACTTCGGCAATCATAAATCCGCCCATCCTGTTGTCAATCGCACGACAAACGAATTTATTGTCATTCAAAACCAGGAATTCATCGGGATAGGTAATGACGCAACCTACGTGAACGCCCATTTTTTCAACTTCTTCTTTTGTGCTGGCGCCAATGTCGATAAACAAATTGTCAATTCTGGCGGTTTCTTCCTTGCCGCGATTTCTCGTATGGATCGCCGGCCAGCCGAAAACGCCTTTGACGATTCCGTTCTTTGTGTGAATGTTGACGCGCTTTGAGGGTGCAATCTGATGGTCGGAACCGCCGTTTCTGATTACGTAGATTAAGCCGTTATCGGTAATATAATTCACGTACCACGAAATTTCATCTGCATGGCCTTCAATCACCACTTTAAATTTGGCATCAGGATTGATAACACCCACCGCCGATCCATAAGTATCGGTAATAAATGTATCAACGTAAGGACGCAGGTAATCCATCCACAATTTCTGCCCTTCGGCTTCAAAACCGGTTGGTGATGCATTGTTCAGGTATTTTTCAAGAAAGGCAATAGACGAATCTTTCAATATAGATTTTGTGCTCATGTGTGTTTTTTTGGCTAAAATAAAAAATTGCTATTACAGTTCTATATATAATGTATAATTTTGACCTATAAAATTCCTTTTATGAAGATTTTCAGAATCATCTTTGTTGTTTTTTTAATATCCGTTTCATCAACTGCCCAGGTTGTCGAAAAAGATACGACCAAAATGGGCTTCGATCTTAATGGAATGACCATCGATACTTTGTCAAATGTGCCCATTGAACTAGACGAAATCATCGTTCACAAAGAAAACATGAACCCTGAGGAGAAAAAACAATTTCTATTGCTTCAAAATCGCGTGTATAAAGTGTATCCGTATGCGAAAGTTGCAGCAGAAAGGCTTACCTCACTTAATAAAAATATGGATGCGCTCAAAACCGGCAAGGAAAAAAAGAAGTATTTCAAGATTGTAGAGAATTATATGGAGAATGAATTTGACGCCCAACTCAAAAAATTATCCCGCAAACAAGGCCAGATTCTCGTCAAGTTAATCCACCGCCAAACCGGGCAAACGACTTTCAAACTCATCAAAGATCTAAAAAGCGGCTGGAAAGCATTCTGGTCAAACAATACCGCAAAATTATTCGACATTAATATAAAGGAGCAATATGCGCCTTATAGTGTAAATGAAGATTATCTCATAGAAACGATTCTCGTTCGCGCTTTCAACCGTGGCCGATTGATCAAACAGGAGGCTGCGACTCCGATTGATTATGACGAACTCTCCGAATTCTGGGAGCAAAAAGCAAAAGAACTTAAAAAGTAAAACAGGTGTAAGCCTGTTTTTTTTGCTTAGGAGCTGTTTCCCGCTTTCCGCTGCAATTTTCCCTCCGCTGCGACCCGGGATAATCCTTAAAAAAGGATTTCCGATGCAAATGCGTAAGCATTCACTGAATTCCGCTGAAAAATAAATGCTTAATGAAGTAATCGGGGCTAGGGCATGGTCATCCAAAACTACATTTATAATGAAGAACAGCTATCGACAATCTATGAAACGCTGCCACTTTGTAACTTTGCTGCTATAAAGTTCAAAAAAACTTTCACGTCCAAAAAACTACCTCCCAGCGACTTACATAATTCGGCTAAAAAAAGCACAAATTAAACGCATGAAAAGTTTGGAAAAGCCAAAACAAGTGTTACTTTTGCACCCGCATTGACAAAGACGTTCTTACTTATTTACTGAAAGGCAGACTGGAAAAATAGTTTACAAAAACTTTACAAAAGGTTTGCAGAAAAGGAAAAAGTAATTATCTTTGCCACCCGATCCTGAGTAAGGAAAAGGGAGCAGGTTCTTAGAAAAATTGTGTTACAAGTTTGAAGGAAATAAAATTCAAAAATTATTTCAAAAAAGACTTGCACAACAAAAAAGAAGTTGTACTTTTGCACCCGCTTTGAGAATGAAAGTTTTGAAGTGAAAAGAAGATAAGACACGTTCATAGACATATTGAATTGACAGCCGTTTCATCAGCGATGATGAAACAAAGAAAAAGAGAGTAAGGTGAATCGATAAAGATTTACGAAAATGTTAGAAAATT
>Ga0081606_1000744_pt1 | contig 11840 bp, 7 predicted proteins | sample EareggfetidaYelm_FD_71127 | JGI IMG/M metagenome (GOLD analysis project Ga0081606, IMG submission 71127) | Earthworm egg capsule microbial community from the University of Washington, USA - E. fetida Yelm (SPADES assembly) (version 2) | ecosystem: Host-associated > Annelida > Reproductive system... | reverse complement strand
CTTCGTCCGGCTCCTCTATCCATCATCACCCCATGGTCTTCTACTCAAAACTAACATGTCTTCTCTTCAAAAACTCCTACCCTGACTCATCTGATCATCCACCCCTCTCAATCTAAACGACACCTACCTTAACAGCTACTCTGTCCCCTCTGACCCTCTGGAAATTGGACCTGAGCTTACCATGGAACACCCTCTGGAGAACCCCTTTGATTCGTCGCAGCGCTCGTGAATAAGCTGGTGTAGGGGCATCCACACAGTATAATATGGATGTGATTTTACAGTACTTTGGCAGTATATATTGACCGAGATAGTCGGTAGGTGTCGTCCACAGAAAATGTCATGTGATAGCGCTGAGCATCCGTGTGCATTAGTCTAATTAGTTGACGCGCGAAAGCCTCGTGACTTAACGCCTGCTTCTCATTGGCCACGCTTTGCGTTGCAGCTAACTTTTGCCTCCAGCACAACCTCCGCAAGACATCGATTTTAAATTAAATTATTATGAACTTTTCGACGATGTTTTTGTAATTTATGACACTATTTTATAACCGTACGGTGAACTTTTCTAGCGCAAAAGTAGTGGTTGAAGAACAGGCCGCTAAGAACATAGGCCCAGGCCTTCTCATTTGCAAATACCAGGCGGGCCAAAAATGGCCCGTGCCGCATTACGTAGGCGGGCTACAGACGGGCCATTTGCAGTAATTTAACGGAAAAGCGGGGCGACGCCTGTTCGTCTGGTTCACGATCGTAATTTTTATACAGCATTTATCCATTCTTTTCGGATCGGATCTGGTCCCAATATGGTAGGCATTGAAACAGACTTGAATTTATTTATATCAGCGTGTCATGACCATCGATGTGCTATAAATAATTATTTAGAGCACGTCGATGGTCATGAGTAGGAATAAATAATAGCAGTGTTAATGTTGTTTTGCTGACATCAAGCGAAATATTCGTTTATTTGAGAAGAAGTCCAAACTGGGCTGTCACACCGCAACCCATTACAAAACATGTATAAATAGTTAAATTAAACTATTAAATCAAATAATTATAAACATTGCTAAGATAATAACACAAAAAATAGTTCAGAAGTCTCAGAGTAGTAGATAATTATTGTAAAGGAATATAACATGTAATTTGTATTAATATTACCGTGGAAAAGTAAGTCGCAATCGTAATCTATACGACTCTCACGACAACTAAACAGAGTTTAAACGAAAAATACTAATGAAAACGAAAATTTTAGGTTGTGGGATTTGAACTTGGATAGTTTTGGTCGAAGGCCAGCGCGCTACTACTGCGGTCACCGAGCACTAAGCGAAATAAAGGTATTTCGAATCTTAGGGCTTCTAAATATGAGAGTCGCCTGTCACGTCGGAGAATATTTTTTACATAAATGTCGAGAAAGAATAGGAGGGATCTGCAATTGTTGTAAAGTACACATATACAAGAAAGAAACTAGTTATGGAATTAAACGAGGTACACCAGTTGGCGTATCAATTACTTTAGTGTGGTTGTTAACACGTTGTTAACGGTTGCCTGGTGTAGCCGAGCTGTCTGAGGTATTTGCTCAAACCTTCACGTAACGTCTAGGCAAGGAGTTCGAATCCCACAAAGCAGATTGCATTTTCTTCGGTAATTTGTTTGAATCAAGCGCAACAGTCATACATTTTTGGTGTGTATCGGAGCTTAAATTTGTGTCTAATAACTAAGTTCTCCCTAATACTAACTTTAAACGATACTCATGACGCTCAACCTCACCCTAATCTACACTCACGACGTTTACGAATACATTTTCTCCGCGATTAAAGGTTTACGACAGCCAACACGCTAATTACTAAAATTGGTGGATAAACTAACCCTAACACTAACCCTAAACGACCCTCTCGACAATTAAACTGAGTTTAAACCAAAAAGAAAATTTTCAGTATTGACCGGGGTTTGAACTCAGATACTTTCAACCGAATTCCATCACTCTACTAGATTGCCACCCAACGCTATTCGAAAGAAAGGTATTACGAAGCATAGTGCCTCTAAATATGAGAGATGGCCTGTACGACGTCACGTCGGCGAGTATTCTTTTAACGCAAAGGTCACAGAAGAATAGGGAAGATCTGCAATCATTGTAAGGTACAAAAATATACAAGAGAAATAGTTAGGGAGCACCTCTGAATTTAAACCAAAAAGAAAATAAACGACACTCATGACGCTCAACCTGACCCTAACCGACACTCACGACGTTTATTAATACATTTTCTCCGCGATTAAAGGTTTACGACATCAAACACGCTAATTACTAAAATTGGTGGATAAACTAACCCTAACGCTAACCCTAAACGACCCTCTCGACAATTAAACTGAGTTTAAACCAAAAAGAAAATTTTCAGTATTGACCGGGGTTTGAACTCAGATACTTTCAACCGAATTCCATCACTCTACTAGATTGCCACCCAACGCTATTCGAAAGAAAGGTATTACGAAGCATAGTGCCTCTAAATATGAGAGATGGCCTGTACGACGTCACGTCGGCGAGTATTCTTTTAACGCAAAGGTCACAAAAGAATAGGGAAGATCTGCAATCATTGTAAGGTACAAAAATATACAAGAGAAATAGTTAGGGAGCACCTCTGAACTTAAACCAAAAAGAAAATAAACGACACTCATGACGCTCAACCTGACCCTAACCGACACTCACGACGTTTATTAATACATTTTCTCCGCGATTAAAGGTTATTGGGAGTCCGTCTTTCGGACTCCTAGACACTTCGTTATAAATAATTAAGTTTTGACACTGGCAGTGTACTACCGAGCAAAAGTACCAAAAATATTTAAAATTTTTCTTAAAGTACCATTTGTAGAAAGAAATTGTTCTACATCCGCCATAATGATGAGCTTTTTTCTTTTTTTAGCCATTCACTACCAAATTTCAATTTTCACACGTAAATCATACTAATAATTAACAAATCACACCCTGAAAATCAGTAAGCTGTGCGAGAAATCATAGCTTTGAGCAATCTCATTCCATTCGTTAATAATAGACTCCTTTTGCATTAGGCCTACGTGTTTCAAAAGCAGTAACTATGGAATGATAATCTTAAAAATGCATAAATTTTGTTCACTGTGAGGGTCAGGTTAGATATCCTGAGGGTCGGTTAGGGTTAGGCTAAGAGTCGAGGGTTGTTTCCAGGGCTGTCGAGACCCGTTTTAAAAAAAACCTGAAAAGTTAGGTTTTTATTAAGTATTTTAGGTTTTTTATTTTTAAATTCAGAATTTTTACTTTTACAAGTCAAACTCTGTTAAGTTATTTGAATTAATTGGAGTTGCTAGTATTTCGTAACGTTAAATATAGCAGTGCATAGTTAATCTTCGTGTATAGGCAGGGCTGTCGAGACCCATTTTAAAAAACCTAGGTTTATTAGGTTTTTTAAAAAACCTAAAAATCCTGAAAAGTTAGGTTTTTAGGTTTTTAGGTTTTTTGATTTTCAAGTCAGATTTTTTACTTTTTCATGTCAAACTCTGTAAATTTCTATGAATTCATTGGATTTATAACGTTCAACATAGAAGTGCATGAGTTAGTCTACGAGAATAGCTTTTTAGTTGATCGTATTCTTGTGTCCAATGTTCTGCGTGCGACTGTGCGTAGACATTAAAGCCTAAAAAACCTAAAAACCTAAAAACTTAGGTTTTTACCAGCCCTGTGTATAGGCCTTGTTCTTGATTGTGGCCGAAATTGGAGGTAGGCCTACACCGGTCATTCTGGAATTACGTTACTTGCCGTCTTTTAGTATTTGAGATTTGAAGGCATTTGAAAAGTGCTTTTCTTAATCGATTAGTTGTAATGTGCAACTGTAACAGTCCATTTTTAATTTCTAAATGGACATAAACAGTTGCATTGGCAATTAGGCGTCAGGTCAGCGCTGTATCGAGTCAGAGGTCGTCAAAAGGACAACTGAGTCTAGTTGTCTTAGGGTCAATTACAACAGAGATGATGTTTAGGTCTACAAACAGATTTTCTTGTGCGATTTCACTTTACGTCTGAACCTTGCTTGTAGGTCGCAGTGACGGAGCTATATAAACCAATGTAATTGTTCGTTGTTAGCTAACTAATACACTGTCTTTGACGGAAGTCTTATTCGGGCTCCATTTTGAGGTGCTTCGCTTCAACAAGTCTTAAATAATTTCATCGGTCTAATCTGCTGGAATTCGTAAGTTTGTAAATTTAGAACGTTGATGGCAAAGTTTGCAAAGAGCGTGCGATGCGGTATTTATCTTTATTCTGGTGCAGGATATTTTAAACAGTGGATGCTCTGCGGCGGTAGGTCTTGCCACGCAACCCACAGAAAAAAACACTTCCGCGGCTGAAGGATTACTGTTTCTAAATGTTGATGAACGATTGATGAAAGAATTCTTGACGGGAGGCTGGATTGAGGGTAAGAATTTTGAGCAAAGCTATAGTATCGAGCACTGTAGATTAGGGGCCGTCCATAAAGTACGTCACCCTAATTTTGGCCAATTTTGACCCCCCTCCTCCCTGTCACACTTTATCACATATCCCGGGACCCCCCGAAAGTACGTCACACATCTCGGACCCCCCGATTTTTAGTAGGCCTAGTACAAAAATTCCTAAATTCTATCTCAATTGTTCGCGGAGGATTTTGTCCATAGGGTTTTGTCCGGGTTTGTTTTTGTCCGTTCCCCCTCTGTCACAATACATCTGTTACAACAGAAAGTTAAACTTCACTTTAAATTTCATGTTTCATATGTATGATAAAAATGTGTATAGGCGTGACGTTGCATGCTCTTGACCCCCTCCCCTGTAACAAACTGTCACACCTTCTGGGACCCCCCTCGAGCGTGACGTACTTTATGGACAGCCCCTTAAGACGTGTGTTCAACACGTGTGAAACACGAAGATTATTATTATTCATCGTGTAAAAGAGTTTCATCTTGTAAAATAACGAAGTGTCTATTGCACCGTCGACGGTGCAGGAATAGTTCCGTACAATGTCAAACAATGCTTTCAGAAGCGTTGTGAGGGTGAGTTAGGGCAGGGTATGCGTCGTGAGAGTCTTAGTATTAGGGTTAGTGTAGTCATCAGACAGAAATTTCATCTCCCGAGTCACATCACCAATTTCTAACCTTCCGCAATCACATGACGCTCTGGTGCAATAGGCATTTCAGCAAGCTGAAATGCCTCTGCCATCGCAAACTTTACTTTTACATAAACTATTAGTTTATATAAGGATGCATGCATGGTTTCCTCGTCACTTATACTCCATGTCTGTTTCAACTTGGCCAATGCCTAAAGATACTGTAGCCTATGTTACTCAAAATGAACTCAAAATGAACAGTACTCTACATGTAAGTTTGCAAAATTTTGTTAAATAGAAGCTGGATTGATTCAGAATTCTTGGTTAAGTGCATATTTGATAAGCATGCTGATTCTGCGGCAGAAGGATTTTGGTATGTTGTCCAATGACGACACCAACCCTAATGCTGGTAATCGTGAACAATACGTGCCCAGCTTGTAAGATTGTTTTTATTGCATTATGGCAAATAGTGAAAACACTATTTGAGCGCATTCTGGGGCTGCTACACCGTTTGTAATGAATGAATTAAAGAACAAATGAATATTATATGAACAATGTTATAATTACCTGAATTATTCTTCTAAAAGACAGTGATTAACTGTATCACTTTTAAGATGACCGCTGCTAAAAATGTTTACCTTGCCTGACAGTTTGATAGTGATAGAAGCATGTTTTTTGTTTTCAATGTAGAAACTTACTGTGTTGACATAAGCACCAAAGACTATTACTATAACACAGGTTATTATGTAATAGAATAATAAAAATGCTAAATCAGCAATTCATTTTAGCCTTTTGATGCAAATTTGACCAAAAGCCTCAATTTTTAACCAAAAATGTATAGAAAAGTTTTATCCCACTGAGCAATAAACATCAATAAATGGGATAATGCCCCACATTATCTTGTTGATAATATCTGTGTTTGTACATAATAATTATAGGATATTGTGCGGCTCCTTTGTATAATTTTTAGTCTTGTTTCTTCATCTGTTTGAGTTCATTAGAGGTACCATGGTTCTACTAGTTCTGATATTATTTTGAACTGATCCGGCGTTGTACTCTGATTGTCTTGCAGTTAAAGCAAAATTTGGAAACCTTGGAAATGTCCAAACACTCGGAGTTCCAGCAGTCCAGCAATCTATTCGGGCCTCAGCTGGTGTTGGTCTTGGTAAATATACCTTTATGTAAATTCTCGTATGTAATATTCGTTGTCGTTAGTGTTCTGCCATTAGGCAGGTTCTTGGCTTCAATGTTCTCCATTCCTTCCTGTTTTCTGCCCCTTTCTCTTTAATTCGGCATACAACGCTTTTTCTCAGAAACTCATTTAGCATACCCAATTATTTTCTTTCCTTTTATCTTTTTCTTATCATCCGACCCTCTATCACCTCCCTTAGCAACAGGGTTGATAAAAATCGTGACGTGATTTTAAAAATAAAATGTAAAAAAATAAAAAAAGTCGGATTTTGTTAATATAAATCGTTTTTTTAATTTAAATCGGATCTTGATTTATATTAGAATTTTCCATTTTTGTCAAGGTTACTGCGGTTATAATTGGTTTCGTGGTTGTTAAAAATCATGATTTTGTCGGGGAAAATAAAGAAATTGGATTTTTAAAATTTAAATCTGATTTTTAAAATTTAAATCAGATTATGATTTATATTAGAATTTTCCATTTTCTTCTAGGTTATTATAATTATCATAATTATGCAAAAAATCTAGCGGAGCCGGTCTGTAATCTAGCTAGACTGATGTTTAGTTGTTTATTTTAAAGTAACAAGCATAGGCGTAGACTCTGGGGGCAAGTCTACGCCGGTGGTAACAAGTGATTAAAGTTTGAACAACGCAAATGTTTGGATTAGGTATAATACTTTTTACAATTGAATAGAAATAAGTCAATGAACTGTTTATGTAATATTAAGTCCACACTCCATGGGCACTGCAGTGACAGACTAATTGAAATTGTTGATTATGTGATAATGTGGTAGAATCATGGGTGGAGACGCAAGGTGGACGATCCCCCAAAATTTGAGGTGGGGAACGACCTAAGCTTAAGTCTCCCAATATATTTGGAATAAACGGATATATTGATTTTAAACGTTATATTGATTTTACATAATCATTGTTTATCTAGTATTCATCTTACATCATCAATGGCGGAGACATGGCACCGAGTTTGGGGGGACGGAAAAATTTCTCTCGGACCAAGATTTCTGAATGAGGTTTTTGGGGGAAAAAATTTACATTTTCACGATGAAAAATTCTTATGACCTTTCTTTTAAGTCATCGACCACGTGTTTTCTGATTTTTTCATTCTTTTCCAGATTCTCCGTATCTTTACTGTGTTAAATGTCGTATATGACCCTTTCTTCACAAGAAAAACCACTATTTCAGAAAAGAATTCCTTGACGACACCTTTTTTTACTCTCTTTCGCGTTATATAGGTGGAAGCACTATTTGAGCGCATTCTGAGGCTGCCATACCGTTTACAATCTGAGTACGTTTTACTCACGTTTACCCTAATCCTGACAGTAACAGGCCCTCGTCACAATTAACCTGACCCCAACAGACACTCATGATGCCTAACTAGACTCTAATTGATTTATGACTAATAGATCCCAAACAAGTAGTTTGAATGACAGTTTGCTTTTGTGTGTGCTGTAGAAATCTCAGGTTTACAATTACAATTGCAGGCCAGTCAACAGTACTCCCTTTGATTGACTGAGTAAAGTCTCCTTCAAGTTCCCTTTACCTGCACCTTCTCCAGGCAAACCATGCTTTCTCAGTGCTTGGTTCCTCAGTTTGGAATAGCCTCCCCTTGGTTCTCCGATCATTTTCCAGAACAAACTCTCAAACATTCCTTCTACCGGTACAACTAAAATCTGTGTTATTCGGACGTGCTGTTGGGAGTGTCTCTGACTAGTTCCCCTCAAAGAGGCTCTAAATAATTGTTTGTAATGAATGAATTAAAGAATATTGAATATTCCTTAAGTAAACAATGTTATAATTACCTGAATTACTCTTATAAAAGACAGTTAGTGACTTTATCACTTTTAAGATGATAGCTGTTAAAAATGTTTACACTGCCTGAGAAAATCTATTGTTGCTGTTGCGATTTGTCGACAGTGTATTAAACGAAGATACAATAGCCTGACAGTTTGAGGTTATTGGTCAAATTTGTTTAAAAACGATAACATGAATTGCTGATTTAGAATTTTCATTATTCTATTACATAATTATCTGTGTTATAGTAATAGTCTTTGGTGCTTATGTCACAAAGTACTTTTCCTTCATTGAAATCCGAAAACATTCTTGTGTCACATTTCATTCATTCCTATGCACTATGCACTATCACCCGCTGTCTTCCATTGCCACCTTCTGTGTTCCATTGCATTCATTGCTATGCACTGCCATCCGCTGCCTTCCATTGCCACCCACTGCGATCCATTGCATCCGTTACTATGCATTGCCACCCGCTGTGTTCCATTGCATTCATTGCTATGGCTTGCACTGCCACCCGCTGCCTTCCATTGCCAACCGCTGTGTTCCATTGCATTCATTGCTATGGCTTGCACTGCCACCCGCTCGCTGCCTTCCATTGCTACCCGCTGTGTTCCATTGCATTCATTGCTACGGCTTGCATTGCCACCCGCTGTGTTCCATTGCATTCAGGATAGGCAAGTTTTTGCCGGAAGGTGAAAAACCGTCCTGGCAAAAATACTTTTTGCCATGGCAAGATTTTTCCCAATGCTTAATATTGCTCAGTTTGTCACTATTATAAATTCAAAGAGTACTGAATGATTAGTTCTGAGTTTGACACTCACTTAACTGTCTTTTTTGGTAATTATTTATTACATACATTTGGAAGTGAAACCTACTACTGAGTGATAATAGGGGACGTTTAAAGTTGTCTCAGCTTATCTGCTAATGCAAATTAAGAATAAAGCTATATTGCATAAAATCTGTTCTTTGTATCGTCATCAAAGAGATCTCTCAGTTTCAGGGATCCCTCTAGTCTGTCCAGTTCTATTCTTACAGAGTCAATGTACATGCGATTATTTGTGAGAATGAATGATATGCACATGTTTAGAAGTGACCTGTCATTGGCTGTTAAAGAGTGCCTTGCTGATGGCCCACCCTTCAAAATTTTGCATCTCTCTGAAGGTTTTCTTTGGCTGTGACTGGGGTGGGAGCGCCTCTGAGTAGTAGTCTCTTGATGAGGCACTATATAAGTCTCCAGAATTAATGAATTAATAAAACAATGGTGTATTTGTTTATCCCTTCTGTTTGCCTTTTCTGTTATTGGTCCTGGTAATAGTATTAGAATTTGATGTGTTGTGTATCTGTCCTTTTGAAATTCCGCTTGTTCATAGTAAGTAAGTAAGTAATTTTATTCGAACAGCATACAAATCAAATGTTGACAATTGCCCCAATGTTACATACGTGTCTGTGTGTGCCTTTAGTCTCACCTATAGCACCATCATCAACACGTTGCCCATGTGGCTCAGTAGGGCAATAATAATAATAATAATATTTACGACAATTTATTTATATGGCGCAGTAACGCGGCCATACCGCTACAAGGGCGCCTTACAAGCAACTACATTGGGTAGGCCTTAGCAAACATATGAGTTTTAAGCTGGGCTTTAAATGAGTCCACTGAGTCAGCAAAACGCTACAATAGCGGTAGCACGGCGCTACCGCTATTAACAACCCTGAGCAGTACTCGGCCCATCTCCTATTTGTTTCCTCCCTGCCCTGTATAATGTAACCGTTTTTGTCTTCGATTGTTCTTTGTGTGGTTGTCAATTTTCTGTTTAGCTATTGAAGAATCATTTTGCATGCTTCTTTCTTTCGTTCTGTTTTCTCCCAAACAGTTTTCCAACATCTTAGATTTTCCTTGTAGCCAATTTCCCTTATATCTCCTCGCCGCTTTCTTTACCTCGTTGCATAGTTTTCTGAATTCTTTTTATTTATGTTTATTTTGTTGCCTCAGCTATTTCCTTTCTCTCTTTTCTTTCACTAGCTTAAGTTTAGATTCTTTATTCCACTTCTTTTCGACCTTTCTGCCATTGGACTATTATTACTGGGCTGGATCATTCAAGCACAGGTTGACACAAGATTGTCATCTAGAACAGTGCTACTCAAGCTATAGGCCGCGGCTCGGTACCGGGCCGCGGAGGTTTGGTTACCGGGCCGCGGATGGACACTCAACATTGATTTCTGTACAATACCTGAATATAATAATAATAATAATCTTCGTGTTTCAAATATCAGGGTGTCAAACCGCACCCTGATTTACAATGTGTGCCCCAAGTCCACCCTAACATGACCTTCTAGACACAGTAGACATAGACATTTATGCAGGTTTTACAGGACTTGTCCAAGTTCGCTGCACGGTAGGTAGTATACGGGACGCGAACCGCGGGCCGCGCGCGCCATTGGCAGCGTTAATCCCACTACTCCACCGAGCCCCAGTACAGCTTTTATATAAACTTTAAAAATTAGTTACAGGTAAGACTCTTCAAACAAGTGAGGCTTTTGTCAACAGCAGGTGCGATATTGATTTGTCCGACAACAATAGTTTGAAAGTTCATACCACAAATTTATTGTAGGCGTGACGTCACGTTCAGCTCAGCCCCCCCACCCACCCCAGTCACGTTTTGTCACGTTTTGATGGGACCCACTTTTGAGCGTGACGTCATTATGCAATGTCCTCTAAACCACTTTGCTAAATTTCGGTTATGATATAAAACGTGTTATGCAAGATGTGTCAGATTCATACTAAGCGATGCTTAATGATCATAATCTGTAAACTTATAAAGCGCCGCCGACAGCTAAGTGCTTATTGCAGGCCACCAGCTTATTCAAGAGCGATGTGTCGATTTAGAGGGGTTGTCAAAAGGGGTCGAAGGTAAATGTTCACTGTTCTGGTGCCAGAGGAAAGGAACAGAGTAGTTGTTAAGCTGGGTAGACTTTATTGTATTAGTTGGAAGGTGAAGGTTTGGGCAAGTCGGTGTGTTACTTCTGTAGTGTTTCTGATGCCCTCTTGTGTTCTTATAAACGAAAGGTAACCTGCTCAAAATGACATCAATCTGATTTTATTGATTCAGGATCTTCATCGATGACTGGCTCTAGTTTTCTGTCCGTCAGGGGAGTTGCCTACTAATCCTGACTTCAGAGCCGATGCCTTTCTTAACATGATGATGCAGAAGATTGAACGTCTTCGTGCATCAACGCCTGATTCTCCGTCACAGAAAATTATCTCTGTCACCGAATCAAAGTTCGTCGGCTTTCACCCCATTCATGAGGACGAGCTCTGTCGGGTTTTCAGCATTTCGAACCAGAAGTCTTGTTAACTGCATCCCCTTTTTCCATTCGTTAACATTTTTGGATAACATTGCTCTGTTTTAAGTTTACATGTTCAACAGGTCTTGTACCGAGGGCCAGCTTCCAAAAAGCAGGCTATTGTCTGCCTAACTGTTAAGAAGCCCAACTTTCATCTGAATGCCTGTAAAAACCACGGCCCTTTCTCTAACCAATAGACACATGAATTGCGGAGGTCTATTGCCAACACCTCCGCGTGGTGACCTCTGGGCATGCAGCTGACTGTTGGTTTGCATGGCAAAGATTGGCAGTATAATCTATCTATCTATCTATCTATGAAATTTATATAGCGCCACTTCAAGGTAACTACTCAGAGGCACTCCCAGCCCAGGCCCGGGCGAAAATAAAAGTTTTAAGGAGCTTGTAAAACGA
>Ga0081606_1000743_pt1 | contig 11848 bp, 15 predicted proteins | sample EareggfetidaYelm_FD_71127 | JGI IMG/M metagenome (GOLD analysis project Ga0081606, IMG submission 71127) | Earthworm egg capsule microbial community from the University of Washington, USA - E. fetida Yelm (SPADES assembly) (version 2) | ecosystem: Host-associated > Annelida > Reproductive system... | reverse complement strand
GATGGGTGGGGGGAGGTGGTGGGGGGGGGGGGGGCGGGGTGTTGGGATGTCGCGAAGGCTGAGGCGAAGGTTGGGGTGGGCTTCGTCGATGGCGGTGCAGATGAACGTGTCGCGGTCGTACACGCGGATCTCGGAGATGTCGCGGGGGTCGTACCGGATCGTGATGGTATGCCCGACAAACGGGGCAAGGGTCGGGGCGAGATAGCGCTGGCCTTGGAAGTGGATGCCGTCGCGCTGCACGACCCGGTTCTTCGGAACAGTGAGGAGCAGTCCGTCGAGTTCTGTGAGGCTGTCGGGCATCCGAGGCAGCCAGCCATCCGCAACCCACGCGTCGCGCGGTGAGATCCCCAGCGCACTGTGGGTCCGGTCGTTGTAGGTGCCAATGAATTCGCTGATCGCACGATCGAGATCGGCAAGGTCGAGGACAGGCGTTGGTGTCCGGCTGCCGGGTCCAAGGTGGCCAGGGAGCGAGGCCAGAAGTTCGGTGTTGATGGTGCGGAAGAACCGCTCGATCTTCCCCCGCCCCTGGGGCCTGCCGACGGTCGAATGGATGATCCTGACGTGCAGGGCGATCGCGGTTCGCTCGAGGTGGTGGCTGATGAAGTCGGAACCGTGGTCCACGTGCAGGATGTCGGGGATGCCGCACATCGCCCACGCCGGGTCCGTCTTCCGCCAGATCGCCTGCCGAAGAGCCAGGGCAGTGTTGATAGCGGACGGGGCGCCAGAGAAGACCATGTACCCGCAGATTGCGCGGGAGTAGTCATCCATCACGGTCGTCAGCCACGGCCGATCGGGTTTCCCATCAGCCCCAACGATGAGAATGTCGAGCTCGGTGTGGTCGGACTGCCACGTCTGGTTGGGGTGTTCCGCGCGGCGGCGGAAGACGAGCTCGTGCTTGTCCCGGTACGAGACCGGTCCTTCAAGCGCCAGGGTGACAAGAGCCGGATCGAGTGCCTGCACGATCTGCCGCACGGTCGCGTAGCTCGGCGACGGCAGTGCGTGAGCTCTCGCATCCGTAGAGGCGAGCCGGTGCAAGGTGGCGATGCCCGGGCGTGGCCGAGTGAGTGCCAGTCGTTCAATGAACGCGACCGTCTCCGCTGGGGTTCGGCGCACGCCCTTGTCGGTGCGGTCATGAGGGTCGAGGGCTGCGACGCCGCCCACCCGGTAGAGATGTTTCCAGCGTTGCAGCGTTCGGGCGGAGAACCCGGTCTCTCGGGCGAGGACCACGAGCGGGATCTGGTCTTCGACATGCAGCCGAAGAACACGCCACCGCTCGTTCGCGTCCACCCGTCACCACACTGTGGTGCTCTCACGGGCCGCGAGGGCCTTCTGATGCCGGTAGAGGGTGGCGCGGCTCCACCCGACGAGTTTCGCTGCGTCCTCCGCGGTTCGGCCTTTTGCCCTGGCCTCGGTGACGAGCTTGAGCTTGTCGGCAACGACGACAGGATCTGACAGGGGTCGACCGAACTTGGTGCCGCCTTCCCGGGCGGCCGTGATCCCGGCGTTCACGCGTTCCGTGATCAGTTCACGTTCGTACTCAGCCAAGGTGGCGAGCATGTTGAGCATCAGCCGACCTGACGTCGTCGACGGGTCGATCCCATCCGAGATGCTCTTCACCTGCACGTCCCGCTCCCGAAGCAGCTTCACCGTGTTCAGCACATCGATCAAGGACCGTCCGAGTCGGTCGACCCGCCAGACAACGACGGTGTCGTCGGGCTCGGCGTAGTCGAGGAGCTTCTTCATCCCGGGGCGGGAGATCGCGGTCCGGCTGCCTGAAGTGACATCGGCGAAAATGTCCCGCTCTTGGACGCCGGATTTGACCAAGGCGTCGACCTGCAACTTCGCGTCTTGGCTTCTGGTGCTGACCCGCGTATACCCGAGATGTCTCACAGAACCATTCTGCCTTAGAAAGTGCTAGAAGCGGCGGATCAAAGACACTTCACGGTAAGACATGTTTTCAAGACAAACCGTGTCCCGGAAATCCGGTAGACCTCAGCGAGGATCAGAAGAGGTCCAGCGTGCCTCGAAAAGCTTTAGATTACCAAGACACACGGTGCCGGCATCTACACAGCACCGACGGATCCAACTCGCCGCCTAACACCCACCGGTCTCATCCGCTTTGACAAATTCCGCCTACGTGAGCAAGGACGCACTCAACCAAATTCACCCTTGTTAGCGAAGTGCTCGGTGACTTGAAAGCTGGAGGACCACCAGACGCCGGTTCCGGCATGGAATGCGAGTGGTAGCAGGCTTGAAACGACATCAATCGTTCCGGATTCCGGATATTTGATCCCCAACCCTGACGGAGCATTGCCGGACGTGTCACCGATCATCTCCGGCTCCAACTTCACCCAGACGCCACCGAAACGACGCCTGAGTCCTTCGCCCAAGAAGGCTTCATACTTGGATTTGAGAGCGATCGGAATTTCGTCGATCGATCCCCACTTATCAAGCATGTTCTTCTCAACGGCATTGAGCGAAGGTGGGCTCCACGGGTTGGCCCTGTCGATCATGCTAAAGGCGTCCACGTGTTCCAACTCTGAAAGGATCTGGGAGCAGCGTTCCTGCCGAGCATCGAACAGACGCTCGTTCTGCTCGCTCATCGGGGAACAACCGCCCAAACCTTGCCCAGTTGAATGCACTTCACTTTCGGAAGTGGGAGAGTGTTGTAGAAGTCGCGCACCGCGATACAGGCGGGCTTCGATGTAAGTATCCTGATCACAGCGCCCCATACCATTGGCTTGATATTGGATACGCCCGCCGAGATTGTAGCCGGAGGTGCTTGCAGCACAGGGCCCGGCCCGCCGTTCAATACCGCTGGAGCAGACACGCTAGCGACGAGAGGAGCTCCCGTCGAGGCGTTCACCGCCGTTCCCGGGCCTCCAAGGGCAAGAGCTGCTGCAAGCGGTAACGCTGCCAAGGTTGCGAGAAGAGACATCAGGTTTATTCCGTTTCTGTGATGGATGGGATGTAGGCCAAGCTACTCTACTATTTTTAGTTCCTAAAATATGCGGGGTCCAGGCGATTGATCCCATTTCGGCGCGGTGTGACTGGCGACTCAGTACCGGTCGATCGTCCGCCACCCGTGACCGTTGGTCGGAGCCGAACAACGACGCGCACCAGTGCACGTGTGATGAGTACTTCCACAACGACAAAGACAAGCTGGAGTCGAAGGCGCACGACGCGTTGTATAACTAACGACACCAAGCGATCACAGAACACCGCCACAGAACGCCAAACTCCACACCGGCCGGGGGCGGCGTGTCGTCGACGTCGACGACGGTCGTCGGCCCGACTCAGAAACGATCGTTATCGGTGCGAGACTGCCCACTCGGCGTGCGAGCCGCTGGCATGGACCCATCCATCTGCACCAGCTCCTGCCCCTGGTCGAGCGGCAGCACGCCGTGATCGAGCAACTACGTGCGCGGCATCCGAAGCTCACCACGGCGAGCCGGCTCGCAGACCTCGTGGGCGTCAGTACCCGAACAATCGAGCGAGATATCGCCCGGCTCCGAGAGGCCGGCATCCCCGTCGAGGTTGTGAAGGGAACTCGCGGCGGGTATCGGATCACGGCTCGCGAACAAGCGTGTCAGGTGTCACTCTCCCCCGGTGAAGTCTCCGCCCTCCTCGCCGCGCTGGTCGCTATCGGGCCGTACAACTCGTCGAGCGCGCGAAGCGTGTTCGCGAAACTTACCGATGCTCTCACTCCGGGAACCTGACCCGAAAGCCGCCATAGCCGTGACGGCTTTACCTCGTAGTGTCGAAGTATGAGTATCAGCAGCGCGCAGATTGACGACTATCTCACCCGCTACGCGGCTTCCTTGACCAACCTCGACGCGGACGCCGCGGCCGAGCTGTGGTCAACTCCCGGCATGATCGCGGACGACCGATTCTCGGGCGTGCTCGAATCCCACGATGCGATGGTCGCTGGTCTGAAACAGTCGTACCCGCTGTATCAAAAGCTCGGTCTCGACTCGGTGGGCTACGAACTCGTCGACGAGAACCACCTGACAGACAGCCTCGTGCTCGTCCGAGCGCATTGGCGCTTCCTCGATGCCGATGGTGACGAGCTGACGGATAGCAACAGCTACTACCTGCTCCGAAACGAGGAGCCGGGATTGCGTGCCTGCGTATGCGTCGAAACCGACTCCGCGGAGAAGATTCACGCTCTGACGGTCGCACGTGGCGTCGAGCTGACGCCACCCGCCGAGTAGTTGTTGTACGGCTGTCAGCTCGTCGACACGATGAGCGAGGCATCCGCCGGATCGACGCCCCGCGTGTAGTTCACCTTGCGGTCGACCTCATGCGTTGCGATCGTGCCCGCCCTCCGCTCTGACTCGTCCGTGAGGAGGTCGAGCATGTGCGCCTTGCCGGCGTCGTCGTGCAGGAAGTGAGGCTGCTTGTCGCCGATCGGCCCGGTCCACTCGAAGTAGCCGCGCATCGGCACGAGCGCGCGAGTGCCGGCGAACGCCGCGCGCCACAGGCCGCCGGTGGTCAGCCGCTCGATGCGGGCGTTGAAGTTCGGCTTGCCCTTCTCGTCGACGAACGACGGGCGGAAGTCCCAGCGCGTGACGTCGAGCGTGCGGCGCAGCTCTCCACTGTCAGCGTCGACGCGCTCCCGAACGATCGGGACGGGGTTGGTCGGGGCGATGCTGTACGACGGCCGCCAGTCCCGGAAGTCACCGCCCGCGGCAGCGTACTCCTGAATCAGCTCGTCCGTGTGAGCGTCGAGAGCGAAGCGGCCGCACATAACGATCGGCCGCCGACGGTGGTCATCCCCAGGCGTCCTCACGAGCTGCGAGTCGGTTGACGGCTCCCTGCCATACCCAGCAGCGCAGCACCTCGACGTCGACGTCGACTCCGACGGCATCCTCTGCCCATCGCTTCACGCGCACGGTGCAGCGCACGTCCGCGTCTCCGAAGCGCAGCCAGGCAAGCCCCCACATCGCGGGCCGTTCCGGCAGGGCCTCTAATGCTCGGGCTTCACGTGCCGCAAGCCCCCACATCGCGGGCCGTTCCGGCACGATCGACACAACCCGAGCGTGGAGTCGGAGCTGGTCATCGGTGAGCGTCTGCAACGGCCCGTGCGTGCGGGCCTCTCGCAGCTCGCGCTCCTCCGCGAGTCGTCCCCCGTTGTGCGGGTATCGCTTGTTGGTGCCCACAGTCGTCCATGATCGCGTCAGCGTCCGACGTTGCGGCTCGTCGCTAGCTAGGGCTCACGGCGCATCTTGCGCCCGCGTGGGTAGCCTCGGCCGACGTCGACGAGGCCGGGCAGCTCGGCCGAGCACTCGGTCCCCAGGCGCTCGTTCGCTGCGGTCGTGTAGATCGGGATACCGGTGGCATCGGCGGCCTCGCGTAGCTCCGTGAGTGCACGGATCAGCTCGTCGATCGACGTCGCGCGATCGTGCGGGTCGGCGACGCGCATGAGGAGCCACCGGGGCTCCTCGACCTACACCGTGCTCTGAATCTTGATCGCTGGATAGCCGTCTACGTCTTTCTCGACGGTGAAACGGTCGCCGTTCTGGATGCTGATGTAGTCCTCGTCCATATCGGTTCTCCTCACCAAACCTCGTCGAACCAGCGCACGACGCCGTTGGCAGAGCGCGCAGCGCTGCGGATACCGTGTCGAGCGCGGCTGCGGCCCGTTCCGTCACGGCGGCCGCCGTGACGGTGCCGGTCGCGCCGTCGCCTCGCTCGTCCTCACCCTGGTAGTGCGTGCCGTCGAGGACGCGGGCGTGCCAGGCGGCGAGCTGGCGGCAGACCTGTTCGAGGTTGTCGACGGTCGACGTCAGCTCACCCAGCAGCGTGTAGGAGTCGAACGGGACGGGGACATCCCGTGGAGCGAGTTCGCAGGCTTGCAGGCGCTGTGAGGAGTCGAACGGGACGGGGACATCCCTCGTCGAGTGCGCGAGGGTCTTGGCGAGGGCTTCGAGGTCGCGGGCGACCTCGATCTGTCGGTGTTGCTCGTTGACGGTCATGGGGTTTCCTCCCGAACGTCTACGGTGGTGCCGGGCTCGATGCCGTCGAGGCTTCCGGCGGGTACTTCGAGGAGGGCGTCGACCTCGCCGGGCGAAGTCCAGCACGGGCAGTCTGTGGTATTCGTCTCGATGCAGGGGTCCAGCGTGTCGACGGCGAGCACCTGGTCGTCGACGATCCATGCGACGTCGAGGGCGACGTGCATCCCAGCCATCCACACCTCACGCTCGCTGCGCTGGTCGAACACGAACAGCATGCCTGTGCCCTCCGACAGCTCGGCACGTCCGGCCAGGCCCTCGCGCAGCTCGTCGGGCGTGCGCGCGACGTCGACGCGGAACTCGAGAACGGGTCCGACGGTGACGAGCGCGGCCGCCGTGGTGGTCGTCGGCGCGCAGCCCGTCAGAACGGCCGCCAGGGCTGCCGTGGCGATCGCTCATGACGCATGGGATCACTCCCCCATCGGGCGGCCCTGGGAAACTACCGCTCTGGGCGGGTCGTACTCTTGCCATCACTCCCCCATCGGGCGGCCCTGGGGCAGCTCGCGCGCTCCTACGGCCCGGAACGGCTCGCCGTTGTTGTACTTCGCTTCGAGCTGGGCAACCTTCTCCATCACGGCGTCGTTGACGAACTGGCTGAGCCCGCGGGCTCCCTCCGAAACCTGCGTGTGCAGGATCGCGCCGCGCACACGCGCGGTGTCGTCCGGGTCTTGGTAGAAACTCACCTTGTGCCGGTACTTCGTCTTGTCGCTCGACGAGCTGGTGGCGCGCGCCGGTTTCGGCTTCACACTTGTCTCGACCGGGGCCTCGGCAGCCGGCGCGGGTGCCGGCTCCGGGGTTGCCGGCTCTGCCGGCGGCGCGACCGGGCTCGATCCGGCCAGGCTCGACTTGCGAGGGACGGGGCGGCTCATGACTGAACTCCTTCGATGCTGGTGAGGTGGTCAGCGTAGATCGCGCCGAGCGACGTCGCCTCGGCGCTCCCCCACTCGTCGAGGCCGCGGGCGGCCTCGGTGGCGTCGGAGATGACGACGCGCTTGGGGATCGGCGGGGCGAGCACGCGCAGCCCGGGGTTGTAGTACTGGCGCACGTAGCCGAGCGTCGTTCCCGACGTCGGTACGACGTCGAGGCCCGGCCACACGCCCGCCACGATCACGTCGCGGATCGTCTCGGGTGCGCGGGAGCTGAGGGCGTCGGCCAAGCCTGCCTGGTCGTCGTCGACGGGCTCGGCCGCGGCAACTGAGGTCAGGTTGCCGTGCGGGTTGTTGTCGACGACGAGCACGCGCTGCCCGCGCAGCACGGCCGCGCGGGCGAGGTGGAACGTCGTCGTCGACTTGCCGACGCCGCCCTTCTGGTTGCAGAGGGCGATGATTCGAGCGGTCACGGTGATACCTCTGCTCCTGATGCTCTCGGGTAGCGCCGCGTAGCGGTCTGCGAGGTCGCGGGCTGTGGTGTTCAGGGCTGCTCCTTTCGGAGCGGCCCTAACGGTAACAGTACTATTAGGGCCGCTCCTGGTTCACATGGGGTTGACGATGCCGATGCACTCGCCGCCGGGGCCGTGGATGATGACGGGCGCGTTCACGTCGAGCTTGAGAACGAACGCATCCTCGGGCCAGATCGCGCTGCCCTCGATGTGCAGCGTTGCGATCGTGGTTCCCTCGCCGTCGTCGAAGTCCACGCGGCCGTAGTCGTTTGCCTCGGCGGGGCGCGAGTTCTCGCTGCCGGTGATCCCGTCTTGCACCCAGGGGTGCGGTTCGAGCCGAGCGCCCGTGTTGTAGGGACTCCCGGCGGGCTCGTCGGGAGTGACGGTGACCCCGTAGACCGTGCTGTAGTGCGTTCCCAGCGTGGTCGTGACCTTCGCGGGCTTGCCGCGGCGCGGCGCGGCGTCGACGCGGATGAGCTGCGCTTTCTCGCCGCGGAAGCTCGTCACGGTGTCGCCCTCCCCCAGCTCGTGGCCGTCTTTGTCGCGGACGATGTAGCGGATGCCTCCGACGCCCGGAACGGTCTTGTTGGCGATCATGGTGTCTCCTTACTCTCCCGCTACCTCTAATAGTACTATTACCACTAAGAGGGTTCAAGCGTTCACGGCGACTGGCGAAGAGACGGTATTGCACGTTGGATTATTCTTCACAAAGCCATCGCCGGCCCGAGTGATTGAGCAGAGTCCGCCCAACGCCCCTGAAGGTATGGGAGCTGGGTCTCCCCCTCGCAGATCGCACGGGTAGAAGAGCCAACGCCCCTGAAAGCATGGGAGCTGGTGGGCGGACTCTGCTCGCCCTATCGCGGTTCGGCCGCTGCGAGAACGGACGCTGACAGCGCGTCTGAGGCGAAGAGAACCTCTAGACCAAGAAGCTTCCCGTCCTCCCCAAAGTCCAGGATGATTTGCCCAGCAACGTTTTCATTGTCGGGCAACTGCACCTGATGCCTCGCCTGGCCAGGAGCAATGGCGTCGACGAGCATCAAGTACGCGGCGTCCGCGTCGGGATCGTACGTGAGTCGCATGTCAGCCCTTCGTGACGGTGATGACATTGCCGGACTTGTTGTCCACGATGACGCGGATCCGATTGGCACCGCTGCCCTGGGTGAAGACCGAGGTTTCTTTGTTCCCAGCGGTCTTGGCGCCGTTCTGGACAACCTGCTTGATGAGAGCCTGACTGACTCCACGGGCCGCGGCCTGCGTAATTGCGTGACGGGTGAGGTGTGCCATGACCATCAGGGCCGGAATCCAGAATGGGTCGGCCACGACCGGGAAAGCAGTTGATGTCGTGGTGTGAACTCGCTGAATCACTGTGTTGCCGACGATGGTGTAGTCGGTCGGCACTGCGACACCGTTGTGATCAACCGCCCACGGCGGGGCAATGGTGCCGGCAAGGTCACCTTCTACGGTGCGGACTGCGATGCCACCGTCCTCCAGCGGAAGGAGCTCAAATGCGGCGTCGACGCCAAATCGGTACTCGTGTGGACTGTTTGGCGTTGCGATGTTGAACAGCGCTCGGAATGCGCCGTCTCCCTCGTCTGTGACTGCGACACCATCATCGACTGTCGCGGCGGAGACACCCACCTCGGCAAGCGCCGACCCATCGAAGGACAGTGAGAATGGCTGGGCTGCATCTGCGGAGGGGGCGCTAACGGTGCCTTGGCGGACCTCAATTTGGCCTTCGGGAATGCGAGCGGTATCGACATGTACCGTGGGCTGCGTTGCGAGTGCAGCTTCGATGTGACTCACGGTCTCTTCGTTCCCAATACCCGACGTGACAACGTCGGCGGCCGTAGCCGAAGTCGTGCCGGCGACCACCAGCACCGCCGCCACGCATGATGCAAGAAGAGTTTTCGGAATGGATGCTCTCAACAAAAGTCATTCTCTCTTTCGTAGTCTGCTGTCGATTCTTGCCGACTGTGCGCGATGGCCACAAGTGCGCCCATGATTCGAAGCTAGACGAACCTCTGCTCGTGCAGTTCGCGCAGCCAGGCGTCGGATTCCTTCGCCGTCATATCCGAGAGTTGCCGACCCGGCAGGGGGTGACGCTCTCGGATGCGTTCGGCGGCCCACGTCGCAGACTCGACGTTGATGCGGTCGAGGTTGATCATGTCGCGGTCTCCCAACTCGATTAGTACTAAGAGGTCGTGTCGATAGGTGCTGGATTGCGTGGTGTTGGGGCGGTGTGGGCGCGAGGTTTGTTAGCCATGATTTGTGAAGAGTCAGTTGGTTTCCAGGATGCTTCGTGCTCGCTGTTTCATCATCGATCATTGAATCGATCTGGTACCAGTTTGAAGCGTTCATTCCGCCGGTCATGGATGAGTATCCGCTGGGCTGTCACCGACCGCGAGTTTCTGATCGGATCATCTTCGACAAGCTGATCCAGGTGCTCGTGCTCGGCGCCGCGTACGAGAAGATCGCCGACAGCACGTGCTCGGCGACCACGATCCGGCGCCGACGCGACGAGTGGATCGCTGCGGGGATCTTCACCGAGCTGGAACAAATCTGCCTCAACTCCTACGACAAGATGATCGGCCTCGAACTGACCGATCTGGCAGTGGATGGATGCATCGTGAAAGCACCCTACGGAGACAAAGCTACCGACAGATCCCCGGTAGACCGCGGCAAGCAGGGCACGAAGCGCTCCCTCCTGGTCGAGGGGAACGGGATCCCGCTGGGGTGGGTGATCGCCGGAGCGAACTGTCACACCTCGCCCCTGCTGGCTTCGACCCTGAACAAACTGAGCCGGTTCGAGTTCAACCTGCCCAAGCAAATCACCGCGCACCCGGACGCCGGCTACGACTCCGGCAAAACCCACAACCTGCTGAACACCCTCGGCCGCGCATAGGTGATCAGCAAGAAGAGCACACCCCTACAAACCAGCACCCGCTGGATCGTGAAACACACCAACCCCTGACACACCCACGGGTCCCGGAAACTCCCTCGGCACGATGGTCAAGGTGCCCGGACCACCAGGCACACCCACGGGTCCCGGAAACTCCAAAACTGCACCAAAATCCACGCCCACGTGACCAACGCGTTCACCGCCCCCACCGACCCAATCACCACCACCCGACACCTCATCCAAGAAACCTGGACCCAATACCACTGGAACACCCACCACTCATAACCTATCGGCGCGAACTCTAAGACCACACAGGCTACAAGGCAGCGGCCCTCTCCAGCACGAGCTCGCGCACGCGCGCGGCATCCGCGGTTCCCTTCGTCGCCCTCATGACGGCGCCGATTATCACCCCGGCGGCCTCCACCTTGCCGTCACGAATCTTCGCGAGCACATCGGGTTGCGCGGCAAGCGCCTCGTCAATCGCCGCGTAGAGCGACCCGTCGTCGGACACAACAGCAAGTCCGCGCGCATCCACGATCTCACGCGGTGAGCCCTCGCCCGCGACAACGCCCTCCAACGCCTGCCGGGCGAGCCGATCGGTGAGGATACCCTCGCTCACAAGGGCCGCGAGTTCGGCAACCTGAGCGGGTGTCGCAAGCTCGGCGACATCCCGGCCGGTTGCGTTCGCGATCCGGGTGAGTTCCCCGGTCCACCACTTCCGAGCGGCAGCAGGGGATGCCCCGGCCGCCACCGTCGCCGCGACCTCGGCGAGCAGCCCGCCGTTGGCGACATCCTGAAACTCTAAATCGGTAAAGCCCCACCCAACCTTCAACCGCGCGCGGCGCGCGGCGGGTGGTTCGGGCAGCGCGGCCCGTAGCTCGGCAACAAGCTCAGCGCCAGGCACCACCGGCACCAGGTCCGGCTCCGGGAAATAGCGGTAATCATCAGCGTCAGACTTCGGCCGACCGGCACTTGTGGTGCCGGTGTCTTCGTGCCAGTGTCGAGTTTCCTGCGTAATCGTGCCACCGTCCGCGAGGATCGCGGCCTGCCGTTGGATCTCGTACCGTACCGCCCGCTCAATGGATCGCAGCGAGTTGACGTTCTTTGTTTCCGTTCGAGTACCGAGCTGCTGTGCCCCGCGCGGACGCAGCGACACGTTCGCGTCACAGCGGAGGTTGCCACGCTCCATCCGCGCCTCGGAAATCCCGAGCGCGAGCACAATGTCGCGAATCGTCGCCACGTAGGCGCGCGCGAGCGCGGGAGCATCTTTTTCGGCTCCGAAGATGGGCCGAGTCACGATCTCAACAAGCGGCACACCGGCACGGTTATAGTCAACGAGTGAATACTCCGCACCCTGGATCCGCCCGGTGGCACCTCCCACGTGCGTGAGCTTGCCGGCATCTTCCTCCATGTGCGCCCGCTCAATCGGTACGACGATGGTGCGACCCCCGTCGAGCTCAACATCAACCCCGCCGTCGAACGCGATCGGCTCGTCAGACTGTGAGATTTGATAGTTCTTTGCAAGGTCGGGGTAAAAGTAGTTCTTACGAGCAAAGC
>Ga0081606_1000445_pt3 | contig 11850 bp, 11 predicted proteins | sample EareggfetidaYelm_FD_71127 | JGI IMG/M metagenome (GOLD analysis project Ga0081606, IMG submission 71127) | Earthworm egg capsule microbial community from the University of Washington, USA - E. fetida Yelm (SPADES assembly) (version 2) | ecosystem: Host-associated > Annelida > Reproductive system... | reverse complement strand
GCGTCCTGCGATGAGGTATGCTTGGGCGGGTGCGGATTAATAGTCCCCGTTTTCAAATGGGCGGGGCGGCGGCATTAGCCATTAATTTCAATCCCTGACCTGTGCCGCCTTTGAGGCTTAGGCGAATGGGAAGGGCGACGGCATTAATCATTAACCATTGACTTGTGCCGTTTTCGAGGGCCCTCTCAAAATCTCCGTCACTATCCTGCCCCATTTGAAAACGGGGGCTTGACCCGCAAGCCAACCCATGCCTCTGCATAATGACTAATGCTTAAAACACTTGGCGCGGATGCGAAAACTATGGCCGCGGGAAGGAAAAACATGATTGCGGGCGGGGTACTCTGTCTTCTATAATTATCAAATCCATTTGGGATTACCGTAGCCGAAGAAGTCAATGTCGGAGCGGGGAGGTATATACGAGGGATGCCGGATTTGCAAAACGAATTAAAAGTAGCCGATGAATTTTGGGATTTTCTCGGCGGTCAAGGAGCATACCTGCAGTTGCTTGACATTTTTGAGAGAGTTGGAATTGAGTTGCGCCCGGAAATTGATAACTACTTTACAGAATACAACAGGCCATAAAAAAAACAGAGCAAAAAAACGGCATTGAGTCGAAAACTATTCCAAGCGGATGACGCCGATTGAGATATAGAGGTTGCGGATGGAGGATATGGCGATTTCGAAGCGGGGGTAATCCTGAATGTTATCCGAATGGCAGATGACCACATCTTTGCTTTTGCCGGCAAACAAGCGCTTGATAAGCGTTCCCTGCTCGGTATCCAAAACATATAAGTGTCCCCACTGAATGAAGTTGCAATCTTTGATTTTGCGCACCCCGATCACGTCTCCGCTGTTATACTTGGGATACATTGCCGACCCCTTCACGCGCAACATAAACTCAACGCCGGCTTTCTCAAAATCGGGCACTAAATAGAGTTCTTCCATGTCGTGTTCCATGTTGAAAATATTCTTATCGGCCGCTATGGCTTCCAGGGGATAAAGCGGTATGCCGAATTTTACTCCCTCTTCGCGAACCATGTCTATATTTTGTTCTGAATTTTCCTCTGAACCCTCCTCCGGCTCTTCATTTTTGCCGACATCAACCTCTTCAAATACAAAGGCATCAAGCTTGACTGCAAAAAAATTGCAAAGTTTTGTTAAATCGTCAATGTCCGGTTTAGCTCTTCCATTTTCCCAATTTCCTATCGTATTGTGTTTTTTTCCAAATAAATCAGCCAAATCAGCCTGATTAAGCCCTTTTTTCAACCTTAACTTCCTGAGATTCTCGGCTATAAAATTTTTCATAAAAAAATTTATTGCAACCTGCTTGATAATTCAAAAAAATTGCAGTACGTTTGCACTTGTGATTTTAAGACAATACATAAAAACAATCGGGAAGATAACGTTTTAAAGCATATAAACATAGTGTCAATTTTCACAGGAGGCTGTGACGGTAATTTATGCGCTAAATTCGATTGGTTTTTTTTTGTGCTTTTTTTAAACCTGCCTTTAACTAATTTTGCCCTATGAAAAATAATTTACTGTACAAACCTTGCGATGTGAGTATGCGGATGTCGGTTTCATCCTTGGCGATTCGCATTTTGCGCAATCAACCTTCTCTTTGGGCAAAGAAAGCATCCGCAGGATTCTCTTTTCCGCCAAATATTTTCTCTCGTGAACAGCGGTTTTAGCGGCTCGTTTCCGCAAGACCATTTTTTAAAACGGTTACCCCTAACCCTTCCGCCTATCGTGTGCGCTTGCATCGCAATTTTGGTGCAATCGTACACGATTTTTTTTCAAAAAGCGAAAAGCAAAAATTTCCTCTCATTGAAAAACGGCATGCCTTATTAATGGTTAATGATGCGGCTTTTACAGTTGTTGTCTCTGCCCTCAAAGCCAAGAAGGTTCAGCGAAATCGCTCAAGCAGGTTAATCAACGGTTCAGGCAAATAAATTCGAAGGCAGGGGTTAGGGATTGAAACAGAAATCCTTTTTTATCTCAAAAAAAACTGGAGCGGAAAGCCCGCCTAATAATGGTTAATGCTGCCTCTCCATCCCCGCTTGAAAATGGGGACTATTGCCCCCCGCCCGTCCAAGCATACGCCGTCGCGGGACACTTGCGGACTCGGTAGAGAGAGGCATTAGCCATTAATCATTATAAATCACTTCTTGCTAATCTTATACAAATTCCCATCGTCGGTCACGGCGAATAGAGCGCCGTTGAGATAAGCCACATCGCGGAAGCGTTCGTTTTTGTCGGAGAGGAGGCGTTCTTCGCCCACTACCTTATTGTTCTTAATCACCAAACGCGCAATGTGCATGCTGCTAAGTCCGGCGATGAAAAGATTGCCGTTCCATTCGGGAATGGCGCGGCCTTTGTAGAACGACATGCCGCTGGGGGAGAGTACCGGATCCCAATAATAAATCGGCTGTTCCATGTTTTCTTTTTGCTGAATGGCGTCGCCGATTTTTTCGCCGCTGTACTCAATGCCGTAAGTGATAACCGGCCAACCGTAATTTTTTCCTGCTTTAATAAGGTTGAGTTCGTCGCCGCCGCGCGGTCCAAATTCACATTCCCATAACTCTCCCGTGGAGGGGTGAATGTCTAAACTTTGCACATTTCTGTTTCCGTAACAATAAATTTCGGGCATGACGTCTTTTCGGTTCAGAAACGGATTGCCCGGAGCCGGTTTGCCTTGGACGGTAATTTTAAAAATTTTGCCCAGTCCCGAAGACAACAACTGTGCCTGCCTTCGCCCTTCCAAAATGGAGCGTTCCCCGGTACTTACAAAAAGATACCCGTCGGCGTCAAAAACAAGGCGGGAGCCAAAATGCAAATTGCTGTTGAGCGCAGGCTTGGCGCGAAAAATGACAACGGGGTTGTCGATTTTTCCGGCCGCTTCATTTAATACTCCTTTTGCCACGGCCATCAAATTTCCTTTTTCTTGCTTTTCAGAAAATGACCAATAAATGAGGCGATTGCTTTGAAAACTCGGATCGGGCGCGGCATCGAGCAGTCCGCCCTGCCCCCCGTCGTCTACAGGAGGGAACCCCGTGATTTTTTTGATTAATACGCCGCCGACGGTGCGTAATTCCATGAAACCTGATTTTTCAGTCAGCAACAAACGGTCGTCGGAGAGAGGGACAACAGCCCAAGGTCGCCCCAAATTTCCCGCCAATTTCTCTGCTTTATAAGGCGTAGTTGTCTTTGCGCCCGCAATTCTTGTCTGCCCCGCAAAGGCCGGTTTATATTTGCTGTTAGGATTTTTTGTTTCAACGGGCGGCAACTTAACGGTGTCGTTCACAAGGGGTTCGGAGGAACTCTCGGCGTTGCAAATAATTGCGCCGAAGAAGGCAATTGCTAAACAGAGTAAGTTTTTCGGAGACATGGCGTTTTTGGTTTGTGCATCAAACTTACAATATTTAATTCAATATTAAGAATTAAAAAATCAAGAATTGCCCGTTACAGATTTAATTCAATTTGTTTAAGGGCACCTCTAAAAACCCTGCAATTAAACTATAATACACGACATGAAAACCTTAATCAAATAAGACCTCGTAAGCCATAACAAGAGTCTTAGTTAATTGAGTTCTTAGAAGCGCCCTTTTAACAAATTACTACCCTGTAACAAGGTGCAAATAAACCATGCCCGCCTTAAATTGCCTATTCATTAAGTATCAATAGTTATTCATTAAGTATCATTTTTAAGGCATAAGTCATAAGTTAAGCCAAGTTGTGATACACGTTTTGCACATCCTCGTCGCTCTCCAGCGATTCAACGCATTTCAAGACTTCATCTTGCTCTTCTTCGGTCAATTCTTTGGTCGTGTGGGGGATAAACTGCAAGGTTGCGCTTTTTCCTTCCAGGCGTTTCAGTTCTAAAAACTTTTGCATGCTTCCAAAATCGCTGAACTTAGTGAAGATAGTTGTTTCCTCTTCGTCTTGTTGAATGTCTTCGGCGCCGGCATCGATTAAATCGAGTTCCCACTCGTCGAGTTTCAGCTTTCCTGCTTCAAATTTGAAAACGCCTTTCTTTTCGAATAAAAAAGCCACCGAACCGGAGTTGCCCATGCTGCCGCCGTTCTTTGAAAAATGCAAGCGGATGTTGGCCACTGTTCTCGTGGGATTGTCGGTGGCACATTCCACAATAACAGGAACCCCGTGCGGCGCATAGCCTTCGTATAGAATCTCCTGAAAATCTTTTTCCTCTTTCGAGGAGGCTCTTTTAATGGCGGATTCTACGCGGTCTTTCGGCATATTTACGCCCTTTGCGTTTTGAATGGCCATGCGAAGTCGCGGATTGTGGTCGGGGTTGGGGCCCCCTTGTTTCACGGCAATGGCAATGTCTTTGCCGATGCGCGTGAAGGCTTTTGCCATTCGGTCGAAGCGGGCAAACATTTTGTGCTTTCTTTTTTCAAATATGCGTCCCATGTTTTAAACGTTTTTTTTTAAGCAATCATTTAATTCCCCACCAGTTGCTGAAAGATAGTGCGTTTGGAGTCCATAGAAGTGACTAAATCATAGACTTCGCGCCGCGTATTCAAGTCCGCGTGGGTAAAAATATTAACTATTTCATTCGACTTCGCATCGAAGAAAAGGACAAGCAAGACGGTGCCGGGATTGACGGCAAAAATCTTTTTATAACCCGTCAGCACTTCCGAAATTTTAGTGCGGCTCACGTCGGGGGTTTTGTCGAACACATCCAGCGCCAAGCGGTGATATTGGTAGGTTCCTTTTCTCCAATCGAGGTTTTGCGGATTGTTGAGACTTTCCATCAAGTTGTAGCGGTTTCGCGCCGCGCCCAATACCCAGCCGTTTACTCCCGAATTTTGCGCATTATTTACCACTTGATAGGCTTTTTGCAAATAAGGACTCCCGCCCAACTCCGCAAAAGAATCATAGTCCATCGTCAAAACGAAGTAAGCATAAAACGCCAGGATAGACGTGAGATTGCTTATATAAGAATTGTCGTTGTATTCCATGGGCTGCGACTCTTGATATTGAAAATTAAAATCGAGGTCGGCATAGTTAATCAGCCGCGTTTCATAATTTGTTCCGTACACGGGACGCGAGGACGTCAACTGTGCGCTGCCTTCAAAATTCCCGTACGACGGCATATTGTTGAGCGTGATGAAAAGGGAGCAGTTTATTTTCTCGTGATTTTTATACGTGTCTTGCGTCCATTTTCGGGTGTTCATAAATTGGGCAATTGCTCTTTCCATGTCTTTAAACACGGCTCTGTCCTGCGTTTGAACAGGGGCCGCGTTGACGGTTACTTTGCAATTAAGTTCCTGCGCCAAAGTATTTTCCGCCAATAAAATCAGGATAATATAAAACAACAATTTACGCATGAAGCATTTCAATTATTTCGTTCACGATGTCGTGCGCGACTTCGGTTTTGCTTTTGAGGTCAAACTTTTTGCTTTCGTTCTTTGCATTAATAATAGTAATCTTATTTGTGTCATAGCCAAAACCCGCGCCTTTGTCGCGGAGCGAATTTAACACGATAAAATCAAAATTCTTCGATAAAATTTTCCGCCGCGCGTTTTCCGTTTCGTTTTCCGTTTCGAGCGCAAAGCCGATTAAGAGTTGATTTTCTTTCTTTTGCTTGCCTAAAGCGGCGGCAATGTCGGGCGTGCTTGTGAGCGGAATAGAAATTTCGGCGTGTTCTTTTTTTATTTTTTGCGCGGCTGTTTTTTCGGGTTTATAATCGGCTACGGCGGCGGAGAGAATAGCGATGTCTGTTTCGGGATAGACCGACAAGCAAGCGTTGAGCATTTCCTCGGCCGACTGTACGCGTACGCAATCCACGCCCGACGGAACCGGAAGTTGCACAGGGCCGGCGACGAGGTTTACGCGAGCGCCTCGCATGGCCATGGCTTCGGCAATGGCGAAGCCCATTTTTCCCGAAGAATGATTGCCGATGAAACGCACAGGGTCAATGGCTTCATACGTGGGACCGGCGGTGATGAGAACCTTTTTTCCGCTCAATTTATCGGCGCCCGAAAAATGATTTTCCAAGCAGTTAAAAATTGTCGTTGGCTCTGCCATTCGCCCGCGGCCTTCAAGTCCGCTTGCCAATTCGCCAAATGCAGGTTCAATAATATAAGTTCCGCGTTGGCGAAGCAGGGCTAAATTATGGACGGCGGACGGATGCCGCCACATATCTAAATCCATGGCGGGCGCAAGGAAGACGCTGCCTCGCGCAGAAAGATAAGACGTGAGCAATAAGTTGTCGCAAATTCCGGCCGCCATCTTGGCCATGGTGTTGGCCGACGCGGGAGCAATAGCCAACGCATCAGCCCAAAGACCTGCCTCCACGTGATTATTCCAATTCCCGTTCGAGGCATTGTCGATCAGGACGGGGTTTTTGGAAAGCACGGCAAGGGTGAGAGGGGCAATAAATTGCGAGGCGGAAGGGGTCATAATAACGCGCACTTCGGCGCCCGCTTTCACGAAGAGTCGAACTAAAATAGCGGATTTATAGGCGGCAATGCTGCCCGTTATGCCAACGGCAATTTTTTTTCCTTTCATTAAACCGCATTTTCCGTCGGCATTTCATCGCGCATGCGATAGTTTAGTTTGCCTTCGAGAAATTCTTCCGTGGCCGTGGTGGTGGGCTTGGGCATGCGCTCATAGTGACGCGAGATTTCAATTTGCTCGCGGTTTTCAAAAATCTCTTCAAGATTGTCCACCGACGGCGTAAACTCTGATAATTTATTGCCCAACTCTTCTTTCAGATTGGACGCAATTTGCCGCGCTCTTTTCGACATGACCACCACGGATTCATAAACGTTTCCCGTGGGCGCCGCAATTTTATTTACGTTGCGCGTGATAATGCTGGTGTTAGGTTGAGTGCTCATGAGTTATTTGATTTTAATTTGATTTTATTAATCTCGGCTAAACTGATTGCGTAAAAACTTTCAATTTGGGGCAAAAATGCGCTGGACGGAAACCTTTCTAAAAATTCTTTATAGATGTCTATCGTGGTTTGGTAGCGCGCCAACTGCTTGGCGCGAATGCTGCTTTTGGCCAACAAATACTGGGAACGAACGCGCAACGCCGACGATTCTTCCACATACTTTGAGTCGGGAAAGGATTTGTTGAAATTGTCCAACGACACCACGGCCGCCTCATAATATTCCAATTTCAAATAGAGTCTGGCGTTTTCAAATCCTTTTCTCTCCAATTTGTTTTGACAATCGGCAATCACGGCAACGGCTTTTTCGGCAAAAGTACTCGCCTGATAGCGATTCAAAAAACTTTGCATGGCGTCCATGGCTTTTACGGTGCCGTCCTGATCGTTATTGTAAGGCGGCGCCGATTGATACAGAGAATAGGCATGCATATAAATAGCCTCTTCCGCCATGGCGCTTCGTCCGTAGGTTTCCGAAAAAACTTTGAATTGATTGGCCGCCAACAAATAGGTACGCTCATAAAACTGGCAATAAGCCAAATAGAATTGCACCTTTTCCCCTTCGGGAAGCCCGCGGACAATGGGAAGGATTTCTTCAAAAAGAATCGCCGTTCGGTAATAGTCTTTCTTTTCATAATAGCGAAGTCCTGCTTCGTATTTTATGCGCCAATCCGCGCTCTTTTGGATTCTCCTGAACTGACCGCAAGAAGCCAACAGCAACGCCGAAAGCACGGCTATACTCAGGCTTACGTTGCGAAATTGTTTGACAAAACTCATATTTCTCGTTTGCAAGCGGCAAATATAATGAATTATGAGTTATAAATTCACTGCGGGGCGTCTTTCAAGTATTCCTAATTCGGGGCTGCTAAATGCCTCCGCATTTGCTTTCCTCAAAAATCCCGCCCCCGTGACGCTCTTATATATTAACATGAGGTCTTTAGCCGAACCACCTCGCCATGACGGCTAAAGAAATAAGGTGTTGCAGGGCTGTTTTTAGAAGTCTTTTTGACTTGGAGAGTTTATACTCGATTGTTTTTGTGGTGAGGGTCAGTTTTTCGGATATTTCTTTAAACGACATTCCTTCGATGAATTTCATGCGAATAATTTCCTGCGATTGAGCGGGCAGTTTAATTATCGCTTTCTCTAAAAGTTCTCTCCGTTCCTGTTCAAGCAATGCGGTTTCTGCGGGTTCGCTCACTGAGGTGAGGAATAGTTGGCAGTATTCGCGATATTTTTTTTCGTGCAGCAAGATTCGGTGCAGGGAAATGCAGCCGTACTTGACGCCTGCATGAAGATAATTTTCAATGTTTTCCGCTTCTAATGTTTCGCGGTTTTTCCAAACTTTTATAAATAAATTTTGCACCACCTCTTCGGCGTCTTCGACAGAGGGAAGCATGTTGACGGCGTGTTGCAAAAGCGATTGCCAATGCCTGTTATAGAGCGCGTCAAAGGCTTGAGCGCTGTTTTTTTTAATCGCTGCTAACAATTCTAAATCGCTGTAGTCGGAATAGTGTGCCATTTGCTTGACTTTGACAAAAAACAAATATTTATCGAAACAAATATTAACTTCTTTTGCAACAACTCCAAAAGATTTTACAAATTTATATGTCAGCATAAAACTGATTGTTATAACATTAGTCAAAAAAAACCACGTCGGAGGCGAGTCTCTTCATTAAGCCCGATTTCAAGCATAAAAAAAATAACGCGGATTTTTTCAGGAAATTCTACGCTTTGCCCGTCTTATATGTAGTCGCAGAGAAAGCGCCATGAATACCGACAAGTTTAATTCGATTTTGCAAAAATACATGGACGGCAAATGTACCGACGATGAGCGAATTATCATAGAAAGGTGGTGTGATTTTGTGGTGAAACGCGAGCAGAAGGCAATACCCAATCCCGCAGAAAGCAAGGCAAAAATTTATAAGGAAATTATTTTGGCGAATGCCCTGCAAGGCGAGGTCTCTAAAAAGCAATTTCAATTATTTCGCGCGGCAGAAGCCATGGCGGCGGCGTTTATTATTTGCGTCTTGTGCTTTGCGGTTTACAATAGCGGGGCGTCGCTAAGAACGCCTGAACGCACAGCCCGCCAAGGAATGAACGCCGGCGATTCATGGGTTGGCAACCCCGAATCGGCGCCCCAAAAAATTCTTCTCTCGGATGGAACCGAGGTGATATTGGATGCCCAAAGCGGGTTAAAAAATATTCGTTTTGAAAGCCGCCGCAGGGAATTGCGATTGGCGGGAAAAGCCTTTTTTAACGTGGCTCATAATCCGCAACGTCCGTTTTACATCTATACGGAAAATATTGTGGTTCGCGTGTTGGGCACAAGTTTTACAATTGACGCGCCACAGGGCGAAGGAGAAACGGTAGCCGTAAAAACGGGACTCGTGGCGGTCTATCATTCGAAGCCAAGCACAGGCGTTCAAGATTCGTTTATTACGGTAACGCCAAATTACCAAGTGCAATACAACAAATCCCGCCAACGACTTATCCCTTCCATTGTGGCTCATCCGGAGCCGCTTGTCGCCCCGCCGCATGAAGCGGGAGAAGGCAAAGGATTTTCAAAAAAATCGTCGTCGCTTTCAATGGAATTTGCGGGGACCAATGCCGTTGAAGTTTTTGAGAAATTAGAGAATGTGTATGGCGTAAAAATCAGATGCGACAAAGAGAAGCTGGCGAGTTGCGTGGTGACGATAACGCTAGTGGAAGAGGATTTATACGCAAGACTGCACGCCATATGCGTGGTCATAGGAGGCTCGTACCTGACGGCAGGCGAAGAGATTGTCATTAAAAGCAAGGGATGCAAACCTATTCAAAAAAAGGGCGGCAATTAATTTAAACGCGCGGCGGAGCGGGTTTGGGCCGATTCCGTCCGTGATTTCTTTGGGGGCATTATTATTATTTATCATAGGGTTTTAAATGACTGCCGACTAACCCCGTAAACCGCAGGATTCACGAGGCGCAATATTAAAACAAACCACGCTAAACACGCGGGTCATGAGCGGTTCAATGCCCTTGTCGGCGACCGAAAAAAAAGGAGAGGCGGCCTCTTTCTTATTTTTTCATTGCAAAAAACACTTGCGATTAACAGGAATGTGCGGGACGGGAATTACGCCTCATACGTTTTGAAAGGCGCAGAAGAAACAATGAGGAAAAAATCATCGCCCAACTCCATGGGCGGATACATTTCGCTTCCTTCATCAATTTCTTTCTTCACTTGTTTATAAACAGGATTATTTTTGTCGTGAATGATGCAAATGGGTATGTGTCCTTCGTTGAGGCAGTCGTCTTTTATGCCTTTTTTTATTCTGTCCAGCGCTTCTTTAGTGCTCGCGCTGATGGGACAGACATAACCTGTAAAATTAAAAGACGGCTGAGAACTTATCTGCTTCATGCCCCAAAAATAATATTTATAGTTGAATTTTCAGTCCTTGCCATCTAAAGTTTTATACTCCGAGGTTTCGGCGTGCCGTCATCGCGCACCATCCTTCTTTTCGGGAAAGACTTTGAAAAGCGAAATGCGGCTGAAGAGCTTCCTTCATGGTCGGCGCGTCGTCCTCCAAAAATCCGCTCAAGAGCAACGTTCCGCCCGCCGCCGAATGGCGCGCGTATTCTTTCATTTCGTCCAATAAAATATTGCGGTTAATGTTGGCTAAAATAATATCGAAGGCGTGCGGAAAAGTCAATGTTCGAATACACCCTTTGCGAATATTGACTTGCGCATTATTGATTTCAATATTTTCCCTTCCGTTCTCCACGCTCCAATCGTCGAGGTCGAAAGCTTCTGTGCCCGCCGCTCCGCGCAAATGCGCCATGATGCTGAGAATAGCCGTGCCGCAACCCGCGTCCATCACTTTTTTATTTTGATGATCAATCGTCAACTGATTTTCAATCATCAAATAAGTAGTGGGGTGATGCCCTGTTCCAAACGACATTTTGGGAGTGATGATAATTTCATAAGGATACTGTTTTTCGGGCTGATGAAAACTTGCGCGAATCAAACATTGTTCGGCCACCACGACGGTCGGCACATTTTTCTCCCATTCTTCGTTCCAGTTTTTTTTGCCGATGACTTCGAGGCGGTATTTTATTTCCGCTTCGGGATAATGAGCGACAAGCGTTTCAAGCGCCTCGCCGCAATTTCCGTTTGTGAAAGCGTCAAAGCCTTCTTCTGTTTCCGCAAAAGTTTCAAAACTATCGGCTATTTCAGCCATCAAAATTTCCGCAAAACCGTGCTTGCACGATAAGCGTACGCACGTCCAGTCCATTTACTTTGCCGCCTTAATGATGCTGAAAAAATCGGGCGCTTTGAGCGAAGCGCCGCCCACCAACCCGCCGTCCACATCGGGACACGAAAAGAGTTCGGCCGCATTGGATGCGTTTACGCTGCCGCCGTATAAAATGGGAATGGCGTCGGCTGTTTTTCCGTACTTGCCCGCGAGATGCCTGCGAATGACGGCATGCATATCTTGCGCTTGTTGTGCCGTGGCTGTTTTGCCTGTGCCTATTGCCCACACCGGTTCGTAAGCAATCACGGTCTGCTGCAGTTGCTCCGCCGACAGATGGAAAAGAGCTTCCTCTACTTGCGTCGTCACTAATTTTTCATGCGTGCCGTTTTCGCGAACCTCCAACGGCTCCCCGCAACAGAAAATCGGTTTAATTCCGTTCGCCAATGCCTTATCTGTCTTTTGCGCCAACAGAGCGCTGTTTTCTCCGTGATATTGGCGGCGTTCGCTGTGCCCGATGATGACGTAGGGAATGTCCATCGACTTGAGCATAGCCGCCGACACTTCTCCTGTATAGGCTCCCCAATCGTGGGCGCTGCAGTCTTGGGCGCCCAACTGAATGGGGCTGTTGCCCAATACATTTTTCAACGGAAGAAGATAAGGAAACGGCGTACATAAAATGACCGTCGCATTTCCAATGCCTTCTTT
>Ga0081606_1000742_pt1 | contig 11857 bp, 14 predicted proteins | sample EareggfetidaYelm_FD_71127 | JGI IMG/M metagenome (GOLD analysis project Ga0081606, IMG submission 71127) | Earthworm egg capsule microbial community from the University of Washington, USA - E. fetida Yelm (SPADES assembly) (version 2) | ecosystem: Host-associated > Annelida > Reproductive system... | reverse complement strand
AATAAAACGGGAGGCGTCATTATCGTTTCAGCAAAGGAAAATCTTGAAACCCGGCTCGAAGGCTTTAATCTTGGTGCCGACGACTATTTAACAAAGCCATTCCATCTGTCTGAACTGCTTGTCCGCATGCAGGCATTGATCCGGAGAAAAAACTTCAAAGGCAGTAATACTGTTACATTTAACGAGATCACAATTGATGTTTTCGCTAAGACCGTCACGGTTAATGAAAATAAACTCGACATTACAAAAAAAGAAATTGATTTGTTGTTGTTCCTCATTGGCAATGACAATAAAGTGTTGTCTAAAGCTGCCATTGCAGAACATCTTTCGGGTGATATGGCCGATATGCTCGACAACCACGATTTTGTGTATGCACACATCAAAAACCTGAAAAAAAAACTGACCAAAGCCGGTAGCGGGGATTACATCCAAACCGTGTACGGCCTGGGATATAAATGGCAAAATGAATAAAAAACTACTCCATAAAACAACCCGAAGCTTTTTAATCCTTGCCGTTATCATTTTGTTGCTATCGGCACCATTGTTTTATATGGCGAGCCATTTCCTGTACATTTATGAAGCAGATGAAGTGCTTGTTTTTCATAAGGAAGCTTTTTTAAAGGAAAGCAAAAAGGATTTTTCAGAAACGGATATCACTATGTGGAACAAATACAACCGCAATGTCACTATCGCTGCAGATAAAGGGCTTAGAAAGGATTCCATTTTCAGTACAGACTATTATGACAGTACTTCAAATGAATACGAACCTTTGAGGATTTTATGGGCGCCAATTGAAATCAATGGTAAAAAATATACCTATATGGAGCAGAGCAATCTGGTGGTCATGGAAGACATGATTGTCAGCATAGCAGTTATGTTCTTGCTTGTAATTGCCTTTTTGATGATCGGGATTATCTGGCTGTCTAAAAGATCTGCTGAAAAATTATGGGCGCCTTTTTATAATACGCTAAACCAGGTGAGGAATTTTGAAATAGATAAAAACAACCAGCCGAAATTTGTTCCAACAGATATCGCTGAATTTGATACGCTTAATAAAAGCATTGATAAACTCATCGAAAAAAACACGGCCATTTATAAAAACCAACGGGAATTTATCGAAAATGCGGCACACGAATTACAAACGCCATTGGCACTTTTCCAGAATAAAATTGACGCATTAATTCAGTTTCCGGATATTTCAATGGAACAATCAACGCTGCTCGATTCTCTTAACAACGATGTTTCCCGACTCAACCGACTGAATAAAAACCTATTAATGTTGTCCAAAATCGAAAATACGAACGCGCTCGAAAAACAGCCGATCGTAATTAACGATTATCTTAAAAAGCATCTTGATTTCTTTGCAGAACAGGCCAAATCCAGGAATATTACGATCATTACCGTATTTACTGAAACCTTAAAAACTGAAGCCAATCCCGGACTTGCCGAAGTATTGATCAATAACTTATTTCTAAACGCCATCAGGCATAATGAAGAGAATGGTAAAATCATCATTACCATCGCCAACCAATCGATGACATTTTTAAATTCAGGTAGCGAAAGCGCGTTGGTCAGCGAAAAATTATTCAACCGTTTTGCCAAATTAAACCCATCCGGGAAAGGCAATGGCCTCGGATTGGCGATTGTCAAAAAGATTACCGAACTCAACAATTGGGAAATCAGTTATTCTTACAATAACCATCTACACTGCTTTACGGTTAAATTCTGAAAATTCAGATTTCTGATACCATTACAATTCCAGATTCTAATTTGAAAATTCAAAATTAATTCAGAATCGGATTTGAAATTTGCGGCTCATTTAATTCATAGACTTCATGTTTAAAAGAATTGTAGCGCCGGGCAGATTGTCAGTATTGGTCCATTTTATCGTTTGGTTTCTTATGCTTTCGCAATTGCTAAGAATCGTTTTTTTTATATGGCAATACGACCAGGTTTCATGGAATATCGTGAACTTATTGCGAACATTGTTCACCGGATTGTTTTTTGACATCGGAACCATCACTTTTGTAAGCCTGACTGCAATTGTTTATTATGCGATCATGCCAAACCGCTGGATCGGTTCGTGGGCAGATAAATTTTTAGTCTGGTTTTTTACCGCACTTACGATTTTTATTTTGGTTTTTGCCTTTTTTGCCGAGATCACATTTTGGGACGAATTCAAAACCCGGTTCAATTTCATTGCCGTTGATTACCTGATTTACACACATGAAGTTGTTGCGAATATTAAAGAATCTTATCCGCTACCGTTGCTGATTGGCGGCGTTTTGCTGATTACCGCTGCGGTACTGTTTTTATTTTACAGAAGAAAAGCTTTTGCCAATACTTTTACGTACGGTATTTCCCTGAAACAACGTTCCATCGTTTTGATGGCAACTGTGATTGTATCACTTTTTTATACTTCATTTATCAGTAATTATCAGGCGGAATGGTCGGCAAACCGTTACAATTCAGAAATATCAAAATCTGGGATTTACTCTTTTTTTGCTGCTTTCAGGAACAACCAAATGAAGTATGACGAATTTTATACGGCAATAAATAACGATGAAGCTTTTGCAATCGTTCGTAATAAACTCAAAAACCCGGATGCTGAATTTACTAAAAACGGCTATTCCATCCACAGGAAAATCACCGATAGTTTGCCTTCTGAAGAAAAGAAAAATGTCGTTTTTATTTTGGTCGAAAGTTTAAGCGGCAGTTTCCTGAAAACTTTTGGCAACAAGCAAAACATCACACCGTTTTTAGACAGCCTGGAACAGAAAAGCATATTCTTCGAAAACCTGTATGCCACAGGTACAAGAACGGTTCGCGGCATGGAGGCCGTTACTTTATGCATTCCGCCAACGCCGGGGCAAAGCATTGTAAAAAGACCGGACAACCACAATTTATATACGGTTTGCAACATTTTTAAAAACAGGCAATACAACTGCAATTTCTTTTACGGTGGTGACGGTTATTTTGACAATATGAATTCCTATTTTGGAGGAAACGGTTTTAATATTTACGATCGTGGCCGCGGTAGTGTGCTCAGCGACGACATCAAAACCACAAGAAACAATATTGAAAACAGCGAAGTGACATTTGAAAATGCCTGGGGAATCTGCGATGAAGATATTTTTAATAAAATGCTGAAAGTGGCCGACAAACAATACCGAAACAACCAGCCGTTTTTCAACTTTGTAATGACTACTTCGAACCACAGGCCATTTACCTATCCGTCAGGAAAAATTGATATCCCATCCGGAAACAGCCGTGAAGGTGCTGTAAAATATACCGATTATGCCTTGCGCCAATTGTTTAAAAAAGCAAGCAAAAAACCGTGGTTCAAGAATACGGTTTTCGTTATTATCGCCGACCATTGTGCGAGTAGTGCCGGGAAAGACGAAATTGATGTGGCCAATTATCACATTCCGGCCTTTATTGTCAACTTGCCCGAAACCAGCAACCGGAAAATAGAAAAGCAATGTTCGCAAATCGACCTCTTCCCTACACTGTTTTCCTTATTGCACTGGAATTACGATTCCGATTTCTTCGGGAAAAATGTACTTGATCCTGCTTTTGAAGAGCGTTCCTTAATGGGGACATACCGGAAACTGGTCTTGATAAAAAAAGAAAAAGTAATGATCCTATCAGACCAGAAAAAACAATCGTTTTACACTTGGAATAAAAAAGACAACAGCCTCAAACCGTTGCCAATGGAAAGGACTTTCCTCAATGAAACCATTTCCTGGTATCAAACAGCAGATTACCTTTTTACTAATGAATTATTGAAATAATGGTTTACATTCATTTTATAATCAATCCGATTTCCGGCAATGGCAAACACAATATTACAGCATCGTTGCTTCGTAATTATTTTCCGCGAAGTGAATTTACTATTGAAGTGGATTATACCAAACACAAACAACATGCAATTGCAATTGCCAAATATGCGGCAACTAAAAACCCTGATATTATCGTTGCTTGCGGAGGTGATGGAACGATTAACGAAGTGGCTTCCTGTTTAATTGGTACACCTATCAAACTTGGGATTGTTCCTGTTGGCTCGGGTAACGGACTGGCATCAAACCTGGGCATTCCAAAAAATCTTGAAAAAGCACTTTACATCATCCGAAAAGGAAAATCAATCACTATCGACGTTGGACAGGTCAATAACAACTATTTTTTTAGTAATATGGGCATTGGCATAGACGCTATGATTATAAAGAAATATGAGCAGTTGTGTAAACGAACTCTTTCAGCATATGTAAAGGCCGCTTTATTTTCAGGTTTCAGTTTTAAAAGTACAAAAACGACACTGTTTTATAATGACAAAATAGTCAATACCAAACCGTTTTTGCTTTTTGTTTCCAATTCAAACGTAATGGGCTACAACATGACGCTGACACCACGCGCAAGTTTAAGCGACGGCTGGCTTGACATGGTTGTCATTCCGGAAATTACATTAGTCAGTAAATTGAAATTGGGTTATGCCGTTTTACGAAACAAAATCGAACACTTCAGAGAAGCCGAGCATACACTCATTCAAAATCTTAAGATTGAGATGCCCGACAAAATTTTTACCGATGCCCAGATCGATGGCGAACACCACAATTTAAAAACCAATATCATAGAAATTTCGATTATAAAAAAAGGGTTGAATGTCATAGCTGAAAATTAAAAACCCACTACAATGCCGCAGCCAATTTGCTTTCCGTTATAAAAAGGCGAAATCACAGACGATACTTTTTTATTTTCCGAAGAAAACAATTTGTCTTTTACATAAGGGTACATCCAATAAGCCAGTTTCGTGCTTAAAATTCCAATGCCTGCTCCTGCCGCTACATCGGTCAGCCAGTGCCTGTTGTTTACCATTCGGAATATCCCGGTTCCCGAAGCTACGGCATAACCTGCGATTCCGTACCAAACCGACTGGTCTTTGTATTCCTGCCAAAGGAATTCTGCTCCGGCAAATGCAGTAGCAGTATGCCCCGACGGAAATGAATTGTTTGAAGTACCATCGGGACGTTCGATATGGGTAAGCGATTTTAATCCTAAAGTGGTTGCCGACACCATCAGGTAAGAACTGGCCAAAATCATCGATCGGTCGCGAAGATTATTTTTCCCTTTTAGCCCAAATGCATTTAACGCATAAACCGATGCCGCTGGTGCATATTGTGAAAAGTCATCAATTGATATTTTCTCGTCAATGTCTTCTGTGACTTCTTCCCGGATGTCAGAATTAAATCCTTTGAGCCAGTCACTTTCCATCCCGATTAAACCATAACTGATCAAAGCGGCCGGAATAATAAGTTGTTTGTAGTTGAATTTGTACGGGCTGATACTGTCATTAATAAATGAAGGTTTAGTAAAACGGGCACTGTCGGTTGCAACAATTTTAATAGAATCGGAAACAATCTGCGCATTTACAGAAATGCCAAACAGCAAGAGGAAAATGATTTTAGACATTTTAAAATATTTGAAATTAGTACTAAGCCTGAATCAGGTAAGTGTAATTTTATAGCATACTAAATGTCTGTTTTTGATTAAAAAATTAAATGTTCAATATTTATGAGGCAAATTTTTATAACGATTTTGAATTAATTCTGAATTCTACAACGATGTCTTACGCAAACAAAAAATCCGTAAACTGTAATGAAACAATTTACGGATTTTAGTGGAGTCGCCGGGAATCGAACCCGGGTCCAAACAAGCAATTAAAGAGCTTTCTACGCGCTTATTTCCCGATTGGTTTTTCGTCGTTATGCAAGGCCAGGAACAGCCACACAACGCTTAGTCTCTGAGTTGTTAGAATGGCCGCGAAACAAGACCAAACCTAGGTTTATTTTTACGGTTCCCCTTTGCTGAACGCCACAAACCAAGGCTTTCAAGGAGAATCCAGCTTCTGTACCTGGTACAGACGTGGCATTATCTTACTATAATTCGGATTATGCAGCTAAAGCGTAGTTATTTTCGCCGTTTAAAAGTGTTGGGACTTTTGATTTACGAGAACTGCCCCAGTTCTCGGCGTGCTTACTTTTCAATTCGACTTGCTGTCAAAACCAGTCGACCCCAATTTAATTGACAATTGATAATGAATAATTAACAATTACCACTGATTGCATTGAAATGCGGGGTGCAAATATAGTTTTAAAATGCAAACTACAATGTTAATTGGAATTTAAAATTTTTGAGAATAACCAATGGGTATTTTAGATCTTATTGGCACAGTATTCCTTTTTAGATTGGGTATTTTATTGTCTAAGAGGCCGTTTTACTGCCAAAAAACATGGTTTAATACGTTGTTTACGTCGTCAACCACACTTATGACGCCCTTTTTTACGTCTATTCACGTGGTTGACCACGTTTATGACGTCATTTGACACGTGTAACTACATGGTCGACTACGTAAACAACGTCCTTTTGCACGTGTACAAAGGGGGTCAGCCACGCCAGGGACGTCGTTTGGTAACGTTTTAGATCTTCTCGTTGTTCGTTTGCTGCCTCAGTTTGCTGTGCTTTTTCCCGTATCCGAAATAGATGGCAAAGCCAATGGCAAGCCACACGAATAAACGGATCCAGGTGTCAAGCGGCAACGAAAACATCATGACCAGACAAGTCACAATTCCTAGAATCGGGACCAATGGAACAAATGGTGTCCTGAACGGGCGCTCTGCATCGGGCTGCTGCTTGCGAAGGATTAAAATACCAAGGCAAACCATGACGAAAGCCAATAAGGTTCCGATACTCGTCATTTCGCCCACCACACTTATCGGTACCAAACCTGCAAAAAGACTAATGAAGATACAAAGCACCCAGTTCGATTTAGACGGCGTTTGGAATTTCGGATGCAGCTGCGAAAACACTTTCGGCAGCAAACCGTCTTTACTCATCGAATAAAAAACACGCGACTGCCCGAGCAAATCAACTAAAATCACCGAGGTATATCCAATCAGAATTGCCAGAATAATCGCAATGCCAAGCCATTCATAAGGTGTATTTGCAATGGCAACGGCTACCGGCGCGGCACTGTCTTTAAATTCGGTGTAATTCGCCAGCCCGGTCATTACATAACCAAAAAGAATAAATAAAACGGTACAAACGAGCAAAGAACCCAAAATTCCGATTGGCATATTGCGCTGCGGGTTTTTCGTTTCCTGTGCCATCGTCGCTACGATATCAAACCCGATGAAAACGAAAAACACAACGCCGGCGCCTCTTAAAACACCGCTCCAGCCATACTCGCCAAAGGTTCCGGTATTGTTCGGAATGTAGGGCTGGTAATTCGCCGGATCGATGTAATTCCAACCCAAGACAATAAAAACAATCACAACCCCAACTTTCAACGCCACAACTATCACGTTAAAAATCGCCGAACCTTTCGTGCCTCTGATAATGATTGACGTGATCAACGCAATGATCAACACTGCCGGGAAATTAATCCATCCGGTAACGATCGAACCGTCCTGCATCGTGACGCTTTCAAATGGCGATTGTACCAATTGCGGTGGGATGTGAATATTGAATTTCTCTAAAAATTTAACCAGATATTGCGACCAGCTGATCCCGACGGTCGCAGCGCCAACGGAATATTCCAAAACCAAATCCCAACCGATAATCCACGCAAACAATTCGCCCAAAGTAGCATAAGCATAGGTATACGCACTTCCGGAAACCGGTACCATCGAAGCGAATTCTGCATAACACAATGCACTGAATGCACAACCTACGGCGGCAATGATAAACGATAAGGTTACGGCCGGACCGGCATTATTTGCGGCGGCAATTCCGGTGAGCGAAAACAATCCGGCGCCAATGATCACGCCTACTCCGATTGCGACAAGATTAACCGCGCCCAGGCTTCGTTTTAAAGTTCCGCTGCCACTTTGCGCAGCTTCGAGTTTTAATAATTCTAATGATTTTTTCAGCATGTTTATTGGGTTATGTATTTATATGGATTTGCTATTCTGGCTAAAACCTGGTTGAATTTCCTGATTTTGACCTGCGTCCTTTTTTCGAGTTTGTATTTTGAAGCATTCGTCAACAAAACACCAGATAAAATGATTCCAAGGCCGAGGAATTGTAATCCGGAGATGAATTCACCCGCAATCAGCCATCCGGCAAAAACCGCAACAATCGGGTTGATGTAAGTATGTGTACTCACCAAAACCGGGTCCTGAGTCGACAGCAGCCAGATGTATGAAATGTAAGCAGCAATCGATCCCAAGAAAATCAGGAACAATAAGCCCAGCCATGAAGCCAGCGGTACGGCATTTACCGAAAATTCAAGCCATTCGCCCCTGACGATTCCGATGGCAAAACTGGCAATTCCGGCGATGATCAACTGCTGCGAAATGTTCATGAAAGTCGACTGTTTTCCAGGATTGTTTTTAGAATACAAAGAACCCAAGACCCAGGACACCGAACTGATAGCCAAAACGATAAAAGCCAGTATTTTCAAGCCTTCATCGGTTGCAAGCGCGCTTTCGGAAACGCTGCCCTTGAGGAAAAGTATCAATCCGGCAAAGCCAATAATAAGCCCGCTGACAATAGCCTTGTTAGTAAAATAATAACTCCAGTTCTTTTTATCCAAAGCGATAAACCAAAACGGGCCGGTGGCAATCGCGATTGCGGCTTCGGTGGAGGAAACGTATTGTTCGCCCCAGGCCACAAGCCCTGTTCCACCGGTTAAGATCAGGATTCCGGTGATGGCATTTTTCTTCCAGTCGGAAACCGTACCGCTTTTTTCTTTTTTGGCTTTCCGCCAGAGGAATAAAATGAGTCCGGCGATGAAGAATCTTAAACCGGATAAAATGAATGGCGGAAAACCTTCAAGTCCAAACGAAATGGCCAAAAATGTTGAACCCCAAATAACGTAAATGCTTGCAAACGCAAGGAAAGTGGGCAGTGAAATTTTATTATTGAATAGTGACATAACGATTATTATTATTAAAAAATGGATATAAAAAAAGACCTTTCGTCAGATTTGAGGAAAGGCCTTGCTAATTTTTTGGATGTAATTATGCAAATGTTTTCCTACAGCGATGCACGCGTTTCATCATTTGATGACAACGATTCATACACATACATTTTTTTACAGAAGTTTTCATAATACTAGCTTTACATTAAACAAAAAAAAGAGCCTTTCAAACGGATGAAGGCTCTGATGATTTTTTATAAAAATATTTTTTATATCGTTGCCAATTCATACAATGGGTTGTGCTTGCGACACATGTTGCAAGTTGTATTCATCATATTATGGCGTTTGTTTCTCATTACGTCGGCAAATGTATTAAGTTATTTTCAATAAAAACAACTTAAATCTTATTTTTTTTGAATATTCTTCAAAGACTAATTCTCAGGAGATACAACTTCCCCTTTCCATTGCATCATTCCACCAAGCAAATTATACGTGTTTTCAAAACCCAATTGGTTCATGATAGTACAAGCTTGCTCGCTTCTGCCGCCGGCTTTGCAATAGACATAATAATTCTTCGATTTGTCGAGTGCTTCAACGGCGTAAATAAATCCCTGGCCTTTGTAAATATCAATATTGATCGCGTTCGGGATAATACCATCGTTCCATTCGTCTTCAGTGCGAACATCTAAAATCACTGCGTTTGGATCGCCGTTCAATTGCGAAATCCAGTCTTCTTGTTGTAAGTTCATAATCAATTTATACTTTAATGGAACAACCGATCGCTTTGGTTTCTTTGACGGCGATTCCCTTTTTTTCAAGCAGCGAATTTACGGCATTTTCTACATATTTTTGTTTGACGGCAGCCGCATCTTCATAATTATCGTCGATGGCACCAATGTATTTTACTTCGTTTCCTTTAGAAGTTTTCTCTAAAATATAAACGTGTGGTGTTTTTGTGGCGCCGTACTGTGGATAAATTTTCTGGCCTTCATCAAATAAATAAGGGAATGTAAATCCTTTTTCTTTGGCTCGCGCCTGCATCAGAACGAAACTGTCTTCTTTTTGTTTTTCGGGATTGTTCGGGTTGATCGCGATTACGGGATACCCGAGTTTGGCGTATTTTTTATCGAGAGCAATGATGCGGTCTTCGTAGGCTTTGGCAAACGGGCAATGGTTGCAGGTAAAAATAACGATGAACCCTTTGGCATCTTTGTAATCTTTAAGAGAAACATTTTTATTGTTGACATTTTTAAGGCTGAAATCGGTAGCGATATCCCCGATTTTATATCCGGAAACCGTCGGAACTGTAAATGCGCTGGCCAGTGTAATAAGAACTGCAGCGGCTAAAATTTTGATTGTTTTCATTTTGGACTTGTTATAGATTGAACTTCTTTTTCTAAGGCTTCATAAGTGAAACTTTGCTCGTAGAACTTGCGTTCGTTGTTTTTATAAATGACTGTTGCCGGAATCGCACCCGACCAGGATTTGTCGACTTTTTCAATCCACGCATTCGCATCTGGATCGTTCAGATAAATGACTTTGGATTGTAATTTTTTTCTTTTGATAAATGGCAATAAATTGGTTTCAACCTGTTTGCTCATATCCATGCTGACCAAAATAACTTTGACTTTTTTGTCTTTGTAATTGCTATTCAGTTTTTCAAAATTCGGCAATTCTTCAACGCAGGGTTTGCACCAGGTTGCCCAAAAATTCACGACATAAGTGGTGTCGTTTTGCTGCCTCAGGAAATATTCGAAAGTTTTATAATCATACGATCTAACCGAAATGCCGTCTTTAGTATACACTTTCAAAGGTTTGGGTTCCGTTTCAGTTTGTGCGTTGACATTGGCGAAGGCCCCGAAAATCAATAACAGCAATAATCTTTTCATTATATTATTTTTTTTCAACGCCAATAAAATTAGGCAATCTCATGTCCTGCATTTTTTATTTAACAAATAATTAATACACACTTGTACATACAAATGAAAAATAACATTAAATTTGTACCTACAAACTTTGTAATAACAACTATGACAATTGAAAATATCATAAAATCAAGTACAGCGTTGACACTTTCGAAAAAGACGGTTTTGAATATTTTGTACACGCAAAATGTGATCAACGACAAATTTAGTGAAGTATTGAAGCCGTTTGATATTTCAGCTGAACAATTTAATGTATTGCGAATTTTGCGCGGACAAAAAGGCTGTCCGGCTAATATGAGTTTGCTGCAGGAACGCATGCTCGCCAAAACCAGCAATACCACCCGGCTCGTTGATAAATTGCTTTTAAAAGAACTGGTTACAAGGAAAGTTTGCCCGGACAATCGCAGGAAAGTAGAAGTATTAATTACGGCAAAAGGCCTTGACCTTTTAACCGAAGTTGATCCTAAAGTTGACCAGCACGAAGCCTGTTTCACTTCAAATTTAAACAACGATGAACTTGAAACACTGAACAATTTACTAGAAAAATTCAGAAATTAAATACCAAAACATGTCACATATAGAAAAATTGAACTGGCGTTATGCCGTTAAAAAATACGATGCTTCAAAAAAAGTATCAGCGCAGGATTTGCAAACTTTGAAAGAAGCGATCCGCTTAAGTCCGTCTTCTTACGGTTTGCAACCCTACAAAGTGTTGTTCGTTAACGATCTTAAAATCCGCGAGCAATTAAAAGCATCAGCCTGGGGGCAAACGCAAATTACCGATGCTTCGGAACTGGTAATTTTTGCCAATATTACTGATTTCGGAAATCCTGAAATCGATTCTTACATCGAAAATATTGCAAAAACGCGTGATTTAACCGCTGAAAGCCTTTCCGGTTTTGCTGATTTGATGAAATCGAAAATCTCTGCTTTACCGCTCGAAGCGCGTGACAACTGGACTTCTAAACAAACCTATTTGGCACTCGGAAACCTGATTAATGTAGCAGCCGATCTC
>Ga0081606_1000541_pt1 | contig 11862 bp, 11 predicted proteins | sample EareggfetidaYelm_FD_71127 | JGI IMG/M metagenome (GOLD analysis project Ga0081606, IMG submission 71127) | Earthworm egg capsule microbial community from the University of Washington, USA - E. fetida Yelm (SPADES assembly) (version 2) | ecosystem: Host-associated > Annelida > Reproductive system... | reverse complement strand
CGGCAGAAAAATCGGGAGGCATTGCCACCAACATCGGCATTCATTTTTTTGATATGCTGATTTGGGTTTTTGGCAAAATGACTTCCATGGAAGTAACCGCGCTTGAGCACGATTGGGCGGCCGGCGTACTGGAGTTGGAACGCGCCTCGGTGAACTGGAAGCTGAGCATCAACTACGAACATCTTCCCGCCGAAGCGAAAGCGGCCGGCAAACGCACCTTCCGCACGCTCAACATGGACGGCAAAGAAATTGAATTCAGCGACGGCTTCACCGAGTTGCATACCAAAAGCTATCAAAGCATTTTAGAGGGAAAGGGTTTCGGATTGGGGGATGCACGCCCTGCCATAGAGTTGGCGCATCAAATCCGAAATTGGAAAAACTGATTTTTTAATTACCCATTCATCGAAATCAAAAACTCTTCGTTGTTGCGGGTGCCTTTCATTTTCGACTGCAGGAACTCCATGGCTTCCACCGAATTCATATCGGCCATAAACTTGCGCAATATCCAAACGCGCTGAAGTTCTTCGTCTTTCATCAGCAAATCCTCGCGACGAGTGCCCGACGCCGGCACATCAATGGAAGGATACATGCGGCGATTAGAAAGCTTGCGGTCGAGTTGCAACTCCATATTTCCGGTTCCTTTAAATTCTTCAAAAATCACTTCGTCCATTTTAGACCCGGTGTCAATCAGAGCGGTGGCAATGATGGTGAGCGACCCTCCGTTTTCGATTTTGCGGGCGGCGCCAAAAAAGCGTTTCGGTTTGTGAAGCGCATTGGCGTCCACCCCGCCCGAAAGAATTTTTCCCGAAGAAGGCACCACGGTATTATAAGCGCGTGCCAATCGCGTAATAGAGTCAAGCAAAATCACCACATCGTGTCCGCACTCCACCATCCGTTTAGCCTTTTCCAACACGATGCTGGCTACCTTCACATGGCGGTCGGCTTGCTCGTCGAAAGTGGAGGCAATTACTTCCGCCTTCACGCTGCGCGCCATATCGGTTACCTCTTCGGGGCGCTCGTCGATGAGCAACACAATCAAATAAACTTCGGGATGATTTTCGGCAATGGCATTGGCAATGTTTTTCAACAACACGGTTTTGCCCGTTTTGGGTTGCGCCACAATCATTCCGCGTTGCCCTTTTCCGATGGGGGAAAATAAATCCAAAATGCGCGTAGAGAGGTTGTCGTGCGTAGTGCTCAATTTCAGTTTCTGTTCAGGGAACAGCGGCGTGAGATATTCGAAAGCCACGCGGTCGCGAATTTCCTCTGATGTTTTCCCGTTCACGCTGTCCACCTTCAGCAAGGCAAAATATTTTTCCCCCTCTTTTGGCGGACGAATGAGACCGCGAACCGTATCCCCCGTTTTAAGCCCCAACATTTTTATTTGGGAAGGAGAAATATAAATGTCGTCGGGACTGGCCAAGTAGTTGTAATCGGAAGAGCGCAAAAAGCCATAGCCGTCTTGCATAATTTCAAGCACTCCCTCGTTGGCGACCACGCCTTCAAATTCCTTGAACTGCGAATGTTTGGGATGCTGCGGAGGCGGCTGTTGCTGAACAGGCGCGATTTCTTTTTCCTGCCCTTGTCCTTGCTCTTGTTCCTGCTCCTGTTCTTTTTTTGTTTCCGCCGGTTTTTCTCTTGCCCCGTTCTCGATAGGCATTTCGGGCGCCTTTTTTTCAACCGCGGCAACCGTCGGCGCCACTACGGGCGCCGCGTGCGTCACGTTCTCCCGACGGCGGCGACGTTCAGGCTGTGGTTCTGCAGGCGGAGGAGGCGTTTCCCCTTTCACCGCTTGCTGGTCTAAAATTTTGTAGATAAGTTCTTCCTTGGAAAACTTTTTGGCATTTTTAACGCCAATGCCTTCAGCCATGTCTTTCAATTCCGACACTAGCTTGTCATTCAACTCCTGTTTTGTTAGCATTTAAAGAATAATAATTTTGAAAAATTTTTATCGAACAAACAATCCTTGCTTGGAAACTTTATGAAAAAACACACTGTTCAATTTGGATAAAGTTTTTATTAGATGCCTTGGGATTTGCATGCGATAGCGGTGCAATTATAAGGCATTTTTATGGATTCACAAATTTTGTTTGAAAATTTTTCGTTGTTTTTTTCTCATTAATTTCAACTCCAAGCTTTTGCAAGGGGATTATTTGAGCAAACGCATCTCAGAATTTTCCCGCCGCTCGGCTTTCCGCATAGAAATCCGCGCAGAGGCGAAAAGCAAAAAACGCATTTTCACGATGGCCGACATTTGTTTTTCAAAGAGACCATGTTTCTGCTTTCCGCTTTAAAAAAAATTATCCGTCGCCCGTCGTCAATTATTAATTATAGGAGTATATTTGCGTCCTAAAATTTAAACGAATGATTTATCTTATCCTTCTTCAAGCCGCTCCCGCGGCGACCAACGACAACCCGTTGTCGCAGTACTCTTCATTTTTTTTATTTGCCGCCATGGGACTCATTGCTTACTTTTTTATGATTCGCCCGCAACGAAAAAAGGCAAAAGAACAAACGAAGTTTACGGAAGAATTAAAAAAAGGCGCGGAGGTAGTAACGATTGGCGGCGCGCACGGACGCGTGGCCGAGGTGGAGGGCGACACCGTGGTCCTTGAAATTGAACGCGGCGGACGCATCCGCTTTTCAAAATCCGCCATTTCTATGGAATCCACGCGAGCGCTTAAAAAGTAATCCCTTTGCATGAAAAGGCCTTTTCTGGTTGCCCTTACGGGAGGAATTGGCTCCGGAAAAAGCACGGTTGCCGCCGTCTTTCGTTGTCTCGGCACGCCCGTTTACGACTCCGATTCATGGGCAAAGGAATTGATGACGACGGATAAATCGGCAAGAAGCGCCATCCAAAAAACCTTTGGCGAACAATCATATATCGAGGGAAAATTGAACCGTCCCTACTTAGCCTCACAGGTTTTTTCAACCGAAAAAAACCAACGGGCGATGAATGTCATCGTTCACCCCATGGTGGAAAAACATTTTCAAAAATGGGTGCGGGAAAATGCTTCCGCTCCCTATCTTATGAAAGAATCGGCTTTGCTTTCCAACAGCTTTGTCGGCATTGAATTGGATAAGCGTATTTTGGTAACCGCGCCTGAAGAGGTTCGCATCCGACGCATTCTAAAACGCGATAACCGCAGTTTGGAAGAAATAAGGAAAATCATGGAGCGCCAACAGCAGCCCGTCAAAGCCGACTACACCTTGTTCAACGATGAGCTTCAACTGCTGGTGCCGCAAGCGGAAGAACTTCATCTGCTTTTCACAAAACTGGCGAAGGAAAAAAAACCTGCGGCATGAACCGAAGAGTATTAAGCCGAGGATACGACGGCATTGATTTAACGCCGTTTCCGTTGATTGAATTTTGAACGGATAGGGCGCTTGAATTAGCAGATTCAAGTCCAAAATGCAACTTTTTATCCTTGTTTATTTATTAGTAAAATGCCGCATAATTGAATATTTTTGGACTAGAGGTATGGGTAAGATTTACCGCATTCAGCGGGAAGGCAGTGGGGGGCTTCTCTTTTTCGGAAAAAATAGATTGAATAAACTGCCCATTTTGTTGCCCTCCTAAAAGTTGTATTTATTAGTTGAATCTAAGACAGTTAAATTGTTAGGCGGAAAATAATATGAAACAAATAATAGAAAACAGATATTTAAAAGGCTTCAAATTTTCGTCTTCAGAAGAAGCATCGACCTTTTGTAATAACCAAAAAGCTAAAAGAAGTATATCCATTGAGGATACATTTGGCGAAAATTATTACTGTTATGTTTGCTATCATTCATTGACAAAGGAGAAACAATTTGTCTTGTCTTTTAGAAGCGATGAGAGTGAGGACAATCTGAACTTTTTGTTTTGGGATAATTTGTTTGTGATGGATACAGGCAAGAACGTTTATTTAATAGACGAAAGTCTAAACATTAAAACATCGTTTGAGATTACTGCCCCTTTAGTAGGGTTGTATTTAATTAACAAAGAAAAGTTGCTTTTATTAGAAGAAGTCTATATGAGAGTAGTAGATTACAAAGGTCAAATAGTAAAGAGTGAATTATTTGACCTGATAGAGGATTTTAGCATTAAAGGCAATTTACTATCCGTACAAACGAGTGAAGAAAGGAGAGTTATTGAATTAACCTAAAAAGCAAAATGAGGACTGCTCCTCCCCGTTCTTTCCCTGCCAAGGCGTTAGAATAGGGCTTTCTCATAAACTCGCGAGGAGAAAATAAAGCCTTTTTGTTTCCTCAACCGCCCTGAAAGATAATACCGCAAAACGAAGAGCCAAAGGCAGATACTCACTGCTATTTTAAAAAACTACTTCCCCCAATTTCCCCCCACGCTTGATTCGCATGATGAAAACGTATTTTTTAGTGCATACTTTCTGAGCGCTCTGCTCATTTTTCCGTGCATTAAAAATTGACATGACGCCTCGTAAAGGCGCGTCTTTATTGAATTTTTTAGTTTTTAAGCAAGCCCTATTTAAAATCTGCAAATTGTTGCTGTTGATTTGCGCAAAATTATGGCAAGTCCTGTGTGTTCTCATTAATAAGGGGCAAAGTCCTGTTTTTGCTCCTGTTTTTGCTTTTGTGTGCGCGGCGCTGTTCTTTGCTCCTGCGGCTAAATAATTTTGCGGAACGGAAAAATAAAAAAAGCCGTCCCAAGGGACGGCTTATGCGATGCTCGCCATTCGAGTTTTAGCTCACTTTAATCACGTGTTTCAGCGCTTTCTTCTCGTCTTTGGGGATGGTGAGTTCCAATATGCCGTTGTTGTATTCGGCATTAATTTTCTCCTCGTCGATGTGGTCGGGCAGTTGAAAAGAACGGCTGAAAGAACCGTATTGCGTTTCGATGCGGTGATAATTTTCCTCCTTGTCTTCGGCGGAAAATTTTCTCTCGCCGCTCACCGTAATTCGGTTTTCATGAAGCTCAATGTTCAAGTCCTCTTTTTTCAAACCGGGAACCGACACCAGAATTTGATAGGCATTGTCCTTCTCAATGACGTCCACTTGCGGCAGAAATACGCTGCCCCCGTTGCGGGCGAGATTGTCGCTGAAGAACTGATCAACCAATGTGCCGAACGAATGAGGAGCACATACTTGGGAATACTTAACTGCGTTTTTCATAATTTTTAATTTTTAAAGTTTAACAAAAATTTCTGTAAGCGCTATATGGAAAAATTGTGCCGATGGTATTTTTAGGTCATTATGGCGTATTTCATCATATTTTCACATGAAAAACATGTCAATATGGCGTAATTAATGATTGATGCCTCTTCGCAGACACCGCCAAGGGACGCTTGGAGCGCAAAAAGGGCATCCCAGGGGGGAACGCGGGCTTGTGGGTTTGTCATTAACCATTGATTATTGATTATTGCACCTTTATTCTCAATATTGACAAAGAATAAGGCTTGATGTTTACTTCTATCTTTTTCCCGGTCGCCGTTGCTTGGAGAGTTTGCGGACTTACCGCTAACGGAAAGTCTAAGCTGTTTGTCTTTTCCAAAGAATCGCTTGACAAAACCGTGCCCGCTATCGGACGCAACACTTTTTTCACCCCCTCCAACGAAACCGCGACGTCCTTCTGCTTGGGCGAATAATTGACTATCTTTAAGATTACGTCTTTGGTATTTTTATCCCAAACAGCGGAAGCATACAGACTGTCTTGCCCCGTTAACGGCAAGTTGTTCGCCAACACGGGGATGACGTGCGTGCCTCGATTTGAGGAGAAAAGTTTCTGCACGTAATAGCTGGGCGAGCCGTAAGAACGCAGATTATCCGCCCACATCAAACAGGGCGCCCATTGCCAGCCCTCCGCGTGAGCAAAAAGAGGCGCGTATGAAGCCATTACAACAATATCCGCATTTCGCTCCAGTCCCGTAAGGAAAGCGGCTTCGGCCACGGCCGCGCCCCAGTTGTTTCTAAGTTCGCCGATTACGGTTTTATCGGCGTGCGCCGCATACTCCCCGACAAATATTTTCGGGCCAAGTCTGTCGTATTTGTCATAGCGCGAAACGTTCTGCAAAAACCATTTTGGTTCGCGGTAATAGTGTTCGTCAATTATGTCGATATTCATTTCTCTTAACCGACGATTCATATAGTCAAACTTGCCTCCGTCGGGATCTGGTCCCGCACTCGCAATTAATTTTACTTGAGGATATTTTTCCTTAATGGCGGTTTGAAAGGCGGATAGTCTCTCGGCATATTGCGGTCCCCAATTCTCGTTGCCCACTCCGAGCAACGTCAGATTAAACGACTCGGGATGCCCCATGTCGGCGCGAACCTTGCCCCATTTAGAGCTTGCGTTGCCGTTGGCAAATTCTATCAAATCCAGCGCGTCTTGTATGTAGGGGCTTAGTTGCTCCACGGGCACGGATTCTCCTGTATTAAACTGACAAGCCATGCCGCAATTTAGAATGGGCACCGGCGCCGCCCCAATATCTTCGGACAACTGAAAATATTCAAAGAAGCCCAGTCCAAAAGTTTGGAAATAATCGGGCGTTGACCGATGAGCAAATTCCATATTCCATCGGTTGACAATCGTCTTTCTGTTTTCAATGGGGCCAATCGTTTTTTTCCATTGGAAGCGGTTTGATAAGTCATAGCCCTCCACGATGCAACCTCCGGGGAAGCGCATAAAGCCCGGTTTTATGTCCGCCAACAACTGCGCCATGTCCCTGCGCAAACCGCCGGGTCTGCTTTTCCAAGTATCTTCGGGGAACAAAGAAATCATGTCAATGTCAATCACGCCGTTGCCTTCAAACCAAATATTTAGTTTGCCTTTTGACGTCGATACGGAAGCGCGAATTCGGGCCGTTATTTTTTCCCAATTTTTTCCCGTCGGCGCCAATGCCGCGTTCCCGATAATGTCCCCTTTTTCATTGGCCAATTCAATATGAATTTTAATGTCGGAACCGGCGGGTTGCCGAAGCATTGCCGAGAAACTGTACCACGCTTCTTTTTTTATGCCCATGCCTCTAAAGCCTTCATTGGCAATCCCCAAAGCGCCTTTTGCGGCATGGGAGGCAGAAACGCGAAGAAACCTTGGGTTGTTTTCGTTGCCCTCCTGACGATTGATTAAAACCGCGCCTTCGTTGAAATTCTTTTGTTGAACAGTCCACCCCATCAGCGGTTTGTAAAATTCAAACGAACGATTCTTAACCAACTCCGCATAGATGCCTCCGTCGGCGCCCATATTCACGTCTTCAAAAAAGACTCCCCACATGACAGGCTGAACGGGGGCGAGCATTTTATCGGCTTTTATCGTGAGCGCAGTTTTTCTATGTTGTGCCCTTGCCGCGAAGGCAATGACGCCTCCGAGGATAAGCGTAAAAATAAACTTCTTTGGGTTCATATTGTTTCTTTTTGGTGTTCAAGTAATTTCTTTCTTTTCGCCCGACAAGTTAAGCTAAACGGTTGCAACTCACAACATTCTTTTGGGCGGGAAATTTCAAGCGCCGCTTTGGGCTGAAGCATATGGCGGATAGCCGTCTCTTCCCGCGCCCTTTCTTTCGGGCAACCGTTTTCATTTGCATAAGTCCGTTTGTTTAAAAAAAATCCGATACATTCGCCTGATGCCTTCAGAGGGCGAAGGCGCAAACCGTGCGCAAAAATAAATAAAAAAATAAATAAGTGTATTAAATACACGAAAAAATGTTTAGGTTTGCCGTGTCAAGGCTCGTTGTAATTTATTAAAACTTTACTCTAATGAAAAAGAATTTATCCGCTGTTTCGCTCATGTTGCTTTTGGGTTGGAGCGCACATGGTCAAGCCGCTCAAATTTTCATTCACGCCCAAAATCCCAAAATCCAAATAAGCAGGCATATCTATGGCCATTTTGCCGAACATTTGGGGAGGTGCATATACGGCGGAGTCTTTGTGGGCGACGACAGCCAGATACCCAATACGAATGGCGTAAGAAATGACGTGATACATGCGTTAAGAAATCTTAAGGTACCGAACCTGAGATGGCCCGGCGGGTGTTTTGCCGACACGTATCATTGGAAAGAAGGAATTGGCAAAAAATCGGACCGGCCGCAAAAAATAAATTCGTGGTGGGGCGGCGGCACGGAAAATAATAGTTTTGGCACCCATGAGTTCTTGAATATGTGCGAACAAATCGGGGCAGAACCCTATCTGGCGGCCAATGCGGGCAGCGGAACGGTGGAAGAACTTTCAGACTGGGTTCAGTATGTGAATTTTTCGGAGGCTTGTCCAATGTCGCAACTTCGCATCAGAAACGGACGGGAAAAACCTTGGAAGGTTAAATTTTGGGGCGTAGGAAATGAGGCCTGGGGATGCGGGGGAAACATGAAACCCGAATTTTATGCAAACCTCTACAGGCAGTTCGCTACTTTTATGTCGAATGGCAATAATAAGGACAAACTTTTCCGAATTGCTTCGGGAGCCAACTCGGCTGACTATAACTGGACTGAAGCGCTAATGCGCGATATTCCTCACCATCTGTTAGAGGGAACAGCCCTTCACCATTACGCCGTCACGGACTGGAACAACAAGGGACCGGCAACCGATTTCACAGAACAGCAGTATTTCGCAACCATGAAAAAAGCCCTGCAAATGGAGACGCTGGTTTCAAGGCACTCGGCTATTATGGATAAATATGATCCGGAGAAAAAAGTGGCGCTTGCAGTCGATGAATGGGGAGGATGGTATGAGGTTGAAAAAGGAACCAATCCCAGTTTCTTGTATCAGCAAAATACAATGAGAGACGCCATGATTGCAGGGGTGACATTGAACATTTTCAACAATCACGCGGACAGAGTCCGCATGGCAAACTTGGCGCAAATTGTGAATGTGCTGCAGTCGGTTATCCTTACCGATCATCAGAAACTTATATTAACCCCCACCTACCACGTAATGGAAATGTACAACGTGCACCAAGACGCGAAGCTGTTGCCTTTGGATATTGACGCCAATTACTATACGCTGGGAAACGAACAGTTGCCGGCGATTTCGGCGTCCGCGTCTATTGACCCTTTGAGCAATATTCATATTTCGCTGGTTAATATTGATGCGTTAAAGACGCAGAGAGTAAGCATAAATTTTTGGGGAGCAAAATATAAAGCAATGAAAGGGCGAATTTTAACCGCAGTAAAAGTTACTGATTGCAATACATTCGAATCCCCGGAGACCGTCAAGCCTAAAGAGTTTAACGGAGCAAAATTGACAGACGGCAACATATCGCTTAATATTCCGCCGTTCTCTGTCGTGGTTTTAGAATTGAAATAGAACATTTCTGTTGTCCTCATGACGGGCGTTGCTGAAGTTTAGCGTGGTCCGTTTGTGTTTGTTTGCCTTTTAAACAAGACTGTTTTGACGCCGCTTCTCTTGTTGGGATTCCGTCGCGCTTTCAACAGCCCCGATTTTTAAGCGGGCCAATTCAATATTTTTTGTACTTTTACGGCAACAAGAGTCTGACCTGAACTCTTTTACATTCTGCCCCGCCAAAATAGAATGGATTAAAGTGCAAGCTTAGTTTTTATTCATAATTTAAGATGTTTCGTTATGCGTAATGCTTTTTTCAGGAAAATAGCAATTAATTTCTTTAAGAGAGGAATTGCCTTATTGCTTCTCATTTTTCTCGGTTTAACGGTTTATGCCAATCCGTCCCGCGCGGAGGCTGATACGGGGAGGCTCTGTTCAAAAGGGAAGGTTTCTTGTTCAACGGCCGATTGTGCTTATTCTTTGCCGTCCGCGGGCAACAAGAATGTCAGATTGGTTGCAGGCGGCGGCTCGGCCGGCTCAAAGAGTTTGATTTTTGATGATGCCGGAAATCCCGCCGGCGTTTCAAGAAGAACCGAAATGATAACCGCGGGCGGAAAAGCATACGCCGTAAACCAAGCGCCGTCGTGCACTTATACGCTTCAATCAACCAATTTTCCTGCCCCGTCTGCCGCGGGAATGGCAGACGTAAAAGCTGCCGTCGCAGGCGACAACTGTCCATGGGCAGCCGTGGTTTCTTCCGATGCCTCCTCGTGGCTTACGGTTGTCGCAGGAGAAACGCCGCCTTTTATCGGCACAAAGACGTTGGGCATTTCTTATACGGCAAACACCGGCGCGGCAAGAATGGGAAGGATAATCATTGGCGAAAGCTTGTATATTGTGACTCAAGCGGGCGCGGCGTGTGCTTACACTTTTGTTCCGACTGCTTTTGCCGCGAGTTCTGCAGGCGGAACAGACGGAAGCATTGCGGTTACCGCCAATCTGAACGGCTGCGAATTGGCTGCTCCGAGCACAACGGATAGATGGATTATCGGTTTATCCGTGCAGGCGGGTTCTTCGGCAAACCTCAAGCGGGTTGCTTTTAAATATCTTGCCAATCCCTCCGCACTTCCAAGAATGGGCACGATAAGGATTGGCGGAAGCTCGTATATTGTGAATCAGGCGGGAGGTCAGTGCAGCTATACTTTTGAACCGACTGCTTTTGCCGCGAACCCTGCAGGCGGAACAGACGGAAGCATTACAGTTACCGCGAATCTGAGCGACTGCGAATTGGCTGCTCCGAGCACAACGGATACATGGATTACCGACTTGTCCGTGCAAACGGGTTCTTCGGCAAACCTCAAGCGGGTTGCTTTTAAATATGCCCCCAATCCCTCCACTTCCCAAAGGACGGGAAGGATAAGCATTGGCGGACGCTTGTATATTGTGAATCAGGCAGGAGGTCAGTGCAACTATACTTTTGTTCCGACTGCTTTTGCCGCGAGTTCTGCAGGCGGAGCAGACGGAAGCATTACAGTTACCGCGAATCTGAACAACTGCGAATTGACTGCTCCGAGCACAACGGATAGATGGATTATCGGTTTATCCGTGCAAGCGGGTTCTTCGGCAAACCCCAAGCGGGTTGCGTTCAAATATCTTGCCAATCCCTCCGCTTCTCAAAGGACGGGAACGATAAGGATTGGGGGAATGGACTATTCCGTGACTCAAGCGGGGGTGCCGTGCGTTTACACCTTTGCTCCGACTGCTTTTGCCGCGAACCCTGCCGGGGGAGATAACGGGGACGTAACAGTTACGGCCCTTCCCGGCGATTGCGCATGGACTCCAAGCGCAACGGATACATGGATTACTAATTTATCGCGAGTGTCGGGCACGGGGCGATTTACTTTTAAATATCTTGCCAATCCCTCCGCTCTTCCAAGAGAGGGGAGGATAAGCATTGGGGGAATCTCGTACACGGTGACTCAAGCGGGGGCGCCGTGCACTTACACTTTTGCTCCGACTGCTTTTGCCGCGAACCCTGCCGGAGGGGATGACGGGAACGTAACAGTTACAGCCCTTCCCGGCGACTGCGCATGGACTCCAAGCGCAACGGATACATGGATTACTAATTTATCGCGAGTGTCGGGCACGGGGCGGTTTACTTTTAAATATCTTGCCAATCCCTCCGCTCTTCCAAGAGAGGGAAGGATAAGCATTGGCGGAATCTCGTACACGGTGACTCAAGCGGGGGCGCCGTGCGCTTACACCTTTGCTCCGATTGCTTTTGCCGCGAACCCTGCCGGGGGAGATAACGGAGAGGTAACAGTTACGGCCCTTCCCGGCGACTGCGCATGGACTCCGAGCACAACGGATAGATGGATTACCGAATTGTCCGTGCAAACGGGTTCTTCGGCAAACCTCAAGCGAGTTGCTTTTAAATATGCCCCCAATCCCTCCGCTCTTCCAAGAGAGGGGAGGATAAGGATTGGGGGAAGGGACTATTCCGTGACTCAAGCAGGAGGTCAGTGCAGCTATACTTTTGAACCGACTGCTTTTGCCGCGAGTTCTGCAGGCGGAACAGACGGAAGCATTACAGTTACCGCGAATCTGAACGACTGCGAATTGACTGCTCCGAGCACA
>Ga0081606_1000740_pt1 | contig 11865 bp, 3 predicted proteins | sample EareggfetidaYelm_FD_71127 | JGI IMG/M metagenome (GOLD analysis project Ga0081606, IMG submission 71127) | Earthworm egg capsule microbial community from the University of Washington, USA - E. fetida Yelm (SPADES assembly) (version 2) | ecosystem: Host-associated > Annelida > Reproductive system... | reverse complement strand
TTGCGATTTTCCATCATCGGGGTGCGCCCGAACTCGCCGCCCCAAACCACTAACGTTTCTTCAAGCAAACCTCTTTGTTTCAAATCAAGCAACAACGCCGTAACGGCTTTGTCCACGCTGCGATATTTATTTAAAATTCCGACGTTGAGCGCGTTGTAGGCCGCATCGCCGTGAGCATCCCAACCCCAATCGAACAGTTGCACAAAGCGCACCCCCTTCTCCACCAACTTTCGCGCCAGCAAGGCATTGTTCGCAAAACAAGACTTCCCCGGCTTCGTTCCGTACATTTGATGAATATAGTCAGGTTCGTCATTGATGTTCATTACTTCGGGCGCCGTTATCTGCATGCGATACGCCATTTCATATTGCGAAATGCGCGACAAAATTTCAGGGTCTTTATACTCTTCGTATTCCTGATGATTGGCTTTATTAATGGCGTCGATAGTGGCTTGGCGAATGTTGCGGCTCATGCCCTTCGGGTCTTTGATAAATAAAACCGGGTCGCCGTCGCTCCTGCATTGCACGCCTTGATACACGGAAGGCAAAAATCCGCTGGCCCACACGCTCTTTCCCGCATCGGGAAAACTTCCGCCGCTCGTGAGCACTACAAAGCCCGGCAGGTTTTGGTTTTCCGTTCCCAACCCGTATGTTACCCAACTGCCCATGCTCGGTCTTCCCAGTCGCGGGCTTCCTGTATGCAACAGCATTTGCGCCGGGGCATGATTGAACTGATCCGTTTTTACGGCTCTCAAAAAAGTTACTTCGTCGGCAATCGTGGACATGTGGGGGAGGTTCTCGCTCACCCAAGCGCCGCTTTGTCCGTACTGCGCAAACTTCGTCTGCGGCCCCAACATTTTTGGCGTACCTGTTATGAACGCGAATTTCTTCCCCTCCAAAAAAGACTGCGGACAATCTTGCCCGTCCATCTTCGCCAATTCAGGCTTGTAATCAAAAGTCTCAAACTGCGAAGGAGAACCTGCCATGTGGAGATAAATAACGCTCTTCGCCCGACCTGCAAAAGGCGGAGATTTTGGCAACAAAGGATGAGCAGGATCAAAAGCGATAGAGGGCGCTGCTTTGCCGCCGCAGTTTCCAAACAAGGTACCCATCGCCAAGGCGCCAAGCCCCATCGCGCTTTCTTTCAAAAAATGACGGCGGGTACGCTTGTGCATCGCCTGCTGTTGCACCTCTTTTACCAGCCGTTGATCGTGTAGCTCTTTTTGTGTCATAAAATTAATTATTGCTTGCAAATACTATAATATAATATGCTATTTAATGTCCGTTAAAATCATTCCTTTTCTAATTCTTCGTCATGGCTTCGTCTAAATTCAACAATGCGTTGGCCACCACTGCCAGCGCCGCCGCGGAGGGTTTCGCCTGCGCGGCATTCAATCCCGTCATTTCAATGGTCTTGGCAGGGTCTGCTTCAAACTCTTTTAACGCCTCATTATATAAATCAACAAAAATTTTCACTTTCTCCTTCGGCATGGGTTTATACAACATCAACTCATATCCCTTCGCTATTTGATTTTCAACCTTGTCCTCTTTCTCCATGCGCCGCGCAAAATGGCGCGCCATGTTCACGTAAGAGGAATCGTTTAGCGTAACCAAAGCCTGCAACGGCGTATTGGTGCGGATGCGGCGCGCGGCGCAAACCACTCGTTGTATTCCGTCAAAACTAATCATGGAAGGATAGGGAGAAGAACGCTTCCAATAAGTATAGACCGCTCTCCTGTATTGCTCCTTCCCTTTGTCGGTTTTCCACCTTGCGCTATTATAGGGAGACTGCCAAATTCCATCGGGCTGAAACGGCATGACTCCCGGTCCGTACATTTTCGGATTCAGCTCTCCGCAAATGCAAAGGTGTTGGTCGCGCAACTGTTCGGCGCTCAACCTCACACGCGGGCCGCGGGCATAATATTTATTAGCCAAATCTTTCTCTTTTATTTCTTCGGTTACTTTCGAGTCTTGCCGATAAGTCGCGCTCATCACCAATTCTTTCAACATTTTTTTAATGCTCCATTGATGCTCATTCATCAATTTCCATGAAAGGTGATTTAGCAAACTTAAATGGGTAGGAGGAATTCCTTGCGTTCCCATGTCTTCCAACGTTTCCACTATTCCCATCCCAAATAACTGTTCCCAAAGTCTGTTGGCCATTGTTCGCGAAACCAGGGGATTCCTTTTATCGGTCATCCACATGGCCAAGCCCAGCCTGTTCGGCGGCGCATTCGAAGGCATGGCATAACTCAATGATTTAGGGACTCCCGGCTGCACCTCTTTTCCAAGCGTCCTCCTGTTTCCTCTTTCAAATACATGAGACTTACGCCGCATCCAAGAGGGGTTCTCCACCATCACGGGCGTAGTCGCTACATTGGCATTTACCAATTTCCAAAAAATACCTTTGTGGGTCTCATAGCCGCTTGCGCCTTTGCCGGGGAACTGCGGCATAAAACTGAACCAATCAAAGAAAATGGCTAAGTCGTCCGCGTTGCCTGTCAATTTTGGACTGTCATAAATAAGGTACACGTCATGAATCCCGGTTTGCTTGCCAAACGGGGTGATTTGCTTTCTCCAGCCATTGTCGGCTTTAATGGGAATTGTCGCCAAGACCGCGCCGTCGGGCGAATCTATTTTTACTTTCAACACTCCGTTTTGATTAGAATAAAAACTCCAAATCATTTGAGAGGCGTCCTGCAAATTCACATGCTTCAATCGCGCCGCCGAATGATTGCGCATTGCCAAGTCGCCGCTGTGCCCGTTAATTACCGCATTCCTCAAACTGTCGGCGGTGGTCGAATTAACAGAAGGTTGCCACGTGCGCAAAAAATGCTTGCAATTTTCTGCCTCCTCTTCAGAAGAATATTTTTTCACCCACTCGGTCACTTTGGAAAGTTCTTGTTTAAGCGTATCGCCAAACTCGCGAAGCAACGGATATTCCCTCTCCACGTCTTCATCGCGCGTATTATTAAAGTAGGCCGCGAACTTATAATACTCCTCATGCCGAAAGGGGTCGTAAGGGTGACTGTGGCACTGAACGCAGGCAAAAGAGGTACTCATCAACGACTCCCACGCAGTGTTCACCCGGTCTAATACAGCCGCCGTTCTAAACTCTTCGTTCTCCGTTCCGCCTTCGTCGTTAGTCATGCTGTTTCTGCTGAATGCGGTGGCAATGTATTGCGCATCGGTGGCATTGGGGAGCAAGTCGCCCGCAATTTGTTCGGTTAAAAATTGGTTATAAGGCATGTCTTCATTGAATGCCTTAATCAGCCAATCCCTGTATTTCCATATTTCTCTGCCCGTATCCTTCTCGTAACCTTTGGTGTCGGCATAGCGCGACAAGTCCATCCACAACGCCGCCCACCGTTCCCCGTAATGCTTCGAACTCAAAAGCGAATCTACCAACGCTTCATACGCCTTTTCATCCTTGCTGTTTAAATAAGCGCTCGCCAAATTATCGGAAGGATACATGCCAATCAAATCCAAACTCACGCGCCGCAACAACGCAGGCTTATCGGCCTCCGCAGAAGGTTTTAACTTTTCCTCTTCCAGTTTTTCATAAATAAATTTGTCAATGTCGTTGCGCACCCACTTATTGGCTATGGCAGGCGGCTTCTCTTCTTTCACGGGAAGGTAAGCCCAATAGTCTCCCCACTCTGCCCCCTGCTTTATCCATCTTTTTAAAATGCTTATTTCTTCTTTCGACAACGGCTCATGTTTATAAGGCATTCTTTCTTCCGGGTCTTTTGCCGTGAGCCTTCTGATGAACTCGCTGCCGTCCGGGTCGCCGGGGATAATGGCCGGCTTCCCCGATTCTGTTTTCCCCATCGCCTCCTCTTGAAACAATACGCTAAACCCGCCCTTCGCTTTTACGCCGCCGTGACAAACAATACATTTGCTATTGAGTATCGGTTTTATGTCCGCGCTGAAATCCACTTTTTCAGACGGAAAGAATGAGTAGCTTATCAAGGCGGCAACAAGCAATGCGGCGATGACAAGAATTTTTTTGTTGAGTAACAATTTCATGCGTTGTGTGTTTATCAATATAACATAGCCTTACCGTATATTCTCGCAAATCCAAAGACCGGCCGCGTTGCTTCCTCCCCCTTGACGCCGGTTTTTAATTTTCTTTGTTAGCAATTTTTTTTGAAACGTGTGCCAATATACAAACTTAAATTCAAAAAAACAGATTAGACTCAAATAAAGGGGATTAATTTTAGGTCTCCGTTTTGCAGCGCCATTAGCCGATGATTAATCATTTAGTCATTTGATTCGTGGATAATTTTTCTATATGCTTCTTTTGCTTCTTCGTAAATCTTCGCGGCTTCCTCTTTTTCAGTCGCAGAGAACTTCTGCGATTTTTGGCTCCAGCATTGACTCACTGCTTTTAAACACCACTCGGCGCTTCGTTTAGAGGCCCTGATCGGCTTATTGTTTACCGATACAAAAATGGGGTTGGTATGCGACGACGGCATGATGCGCAACGCTATCCAACTGCTTTTGCCAATTACGGTTTCAAAAGAAATATCTTGTATGGTGCCGTCGGCTGCAATATTTTTTGTTTCCGTTGCCTTTCCGTTTACGATCAATTCGAGCGCCACGGTTCTTTTATTCCCTATTCTTCCTCTTTCAATATTCCAAAAAGGTTTTTGCTCCCACGCATTGTTTGCCATATCTAATTTCTTAATGGAGGGGTCAATGGTTTCGTTCAAGTATGCCGCTGCTTTTACGGCCACAATAACTTTAGACGGATTGGCTAATTTTAATTCGCTTCCGTTTACGCCTAACGCGGCATTGTTTACTTTAAAATCAAGTATATGGCTTTTGCCGTCTGAGGCATAGCTCCTTCCCCGCTTTATTCCTTCTGCCCAGTCATTAAAGTTGAGTTTCTTGTCTAATTTTACGTAGCTTCTGCCGTGTGCTACTTTGTCGTCGCTGATGCAGGGGAAATCGGTCTCGCCGCTGATTCTTGTGCGAAAGCCGCAATTCAATGTATGATACCAAATGTTTAGCTCCCATGGCGGCGGCGTATCCATCGCCGAAATAAAATCCACTAAGTTTTGCGTCACGGAAACAATGTATTCGTTGGCGCCAATGCCGTCAAAGCGGGGCATTTCATAATTTGGCAGGCTGTCATTTTTCACCTCCAAGCCCAGTCCGGAATGGGCATAGCCCGTGACGGCGCCTTGTTTTTTTGCCCAGCGTAGAATGGGTATCGTGTATGTAGGCCAGTCTTCTAAAACTTTTGTGCCGGGGTAATCCTGTTCTTTCAAACGCAATAATACTATATGCCCGGCATGACTGGACGGGAAGCCCGAAATCTCTAAATCGTATCGCAACAAATTTTTGTCGGTTGATAATTTATTGTCTTTTCCTTCAAAAAATTGTTTTTGATGATAATAGCCGGGGCCCCATGTAAGTACGCTGCCCACATTCACCGCCTCGCCTTCTATGTGCCGCATCATGTCTTCAGGGTTTACGCCTTGCGTGGGCGTGGTGTAATGCGAACAACCGGCGGCATGTATATGATGGTCGCCGCTGTACCAGCCAAACTTAGACGGGTCAATCCATCGCTTCAAACTAATTTTCAGCAATTGGTTTTTATTTTCGGTTACCGTAAAATTTATTTTTTGAGTCAGGTACTCAGGTCCCCTGCCATATTCAATGTTATACTCTCCTGCGGGCAAATCAATGGTTTCATTGTGGGCACGGTAAACCTGTTGCTGAAAGAAAAAATCAGGGGCAAGCCTTTTCGTTTGACTTGGATAAATATTCCCCTGCTTGTCCGTGATGATGAAAGACGCCGTAGCGGGCCGGCTATTTTCATCTAATACCTCCAGTTTAATTTTCTGCGAAGCCACACAATCAAATAAAATATCGGCCTCATTTCTAAAACCAATATCTTGTGTGGCCTGCCCGCAATTAAAACTGAAACGAGCCGAGCGTTTGCCCGCATCCCTGCTGTATAATTGAATTATAAAATATTCTGCTTGCAAACCCGACAAACTGTTTTGCATCGGCGCTTTGACGTAAAGACTCATATCCATCCACCTGTCGGCAATGTCTTTTTTAGTGACGGTTTTGCTTTCGATTTTTTTGCGATAGTCATAAATTTTGTCGCCGCCGTCGTAATCCCTCTTTGCCTGCTCGCTCAACGCTTGCAACTTTGCCGTAATGCCTGCCTGGTTTTCAATTTTTATTAAAAAAGTATTCCATCCGTTTTGTTGCAATATGGGTTTTGCGGCTCCTGCTTGTACGCTCACCCTGCTTTCCGGATTAATAACCACGGAAAAGAGCGCATATTTATCCAATGCCTTTTGGATATGCGGCCTGCTTTCTTCCTCATTTTTTGCGATGATGTTTTCAATTTCAAGTTTATCAGCAGGCGAAACGGGAGTACCTAAATAATCCAATGTTTCAATCAAGCGTTTGGTTTGAAAGAGGAAGGGTTGGTTTTCGTTTGCGGTCTGTGCGTCTGCATTTGCAGATAATGCAACCACGAAAAACAAAAATATAAACAACCTGTTCTGCGCCAAATTCATATCATTTTTTTTGATTTTTTTTTCAATCCCTCTAACTCTGCGCAAGTTGGGTTAATATCCGGGGTTTTGCAACAAATTATCGGCCCCCACTAAATCTATTTCCTGTTGCGGAATGGGCTGATATTCGCTTTTGCCAAGCGTAAACGCAGCTCCTCCAAAAGCTACGGGTAATTTGGGCGCTTCATATTTCAAGTAGTCGTTTAGCGCTTTCTCAGCCACTCCCCATCGCACGAGATCAAAGAAGCGATGCCCTTCATCGGATAATTCGAGCCTTCGTTCAAAGCGCACCGCTTCTCGGGCAGCGTCCTGATTGGTCCATGCGTTATTATATAACCCCACCGCATAATTTGCCGCCGGCCTGCCCTCCTTTGTCACAAAGCCGTCCCTGTTTGCGGCGCGAGTTCTCACTCGGTTGACATAGCCTCTGGCTGCCTCTAAATTATTTAACTCTACTTCCGCCTCGGCAGCCATTAGCAACACATCCGCAAAACGAATGATATAAAAGTTATTGCCTGTCATGGGATTCCATGAGCTGCTTTCAATCGCATCGCCTTTGTTGTAAACATATTTTTTGGGAGCGTAAGGTCCTGCATACGATTGTTGACGAATCCAAGACGCCCCGGGAAAATCACCCCAATTCCAATAGGGTATTCCCCGACGGCCTACTGCATGATCCAAGCGAGCGTCTAAATTGCCGGCATCCGGCGTAAAATCTGCGGCGGCCGCAATGCCCATATCGTTCTTTACTTCATTCTGTGGTTTGCTAAACGAACCGTCCGTTAAAGGCAACCCATTAGCATCAGTGCGGAATGAGTTAACCAAATCAAAGCTTGGCTGATTGATTCCGCAACAACCTGCCGGCCCGCCGATGTAAGGATAGTTCAATATTAAATCAATATTGGCATTGGCGGCATGACCGGTACCCACGGCTGCTTCAATTACAAAAACGGATTCCTTGTTGTTCTCACAAGTTGGGTATCTAAAAAGATCTCCGAATTTTTCCACCAAATCATATTTCAAGCCGCCGGCAGTTTTGCCCTTGGCAATAACCTCCTCAAGCACTCGTTTGGCCTCGGCATACTTTTCTCTGTTATTCTTTCCCTGATATAAATAGGTCTTTGCCAAGTACGCCCCTGCAGCCCATTTGTTGGCTCGTCCGACGGCTGCCTGTGTTTCAGGCAAGTGGTTGTAGGCAAAGAGAAAATCAGCTTCAATCTTAGGCCACAAGTCAATATCATTTTTTACTATAGCTTCGCCCGTATTTTCATCTATGTACGGGGTGTTGTTGAAAACCTTTTTTAAGTCAAAGTAGTAATGGCCTCGCAAAAACTTAGCCTCGCCTTCGATGCGCTCTCGGTCAGCATCAGTTATTGGTTCAGTGGTTTTGGCTAATAAAGCCAACGTAGTATTTGCCCGCACCACGCCTTCATAGGAAGTTCTATACTTGGAAGTCACTGAAGTATTTGTTTTGGGCGTGGCATACCGTTGGACTTCATTCATTAGCCCCTCGCCGCCGGCATCAGAGGCTTTGTTTGAATCGCCCCCCAGTACGCTGCCCCAAAACCAATTGGTAGATCCGGAATAAAAGGCATTTCCATAGCCTCTTCCCGTTAATACGGCATACGTGGCTATTAAGAAGCCTTCGATGCCTGCCTTGGTGGGTATCTTTTTCTCGGAAATGGAACCGGTAGGAGGCACTTCCAAGAAACTCTCCTTGCAAGCAAGGGCAATGAAAAGCAAGCATATTGAAGACAGGGCGATATATTTTATTAGCTTCATGGCAAAAATGTTTTGTTATATATAGATTTATTAAAGTCCTAAACTGATTCCCGCAGTGAGGCTGCGCGTGATGGGATAGTTCCCTACGTCCACGCCAAAAACAGTATCCGTATTGCCGCCCACTCCGGGATCAAGCCCGTTATAGTTCGTAATGGTAAATAAATTATTCGCAGCAATAAAGAATTTCAATCGCTCCGCTTTTAAAGGGCGGCGCACAAACTCGGGGCAGTAATAGGCAAACGACAGGTTTTGCATTCTTAAATAATTGCCGCTTTCAATATAGAAAGAAGAGGCTTCATTATTTGTGCTAAAGTTGCCGGCGTTCTCAAAAAGGGGTATGGTCGCATCCGTATGCTCGGGAGTCCAAGAGTCTTTTACCCGCTCGCTGATGCCTGCCCCCGTGAATGACGGATAGAAGTCAGTAAACCACCTCGATTGGTTAAAAATCTTATTTCCAAGCGAGGTGTATATATAAGTGTTTACTTCAAAATTTTTATACTTAATCCTTAGGTTAAGGCCTCCCGTAAACTTAGGTATCGGGCTTCCCAAATAGGTACGATCATATTCATCTATCTTGCCGTCCGGCTTTCCGTCCCGTCCGCTTACGTCCGCATAACGAAAACGCCCCGGCGCCGCGCCGTCTTGAACGGGAGCGCTGCCCACTTCGGCGGCATTCTTAAAAAGACCAAGCACCTGATAACCGTAAAAAGCAGACAAAGAACGTCCCAACTGATTGCGAATCGGCTTAAGCCCCCGGAAACCAGGGTTGATGCTTTCCAGGTAAGACAACCCCTTCCTGATGCTGCTGATCTCATTTTGAAGAAAGCTCCCATTGACGGTTAGTTCATAATCGATGCCGCTGCCGCCATTCACTTTGCCGCTTGTCATTGCTTGAACGTCCACCCCCCTGTTCACTATTTGGGCGCTATTTACAAAAGGAGCCTGCGCTTGAAAGCCGTTAGTAGCCGGAAGCGGTAATTGCACTAATAAGTCTTTGGTATCCTTTTGCCAAAGGTCAACTATTATTTCCAATCTGTTCTTAAAGAACGAACCATCCAAGCCTATGTTTTTGGTAATGCTTGTTTCCCACTTGGCATCCGGGTTGCCAATCTGGCTTCTGTAATAGCCCTCCACGACGCTTGAATTTGAGCCGTTAATGTCATACACTGAGTGTCCTAGGGCGGAAGCATAAAGCGTGTACTGATTGGTGGGGGAAACCGCATTTGAATTTCCCATGGTACCGTACCCTGCCCGGAGTTTCAAGTCGCTTATCCATACGAGTGATTTCATAAATTTCTCGCCTGAAATTCTCCACGCTGCTGAAAACGCGGGGAATATGCCGTAGCGATTGGAAGCGCCAAAGCGAGAAGAACCATCTCGACGGATAACCACCCCGGCAATGTATTTATCGCTAAAAGCATAGTTCAATTGGCCAAACAAAGAATAGAATCTCACTCCCTTGAATTGCTCTCCGGACACTTGCCGGTTGTCCACCGTGCTCATCGTGATGTAGTCCGGGTCAAATGAGAAAGGGTTCATTCCTTTGGCGCTAGTATTTCTTCCGGTTCCGGTATCCAAGGCTTCCTGCCCAATTAAAACATTCACGCTGTGTTTCCCTGCAATTACTTTTTTATAATTAGCCGTATTGGTTAATGTCCAAGCAAAAGAATAGCCAGACGATTCATTATAGGTAAAGGAAGAAGAGTTTTCAGAGTTTTCGTACGATCGCGCATTATAGGTGCGGGAAGTAGATCCTCGGTAGTTTCCGCCGATGCTGCTTCGCAACACCAAGTTTTTTACCGGCTCCAACTCCACATAAGCATTCCCAAAACCAATGGCGTTAAAACCTCGGTCGTGGACGCGCCTATCCCTTCTGGCCACTGGATTCGCGCCATTGTTGAACCCTTGCGCCCGAGTACCCGCATAGCCTCCAAATACATCATAAACAGGGATAATAGAGGGCATTCGGAAAGCCGCTAAAATATCGTTCTCATTAGCCGCTATGCCTCTGCCGCCGTTGCCCCCGGTTTGTCCTAAAACCTGACCATAAGCAAGCTGTAAGTTTTCGCCGATACGCAAGTTTTTCGCTATATTAAATTCCGTATTGGTACGAAAAGTGTAGCGTTTAAAACTGTTGTTCTTTAGAATGCCTTGCTGATCCTGCAAGCCGAAGCCCACATAGTAGCGATTGTTTTCTCCGCCTCCCGATAAGCCAATCGTATGCCTCGTGAGCAACGCCTTTCTGGTAATCGCTCTATACCAATCCGTCCCTTCTCGGTTAGCGGCTATTACTTGATAGATTTTCCTGCTAAAATCGGTGACGTTGTACCTGCGCCGTTCCTCATTCAGGTCAACCTCGCCTCTCCAACGCGGGGTCTCTCCTACCAAGAGATAGTTTGGAATTTGCCAATCTGAAAGTTCGCCAAATTGAGGGTGAGGCACTCTGTTGTTGGAGTTCTCAAAAGCCTTTTTGGTCCAAGCCGCATAGTCTGTCGGGTTCATCATTTTTTGCCCGTCTCCGGGTGTTGTAACCCCAAACAGTCCGTCATAATTCACCGACATTTTTTTAGCATTTCGTTTCCCTGCTTTAGTGGTATATACCACTACTCCGCTTGCGGCACGCGCTCCATAAATAGAAGCAGAAGCGGCGTCTTTCAATACGGTAACCGACTCAATATCGTCCGGATTCAAAAAATCAGTTGTATTAACAGGAACGCCGTCTACCACGTAAAGCGGTTCGTTATTCTCAAACGAACCAAATCCGCGCACCCTGATTTGGCTAGTAGTCCCAGGCTGTCCATTGGTAATAACAGTAACGCCGGACACCCTGCCTTGTAACTGTTGCTCTACATTTCCAGAAGGCACTACCGTTAAATCTTGCGCCTTCACTGTAGCCACTGACCCCGCAACTTCTCTGCGATTATCAATAGAATATCCGGTGACCACCACTTCATCTAATTTCTTCACGTCCGCCCGCAACGTAATTTCCAAATTCACTTGCGAGCCTACGGCGACTTCTTTAGATTCGTATCCGATGAAACTAAACACCAATACTGAACTATTGCTTGCTACCTCCAATGTAAAACTTCCTTCGACGTCGGTTACAGTTCCGTTTGCCGTTCCCTTTTCAAGAACGTTGACCCCGGGAAGAGAAACTCCTGTTTCGTCTGCTACTTTTCCTGTTACCGTAATCGTTTGCGAGGTTGAAGCCAAAATCGACTTGATAATTACAAATTGCCCCACCTCCTCAAAGGTAATCTCGGCGTCAAAGAGAGCGCCTAGTACCGTGATAAGTTGTGTGTCTTCAACCGCTAAGGAAACTTTCTGATTGTCGTCAAACAACTTGGGCTGATAGGCAAAACGAATAGCCGCGGTTTCTTCCAGTTTCTTCAGAATGTTGCGAATCTTCATGTTCTCAACATTCAGAGAAATTTTCTTTTGCAGTACGCCTTGTCCTGAAATGGGGGAGACGCCCGCTAAAGAGGCTGCGGAGAAAATTAAGAAAAGATGCAGTATTAATCCCCTCATAATCAAAGATCTTTGT
>Ga0081606_1000232_pt3 | contig 11869 bp, 13 predicted proteins | sample EareggfetidaYelm_FD_71127 | JGI IMG/M metagenome (GOLD analysis project Ga0081606, IMG submission 71127) | Earthworm egg capsule microbial community from the University of Washington, USA - E. fetida Yelm (SPADES assembly) (version 2) | ecosystem: Host-associated > Annelida > Reproductive system... | reverse complement strand
TCCAAAAAGCCGTGGTCGAGTATAAACTCTGCGCTTTGAAAGCCTGCAGGCAAATCTTTGCCGATGGTTTCTTTAATGACTCGCGCCCCGGCAAATCCGATGAGGGCGCCGGGTTCCGAAAAATTGAAGTCTCCCAACATAGCGTAGGAAGCGGTAATTCCTCCTGTGGTCGGGTCGGTGCAAAGGGAAAAATAGGGAATTTTGGCTTCGTCCAAGAGGGCGATTTTAGCGGCGGTTTTGGCCATTTGCATCAGCGAGAGTCCGGCCTCCATCATTCGCGCTCCTCCCGAACGGGAAATCATCAGAAAAGGAATTTTGTGTTTCAAACTATGCTCCATGGCGCGGGCAATTTTTTCGCCCACCACCGAACCCATCGAACCGCCAATGAACGTGAAATCCATGCAGGCAATCACAATATCCAATCCGTTGATTTTCCCAAACGCCGTCCGCACGGCATCCTTCAAATTGGTTTTGGCCTGCGTTTCCTTGAGTCGTTTGGCGTATGCCTTCGTGTCCACAAACTTCAGGGGATCAACCGACTGCATATTTTCATCCAACTCCGTAAATTCGTTATTGTCAAAAAGAATTTCAAAATATTCTGTCGAGCCGATGCGCACATGATAGTTTTCTTCGGGCACCACAAAGGCGTTGTTTTTCAACTCGCGCGTGTGTATGATTTTTCCGCCCGGACTTTTATACCACAAACCGTCGGGCACTTCGCGTTTGCCTTCGGTGGGGGTTTGAATTCCTTTGTCAGTCCGTTTAAACCAAGTCATGAATTTCTTTTTTGGACAAATGATCAGAAAAATAAAGAGGCGGAAACTTCCGCTTCCGCCTCCTGTTTTTTCAAGCCGCTCACGCTACCGTTACGCTTTTATCAAGATAAACATCTTGAATGGCGTTAAGAATTTCCACGCCTTCGTTCATGGGTCGTTGGAAAGCCTTTCGCCCCGAAATTAAGCCCATGCCGCCCGCGCGTTTGTTGATGACGGCGGTTTTTACGGCTTCCGCCTTGTCGCTTGCGCCCGAGGAAGCGCCGCCCGAGTTAATCAACCCCGCGCGTCCCATGTAGCAATTCAATACTTGGTAACGGCATAAATCAATGGGATGGTCTGAAGTGAGTTGCGTGTAGATTCTTTCATCCAGTTTTCCATAACTGCTTCCTCCGCTGTTCAGGGCTTTGTAGCCGCCGTTGTTTTCGGGCAATTTTTGTTTGATAATATCCGCTTGAATAGTCACTCCTAAATGATTGGCTTGGCCTGTGAGGTCGGACGACACGTGATAGTCGGGGCCGCCTTTTGGTTTGAAGGCGTCGTTGCGCAAATAGCACCATAGAATGGTAGCCATTCCCAGCTCATGCGCACACTCAAAAGCCTCCGACACTTCCTGAATTTGTCGGGTGGACTCCTGCGAACCAAAGTAAATGGTGGCGCCCACGGCGGCGGCTCCAAGGTTCCAGGCGTCTTCCACGGAGCCGTACATCACTTGGTCGGCTCTGTTGGGATAGGTGAGCAATTCGTTGTGGTTTATTTTCACTATGAAAGGAATTTTGTGGGCGTACTTGCGCGACACCATAGCCAATCCGCCAAACGTGGTGGCCACGGCATTGCAACCCCCTTCGATAGCCAATTTCACAATGTTTTCAGGGTCAAAATAAATAGGGTTTTTGGCAAACGAAGCGCCGCCGCTGTGTTCAATCCCTTGGTCGATGGGGAGTATGGAAACATAGCCCGTGCCGCCCATGCGCCCTGCAGAAAAAATGGCTTCAAGGCTTCGCAAGGTTTGTGCGTTTCTGTTTGAGGGCACAAATATTTTGTCCACAAAATCAGGCCCCGGCAAATGCAGTTGGTCTTTAGCCACGGTCTTGCAGGCATGGTTGAGGAGATAGTCGGCATCTTTACCTAACAGTTCGGAAATGTTTGTTTTTGGCATAGTTTGGCAGTTTGTATTGGTATTAAAATTTCAATGATAAGGGACGAACTTTTGAAAAAACATGACTTTATGCAGTTTTTTAAAATAGCTCAAAAAAAACCTTTTTCTTTCGAAAAAGGTCTGTATTTTATTCTGCTGCGGCGGTTGCGGTTTTGGGCGCAATTCTTTCTTTTATCCGCGCGGATTTTCCTTGACGGTTGCGCATATAGTAAAGTTTTGCGCGGCGGACTTTACCCGTTCTCACAAATTCGATTTTTTCGAGACTAGGGCTTAAAATGGGGAAAATACGCTCCACGCCCACCCCGTTCGACACTTTGCGCACGGCAAAACTCTCTCCGTTGGTGCCTTTTCCGCGGCGGTACATCACCACGCCCTGAAACTGCTGAATACGCTCTTTGGCGCCTTCTTTGATTTTTACGTGTACATTAATAGTGTCCCCGGGTTTGAAACCGACTATATCCTTTCGTTTGGCTGCGAATTCGGCCTCCACGAGTTTTATTAAATCAACCATCATTGTATTTTTTTAAAAATGGAGTGCAAAGATAGAAAAAACCTTCGTATGGTCAGAGACTTTGGGAAAAAATAAAATAAATTCAGACGGCTTACTTTTTGATTAGCTTATAAACCCGAACATAATCTACTTGCATCGAAGTCGGAAATATGGCGTCGTCCACCCCGTATTTGCCGCCCCAAAAACCGCCCACGGCCACATTTAAAATCAGGTAAAAAGGATGGTCGAAGGGATAATACCCCTCGCCTTGACGCGTGTTCGGGTAATCAAGCGCCTGTTTGCCGTCGATAAAACATTGCAATCCGTCGGGCGTCCAATCTAAGCGATACAGATGGAACTCGGAAGCGGATGTTTTAAGCTGTACCCGTGCGGTGCCCTGATTGCCTTTCATCCAGTTGCGCTCGCGGGTATGTACGCTGAAATGGATGCTATCAGGCTGATAGCCCACTTGTTCCATTATGTCAATTTCGCCCGATGCAGGCCATTCGCCGTAGCGCTCTTTTACAGGCATCATCCATAGGGCAGGCCACAAACCCCTGCCTTCCGAAAGTTTGGCGCGGATTTCAAACCGCCCGTATTCAAATGCCTCCTTGCCCTTTGTTGTCAAACGCGCCGAGGTATAATCTTTGCCCGCGTAACTTTCTTTACGGGCTTCTATTGTTAAAATTCCGTTTTTGACAGTCGCATTTTTGGCAACCGTATAAAATTGCAACTCATTATTGCCCCCGCCGTCGCCGCCTGCTTGATAAACCCATTTGTTGGTATCGGGCAATCCGGGGCGGGTAAATTCGTCCCTCCAATAAGGTTTGTCCGCAAATGAATAATGGGTTTGGGCAAGTATTTGGTCAGTTGCCCCCCGGTTATTCCCGACCGTTCCTTTCACGGCAATCGTTTGCATGAAAGCAAAGCCGAAACAAACCAAAAGAACCATACATAAAGCAAGTCTTTTTTTCATGCGTTTTCAAAATTGGTTAAGACAAAATTAACCCATATTGCGCAAAAATCGCAAGCTGAATTTTTTATCCGATATAATTAATGAGCACGTGTCCGATTTTAAGAATTTCAAAAACCGCGGTTGGGGTCTAAATAAATTAGGCCTATTAATTAAAGAGTATTGGTTTTTAGGACTCCGTTTTGCCGCGCCCAAGTTAGCAGAAGAAAAAACCTTGGTCTCTTTGCCACGGGATTTCTAAGGCTATGTTTGGGCGTTTCAACAAGCGGGGCTGAATGACTCGGCGAGGTCTGATTCGCCCGCTTGTATTTTTATTGCAAACTTTCTTTGAAGTACTTTGTCGTAACCACTGTGGCAAACTCTTTATTTAAACTTGCCAGAGCAGTTTCGTGAATTAAGGTTGCCGAAAAAATTTGCCCGTCCATTCCTGTTTTGCCAAAAGTCGCCGTGGCGTCTGAAACGAGAAATGTGTCGTAGCCGAAATTTCCCGCCATTCTTGTCGTGGTTGAAACGCAATGGTCAGTCGTCAACCCGACGATAACAAGTTTTGTGATTTTTTGGCTGTCAAGTCGGTCTTTTAAGTCAGTCCCTATAAATGCGCTATTGACATTTTTCCTGATGACAGGCTCGCCGTTTACAGGCTTTACCGCCTCCTTAAATTCATTCCCCTCGTTGGCTTCGTGAAGCAAAGAGGACGGATTGGAGGAACAATGTCGGATATGAAAAATCGGAAGATGGTTGTCTCTCCAAATTCTCAACAATTCGCCTGCGTTATTTTCTGCGTTTGGGTTATTCCTTTCTCCGCCCCAATATGCGGCATTGTCAAACGCTTTTTGTATGTCAATTAGAATGAGCGCCGGCCGGTCAAGTGTGGTCATATTATCCGCTTTGTTGTTTTGCTGTTTTTTGGCAATCGGTTCGCGCGTGATTTTGCCAAAAGGGTTAGGAAATCGCTTTCATTGCCGCCTCGTAGTCGATGTGCTCGCCTATTTGTTTGGCAAGTTCTGTGTATTTCACTTTTCCGTCGGCGTCCGCTATCACGATGGCGCGGGCGAACAGAGCGGCGAAAGCGCCCGTAACGAGTTCTACGCCATAGTCTTTGCCAAAGCCGCGGTTTCGAAAATCGGAAAGCGTCTGTACGTTTTCAATTCCTTCGGAGCCGCAGAAACGCTTGAGCGCCATGGGCAAATCTTTTGACACGCAAAGCACTGCAGTGTTGGGCAACGAGGCCGCGCGCTTATTAAATTCCCTCACGGAAGCCGAACAAATGCTTGTGTCCACGCTGGGGAAAATGTTTAAGATAACGTTCTTGCCTTTGAAATCGGAAAGTTTCACGTCCGTCAAGTCGTTTGCGGACAATACAAAAGCGGGAGCAATGCTTCCTACGAGGGGCAGTTCGCCGACGGTGGAAACGGGGTCAGGACCGAGATTTACGAGCGCCATATTTTTTTTGGTTTTTGATGTTGGTCAAAAGTAGATAAAATGAAAACAATTTGCAACGAAAGACGAAATAAATAAAATAAGCAAAAAGTTTTTTCGAATTTTCCTTTTCTGCTTTTCTGTGTTCCTAATTCGTTTGCGTCCTTTGCATCCTTTACGGTCAGTCCAGATTCGGTTGCTTTCTTTTTGCCGCGGGCGCAAAGGTTTTCGCAAAAGTCGCTAAGAGAAGCCACGAAGCCTCAAGGCTAATATTAAGATATAAGAAACCTTTCGAAAGCATTGAGAGGCCGGGGGCTTGGCGGCGTCGCGAGGAGGTCGTCAAACAAAAAAGCCCTGTCGTGAAATTTCACGGCAAGGCTTTCCCGAAATGAAGCTAAAGCCATTAGCCCACCAAGTCAGTATAGAGGCTATAAAAGGACTCGGCAAAGTCGTCGTTTTTGCCGATAGTTTCCACTTTTTTCTCTTTGATTTTTTTCACAAGTCCGTCGAGTTTTTTATTGTCGCCGGCCACGGAAACCACATCGGCAAATTGGGCGCCCAATTTGATGAATCCTTCATAGTCGGCGGTTTTCAAATGTCCGAGCATTTTGTCGTCGATGTCCATCATGCGGACTTTGCCCATCAAATCGCTTTTGAATTTGTGGGTGAAGCTGTTGTTATAAATGGTAAAAACGGTCTTTGAATGTTTGAAAAGGGGGTCTTTCTTGTAGGTTGTTTTCAAATAGAGGGGGATGAAGCTCGTAATCCAGTCGTTGCAGTGAACTATGTCGGGCGCCCAGCCAAGTTTGCGGACAGTTTCAATCACTCCTTTACAGAAGAATATGGCACGTTCGTCGTTGTCTTCGTAAAAGCGATTTTCCTTATCGTGAAATACCGATTTCCGATGAAAATAATCTTCGTTGTCGATAAAATAAACTTGCAATTTAGCATTGGGCACGGAAGCCACCTTGATGACGAGAGGTTTCTCTTCGTCGCCGACCGAAATATTAATCCCGGAAAGACGAACCACTTCATGAAGACGATTTTTTCGCTCATTGATAAGGCCGAAGCGCGGCACTAGAATACGGATTTCCATTCCCTTTTCTTGCATCACTTGGGGGAGTTTTCTGACCAGCTCTGCCACCTCTGAGGTTTGTAAGAATGGGTCGATCTCGCTGGCTACATAAAGAATTCGCAATTTTGACATGGTTCTCTTGGTTTAATTAAGCACATTCCTGTTGGGGACGCAAAAGTACAAAAAAATAAGCAGACGGCAATTAAAATCCAAGAAGAGTTACTATTATTGGGGCAAAAAGAGCGAAAATCATGGAGGTATTCAGAGAATCTGCGGAGACTATTCGTTTCCTAAACGAAAAGAGAAAAAACAGGCAACTTAGCGTTCACTTGGTGCCGACTATGGGCGCGTTGCACGAGGGACATTTTGCCTTAATTAGGGCAGCACAAGCCAAAAACAGCGTTTTAGCGGCGTCAATCTTCGTCAACCCGACGCAATTTAACAACCCTGATGACTTCGCCAATTACCCGAGGAAAGACGCCGAAGATCTGCATAATCTTGAGAAATTAGGGACTGATGTGGTTTTTATTCCGAAAGTTGAAGAAATATATCCGTCTAAACCAGTTATTTCCGTTAGTTTTGGCGAATTGGGGGCAAAACTAGAGGGATATTTCCGCCCCGGGCACTTCCACGGGGTAGCCTTGGCGGTGTCCAAACTTTTTAATATTATTCAGCCGAATACCGCCTTTTTTGGGCAAAAGGATTTTCAGCAATTCGCCGTCATTTCTCAATTGGTGAAGGACTTCTCTTTTCCCGTCAAACTGGAATGTATTCCCACCGTGCGGGAGGCCGACGGCTTGGCCATGTCTTCGCGAAACGTGAGGCTCAATGGCGAGCAACGAACCGATGCGCTCATTCTTTACCAATCGTTGCGCCATGCCGAAGCCCAACTGAAGCAGGGCCAGAAAATGGCGACCATAAAAGAAGAAGTGAAGGAGAAATTTATTTCCAAAAATGCAGTCTTGGAATATATCGAACTTGCCGATTGGGAGTTGAATACGCGGGAGGTTTACTCCTCGCCTTCAGTCTTGCTCATTGCAGGCGTGATAGGGGAGGTGAGGCTGATTGATAATATTATTCTTTAGATTATTCTTTTAATACAGGATGTTGGAAATGGAACGATTACGCCTCCTGCAGCCACGGGATGAAGATTACCCTGCTTATGCTCGGCTGAATGTAAACTTGATGGCGGTGCGCTTGAACAGCTAGCCCTGAACGCGGCGTATTCCTTTACCGCACAGATCAAGTTGCAACGACGCTGTCTTTACCGCCTGACAAAGGAGCGCCAGACAGCCACCAATCGCATGACAGCGCCGCATCATGGAACACATGCGACTCGGGCAACGTCTATGCCGCGGGCATCCCATTAACCATTAATATTAGCCATTAACCATTATATTTGCTGAATATTGGCAAGAATAAAAATGGCAAGCGTAAAAGCAGGGGATATAAGCAAAGCAATATTGAAAAAATATTTAACATAAAAGCCAATGCCATAAATTACAAACACATTTGTTCATAATCATCCAACCATAATATGCATGCTGCTCTCGTTTTCGTTTTGCTTTTCTTTTCAATGCTTTCTAATGCCCAAGAAATTACGCTTATTGGCGTAGGCGACATAATGATGGGAAGCAATTATCCCGACGACGACTTGCCGCCCGACGACGGAAGCGAGTTGATGAGCCAAGTAAGCGACGTGCTTCAGGCGGCGGACATTACCTTCGGAAACCTTGAAGGCGTATTGCTCGACCAAGGAGGCGAACCCAAAAAATGCAACGACCCCGCCATCTGCTATACTTTCCGCACGCCGACGCGATTTGTGAAAAATTTAACCCGTGCCGGTTTCGATATAATGAGTTTGGCCAATAACCACGCCGGCGATTTTGGCGATACAGGCAGAAGGTCTTCTGCGGAAACGTTGAAATCGGCGGGGATAGAGTACGCCGGCCAGGCAGACAAGCCATATGCTATTCTGAAAAAAAATAATATCACGTATGGTTTTGCCGCTTTTGCGCCAAATTCTAATTGTCAGTCTATAAACAACTTGGCGGAAGCCTCTAAAATCATTCGGCATCTTGACTCGTTGTGCGATATTGTCATTGTGTCGTTTCACGGCGGCGCGGAAGGCCCTTCGCGGACGCACGTGCCGCGCAAGCAGGAGATTTTTTTGGGAGAAAACCGCGGAGACGTTTATCAGTTTGCGCACCAACTTATCGACTGCGGCGCCGATGTGGTGTTTGGCCACGGCCCTCATGTGGTACGCGCCGTGGAGGTCTATCGCGACCGTTTCATCGCTTACAGCCTTGGAAATTTTTGTACCTACGGGAAAATTAATGTGAGCGGCGTCAATGGAATTGCCCCCATGGTCAAAGTCTATGCGGACAAAACGGGGAAATTCTTGAAAGGACAAGTGTTTTCGGCGCGACAATTTCAGCGCAAGCCCATTCAGCGGGACACTATTAATAAAGGCGCGCTGACTCAAATCCGACAACTCACGAAAACCGATTTCCCCGAATGTCGCATTGAAATTGACGAAGACGGATGGATAAGAAATTCCAAAAATTAGATGCGCGGATTTTGTTTATTAAATAAATATGAAAAAGAATTGGCAGTTTTGAACGATTTGATGCTTCTTTGCATAGCGAATGAAACGCCGACGCCCCAATGAAAAACCGATTAAAGCATATTTATAATGGCCTATAAGGAAAAAGAAATTGAGAAACTTTATTTCTCCATCGGAGAAGTGGCGCAAAAACTCAATGTGGCCCCCTCCCTCATCCGCTTTTGGGAATCGGAATTTGACATCATCCGCCCCAAAAAAAATCGCAACGGCAATCGGCAATTCACCCAAGAAGACATTGACAGTCTGCGTCTCATTTACCATTTGGCGAAAGAAAAGGGGTTTACCCTGCAGGGCGTCAAAGAAATACTGCGAAGCAACGAACAAGTCCTTCGCTCGAAAATGGAAATGATAGATTCTCTCAAAAAAGTGCGCGGATTTTTGACGGAACTCAAAGAGCTTTTGGGCTAAAAAGAAAGATAAGACAATGCCCTTTTTCCCAATTAATCTTTTGCTTCGCTTCCCGACTCCCGACGTCGGCTTATCTTTTTCGCCTCTCTTGATTTTCGCGCCTGCGAAACTTTGCGTAATCTTGAGTTTCTATTTTTGAAATGGACCCGGAAAAACTTAGTCTGATGGCCATGCACCTCATTCCCGGAGTGGGCGATGTGCTGATGAAACAATTGATAGCCTATTGCGGTTCGGCGTCGGGCGTTTTCAAAAAGCCGAAAGGAAAGCTGGAGAAAATTCCCGGCGTCGGGCCTTCGGTTTCCAAGTCGATTGCGGCCGGAGGATACCTTGAAAAGGCCGCCCAAGAATTTGAAAAAGCAAAAAAAGACCATGCCGAAATTTTGTTTTTTACCGACGCGAACTATCCCGCGCGCCTGAAATCCATTGTGGACGCTCCCGCATTGCTCTATTATAAAGGAAATATTTCCCTCGACATGCCCCGCACCGTGGGAATTGTGGGCACACGGCACGCCACTCCCTACGGACAAAGCGTGGCAGAAGAAATAGTGGAAGATTTAACTCCATACCAAGCCACGATCATCAGCGGGTTGGCTTATGGCATCGACATTCATGCGCATCGGCAATCGCTTGTCAACGGGTTGCACACGATAGGCGTAATGGCCAGCGGCATGGATATTATTTACCCGGGCTCGCACCGCGAAACAGCCAAGGAAATGACTTCGCACGGAGGATTGCTTACCGAAAATTATTATGGCGTAAAACCCGACCCCTATAATTTCCCTGCGCGAAATCGCATCATTGCGGGCTTGAGCGACGTCCTCATTGTGGTGGAAGCGGCATCTCGCGGGGGCGCTCTCATCACGGCCGATATTTCCAACTCATACAACAAAGACGTCTTTGCCGTCCCCGGAGATATTGGGCGTCGCTATTCTACAGGTTGCAATGAATTGATTAAAAATAATAAAGCGGCAATTTTTACATCCGTGAAGAATATGGCCGAGATGATGAATTGGGATTTGGAAAATAAAAAAACCGCCGCCGCCGTCGCGCTGAAAGATTTAAGCGCCAATGAAATGAAGTTGCTTGAACTCTTTCGCCAAAAGAAAGAACCCATGACGATTGACGAACTCATTCTCAAGTCGGCCTTTTCTCCGGGCGAAATGGCCGCCTTGCTCCTCTCCCTGGAGTTTAAAAAGTTGGTGAAAGCATTGCCCGGCAAACAATTTTATATGACTTAATTTTTCAACCCCGAAAATCAAACATTTTTTGTTTACCAAACCCGCCCTTTTATGATCCAAATTCAGGAAAACGTGGACTTAAAACCTTACAATACTTTCGGATTTTCAGCCAAAGCACGTCGCTTCGTTGTCGTTCGCAGCGAGGACGACCTGCTCCGCCTCATGCAGCTTCCGCTCTTTCAAGAACAAAAGCATTTCATATTGGGCGGAGGCAGCAATGTCCTCTTCGCTTCCGACTATGACGGACTTATAATTAAAGTCGAGTTAAAAGGAATAGAGATGGTGAAAGAAACCAAGACTCATGTTTCGGTAAAAATCGGGGCGGGCGAAGGCTGGCACGACGCGGTGAGGCATTGCGTAAATAAAAATTGGGGCGGAATAGAAAATTTATCGCTCATACCCGGCACCGCGGGAGCGGCGCCGGTACAAAACATCGGCGCTTATGGAGTAGAGTTGAGTCACGCCGCCGAAGAAGTGAGCGGCATTGAAATCACCGCCTCGCAAAAATTTGCCTTCAACAATGCGCAGTGCATGTTCGGATACAGAGAAAGCATATTCAAAGAATCAAAAGGAAAAAAATTTTTTATTTCAAGCGTTACTTTGTCTCTCACCAAAGAAAATCATATGTTGCATACCGACTACGGCGCCATCCGACAGCAACTGGAAGAAAGAAAAATTATCTCTCCGTCCATTCAAGATATTAGTTCCGCGGTGATAGCTATCCGCAAAAGCAAGTTGCCTGATCCAAGCCTCTCCGGAAATGCGGGAAGCTTCTTTAAGAACCCGACCGTGAGTCTGAAACAGTTGGAAGAAATAAAAACAGAGAACCCCGCCGTGACATCGTATCCTGTTAATAATCAAAGCGCTAAAATATCTGCGGGATGGCTTATCGAACAATGCGGATGGAAAGGAAAGCGAGTCGGAAATGCGGGCGTACATCCGCAGTCGGCCTTGGTGTTGGTGAGTTATGAAAACGGAAAAGGAGAAGAAATTTTAGACCTGGCAAAACAAATTCAACACGATGTTAAAATGAAATTCAACATTGAGCTGACGCCTGAAGTAAATATTTTATGACGGACGTCGAATGTCCCTTAATAAAAAAAAATGAATGACGCCATGAAGTAAAAATTTTTGATAATGCAATAAATTTCAGAAAATATTTTAAAAATATTTTGCGTATTCACTACTTTGTTATACCTTTGGTATAGTGTTAACTTAAATTTTAAACGCTATGGCAAAAAAAGCAAAAAAAGCCGCTAAGAAAGCAAAAAAGGCTGGCAAGAAAAAGAAATAAGGGAACCCTTATTTTTAACAAAGGAAGCAATCCAGGATTGCTTCTTTTTTTTGCGGACATCCCAAAATATTGTTGCCATCCACCGAACCAAAAATAATTCCGCGCCGCTATTCTGTTAAATTTTCAAACAATGCGGAAATATCCTTTACTATTTCAACGGAAACCCTTACTTTGCAAACAAATTACAAACAAATTACAAACTGTACTAGTTATGGCTAAATCACAAACAAACGGAAAAGCCCCCGCCAAGGCAAAGGCTTCCTCAACAAACTCGGATATTGAAACCTTGTCGGTTTCAGTGCTTCAAAAACTAAAGTCGTTGGAATTGGATCCGCAACTTCAATCTGAATTGGAATGGTGTCTCGGCAGTTTTCGCTACGACGGGCAACCCGCGGGACTCTTCCATCACGTGTT
>Ga0081606_1000739_pt1 | contig 11878 bp, 4 predicted proteins | sample EareggfetidaYelm_FD_71127 | JGI IMG/M metagenome (GOLD analysis project Ga0081606, IMG submission 71127) | Earthworm egg capsule microbial community from the University of Washington, USA - E. fetida Yelm (SPADES assembly) (version 2) | ecosystem: Host-associated > Annelida > Reproductive system... | reverse complement strand
GTTGTCGTATTGTTCGCCGATATCCGCCGCCATCGCCGCAGCGCCGGCCCCGAAACTTGCCGTAACCGCGGCTATCATTTTTGTCTTGTTTTTGCCTAAGTTCAGGATGGGAGGCAAAACAGACGAAACGCAGGAAATGCCGGCAGACGCAAATACCTCTGCTTTATTGAGGGTTCCCCAAATAGCGGAAAAATCAGTCAGTCCAAAATCGTTTTTTGAATCGTTGTCAAGAAAGTTTAACTCTACCCATTTGAAGGCGTAATTCGTGGCCACATCCATAGCCGCCGCGCTCAGGCATTTCACTATTTGCCCTATATATTCCCCCTCCTCGTCCTCCTCAAACAACCCGGGCACCAATGCCGGATTGTGTATCTGATCCCATTGCCATTTATATAAATGATTGCCGCCGTTGTAGTCCATCAAATTGTCCGTGGATTTTTCGGACAGAGACGGATATTCCGCAAACGGGTGGCGAAGCGTAAAAGCCCCGTGTCCCAGCTCATGGGCAATGACATGTTTCAGCTCCTCCCCGCTTTGATTGTTTACAAACACAAAGCCCGCCTGCTTCCCCCGAGGCATGTAGCCGGTCTTGTTCGCGCCCCTTTCTATCAGGAAAATGTAATAATGGTCATTCTCCAGCTCCCCGTAAGCCTTTATCGCCCGACGCATGTCGGCAGTGTACGTGCTCAACAAGCCGCTTTTACCGTCGTCGAAGTCCCCGGCGAAGGGAACTTCCAGCTTGTTTTCCGTCACAGTCCGCCAGCTCACAAGAGCCTGACCGTAAACCTCGTCCAGGTATCTTTTTATCTCGGCTTCGCTTGCCGCGCACACGGCGTTATTCACCGGAACAAGGTGCAGCGTTTTGGTCATCGGCGCATAGCCCGCCACATTCAGCTTCCCCCTTATCTTTTCCTTGTCCCCTTCTTTTTCTTTTACCGTTACCTGCGCAATGCTTCCCGCCGAGGCAGGGTTTAACGTAAGTATGTTGCTGAACTCATCGTAGTTAAGCCTCGCCCCCTCTTGCTCAAACGTCAACTCTTTTGCCGTGCCGAAATTAAGGATGCCTTTTACCGTCGCCGTTCCTGCCCCTGTTGCTTTCCAGGGAACTATGTACTCCCCTATCGTTTCGTAAGTATTCTTTAAAGCCTGCGTCTTTTCGTCGTATTTGTCAAAACCCGACGGATCTCCGGGAGCTTTTTCAAAGGTCAGGCTGAAACCGTATTCCCGCTTGCTTGCCGCACGGGCTTCCGCCGCCGTGGTATGCGTGATTTGTCCTTTCTTGTCTGCCAAGGCGCCCTTCCCGTTTTCGTCGACCACGGCCACGTCTTTGCCCGCAGGCAAATCGTGTCTGGCCCCCTTGAGGTCGGTGACGGTCACTATCCCCGTCTTTTCGTCTTTGACAATGCTTTGTATCCCGTCCGGAATAACGATGATTTCGGCAGCCACAAAGGTATCCGGGTCGGGCGGAGGCGGCTCGTAGTCGTTGCTTGTCCCTCCGCCTTTGGATTCGTTCAACACGTCGCCCAACGTTTCCGCGGCTTCTTCCGCGACTTTGGGCAACTTCGCGCCGGCGCTCACGGCTTCAAAGTAACCCCCTATCAGCCAGTAGTCTTTGTTTACCCGGATGTCTTTGAAAACCATGCTCAGCAGGGCGTTGTTGAATATCTTCAGCCGCGTCTCCGCCTCTCCCGAAAAGGTCCCGTTTCCTCCCGTAACCTTCGTAATCGTAAGCTCCACCGTGAGCGTATGCACCACGTCGCCCGCCTTCAGTTCGGGCAACGGCTCCTGGTTGGTGTTCAGTTTGCCCTTCGGCTTGGCCCCGCACTCGTACAAGGCGGGCGGAACTTCCATGGTTTGCGTCTCCCCTCTCCCGCCGTAGTCGCTTTCAAAATCCCCGCAGACGGACGCCGCCTCGTACTCGTATTTTGTGTCAGCCTCCAGGTCTTTCCAGTCCATCGCCGGAATAGACGCCGCCTGCATGCGCCAGTGGGGGCTGCCTTGTTTGCGAAAATGAACCTTGTAGGACGAATGGTTGTTTTCCCCCGCCCATTCGAGCGCGATCGTGTGCGGACCCGTGGCTTTCCCCGTTACGACGTCCGGAGGATTGCAGGTTTGCCCGTACACAAAACTCACCGTCTCGCTGCAGCCGCCGTTCGCAAACAAATCCAACGCTTCGCTTTCGCCCGAAGGCATCGCCCGCACGCGGAAAGCATAAGTGCGCCCCCGCTCCAACGGCGTGGCTTCAGGCCCATAGACAAAGGAGGTGCCGGCAACAGTCGTTTCAAAGACGGGAGGCTGGGTGAGCACGGCGTCGTTGGGATTGCGGTCGGGAGGCCACACTTCCACTACTTTTATTTCGTATTGAGTTTGGAAAGCCGAATTGGGCGAACCGGTGTGGCGCGGAGTCCACTGCATGATTACGTTTTGAGGCTCCTTGGCCCGGACAATTTCGCCCGCACGCGGAAGGTTGATGAGCGGCGGAGCATTCAGAACCAGAAAAGCCTGAGCGCAAACAGAATGCGCTATTTTAACCCCGCGATTATACTCCAGCACGTCGAAACAAAACCGGTAAAGTCCTTCGGGCAACGTCCCCTTTTGCAAAAATTCCCTTTCGCTTATGCCGGTGAAGTTTATGTTTTGCAAACTGAAGTATTCCGACAAGTCAAGGTTTGTCAAACGAAGCGGTATGCCTCCTTGCAGCGTCACGGGCGTGCCGACGTATTCCGGTTTGCTGTCGACGGAGATGGAGGGCCCTTCAAGATGCAGGCGAAAGCGCACGCGGAGTTCGGCTCTCGTCACGTCGGTGAGCAACACGTTCATCGCCAATCGCTCCGAGGCGGAGGAGGCGTAGTCGCTTAACCGAAGGGAATAGGGCGGAATTAAAAAAGCGCTGCCTTGCACAGGGTAGGTCTGGGCGCAAAGCGGATGCGCAAGCCATAGGCAAGAGGCAAAAAACAGGAAAGATAAAATTCTGCGCATTTTGGGGGGAAGTTAAAATATTTCTTTTCTTATCTCAAAATCTTTATGCTTTTCAAGCCATTTTCTTGCTTTCTCCAAAGCCTTTTTGTAGTCCTTGGCGGTCAGGTCTCCGCCGGCGTCGGTCTCCAGGGGAAAGTCTTTAATTGCCGGCGCCAGCATTTCCATAATCCGGTATCCGCAAAGAATGGGTTTCGGATTGTCGTTATCGGCCGATTCGCAATCTTCTTTATTGCTGTTCAGGGCTTCGGTCAGGTAGTCATAAATTTGTTTTTGACGGGTGTAAACCAAGTCTGGAAATACTCGCAAAACCAATTCATTGCTCATGGGTAGTTTCTTTACGCGCCGCAATATTTCGGCGATAGCTTCGCCGTCGCCCAGGCGCGCCAGAGCCGTCCAGGCGCTCCACCGAACAGCGGGCGGATTGCCGGGAACGGACCACGGTTTCAAACAGGAGACCGTGCCTGCATCGCCCGCATATCCGGCCAATCGCATCAGTTCGTTCTTGTTCGGAACGACCGAAACGGCTTCGCATACGGCCGCTAAAGAGGCGGCGTCAAAATCTTCTTTATGAAAATGTTGCAAGGCCGAGGAAACCGCGTCCCCGTCGCCGCTAAAACGGGCAAGCGAGGCGGTTAACAAGGAAACCGATTTTTTTCGCATTTCATTTTTCTCGGCCGCCGACCCCATTTGGCGCACCAGAGAAAAACAAGCATGCCTGACGCTCCTCGACGAGTCGGACAGAAAGGGTTCTATTTCCTTCATCGTCTTTTCGTGCTCATTTTTGTTTTCCAACAAGGGCTTAGGCGACGGACGGAGGCCGCGGCGCACGTCTTTTACGTAACTTTCCAGGCGCGATTGGGCTTCGGAGGCGGTTGAAATAAGGCTGAAAAAGACTGCGAGTAAGATTTTCATCGGGTATGTTTTAAGTTTTCAAATGTAGTTGCGCCTCATTAGTTAAAAGAACAAGAATAGCCTAAAGTGCCCGTAAATTCCGTAAAGGAGGGTGTTTTGCCTCCGGTTTTGCGGAGGGACACAAGGGACAGGGTGAAGTTATGTTTTTTGAGCCATGAATAATTGCAAGAGGTTCTCAGCATGATTACCTGGGAAATGAATTTAGCCTCGGCATAACTTCTGTTGGCGTTGACCGTGGCGCTGATTCGGGTGGGTTTGCTTCCCAATGATTTTGACAGGGTAAGGGTCGGGCCTGCCGTAAAGGAGTTGTTTGCGCCCGTGCTTTTGCTTAAATTGATTATCGGCGAAATGGTGATTTTTTTATCTGTAAGCACATAGTTATAACCCGCGTTGACATTAATAAAAGCAGCGCCCGGCGTTTTTTCTTTGTCCCCTTGTTTATCGGACGCGGTCATTAAGCTCAGGGTCATGTGGACAGACTCCTGCCTGTTTTTTTCCGCGCGAATGGAGTATGTCGCCGAGGTGTTTAGATTTTGTGAAAGTTGGGTGTAGTTCAACGTGTCCAAATTGTCGTAAGGAGTAAGGCGATTGATGTTTGTGAACGGAGATTTCGCATTTGTAAATGAAGTAAAGCCGGAATACGACGCCGAGAGGTTAAGTTTCTTGGAGGGGGTAAAACCGACCGTCAGCGAAGAGACCGTTCTTTTAAGGGCGCTCACTTTGCTGTTGTCCAGATTATCCCGTTGTTTCCCGACGCTTGCCCCTACGGTTACCTTCCCTTCCGCCAATGCCGTATTTCCGTTAATCGAAATGCTTTCTAAATCGTTGTTGAAAAAATAGGCGCCCAAGGTTTTATACTGGGGGTCTATTCTTTCGTAAGCAATTCCAAAACCATAGCCGTTTCCGGAATAATTCAATGCGCCTTTCATCGCTTTATAATATGCCGTCGAAGTTCTGGCCGTAAACAAAGGAGCCGCGCTCCCGTAAAGATTTTTTAAACCGCTTTTCTCCGCTCTTGTATCAGAAGTAACGGCGCTGCCGGATATTTCGTATTTCACTTGAAATTTTTTGAAAAAAGAAATGCCGCCGCCGAGGCTCAAGGCTAAATTTTCCTGCGGCAACACGCCGACTGCTTCCGGCACGTCCGGCAATGAACTAATTTTATCTTTGGCCCGGAAAAGGATAAAATCGGCAAATGCTTTTTGGTCGCCGTAATGAGTCTTAATGCCGTACCCCCATCGCTCAAAAGCCGGTTGATTGCGGGCATTGGAGGAATCATAAGGCACCGCTTTGAGCAACCTTCCGTACATGACGCTGCATTTCCACTTTCCCTGGGGGGCTGCCTCAATCCCCGCGCCGCAGAAAATATGTCCGCCTAAGGTGTAGGGGGAGAAACTCATGCTTGTATATCCGATATGCGCCGTGAGCCATTTATATTTTGGATGCAAAATAAATTGATTGAAGGGCTGTTGGAGAGAGATGGACTGGTTGGAAAAAGTAAAAGAAAGCGGGACGTTGAACTCGATAATGCTTACGTTTAAGTTGCCTGAAATAAAATAGCTGTAAGGATTGCGCCTGTTTTCCTGACCCGCCGCCGCATAGAAAATTTGATTAGCCGACGCGCCGCCGCTGAGTTTTATCGAACCTTTCTTGCCTATTTGCCCCAAGTTCTGAGCCACTGTTATTTCAAAAGCCCATGAGGATAACCATAAAATCAGAATCAGACGCATGAGCATTTGGCGCTATTGTTTAATCACTTTGACTCTAAAAATTCGATTGCCATAATGAAGCGCCACGACGTAGAGTCCCGGTTCGCAGTTTCCGATGTCAAAAGCAAGCGTATATTCCTTTTCGCCGGCGAGCGTTTTGCTCATGATCGACCCTTTATGGCTCAAACTGAATATTTCAATCAAGGCTTCTGATGCGTCGGGAAGTTTGACGTCCACATTCAGTATTTTATCCGACGGATTAGGATAAACCGACAACGGATTCTCTTCCGCGGCGCGGCGGCCGCCCTGCGGCTCGTCGGCCGGTCTGTCCGCAATCAATATGGATTGCGAACTGCTGCTTTGGCATCCGAGCAAGGAAGCCGAAAGCCCCACAGAATAGGTGCCCGGGGAGAGAAACACCGCCTCCAAGCGGTCGGGCGTACGCGTGATTATCTTTGCCTTTTCGTCCGCGCTCCATCGCGCTTCGTCCGGCGCAGGCATGGAGATGTCGAGCATTACAACGGTGTCGCGCACAAATGCTTTGCTGGTCATTAAAAAATCCGCTTTCAATAAATCTTCCTTCGCCGTTACCCCCATCTCGTCGGCGGCCAAACAGCCGCTTCTGTTCAGTACCTCTACGCGATAGACGCCTGACATTGAAACGGCAATAATATCTTGCGTCGATTGAAACCCGTTTGGTCCCGTCCACTTGTACGTAGCCCCCGGCACGCTCACGCCCGCCGGCACGCTGATGCGCGGACAAATGATTTTATCCGGTCCGATGTCCACGGTAAATAACGGCGGCTCAACAAGCGCATACGATTTGGCGAAAATACAGTTATTCCCGTCGCGAACGGTCAGGGCGTAATTGCCTGCCGGCGCGATAAGAGAAGCCGTTCCGGGATTCTCGTTCCAAAAAAAAACTTTTCGCGCCGGTTCCGCCGGATGCGCTTAATGAAACGAGGCCGTTCATCCCGTGACATCTCGGCGATTCAACCGTTTCATTGAAGACGGAAATCGGCGAAGTATAGGGCACCAAAACTGATTTTGTAACCGAACAGGAATTAGCGTCGGTAACCGTTGCCGTATTGGTTCCTTCTGAAAGTTTTGAAGCCTGGGGCGCAGTTTCATCGGACGGAGACCACCGTATGGCATAAGGCGACTGTGCCGAATTTATTTGCAAAGACGCCCTTGCATCTTGCGTATTGTGACAGGTCGCATGGGCGACATTGAGTATGTCAAATTCAGGTTTAGGGTATGCGTCGAGGGTCACCAAAAGCGACGCCGTGCATGAGTTATTGTCAGTCACTTCTGCATTATAGTTTCCGGCGCCGCAATTCAATACAACGGATTGCGTCCCCGCCAAGCGCCCCTCATTATTTCTCCATGAATAACGGTACGGCGCGGTTCCTCCCGAGACGTTCAATTCAGCCGTTCCGTTGCTCAGCTCGCAAAACGGATTTCGCTTGTTGACTGCTTCCGCGGATAGCGCGGGCGGACTTGCAATGCGAACGGAACTTCTTCCCTCGCAACCCCTGCTGTCTTTCACGCGAACGGAATACTCTCCGTCGGCAAGATTCTCATAAGCGGAGGCGGGGTTCCAAACCTCCGAATGATTCAGCGAATACAGATAGCCGGCAACCCCTCCGCCGGCCGCGACTTGAATGTGACCTTTTGAATAGCCATGGCATAAATTGTCCGTCTTTGTCAAGGTTGCCGTCACCTGCGAGGGAGAAGTCAATGCAATCAATTTGCTCCCTGTGCACCCTCGGCTGTCCGTTGCCGTTACTGAATAATTGCCCGCGGGAAGTCCGTTTAGCGAAGAGGCGGCAGAGCCTGTATTCCAAAGGTATGTGAAACCGCCGTTGCCGCCGCTGCCGGCCACTTCGATGCTGCCGTTTCCTCCGTCAAAACAAGGGATGTGTCGGACAAAAACCTCTTGAACCTTCACTTCCGATTTATCCGGCACAGAAAATGTAAAATTAGCCTCGCAATGATCGGCATCGATGACTTTCAAGGAATGGTTGCCCGCGCTTAATCCGGCTATTGACTGTGTGCCCGCCGTCAAACTATTGTTCCAATAAAATTGGTAACTGCCTGCGCCGCCAATGATTTCCGTCTCTATTGCCGCATTGTTTTGAAGATGGCATGTCGGGGGCGTGAGAGAAGAAGACCAGAGTGAAATTTCATCGGGTTTTCCGACAGAAAATTCATGCGCCGTCTCACAGTGATTTCGGTCGGTGACAGTCACGCTGTTATTCCCGTGCGGCAAATGCGAATTAGTCATTCCGGATTCATTGTTGCTCCAACGTATCGCATAAGGAGCCGCGGCGGAAGCGATGTCGATGGACGCGCCCCCGTCGCCGGAATAACTGCATAAGGCGGGGGTGATATTAATTACTGAAAATACAGGCCCTTCCGGATTGCTTATCAACGCGGCGGATGATTTGGCACACCCCGCATTATCGACGACGGCGAGGGGATAACTGCCTGCCGGCACGTTTTCCAGTCGGGCGTGGATTAATTCGCTGTTCGCCTTGCCTTCGGCAGTCCACAAATAAGTATATGGAGCCACGCCGCCCGACGACGCCGAAACTATGTGCCCATTCGAAAGACCGCATTGCGCCTGGCGTATTTCGGGAAATGAAATTTTAATTTCACTGTTTTGAGCAATCACCTCTGTTTTATCGGCGCTTATGCAACCGTTGCTGTCCTTGGCGCGAATAGCGTACGAGCCTGCAGGCAGTCCCGTAGAATCGGGAGAAGTTCGATAGGCGCCCCCGTTTATTGAAAAGCAAGTCCCCCCTGCCCCGCCAACGGCAGCGAGCAACAAAGACCCGTCCCTGTCGCCGAAGCAAGTCAAATGCGTTTTAGAAGCCGGTTTTTTGCCCACAGTCAGAACAGCGGGCTGCGTGAGCGTCCACCGTTTAATGACGGCACAATTATTGGCGTCGGTAACCGTAACCGAATAGTTGGCGGCGCGTAATCCGGTTATTCGGTTTGCGGCTTGCCCGTTGCTCCATGAATAGCTATACTCGCCATTTGTTCTTGGCGTCCCTCCCCTAACCGTTAAGGCAATAAAGCCGTCCGAAGCGCCGTGACACGATATATTGTAATCATGGTAATCGGACAATGTTCCCTCCGCTGTCAGCGGCAAGGGTTCGGCAATCGTTCGGCTGACTGTTACGGTGCAATTTCTTCTGTCGGTAATTGTTACCGAGTAATTCCCTGCGCGAAGTGAAGTTAAATTTTGATAAGTTGCCCCATTCGACCAGCGGTAAGTGTAATTTGGCGTCCCTCCGGCTACCGTCAAGTTCAGTTTTCCGGTTGTGGCGCCATGACATTTGATTATTCCGTCGGACGGCTGCTCAAGGGTCGCCGCGAGCGCAGGCTTAATACCCACCGTGATAACTTGAGAGGGCGTTATGCATCCGTTCTTGTCTTTTACTGTTACCGTATAGGAACCGGCGGTCAAGTTACCTAAAGTATCTGATGTTACGTAGCCTTGTTGATTATTAAACTCATATTGGTAACCATTTATCCACAATGAATTGCGGGCGCCTCCTTGAGCAGTCACCGTAATTTTTCCGTCTTGGCGGCCGATGCAACTTTGTTTTATAACCGAAGCGATAAAAGAAAGAGCGAGGGGTTGCGACAAGACGTGTGTCACGCTGGTGGAACAAACGTTTTTATCTTTTATGTAAAAAGTGTATGTGCCTGCGGATAACTTGTCAAATATACTGTCTGAGGAAAAGCTTTGATTGTCCTTCGAATACAGATAGGGTTTTGTTCCGCCTGAAGCCGTTAATGTTATTTTTCCGTCAGGGTTGCCGTTGCACCGCGGAGAGGCCCCCTCCGCAGTGGCTGCTAATGCGGCCGGACCTTTAACCTCAATGGATTGTGTTGTGGTACAACCTTTTTCGTCAGTGGCCTTGATATAATAGGTGCCTTGCCTAAGAGAAGGTATTGCTCTAGTGCCATTAGCAACCGTACGCCAATCCAAATCCCAACACCTGTCAAATATATTCCACCGTTCCGGCCATCCATGGTGTCTGTAAGAAAAATATTTATATCCCGTTCCTCCGGCTTCGTTGGATATGGTAATTGTTCCATCCTCATCTCTGAAGCACGACACAGGCGTGGAAGCCACATTGAATGTGATCGGGGCAGGTTGAGTCATTGTTTGACTTGCCTGGGCCAGACAATTAACCATGTCGGTGACAGAAACATGATACTCCTTTGCGGAAAGTCCTGCAATATAAGCGCTTCCATAGATCAGTTGCCGGGTACCAAGAGGGGTATTATCGGTATTGCTTTTCCAAGTATATTTGTATGGTGCAGTCCCTCCGAAAGCAGTTGCCCTGAGATTTCCGTCGCTGCCGCCATGGCAACTGACATCCACTCCTCCGTCACGTACATAGGGCGATAATAACGATAGGGTAAGAAGAGCGGGTTCGGTAATTTCTTTTGTTGCGCTTCCGGTGCATCCTGTATTATCGGTAACAGTAAGAGAGAATGTGCCAGCCTTAAGTCCTGAAATCGTTAGTGTGCCTTGCCCGACAATTGTTTGAGGGACTCCTGATGTTTTTGTCCATAAAAATCCGGAATAAGCGCCGCTGCCTCCTCTTGGGGAGGCCCGCAAAGAGCCGCTGCTTTCGCCTTGACAATATATGTGTGAAACTTGTGTGAAAGAAACGAGGATTGGCGCTTTTTGTTCAACACGGATGTTGGAAAGAGTCTTAACGCATCCCTCGCTGTCTTTTACAAATACAGTGTAGTTTTCTCCTCTCGCAAAACCCGTTAATACATTTGAATACTGATAATTTATCCTATCCTTTGAATATTGAAAGTTGCCGCTTCCTCCGGATGCATTGAGGATTTGAATTGTCCCGTTGTCTGAATCGGAGCACGCATCTGTTGCAGTTGCAGTTGCAGTTATTTGCGCATGGAACACCGTAGCCGTTAGTCCTGTGGCAACCGAGCAATCAGCTCTGTCCTTTATCCAAATAGTATAAGTGGTTGGAAGAACAAATGGAGTAACATCAAGCGAATCAGCCATTCCTACAAAATCAAAATCTAGTGGCTGAGAATTGCTTGCGAAACTCCATTTATAATCGCCTAATTCTCCCGATACTCTATTCCCGTCTGAATTTGGGGCTATTAAAATCATTCCAACACCCCTGTGATCTCTGTACCAATCGTAGGGTGTGCACCCAGGATGAAGAACTCTGACATCACCCACAATACGGGGTGGCGTTGGTTGAATGAGATTAACAGTTGGGGCTTGTTTAACGCATCCGTTGTTATCTTTAATGCGAGGCGTATAACTTCCCCCTGCAAGCCGAAAAAAACCATTGCCACTACTGTAATGATAGTCCTCGGTTCCACCAATGCTATATGTAGCCCTTGATATGTGAGTTCCCGTTCCCAGAAGGTAAATCTTCCCGTCTCTTTGAAAACGAGGACCTGGTCTCATTGCACCCTTGAAACACGTCGGATTAGATATTCCTAAAACACTGACTGTGGCATCATCAACAAGCTCGTCAATTGTACGCTGATACTCATTGTAACATTCCCCTCCTGGATATTTGATTTGTATGTAGTAAGAACCTGGCAGTAAATTTTTAAAATATTTTTGGCGCCCGGGTATTTTAGTGTCTTGCAGTTGAATGCCTTGAAAGTTTCGAATTGACAACAAAACATTTCTTGATGTTTCGCTTAATTTAATGCCGCCGCTTCCCGGATTACTGCAAGTTTTATGAACTTCTTCTACAGTTAAATCGGGTGGCGCAGGAAGCACAGTAACCGTTAGGTAAGGACTATATGCGACTACTCTGGTACTTTGGTAGTGTACACTATAACGAATATATGTACTTTCTGATGGATAAAACTCCAACACAGGACGATTATTATAGTGATCAAACCACACAACATGAACTGGAACTGGAGCCTTATGACGTATACTATATGTCTTCTCCCATCGAATCGTTACTCTCCCCTCACTGAATGCTTGGTTTACAGCATCATTTGTTCTTAATATTATACCTGAACCTGGACAAACGTAAGATTCCCCAATAGGCATTGAAGGTTCCTGCCCCCGCAATTCCAATACCAGACAAACAAGAAAAAAAAGAAAGCAAAAATTCAAAACATGATTTTTCATAATTCAATCAAATAAAATGTGGCGTCCATAATTTCATAATTCAATTTTAAGAACCTGCGACAAGGGCGATTCGCCTCCGTCTTGAAGGAGGGCTCTTATCCAATATTTTACCGCT